>Ga0256841_1003087_pt1 | contig 12696 bp, 12 predicted proteins | sample 356308metaG_FD_185971 | JGI IMG/M metagenome (GOLD analysis project Ga0256841, IMG submission 185971) | Hydrothermal vent microbial communities from Mid Atlantic Ridge, Atlantic Ocean - 356-308 | ecosystem: Environmental > Aquatic > Marine > Hydrothermal vents | place: Atlantic Ocean: Mid...
AAAATTCTATCTTTTCTACATACCAGGGCGGAAGCAAACCCAATGCCTGTGTAAATAAATGTGCTGAATTCATGAAGCAAATTTAAGATATTTTCAGTATATTACCCACACAAAATGACATAGAACCTTTTTAGTTTTACCATATGTCCCAAAAGTACGAAAAATAGTCCAATTGTCAAGATTGTGGTATATTTTTCTCACCTGAATCCCAGCCGGTTTGGTTAAACGCAGTAGCCCCGCAGAAGGGCTATTGCCGTTTTAGCCTTTGTTGCGGTGCGTTTTTATTCGGCTTTCTTTCTGTTTTTCAAAATTAGTATTGTAATGCTATAAATGAATACTATTCCAAAAGGTATTGCAACGAATCTGTATTCAGGGAGCAGATACCAAAGTAAAAGGACCAAAATTGTTCTTGTCAGCGTATGGAAAATTCCAACCCAATGTTTTATAATCCAAGAAAATGGCAGCCACATCAGTCCTGTCAAAATTCCCACTGTAAGAGGTAAAGACGAATAGTCTTCCAGAAAAAATGGAATTGCAATTGAATATACCAAAACCGCTTGTCCGACTGTGAAAAAGAAGAGTTTGTCAAATTCATTTTTCGGTTTATTTTTATCCAGGAAATTTTCACCTGTGAATTTCGAGAGGAAGAGACCTAAATACACAATGCTTCCGGTTCCAATAAAAATTGACCAAACCGCTATAAAATTCGAGAAAAAAATTCCGACTAATCCAATTATAGTCCAAACGATTAACCCAGCTAATGGTGTGGCGAGAAATTTTTGATTGGAAAATTCAATTCGCTGTTCTTCAAGTGTTCTTTTCATTCGTCCGGTTTTTTTTAAATGCATTGCAACGGTTTGCATAGGGTGCGTGCCGCACTCCTGCCTGTTCGGCAGGCAGGCAATATGCGGCATCTTTTGTTAGGCATGGTAATTAGTTCATTTTTTTCTGTTTGAAATCATACAGCCAGTCCAAAGCTCCTTTTGTTTTATCCCATATTTTCCAATTGTAAAAAACATAAGCAATTGCTTCATTTTCATCTCCCCGGCCAATGTATTGTGGCGGCCGCACGGGTAATTTCTTTTTTCCCAACAGATAATCAATTACAAATGCGTTGCTTTTATATGCGTTTAATAATATTCTATTACTTTTTGCTTTTCTTCCGATTTTTTTAAAACTGTACAAAGCATTATTATAATTCCAAACAGCACAATCTTCTTCTTCATTATTTTTTATAAATAATTCAAACCCGGTCAAATCGTCTTTATCAAGTAATAATGTAGATAATAAATATCGAACTCCCTGATTATCGTTGGGGTTTAGTTCCAGCATTTCCTCATAAATTTCAATTGCCTTATCAACCTCGTTTTTCGCATACAAACAATCAGCAAGTCCTGCTTTGGCTCTCATATAAGGTCGTGTTTCAGGTATTCCCCAGAAGTACCCTTTTTCTTCTTTAAAAAATTTCTTTCCGAGTGTTTTTTCTCCTGCTTTTATGGCTTTTTCATATTGTTTTATCGCTTTGTCGATATTCTTTTCAATGCTTGCCAAATAATTGTATGCGTCCGCATTATTTGGGTCTAATTCAAGAGCCTTTTTTATTAATTTTTTTGCTTTGGAAACAGGTTGTTCATATGCTTCATAAACTAAATCTTGTGAACGACCTTTTTTATCCGTCCTTGCCGGCAAATCATCAAGACTTCGCCCCGTCAGATTATTCATAAAATCATTTAATTCATCTGTTGATTTAAAATCTTGCTTTTTAATCTCTTCCATTAATTTTGCAAGGTCTTTTTCTGTTTTCATTCTATCCGTATTTTTCTTATTGCTCATAGTTTTTCCCTCTTTTGCCTAATGGTTTGGCCATGCGTAGTCCCGACTATTCGGGATTACGAATAAACTTTTGTAGCCATAGATATATTATTTTAGACTCAGAATAATCTTTTTATCCATAATTCCTTCAAGGGTCATTATCTCAATAAAATATATTCCTTTTGTTAAACTAGAAACATCAATAATCTTTAAATTATTATTTATGTTATGTATTTTTTTTACAGTTTGCCCTAAACAATTATAAATTGTTATGCTTTTAATTATTGTTTTAGATTTAATATGTATTTTATTATATGCAGGATTAGGATAAATATTAACAAGTTTTTTAACACTACTAGTAGCACGAACAGATGTTATATTTTTTATTTTTGATTCAAAAACATATATTACATCAGAAGTAGTATCACCAAAGTCTGATTTAAACATAATTTTGTCTCCATTAGGTGCCGGTACAGGCATTGGGGATTTCAAATACGAAGAAGAGGTACTGAAATGATGACCGAAATGTTCAACTAAACCGGAATTATCTAATTTAAAAGCAATTATTTGCCCGGAAAAATATGCTCCGTCTTGACTAACATAAGCATATCCGGGTCTATTTATATTTCTACAAGAAACATGACCTGCACCATCAAAATCCATATTTTCAGATAAAACAACTCGTTGCATTGTATCTAAATAGAACATATTTAATGTGCCTGTTCCTCCACCCAATTGCACAAAAACTTCATTCCCGTCTTGTGCATATCCAAAATCACCATGATTTCCATAGTTGACAATTCGTCTTAAGTATTGCATATCTATTATATTGTATATTTCAACGCCGTAATGCGAATTAAAAGGATTAGCCTCTGAAGTTTTAATATTATCCCACATAATACCAACATAGTTACCGGATTGTGAAACAGATACCCAATCAACAAATTCTGGGATGTCATCCCCATTGCCCCAAGCTCCGGAAAAAATTTCTGTATGCACTATTTGATTAAGTTGTAAGTCAAACACAATCACATCCATATCATGTCCTCTTTTACCCACTAGTGCTACATACTTGTCATTCTTGTCAATATTACCTTCCCAAGGTCCAAGCTCAACGATATCATAACCTTTAATGTCCGTATTTAAGTCTGTTACCGTATTAGTAGATACTGAATATGTTCTGATATAACCATCTTCTCTAAAACTATACATTAAATCACTATTGGTATTTGACCAATAGCAAGGATAAATTTGACTTCCGGGAAGTTCTCTTATCATTTGATGTGTATTTGCATCATAAATTGCATAAGCATAAAATTTATAAATACTGGCATCTGCATTCCAGGGCTGAATTTTAGCATATTCGTGTACCGGATACCAATTCCAGTTTGGTTCGTATTGCGTAATCCTTTTAATTGATATAGCATTTGGAACAGAATAATCTACCACACTTTCTAAATAATCCGGTAAAGATAAATTGGGTGGTTGAATACTTTGATATGACGTATCTTTAGGAAATTGAGCGTTAACCACTTGCGAATATAGTAAGCTAATAAATAACCCTGTAATAAATCTTTTGTATTTCATTATATTCTATTATGGCACAACGGTTTGAATAGGGTGCGTGCCGCATTCCTGCCTGCCGGCAGGCAGGTTGAAACGATTATTTTTCAGGTTACGACAATGTCTATTTATATTCATAATTTTAAATTTAACCTCCACTCGCCCAACGACTTATATACATTGTTAGCGTTTTGTTATTTTCCCCAAAAATCTTTTATAACATAATTTTTGTTTTGTTTTTCTTTTAATAATTCCAAAATAAAATAAAGATGATTTACCCCGGTAAACACAACGATTTTCTTATATGATTTTTCACTAGCAAAATACTCAATATTTGCTGCCATTTTGTTATTTCTACGAACCCAGAATTTTTTCTGTAATTCTGCAAAATCAATCCAATTATTTAAACTTTTTGTTCTCTTAACAATCGAGATTGTTTTATCATAAAGTATTTTCTGCCTAATCTTGGTTAATTTTATTGAAACATCAGAATTTAATTCAGATAGACTTCGATATTTTACTTTATTTGTCAAGTCAAGTGTAAAAGAAATTAATTCAAAATCTGCTGCACACGAACTATCAAGTTTTCCATTATCATATAATTTAGAGATAGCAGAATACATTTTACTTTGAGTCGTGAAAAAATTATACTTACGATAGAAATCATTTCTTCCGGTAATATCAAAGGGTCTAACGTCTGTTTTATAAAATTGTTTGTATTTATTGATTGAAATATTTTCGTTTGTCGATAATAAATCCGGATATTTTATTGTATCGAAATTAAAATCTTTTGTAAAAAATGAACTATCCAATTCAACCAAAATTAAATCCGGTTTTATCTTTTTTAAAATGTTAAATAAAGTATCTGAATTTATAATATCAGTTGGATTATGTATTGTTCCAATAATATAAAGTTCTGTCTTTTTAAAATTTTCATCTTCTTTATTGTCTGTTTGAGACTTACAATTGGTTGAAAATAATATCAATAAAAATATGGTTAGATACTTTAAATTCATATGTGTTTATCTTTTTCAATAACCGCCGAACGGTTTGGTTATGTGTAGTCCCGACTATTCGGGATTATATAGAGCCTTTGTTGGGCGGTCGTTATTCTATTTTCCATTCCATATTTTTCATTCTTTCTGTTAATTTATTTAGCGTATCCAAAATCTCATTTTCAGTTGGCAATTCACCGTAAACCAATTTGCTAAAGCTTGAGAAATAAGTCGTTTTAAGTTTATTCCAGGCAGCTGCACTGTCTTTAAATATCATTGCTTGTGTAGGATGATTTTGCAACCATTCATTCCCGCTTTTAAAACTTAACATATCATCATTCGCCACGGTCAATAATAATTTATCAAATTCTTTTGAGTTGAAAAATAGTTTTACTCCTTCATTCTTTAACATTTGATTTAAATCGTAAATATGTCTGATTTAATTATTCAAATCTTCGATTGGTTCATTTGTATATGAGAAACGAACCAAACTCATTATTTTTTCACAAAATGTTCGTTTGGGGCTTAAAACGTTGACTTCAAAAGGATTTAATTCGTATTCATCTGCAATTTGTAGTTGATTTGTTTCAATCATCATTTCATAAATCAATGAACTAACTTCCCCTTTTTCAAATGGTTCAAAATTACCGAGCCAGGTTGCTTCAACAATTAAGTTGTCTCTAATTTGACCAAACAAACCTTCAAAAATCTTAGGATAATTATGAGCTGTTTTTCTAATCATTCCCTTTTTGTTAGTTATTCCCTGGATTTCTATTTCAGGAATGACTTCCCCAACAACTTTGGTTATTTTCTTTAATTTGTTTTTCAGTTGATTACTGCTCTCATTGCCATGTTTCAGTAATATTATGTCAATATCTTCCGAGAAGCGGTCAATTAAGCGATTACATTTTGACAAGGCTGTTCCCCCCTTGAAAATACAGGATTTTCCTATTTCGTTTGTAAAAATGGAATAAAGCGCAAGTGTAACCCAATAATCTTTTTCAACATAAATTTCTGCAATATTTTTCAATTGAGATGTGGCAACGATTGCGTCTCAAAAAAGTTCCTTGTTTTCGTGTAGTTTCATTTAATATTCCATTTTTCAACAGTTGGTAAAATCTCTTTTGCAATCCCCAATTTATACTTCGATAACGGATTAAGGCTATCGTCCAAAATTCTCAATTCCCTTTTCTTGCCACTATTCTCAAGCAATGCTCCAAGAAAAGCTCTAACTCTCGGTGGGTAGTCGAGTGCTATACTAATCAATTTATTCCTTTGTTCATTGTTAAGTTTAAATATTTTATTTGTCAAAATAGTTATTACTGATTTTTTATCTAAATCCGGTATTTTGTTAAAATCTTTTAGAGCATCCAAAAGTTCCAGAAATCTAAAATTTTCATCCGTTACATCAACATAACTTCTTACTGCCTTTGCTTTTATGTTTCCTTTGGATATATAAATCCGTTTTTTGTTACTTGCAATACTAATTTCATTCGGAATTTGAGAAGTCAATCCCATTTTATTGTAAAGCAACAATCCTGTGATATAGGCTATTCTTTTACCATTTTGGAATAAATAGGGTGTAATTATTTTTTCTTCATCAGGTTTCAATTCTCCGAAAACCGTCTGTTTCGGTTTATAAAATACTCCTGTTGAAATTCGTTTGATCATTCCTTTTTTAATTAAGCGTTCTATTGATTTTGTTGCTGCCGTGTATTCTTCTTTTTTTATATTAAGGTCTTTGTAAGTAAATGTCTTACCGTTTTCAATGCTATTAATTTTATCTTCTATTTTCTTCGCAATATTCATACTGCAAATATAACTTATTTTTCAATATTGTCAAGTATCTTGTTCAGAATACTTGACTTTTCTAATACCACACAACGATCGGGCTATGCGTAGTCCTGACTATTCGGGATTACGTATAGCCTTTGTTAGTAGCAGTTTAAAAATCAGTTTCAAGCAATCCGCCATGCTCTTTTAACCACTCCTTTGCTTTTAAATATTTTGGAACCTGCACCTCAACAATATTCCAAAATTTGGGGGTATGATTCGATTCAAGAAAATGAGCCAACTCGTGGACTATGACATAGTCAATAACAAACATGGGCGCTTTAATTAGTTTCCAGTTAAAGTTCAAATTATCCTTTGGCGTACAGGAACCCCAGCGATACTTTATGTCGGATATAAATACTTTGTTGTATTGGACGCCGATATTCAGAGCGTGTTTTTTTACACGCGGCAATATTTTTTCAACCGCTTGCTTCTTATACCACTGAATGAAAACAGAACTTGCTCTTTCCGCGGATACCGCTGCAATAATAAATTTTCCGGCAAATTTTATGTGCTCATTTTCGCTCGTTTCTATTTCCAGACGATATTTCTTCCCTAAATATAAAACGGTTTCACCGGCGACGAATTCTTTTGTGGGTTCAACAAGGTTATACTTATGCGTGTCATTTAATTTTTTATAAATCCACAACTTTTTAGTCTCCACAATTTGGTCAATCTTTGCCGGGTCAGCGTCCTTGGGCGCTTTCACAATAATGGAACGATCGCGTTCGACTGTAATTGTGACCGTCTTTCTATCTGAATATTTTATTTTATAATTAATCTGCATTTTATCCGGCGTATAAAATTATATCGTTATTTGCCTGCGCTAATTCCATAACACGTGAAATGATATGGTTTCTGTTCTGAATAATGTTAGGAAGTTGATTGAACCTTTCAGACAAAAGTATCTTTTGAATCTCTGCTTTCAACTTGTTCCTTGCCGGAATACTATCCCAAAAACCGGTAAGCTGGATTTCTTGTTTAATTGTATCGAAAACATCGCGGGTTAAATCAACCAGGATATCTAATTCTTCATTGGTAAATTTATCTTCGCCAAAGACTTTTGAATAGATTTCCCGTGCGAAGATGCGGAAAAAGGGCATCTGCTTTTTGCGATGCAAGCCGCCCGGCGGTTTGGGCATATTTCTGATTTTCTGCCGCAGTTTTTCCAGTTCTTCATAAATGCGCTGCCAGTTGTCTTTAAACTCTTGCAGAATCCTTTCCAAAGCTTCTGCAAAAGATGCGTATAATTCCGGATCTTCGTCAAAATTAATATCCAGATGATGCCGGATGGCGTGTTCAACTTCCGCTGCCTTTGTTTTTGTTCGTTTCCGCTTTCCGACTTCATCCTCAAATTTATCATCCAGAATCGAGATGGGCTCTACCTTTTGAGTAATTCCTTTTGAATGTAGATAGTAGTCAGTGATTGTTCTTAATTTAGCCGGAATCCCTTTCATACTGAACCGTTGATCGCGAAAATGACGCTGCGCCAGGGCGTTTATTTCCGTAAGCGACTGATAATCGTGATAATAATCCAGGGCTTCTTTTCGCGGGAAAACCACATTCATACATTTGGTCAATTTTTCAAAAGCCATTAGATATTCAAAACGAATATCTTCATCATAAAACAAATCAAAGAATGCATCGTGATCGGCCAAATCTTCAAGACCGTGCTTTTTCAGCATTGCCAGAATTTCACTATGTGCTGCCTTCAGAGCGTTAAGTTCCTCTTCTTCCGAGCCAAGCGAATCCAATATTTCTTTTTGTTCCCGCTCATCATAGTCGTCAATGGCTTGTTTTAAATGATGGCCAATCCCCACATAATCGACGATGAATCCTTTTTCTTTGGCAGCGTCGCCAACACGGTTAACGCGGGCGATTGCCTGCAGCAGATTGTGCGCTACAATTACCCGGTCAAGATACATCACCTGTTCAATGGGCGCATCAAATCCGGTGATCAGCATATTCATAACCACAACAATGCCCACATCGCCTTTAATGCCTCCGTCTTCCGCATCAAAGGGCAGCTTGAAGCTTTTTATGATTCTCTCGTGCTTTGATTTATCCGACCTTTCTTTTATGTGGGGCAAATCATTGTGTCCGCCGGATATGACCGTTTCCACTCTGAGCCGTTTCAAATGCTCGATATTAATTTTCTGCGGATTTTCTTTTTCAAGCTCTCTAATTTTATTTTCAAGCGCCGCTTTTAATACCAGCTCATATCGAACCGCCGCTTCCTGTGAAGTAGCCACAACCTGCGCTTTGAATCCGTTGGGGAAAATATGTTTCGTATAATGGTCAACCATATCCTGGGCTTTGGCAGCAATGGTCTCTTTTGCTTCCAGATAAGCCTTCCGCGATCCATAGCCCAATATCCGAAGCCGTTCCTGAATATTGTATTCGCTGAAAACATCCTCAAATTTGGTATCCATACCGGGTTTATCGGTAACCTCTGCATTGTGCGTTCTGCCCTCATACACAATTTCCAGCGTCACCTTATCATCAATCGATTGGCGCATACTGTATTTATCAATATAGTCGCCAAATACTTTTTCCGTCTTGTCGATAGGTGTGCCGGTATAACCGATTTTAGCGGCATTGGGCAAAGCGCGGTCCAGATTGGCGCCCAGCAAGGCATACTGCGAACGGTGCGCTTCATCGGTCATAATTAAAATATGGGGGCTGGTATTCAGTACGGGGAAGATTACCTGTAATTCCCGTTCCTGAAATTTGTGAATCATCGCCATAACCAAATCTGATGAATCGCTTGGCAGTAATTCTTTGAGTTTGGCAATGCTGTCGGCGACTTTTACGCTAAAACCGATATGCTGACTGGTTTCGCTGAGCTGCTGTTCCAGTTGAGTGCGGTCGGTTACAAAGACAACTTTCCAATGGCTGAGCTGTGAATGACGATACATTTCCCGCACCATAAACATCATGGTCAATGATTTACCGGAACCCTGCGTATGCCAGATGATGCCGCTTCGCTCCCGCCGGTTGCCGCCGGTCAAAAGTTGCTGAACCGCTTTTTTAACTGCCCGGAATTGCTGATAGCGCCCGACAATTTTTATCAGTTTACCTTTATCGTTGATGGTAAACACGGTAAACGTACGGATGAGATCGAGCAGATTATCTTTGTCCAGCATACCGGCAATTAGGCGCTGCTGGTCGTTTGGTGATGAAGCGCCGTGATCTAATTCGTCTAAGGTTCTGGGATAGGGATCGGCCCAGCGGTAAAAATGCTTGGGGATGTGCGAAGAGATAGTGCCAAACTTACATTCGTTGCGGCAGGTGGCCACAACAAATTGATTGTAATAAAACAGCGACGGACTGCCTTCCTTTGCGGCGCCCCGCTGTTCGCTGTAACGCAATAACTGGTCGATGGCTTCGGGGATAGGTTCCCTGGTTTTTGGGGATTTGCATTCCACCACCACCAAGGGTAAACCGTTTACGAAAAGAATAATGTCGGGAAAAATATGATGCTCGGTTCCCGGAATACGGATTTTAAACTGGCTGACCGCTAAAAAGGAATTGTTATCCCGCTTTTCAAAATCGATAAAGCGAACGGTGGGGCTTTTCTCACCGGTTTTACGATTTTCCGAAACGCTGGTATTCTCAAGCAGCAGTTTGAGAATATGCTGATTATTCTCAATAAGGCTTGAGCCGGGGAAGGTGGTTACCCTGCGGATCACATCTTCTACCTGATCGTCTTCTAACCAGGCGTTTATCTTTATAAGCGACGCCCGCAGTTCGGGCAACAGAACAACTTCGGTAAAGTTTTCCCGCCCGCTATCGGAAGGCTTTTGTTTCATTTCCAGACGTTTTGCCGACCAACCCAGTCCTTCCAGTTGCTTTAGGAAAGGTTCTTCCACGTGGTTCTTTTCGTCGATCCTGATGTAATCCGGTGTTTTGTCTTTATAAGCCATAATAACAACCTATATTGAAAATGTCTGTTCTAACTGCTCAATAATATCAGCCCCATTGATGGCGGGAATGCCTACATTTTTTCCGATTGCCCTATAATCAGGCGGCTCAGACTTAATAACTTTCATGAATTCTTTCATGTCCAAAGCAATGGAATCCGGTAGCTCCATTGTGGTTTCTTCGGTCAGCAATACCGCTAAACGAATGACATCATTTTTATGCTTCCGTATATTGCGTTCATCTATTTGCTCCCCTTTAGCTTGCCTGCCCCGAAGATCAATAAAAGCCTTTGATTTCAGACAGATCAATGATTCAATGTTAGCCAAATGTAAACCGTTTTCTACCATACTATTTTCTATAGTTAATTTATAGTAATCCGCATCCATCAAAATTGCCGATAAACTCGATAAATCTTCATCCGTCGGGATGGGCGTCAAGTGCGAGTCTTCGACCAAATCTAACAGATCCGGTTTGCGGGCAAACAATTCTAATTGAAAAGGGTATTCTTTACTCTTAGGTTCGAAGAACCGATAGTATTTTCGTTCGCCTGTGCTTTTCTGTCTGTTTTCATAATTACCATCTTTGACAAATTCCCAGAATTTTTTTACAAATTCAGGACTAAGCGCTTCGACGATCAGGATAATATCCAAATCTTTGGTGGCACGGAAGTTTAAACCCGCGTCGGCAAGATGTTCGTCGCAGGCAGCACCGCCAATCAGGATATAATTGTCCGTAAATTCTCTGAAAAATGAGCGAAAAATTTCTGCGCCTTTTACCATAAGCGGGTTACCATTTTTTCAATTTCCATTTCTACGCGTTCATCTTTTGTTTCTTTGAAAATCAGATATAATGACAGCGGATCGACCAAACGCTTTTCAGCCAGGATCCCCGGCGCGTATTTCCAAATTTCCAGACAAATGCGGCCTTCCATTTTATTTGTAATAGTGATCTGTTTATGTTTTTTTAAATACATATAATCCGTTTTCGAAATAGCAAAACACTTAGTTGGCTCAGCCGCCATATTGGTAAAAGAAGAGAGCGCTGTATAACCGGATTCAAAGATTAAATTGTTGTCAATATATTCCTCTATATAAATCGTCCTTTTAACAGGATTCTGCAAATAAGGCAGCGCCCTTTCCCAGACAGCCTTTTTATCCCTTTCAAAAACTATTTTTTTGTCTTTCCGGCCTTCTATCCGGCATAGCGCTTTTTCAGTAAGTTCGTTGACTGCCCTGGTGATGGTCATCGGCGTATAGTTCAGTTTCTCAGCGATGGTCTTAAAGTTCATATCTTCAACATTCTCTTTTAAAAGATGGAATAGCAGAAGACATTGCGCCGCCGGTTGAATTTTTTCCTTTTTCTTTTGTGCAGTATGGCGAAATTCCCTGAGATCTATAAGTAACTGGGGAATAAACATCTGCTTTGCGGGAATGATAAAAGCAATCTGTTTTTCTATTAGTCTATTGCGCTTGTATGCTTCTATTTGCTCCAACACCAAAACCACCGGCTTGTTAAAAGCGTTTTCGATAATTTGAATATGTTTGCGGTATTGCTCGACGGTTAGGCGCTCTTTATCTTTTTGTTCAAGAAAAAGAATCTCTCGCTCATATAAACGGATTGTTTTAAGATTATACATTTGCCGCATATAAAGCGGTAAAATTTTTAGTTTTCCCGCGGGCAAACCCTTTATGACAACGTCTATCCCCAGTGTCTGTTGTAAATATTTTTCAAGTTCGTTCATCTCGTTACTCTTCTTGATAACATATTTTCTGCACGATAACATTATTAATGATATTGTGTAAATATAACGTTATTATTACTCAATATCAAAGAACTTTATCAGGAAGGTGTGTCATTCTGTTCTTTTATATTTTTCAGCAATCTGGTTACCCTGTCTGCGCTTCAGATTCCAGCATTGCGGCGGGCAGGCGCACCTTGCCGCTGAGTAGGTCTTTCATTAAAGCACTCTTTAGATGATTCAACTTATAATATTGTTTATATTCTTGACTTAAATATGACTGAACTTTTTGTGTTATTTCTGATATTATTTTTCTCTCATCTTGTTTAGGCCAAGGAATATAAAAAGAACGAATTTGCTGATGGTTTAAACCTTCTCTATTGCCACCAGCATTATATTTTTCAATTTGTTTTTGACCAATAAATGACTCCAAAACAGTTGACAAATAAATAGCATCATATTGATTCGTATTTTGAATTCGAATTGCACAGACGTGCTGATTTACATTAGCCATACCTAAATTTTCTGGCACTCGACAACACCTGCCTATTGATGCACCAGTTATATTTAATAAAACATCATTTGCAAAAATTTCACTACTTTTCATTTTTTTATGAATTTCAAATGGAATATGTGCTACTTCGTTCAATGATAAGCCATCGAAAGTTACATTCTGACTTCTAATAAATATTACCCCCTCTTTTGTATATACACTTTATCCGCCTCGTGGCGTAACACCGCTACCAACATAAATTACAATATCATCAATGGTAAGGCATTCCCACTCCACCGGAATCCTGCCCAGCGGCGAGTCTTTAAATTCGTGGGTTT
>Ga0256841_1003088_pt1 | contig 12693 bp, 12 predicted proteins | sample 356308metaG_FD_185971 | JGI IMG/M metagenome (GOLD analysis project Ga0256841, IMG submission 185971) | Hydrothermal vent microbial communities from Mid Atlantic Ridge, Atlantic Ocean - 356-308 | ecosystem: Environmental > Aquatic > Marine > Hydrothermal vents | place: Atlantic Ocean: Mid...
AATACCGTTTTTAGTCTTACTCCCTAATACAACTAAACGCTTCAAGGGGACAATGGTATTTATCTCTATTTTGTTACTCTTAGGGCATTGGATTGACTTATTTTTAATGGTTAAGCCAGGGGTATTACATACAGTACAAGAATTATCAGGTGCACATGAGGCAATTGGCGAGCATGGTGCTCATAAAGTAACGGAAGCAATTGGTGGTTTTACCTTACCTGGCTTTTTGGAAATAGGTACTTTTATTGGCTTCTTAGGCTTTTTTGTATATATGACATTTAGAGACCTTAGTAAGGCTAGTTTGGCGCCGATGAATGATGCATATATAGAAGAAAGTATTCATCATCATGTGATGTAATGAATACTTGAAGGGGAGCTCATTTGATAATTTGATTGTATGAAACGAAAATGAATTTTACTAATTCATAGATTCTCAGACAAGAGGATTAAAAAAATCATATCAGAGCGAATCGATTGTTGAATAATGGAGGGACCGAAGAGTTAGAGTTGACAAAAACACATGTCGGCCATAAGTTTTTTTTATCATTCTAAATTAGTTGACAAATTTAAAGATAAATATTATCAATATACTGTAAATACAAAATATACAGATCGCGTAAAGAATTAAAGTATAACACTATAATAAATTAAGACAATGACTACATTACTAATTACAGGGATAATTCTATTGCTACTTGCAATAATCGTTCTGCTTAGTATTTTAAATGATTCAGCGAATGCGCTGAAAAGTGGAGAAAAAGGTGCTTTAGACCGCAAATATACCCGGATAGGTCAATTCCTGATGGTTTTTAATATTGGCTTCTTGGTGTATTGTTTTTGGTCTGCGTATCATTACAAAAACTATATGATGGGATATGGTCCTCACACTGCTGCATCTGAACATGGTCCTTCCATTGATAATCTCTTTAATATTACTCTGATTGTTACGGGCATTATTTTTGTCCTGACGACTTTTGCCCTGTTTTGGTTTTCCTATAAATATCGACACCATGAAGGAAGAGTAGCCAGTACATTGTCACATAATACAAAGCTTGAGATTATCTGGACTGCAGTCCCCGCATTAGTCTTGACTGTTTTGGTGGTAAAAGGTATAGTAGCATGGAATAATATTACTGCGGATGTAGATCCACAGGAGCAATATTTGGAAATTGATGTTACCGGTCAGCAATTTCTTTGGAATATAAGATACCCCGGTAAAGATGGCAGACTGGGCGCAAAGGATTTTAGATTGATAAAACCCGGTGTCAATGAGTTGGGACAAGACTGGAGAGATAAGCATAATATCGACGATTTCATGTCAGATGAAATTGTCATTCCTAAAGGGCAAAAAGTTAAATTCAGAATTTATGCCAAGGATGTATTGCACTCTTTTTTCTTGCCTCATTTTAGAGTTAAGATGGATGCGGTACCGGGATTGCCCACCTATTTTGTAGTAACTCCCACGACTACTACGGAGGAATATCGCCAAAGACTTAGTCACTACCCGGAATACCAAGTGCCTTCCGATCCTGAAGATCCTGATAGTGAGCCTCTATGGAAAGCATTTAATTATGAATTGGCGTGTGCCGAACTATGTGGAATCGGTCACTATAGTATGAGAAGGGTTGTGCGAGTTGTAGAGCCGGAGGAGTTTGAGGCTTGGTACAACAAACAAAAATCTTATTATTTGGAGAATATACGTTTTACGGAAGATGATCCGTATAAAGACGAGTTATTGCCTTTTGAAGTTGAAGAGCGAAAAGCTGATTTTGAAAATCGATTTAACAAGGCTTACAATAGTGTTGAGGAAGCCGGTAGAATTATCGAATTGCGACATGTTAACTTTAAGACCGGTTCTGCCGAACTCACCCCTCTCTCACGATATGAACTTGACTTTGCAGCGGAAGCAATGCAGGCACATCCCGAGATTAAAATCGAAGTCGGTGGGCACACGGATAATGTTGGAAATCCAGAGAATAACCAACATCTCTCTGAAGCGAGGGCTAATGCGGTTAAGACTTATCTTACGAAGAAAGGGGTTGCTGCAGATAGAATGGCTGCTGTTGGCTATGGTCAAGAAAAACCAATTGCTACTAATGATTCTGCTGAGGGAAGACAGAAAAACAGAAGAACAGAACTCAAAATTATAAAGTAATAATATCATTATTTAAACCATTCTAAATCATTGATACAATGGCTGAAATAAAAGAAGTAACCTATAATCCCGAAACCATCATAGATGAACTCGGTTATGATGACCATTTTCATGAGCATGAGCATGGAGGGGATAAGTATCAGGTCGGCTTTATCTCAAAATATATTTTTAGTACCGACCATAAGATAATCGCTAAACAATACCTCATTACCGGTATCTTTTGGGCTATCATAGCTGCGGGGATGTCTGTAATCTTTAGATTACAGCTGGGATTTCCTGAGGAAAATATGGCGTGGTTGAAACCTCTACTTGGCAAGTGGATCGTGGTTAATAATGATGGGATCGGGACTCTGGCTCCTGAATTTTACTATGCTTTAGTTACCATTCACGGTACCATTCTGGTATTTTTTGTCTTGACTGCAGGGTTAAGTGGAACCTTCAGTAACTTTTTGATTCCATTGCAAATCGGAGCTCGGGATATGGCCTCTCCGTTCTTAAATATGCTTAGTTATTGGTTCTTTTTCTTAGCAGGTTTAGTGATGTTTCTCTCTCTCTTTTTGAGTACCGGCCCCTTTTCCGGTGGCTGGGTAGCCTATCCACCCCTAAGTGCTTTGCCTCAAGCGATGGATGGTTCCGGGACAGGCATGGATCTGTGGCTGATGAGTTTGGTCTTCTTTGTTGTATCGGTTTTATTGGGTGGTATTAACTACATTACTACTGTTCTAAATCTTAGAACCGTTGGAATGACGATGCTTAGATTACCTCTTACCGTATGGTCTTTCTTGGTAACAGCTATTATTGGTTTGTTGTCGTTTCCGGTTTTAGTGGCTGGTTTTTTCTTATTGATATTTGACCGAACCTTGGGTACTAGTTTTTATCTCAGCGATATATTTATTGGAGGAGAAGCACTCAATCATACAGGTGGAAGCCCTGTTTTGTATCAACACCTATTTTGGTTTCTGGGACATCCTGAAGTGTATATTATTATTCTTCCCGCGATGGGTATAGTGTCTGAAGTGATGTCAACGCATGCGCGTAAACCGATATTTGGGTATAAAGCGATGATCGTATCCATAGCCTCTATTGGATTTTTGTCATTTTTGGTATGGGCACATCATATGTTTGTCTCAGGATTAAATCCTTTTATATCCAATTTCTTTATTCTCTTCACTTTGATAATTGCTATCCCTTCTGCAATTAAGGTTTTTAACTGGCTTACGACGTTATATCAAGGAGACTTACACCTTCGAGTTCCCATGTTATTTGCCATAGGATTTGTATCCTTTTTCATATCCGGAGGTTTAACGGGATTGTTTTTAGGGAATGCTCCGATAGATATCCAAGCGCATGATACTTATTTTGTCGTAGGTCACTTTCACATTGTGATGGGTGTCGCAGCATTTTTTGGTATGTGGGCAGGAGTTTACCACTGGTTCCCTAAGATGTATGGTAGATTTATGAGTGAAACCATGGGGAAGATTCACTTTTGGGTTACATTGATTAGTGCCTACATGGTATTTTGGCCTATGCAGTATTTAGGTATTGCTGGAGTACCTAGAAGATATTACAGCTTTGATAGTTTTCAGACTTTTTCTCTATTTGATGATATGAATAAGTTGATAACTGTATTTGCAATTATTGCTTTCTTCGCACAATTGATTTTTGTGTTTAACTTTTTCTATAGTATTTTCTATGGAAGAAAAGTTACTTCCAAAAATCCATGGAAAGCTACGACCCTAGAATGGTCTACGGATATCCATCCGGGACATGGTAACTGGGCGGGAAAATTGCCGACGGTACATCGTTGGCCATATGATTACAATTTAGATAATGTTGCGTTTAAGCCTCAATATCTACCGGCAGCGGAGGGCGAGGAAGTAGTGCATTAGAATAAATAATTATCACCATTTCATACTCTATATACTGAATGGGTATATAATGGTTAAAAGCCTTCATTCTTAGTGTTCTTTTAGAAAATAGACCCTAATGGTTAGGAAGGGGATGAATGGTTTGATGATTTGGAATAAAATATGAAAAAAGTTAGATGAAATATCGCAAAAATAGAGTTGAGAGTAAGGTTACAACAGTAGTAGTACCGACAAAATCTGTATGGAAGGATATAGCGATGCTGATTAAGTTTCGGTTGACTGCTTTAGTGGTAATGACTTCTCTTTTTTCCTATTTAATAGTGGCAAGTAATTTTAATTGGCTCGAATTCATCTTCTTGAGTATGGGAGGATTTGCAATTACTTCCGCTGCTAATATACTAAATGAGATTTTGGAAAAGGAACCTGATTCATTGATGTCTCGTACCTTAGATAGACCAGTAGCCGCTAATAGACTTTCGGTCACAAATGCACTTCTCCTAAGTGGGGTATTGTTGGTTATAGGAATTTTAATGCTAGGTATGTTACATCCACTTGTTTCCTTTTTGGGTGTTCTCTCGTTGGTGTTATATGTGTTTTTGTATACTCCCATGAAGCGATATACACCGGCATCTTTGGTGGTAGGTGCGATACCGGGAGCAATGCCAATGTTGATAGGTGCTGTCGCTGCACAGAAAGAAATAACGATGATAGGCATGGTTCTATTCACCATTCAATTTTTATGGCAATTTCCTCATTTCTTGGCAATAGGTTTCCTGGGTTTTGAGGATTATAAAAGAGCAGGTTTTAAGAATGTACCCGAAAAAGATGGGCAGGTGGATAGGATGATAGGAATGCATGCCATGATTTATACTGCCTTTCTATTGGGGATTGTAATTTTACCATTCAACTTGAATGTAGTAACAATTTGGGGTGTCGGATTGGGCGTTGTTTTAACGGTGTTGTATCTATTAACTGCATTTTTATTTCATTTAAAATTTGATCGTAAGACGGCATTGATTATGATGTTGAGTTCATTTGCGTATTTACCTTTAATTCTAACATTGTTTTGGATATTTAGAGCATGATAGACAGATTTGAAAATACGAATACAACCATCCATCCACTTATGTTTGTTCTGTGGCTGGGCATGGCGGGTATTGTCATGCTTTTCGGGGCATTAACAAGTGCCTATATCGTTCGTCAAAGTGCAGGGAACTGGTTGGAATTTCAATTGCCCTCCTTATTCCAATGGAGTACGCTGGTGATAGTTATTAGTAGCGTGATGCTACATCTCTCTTATCTGGGGTTTAGACATAGAAAGTTAAAGCAATACAGAATTGGATTGTTAACTAGTTTTCTACTAGGAATAATCTTCTTAGTGTTGCAATATATGGCGTGGATGACATTGTATAGTAGGGGAATCCAGTTGACAGGAAATCCTTCAGGTTCATTCGTTTATGTAATGACAGCAATACACGCATTGCATTTGGTAAGTGGATTATTAGCCATAGCAGTTGCTATTTTTCATGCATTCCGCTTACCTTACGAAATTACCCAAAAACGAGTAGACAGGTTCAAATTAGTTCTTTATTACTGGCATTTTTTAGCTGGTTTATGGATATATTTATATTTATTTTTAAATATTATGTAAAACGCAAAAACTATGGCGTCAACTACTGCAAATTTAAATGCTGACAAATGGGGTGGGGGAACTCGCCCGATGAAGGCGAGCTATGGAAAGCTAATGATGTGGTTTTTCCTCTTGTCTGATGCGATGACCTTTACAGGATTCTTGATCTCCTATGGAGCACTGCGGATGAGCAATGCAGCATGGCCTGTCCCGGATCACGTGTTTTCCAGTTTTCCCGGAGGACTTCACCACAAACCATTGATCTTCGTAACGGTAATGACTTTTGTTTTGATCGTGAGCTCAGTTACGATGTTCAAGGCAGTTCAAGAGGGGCATCGGGAAAATAAAAATGGCGTTGTTTTTTGGATGCTCTTAACCATTGTCGGCGGTGCGGCCTTCTTAGGATGTCAGGCTTGGGAGTGGAATACCCTAATCAATGAAGAGCATATGACCTTATCTTATAATCCCTTTGCTCGTCACACCGAAGATGGCGTGTACTTAGAAGGTGATGGACACGAGATTAAAGCTGGCGATACGTTCAAAGCAGGAGATAGCTATATGATTCATAAACACGATGGACATTGGCATAGATTGAAATACAAGACGGCCGATGGAGTGGTGAATAAAATGCAATTTGGCCCTCAAGCCTTTGGCCAATTGTTCTTTTGTATTACCGGGTTTCATGGGTTCCATGTATTTACGGGAGTACTCTTCTTACTCATCATAATGCTTAATGTAATAAGTGGATTATACGTCAAGCGCAAGAATCATTATGAAATGGTAGAAAAGGTAGGCCTCTATTGGCACTTCGTGGACTTGGTGTGGGTCTTTGTCTTTCTTTGTTTTTATCTTCTTTAATATCAGAATCTAATCATAAAAAAATATACAATGGCAACATTAACTTACGAAGCAGCTAGCAAAGTCGCTATCAGAGGTTTTATTATCTTAGGAATCGTGACGCTTTTGGAAGTCATGGTCGCTTTACTTGGTAAAGGGTATTTAATAGACGGATTTACCTTGCCTCGTTGGATTATGTATGGAGCGATGATCAGTCTTAGCCTCTATAAAGCGTATTTTATTATAATGTATTTTATGCACCTCAAGTATGAGGATCCTGCGTTAAAAGTGTCTTTGGCGCTTCCGATTATCTTTGTTATATGGGGAATAATCGCTTTTCTCCACGAAGGACATCGTTGGTATCAGTCCAAAACGCATGACAAAGCCGGGTTTGAAATCGTACTTCCGGATAAGGCGGTCGAACCTGCCATTGATTATGAAATGGAAATGCAACACCATCAAGAAGATGTCCCGGAACATTCCAGTGAAAACGGAGCGCATTAAAAGTGATCAATCTGTATAGATAAAAAACCGGACTTGGAACCTTATTGGCCAATTCCGGTTTTTTATTTTGGATATGCAAATAATCATAAATGGGATGCACCCACTCTTCTCAATTGTTAATAAAAGATATAGGTAATTTTAATAGTGAAGTACTTAAAAACATTGATGATTTTTTTTATACTGTTTGGGTTCCCATTGATATCTTGGATGTATCTCAATTCAGGATTATCTTTTCATAATCAAATCAAAAAAGAACTTGAGCCCAAAGGTGAATTAAATGCATTTTATATCCAATGGGACTCCATTTCTGGATGGAATTCAGATAGCTTACGTGGAAAGACCTCATTATTCCTCTTTGGCAGCCAAAATGAAGTGGAAGGATTTGACCAATTCCAAAAAACATTGATCAAGAGATTGGGCAGTAGGAAAGATCTGAGTATTGTCCAATTCGTAGACATCGGTATACCCGCGGAGAAGACTAATCCAATCATGAGGTCTATCGCTATAGACTCTTTTTTGATGAAGAAGATGATTGCTAAGACTTTTCATATTCCTGATACATTGAGCCGGGCCCCGATTGTATTGGTGGATTCCTCCTTGCAAGTTCGGAGATATTATACGATGGAAGACTCTAATACCTTTGTAAAGGTTTTCGAACACCTGGCCTTTTTGCTTCCACCCATTAAGAAAGACAAAGTGTTACTTAAAAATAATTAGCTTTGTAGCTCAATAAAACTGGGAATGCTAGTATTTTAAATCTTTCGTTCTTTATTTTCTAATAAACTAAATGATGTGAAAGCTAAAGATAAACTCATCGTGATGGACCGAATTGCAGTGGGAGTTACGCTCCTTGCATTGTTTGCGTTGGGGATGATGAGACGTGTTCATTTTGCAGCTCCCTTTGATGTTGCATTTATCCCGGGTCTGAATGCGATTATAAATTCCACTGTTTTTCTTTTTTTACTAATAGGAAGGGTCTATATTGCTATGGGCGAAAAGGATAAACACCGTGTATTCATGAGTATGGCCCTTTTGCTTTCTATGCTGTTTTTCTTTTTTTACCTGGTATATCATTTTACTTCCCCGGAGACACCTTATTGTAAAGAAGACTGGACGAGAAATATATATTTCATACTTTTAATTTCACATATATTGTTAGCAGCCATCGCGCTTCCATTTATTTTAATGGCTTTTAATCGAGCTGTTACGGGGCACATAGCTGCGCATAAACGAATGGTGCGCTGGGTTTTTCCTCTTTGGTTGTATGTCTCTTTCACCGGTCCATTAGTTTATTGGATGTTAAAACCATGTTACTAATTGGCTGTTGTATCATATATCCGGGTTACACTTATTCCGTTAAAGTGTATGATACTTATTTATCACAAATTAAGCGCACAACTATGATTAAGGGAGGCAGTTGAGAAACAGTGGTTACATAACCTCAGATGTTTTATAATGCTTATATTATCAACTTATTATAACTTTTAAAGCGATGAAATCACGACATATACTTTTTTTAGTTATCATTGTGTTAATAGCTTTGTTCGTGCCTGATGCCTATGCCCAGTGTCCTATGTGTAGATCAGCCGCTGAAGCCAACGTGAAGCTTGGAGGAACGGCAGCTAAGGGCTTGAATACTGGCATACTTTATCTTTTTGCTTTGCCTTATTTAGTCGTAGGACTTATAGGTGTCTTGTGGTGGAGAAGCGTCAAGAAAAAAAGAAAATTAGAAAAGGCCCCGACCATCCAAAAGCATTTGTAGAAGTACAATGGTACCTATAGTTATTCGTATCCAACGTTATTATTACTATTATTTAGGGGCATTGTTTCCACGGTTTTCAAAATATCTTTTTTGGAAAACATTTACAACTGTTTCTCGAAGGAAATTCAAACCGCATCACTTACAATATTTAGAAAAGGCCTCCCGGCATGATTTAGTATTTAAAGGGTTTAAGATTGCCCGATATAAATTCGGGCATGGAGAAAAGCGAATATTGATCGTTCATGGTCAAAATGGTTTGGCGGTGGACTTTCGCAGCGCTATTGATGCGTTAGTGGAAAAGGGGTTTGCCGTTGAAGCTATTGATTTGCCGGGACACGGTCATTCGAGTGGAAATACCAATAATATGTTGCTCTCCTCTGAACTAGTGAGGCACCTTCATACCCAAAATAAATATTACGCAATTCTAGGACATTCTTTAGGTGCTTCTGCAGCATTTTACTGCTTTGGTCATGCCAAATATACATTGCCCGTGCTTCCTAAGTTGGTATTGATGGGGATGCATGATAAAACAGAGGACTTCTTTATCGAATACAAGAATTTACTGCAAATTCCATCTTCGATATATGAATACAGTGTAAGGGAGATTGAAAAATCAATGGGTTTTAATCTTAAGGAGGACATGAATGCACATCACTTTATTCCTTTAGCAGGAGTAGACCAAGTATTGATTGTTCACGACGAACAGGACACTATCGCTGACCTTGACGGAATGAAACTCCTCGCTTCCAATTGGTCGTGTGCCGTCCTTTTTACGGGAGATCATGGAGGGCATTATCACCATTATAAACATCCCATGGTAATAGAAAAGCTCTTACACTGGCTCTGATTATAATCAGGCTGATAGCAGCATCATAACTCTTTTTCGAAAAGGTAATTCATTAAGTAAGTTTTAGCTTTACCAAGTTTTGTTACAAAGCTTTACGGATTGTGGATGATTTTCTCTAAGACTCCGCTAGAATAAATATTTCATACTTAGCTTAGCTAAAAGTGTATATCTTGGACTCAAGAGAAACAAAAAACTTCACAAATGCTCTTGAGGGATGCCTAATCCCAGATTCGACTACAAGTTCATGTTTGGTTTTGAAGTCAAAATGAACTGTAGCAGTGTAAAAGTAAAGGATTAATCAATGCAATAATTTGGCCTTCAAAGAGAGTTGAAAATCAAACCCTCTAGTATAATAGCAATCCCTTTCCTCGCTTTTAAATGGCTAGGATAGAAATAAAATTATTTAATCGAAATGTCTTTTGGATCTTGGATAAATAAGATTTGTGCTCTTTGGCAATATTCCTCGGTAGAGAGGTCAAATCCTTCAATAACCCCTTTTAGATGGATCGTTTTCCCTTGTTCTTGTGCTTCATCCAGTTTGTGAACTATGTCATCAGGGATACTTTCTGCAAATTCAATGGAGATCGTCCTATCCGCCTCTTCAGATCTTAAAAAATATTTTCTCCCGAGTTTTAGCATGTTTCTGCTATTGAGTTTGGCTTCTACTGTTACTTCCATACCTTCACAATCCATTCGTATCCCACAAGGTCCGGTACATCCGGGTATATTATAGAGTTCGGGTATCGAATATACTTGGTCCCCACAGGAAGTTAGAACTAACGAAGAAAGAATAAGTAAGCTGAATAGTATTGTTTTCATTGAATTGTATTTAGAATTGAGTATAGATTTCTTTTTCATTGGATGAGAACAGTAAGAGCGCTATTCTTAATAGAGACCCTATTCGGACCTACGCATTTATTTCTTTTTCATACTATAATGTTCCAATAACTCTTTTACGAGTGGGTCTGCGTGATATACATATTTTAGTGCAGCAATAATTCCACCTGCATGAACCGCTACGGTCCTGTTGGATTCATCATCATATATGAAATTGCCGGGTAATGACTCTATATTACCATCGAATATGAGTCCGATAGCTTCTTGATGGACGTTGATCATTGGACTACCCGAATTACCGCCAATAATGTCATTTGTCGTAACAAAATCAAGCGGTGAACGGAGTAGTTCCATCGGTGGATTTTGCCATTTTTCAGTAATGTTCCACGGAGCTTTTTTATCAAATGAATAATGTCGGTCATACATTCCGAAATAGGTAGTCTTATAGGGGGCTTTTGTGCCATTGTAACTATAGCTTTTGACAACTCCATCTGCAATACGCAAGGTGAAAGTCGCATCCGGAGGTAAGTCTTGTCCTTTGACTTGGAACACTGCATTGGCCACTTGGACTTCTAAAGCTCTTCTTTTTGGCCCTGAGCTTCTAAATTTATCCAGGGATTCATCATAAGCAGGAGCAATGATTCTACCTAATTGGATCAGTGGGTCGTGGGTATTTGACCATGCATCGCTAGACTTTTCTAAGACTTCCTGAGCTGTAGTCAAATCATTAAATTGAGTGTTTTCCAATATATTATTCGCGACAGCTTGCTCATCTTTTCCTTCCAATATTTTGGAGGCTATCGGGTTTTTGGGGTGCTCAAATTGGTGTATCTCCTTAAGATATATTTCGAGTTTTTCTTTCTCTTCTGCATTTTTCAAAGTAGGAACTACTCCTAAGATTGCCTCTTTTAGACCTGCGAGGTTTGCACTGTCTTGAGGAGCTTTTTTTAATGCCATTTCATACCTGTTTAGGAGGAAGGCCATGTGAACAGCATTGCCTCTTAAAGGATTATCGCCAACCAATTGAATGGCCGTGGCGTAGGGCTCTAATTTTTTGTACTCCTCTTTGATGTCTGACCAAATGTGTTGTTTATCTGAGGGGGTGTGCATTTTAATATCCTTTTCCATATTGAGTTTGCGTGCCATGAGGTGAGGATTGTGAAGTCCATCGACTATTCCTCCTATGGCTTTAATACTGTTGGAAAGTCCAAACATACGCTCCTGTAGTTGATGAGAAGGATGCTTTTCGTATTCCTTAGCCATGAGGTCATACCTGTTTTTTAAGAAGGTCAAGGTCATGGGGTATCGATAATCCCTATCGTACTCCAACTGGGCATAGGTGCGATATCGCTCCGTTCTGCCTGGGTTTCCAATTACAAAGGTAGGCGTACCTTCATGAACCCCATCCGGATTGAATGGAAAATAGTTCTGTGATGTGTTGAGTGGATTGCCATTCTCATCATAGGCTCTCCAGAATGTACAATCCAGATTGTAACGAGGATAAGTGAAATTATCATAATCTCCGCCAAAATAAGCCGGAGCTAATTCGGGAATCATCACAAGTCTGATATCGTTATAGCGTTTATAACCATATAAGGAGTATTGTCCCCCGGAATAATATGTTACGACCTGTAGTCTTAGTCCTGCCCATTCTTTTTTTGCAGCATACTGTTCTTTGATTTGGTCTATTACCTCTTTTGTTTTTTTAGGACGGTCTGCTTCGGATACTCCTTTCAATTTGTCTTCCACTAAAGAAGTAATATCCGCAACCTGAATGAGTTGCTCTACGAAAAGATCTTTTTTTCTCCGCTCTTCTCCTCTTGTCGGAGCATAAAAACCAGTTTTGTCGAAGTTCTCCCCCTCTTGCATAAGTTCACCCACTACACCCCGGGAGCAATGGTGGTTGGTCATAATAAGACCATCCGGGGATACGAATGAGGCGGAACACCAGTTGGCAAAACGCAAAGCTGACTTTCGTGCTTTATTGAACCAGGCATCGTCCAAGTCATAGTTGTATGCTTCCTTGAACCAAGCTTTTGGGGGATGCTCAAAGGTCCACATTTTTCCGTAATCGAACCGCTTGGGTAAGTCAATCGCCTGTTGGCCGTGGATCTGTGATAAACTGACACAAAAGAGGACTAGAAGCGAAATAGTGTTTTTTAATGGTTTCATTGCAAGTATTTTTTATAGCGAATGCTTGTTTATATGTGATATAGTATTCTACTTTTAATTTTCAAACTGGAAGAGCGAATG
>Ga0256841_1003089_pt1 | contig 12692 bp, 13 predicted proteins | sample 356308metaG_FD_185971 | JGI IMG/M metagenome (GOLD analysis project Ga0256841, IMG submission 185971) | Hydrothermal vent microbial communities from Mid Atlantic Ridge, Atlantic Ocean - 356-308 | ecosystem: Environmental > Aquatic > Marine > Hydrothermal vents | place: Atlantic Ocean: Mid...
CGCGGGCACGCGGTGTGCGCCGGCTGTGGCAGCCCATGGGATGAACAAGGCGCGGCGCCCGTGGGCAGTCTTGCCGCCAATCCCTTCGGTTTGCACGATATGGCGGGAAATGTCATGGAGTGGACCGAGGACTGCTTCAATCCTGGCTACGAGGGGGCGCCCGCGGATGGCGGTCCCTGGCTCACGGGGGACTGCAGCCGGCGCATGGTACGCGGGGGGGCCTTCAATACGCCGCCAGAGAAGATGCGCAGCGCCCATCGCGAGGCGTTCAGTGCCGATGACAGTTTCAGCATGGTCGGCTTTCGGCTGGTGCGTCTCGACTGAGCTTGTCACGCGCCCGGGTGCACGGCATCATCTGCGGATGTCGAAATATGGGTTGCCGTCGTGAGGGTCCTGGCCGTTGGCATTGCGGCCCTGGATGTCATCAGCCGCGTGGAGCGTTTTCCCCTCGAGGACGAGGAGATGCGCGCGCTTGCCAGGCGCCAGGTACGCGGTGGCAATGCCACCAATACGCTGGTCGTGCTCAGTCAGCTCGGTCACCGGGGGGCGTGGGCGGGCACGCTGGCGGAAGACGGGGAGAGCCGCATTATCCTGGCCGACTTGGAGCATCACGGAATCGATGTCTGCCATGTGGTGCGTTACCCGGAGGGGCAGACGCCCACGTCATACATATGTTTGAGCCGGGCCACGGGTTCGCGGACCATCGTTCACTATCGCGACCTGCCAGAGTATCGTGCGGAGGATTTCGATCGCATCGATCTGGATGAGTTCGGATGGATCCATTTCGAGGGGCGGGCGCCAGAGGAAACACGCCGGATGCTGGACCGCCTCCAGGCAGTACGAGGGGCGCCACGCTGTTCCCTCGAGGTGGAGAAGCCACGAGCAGGTATCGAGACCCTTTTCCAGGGACCGGAGGTTCTGTTGTTTTCCCGTGCCTATGCCCGGTCACAGGGCGTTGACGATGCGCGGCGTTTTCTCCTCGCGCAGCAACGGTCGTCTTCGGCGCGCTATGTTTTCGCTGCCTGGGGAGACCAGGGGGCCTATGCGCTGGAGCGCGGAGGGGAGGTAGTGTTCGCGCCCGCCTGGCCGGTGCAAGAGGTGGTGGATACGGTGGCGGCCGGTGATGTGTTCAATGCCGCGGTGATCGACGGCCTGGCGCGGGGACGTGCCACTGCGGACGTGCTTCATTACGCCTGCCGCCTTGCCGGCGAGAGCTGTGCCCGCGAAGGGTTGGCGGGCCTTGGCGGTGGGGAGAGGGGACGCGATGCTTGAGCGATTGTGCCGGCTGGACGAACTGGAAGATCCCGGCAGCCGCGGATTTGCGGTCGCTCTCGGAGAAGGCGGACCGCCATTTTCCTTGTTCGTGGTGCGCAAGGGGGACGTGGTGCGCGCCTATCTGAATCGTTGCCCCCATACAGGGGTTGCCCTGGAATGGGTGCCTCATCAGTTTCTCGACTGCAGCGGTGGCTTTATCGAATGCTCGGTGCATGGCGCCTTGTTCGATATTGCCGATGGACGTTGCCTGCGCGGCCCTTGCGTGGGCGAGGCGCTGGAGGCCGTGGCCTTGGAGGTGCGCGACGGGGTGTTGTTTCTACGCCATCCGGATCCCCCTCAGTCGTCTTCTTCGAGGGTATCCAGCGGGTTGACATGAAGATCGCCCGCGGGGCGGTCCAGGTCCACACCGTAATCCTCGCCGCTGACATCCAGGGAACCGGACCAGTCCTCTGGGGGCTCGGCGGTGATCAGGCCCAGTTCTTCCCAGCTCTCCTCGTCATATTCCTCCACGGTGCCGTCATAGAACTGGATCTCGATGGAGTCCTGGTCAGGGTCGTAGGCCACTACCTCGAAGAAATCACCTTCAGGGGTCTGGAACCAAGCACCAACTTCCGGTTTGGGCGATGTCATGGAGCGCTCCAGCGGGTCAACAAAGACTGTCTATACTGTGATTCTAGCCCGTCACTGGCATGGGTGACAGGGAAGAAAAAGCCCCAACCTGTGGGTCTGATGATTGTCAATGACGCTGATGCGGGCATTTCATAACGTGCACCGAAGATCGGTATGATCCCCTGAACGGCGGGATATATCCGCGGTCTTACCTTGCATGGGGGCTCTGATAGCCTGGCGGGTGTTCCACTCCCGAAATTCGAGGAATTCGCAGTCGATGGAAGTAGGTGGACAATATTTCTCTACGACCACCCTGGTGGTGGCGGGTATTTTTTATGTCTTGATTCTGATTCAGGCATTGCGGATGGCGCCATGGCGTCGATTGCGTGACAGTGAGCAGTTGCACGTCTTTTTGGGGGCATGCGTCGTGTTGATCCTGCTCTGGCACATGCGCGTTTCGGTGCAGCCGGGGCTTGTCTTCCACCTCCTGGGTGTAACTTCGGTAACCCTGATGTTCGGTTGGTCACTGGGTATCGTCGCCTCCAGCCTGGCGTTGGCGGGAGTCACCTTCAACAGCGGTCTGGGCTGGGAGGGTTTCCTGTTGAATGCCTTCTCCACCGGCGTGGTCCCGGTGACTCTGTCCCAGGTGTTGCTGGTGTTGATCCGTTCCCTGCTGCCCAAACATTTCTTTGTCTACGTGCTGGCCAACGCCTTTCTGACCGCCGGCGTGGTGGCGCTGGTCTCCGGCTATCTGGTCACGGCGTTGTTGGTGGTGGCCGGCGTGTACAGCTTTTTCCAGTTGCAGCAGACCGTTTTGCCCTTTTTCCCATTGATGTTTCTACCGGAAGCGATCCTCAATGGGTGGATCATGACCATCATGATCAGCCTGCGTCCCCAGTGGGTTGGGTCATTCAGCGATGAGCTCTACATAAAAGGCAAATAGGAGCAGGCGATGGCGTGGTGGGGAAAGGTGGTCGGCGGGGCCTTTGGGTTCATGCTGGGAGGACCGCTCGGGGCACTTCTGGGCGCGGCATTGGGGCACAACTTCGACAAGGGGTTGATTGGAATAGAACAGTCTGGCCCCGCTGATCGCGAGCGCATCCAGACCGCTTTCTTCACTGCCACGTTCACTGTCATGGGCCATCTGGCCAAGGCGGATGGGCGGGTCTCGCCAGAGGAAATCGCCCTGGCCGAGGCGGTGATGGCGGAGATGGATCTGACCCCGGAGCAACGCAAGGCCGCGATAGCGCTCTTTAATCAGGGCAAGGCAGCGGATTTTCCCCTCGATGAGACGCTGGATCAGTTTCGCCGCGAATGCCGCCGCCGTGCCACCCTGATCCAGATGTTCCTCGAGATCCAGATTCAGGCCGCCTACGCGGATGGCCGCATGGACAAGGCTGAGGAACGTGTCCTGCTGCACGTCTGTGAACGCCTCGGTATCCCTCGGTTCGTTTTCGACCAGCTGCGACGCATGGTGGAGGCGCACCGGCGTGCAGCGGGGGCCGGGAGGGGGCGCTATGCGGGACGTGAGGCTCCGAAAATGGGACTCGATGATGCATACGCCATCCTGAACCTCTCCCCCGATGCCAGCGACGCCGAGGTCAAGAAGGCCTATCGCCGCCTCATGAGCCGGCACCATCCCGACAAGTTGATCAGCAAGGGATTGCCGGAGGAGATGATGAAGATGGCGCAGCAAAAAACTGCCGAGATTCGAAAAGCCTATGAGAGGATCAAGCGGGAGCGCGGCCTGTAGCACCCGATGGCGCAATGGGTTGCGCGCGGGAGGGGAGAGGGCAGCCAATGTGAACTTTTCTTGTAAAAACAACTCCAAGGGAATTAAACTCTTATTCCACACTATGCGGCGGTTCCGGTCATGTCGCGGAAAAGGATAGTTTTTTCAGTATCTTGCTTAAAGGTAAACGACAACAAAGCCACATTTGACGGGTGACTGGGCAGCCGGTTCCCGGGTGTCTTCTCATTGCGCAGTCTCCTCTGGGTACGCGGGGTTCACTTCTTCAGCGTTGTTTTCGTTTGTCTTGGGCGAGTGTTTGGTTGCCCGCGAAGGGTTGTCGCGCATGTTGTTACGTATGTGTTTGTCGAGGACCGGCCCATGGAAATGCGCGTATTTTTTCGGATATAACAGGAAACAATGGTATGCAACAAAAAACAACGCGACTCGTTGGACTAGGTTTGTTGTTGGTCCCCTTGTGTGGGACGGCGGCGATTATCGATAACAGTGATGGCCGATTCTCGGCACGGGGTGACTGGCAATCCTCCAGTTTCGTAACGGGCCATCAGGGTAAAGACTACCTGTACGCCAAAAAGGGGGGAGGACAGGCTGTCGCAGTATGGCGTTACGACGTGCCTGCTTCCGGCACCTACCAGATCCATGCGCAGTGGACGGCGGCGAGACGGGAGTGGCGGGCCTCGGATGCCCCCTACAGGATCTATAACAACGGCAAGCTGTTGGGGACGGTGAAAAAAGACCAGAGCCGCGATGGAGGGCGGTTCAATCTGTTGGGAGACTATCCCTTGGAAAAGGGGGCGTTGGAAATTCGCCTGAGTAACAATGCGGACAGCTATGTGGTCGCGGACGCAGTCAAAGTGGATCTCATCGGTGATTCGGGGTCGGATGACACCAGGAACACGATGAGCAAGCCTGTTGATCGACCACCGTCGGGCGGGACAGCCGTTTCGCCTTTCGACTATCACTGTTACCGTCTGACGTATTTCGATGATTTCAACGTCTCGCAACTCGATACCTCGCTGGTACTGGGGGCAGCAAAATACCGCACCCGTTATTACTGGGGTGATACAAACATCAACCATGAACTTCAGTTTTATGCGGACCCCGATCGGGATGGCCTGGACGTGTTGCCAGTGAGAGATGGCAAGCTCAAAATCACTGCAAGAAAGCTCCAAAAGCCCATTAAGGACAGTGCGGGTAAGTCATATCGCTATGCCTCGGGACTGATCACCACCCAAGGGAGTTTCAGCCAGACCTACGGGTTGTTCGAGATCCGCGCCAAGCTGCCACGCGGGAAGGGGTTATGGCCCGCTTTCTGGCTGCTTCCCAAGGACGCGGCAAAATGGCATCGAAAAGGGTACCATCGGATGCCCGAACTCGATGTCATGGAGCAATTGGGGCAGGACATGCACGTCTGGTATGCCACGGTGCATACCATGACGCCGCCGAATGGAAGGGGACAAGGGTCGGGCGCCTGGCGAATGTACCCCACTGCCATCCGCACTACCGAGGATCTATCCCAGGATTTCCATGTCTATGGCATGGACTGGCAAGCCGACGAGATCGTCTGGTATTTCGATGGCAAGGAGGTAAAGCGAGAGCAGACGCCAGCGGATTCCCGAAACGATCCCCGTTATATAGTCCTGAATATGGGCGTGGGTGGCAGTTGGCCTGGAAGCCCCGATGCCTCTACGCATTTTCCGGCTGAATACGTGATCGACTATGTGAAGGTCTATGCGAAGAACGGGCGGTGCGGCGCCCGGCGGCACTGAAGCCGGCCCTGGTCTACGGAGGGAGCTGTTGCGACAACCAGGCGGTGATTCGCCTCAGCAACATGTCGTCAAAATGGCGAAAGGTGGGGCCAGCACCGGCGATTTCGATCTGACGGAATCCCGTGTGTTTCCTTTCCGCGGCGACACGGCGCCGCAACGGGGCCGTGGCAAGCACGCCACGCAAATCCCGCCCGGCGAAGATGTCGAGCAGTGGAAGCCTCCGGCGAATCGATGGCGGGAGGCCGGCGGTGTCTGTTTCCAGGCTGATGGCGACCACGGCAAGCAGCGGCGCACCTGAACGGGCGCCGGCATACGCGATTGCGACGCGGGCCCCCGTACCGTAACCGAGCAGGACGATGTGTTCGGCCTTGCGCTGTTTCAGCCAGGTGATGGCGGCGTCGATGCGCGGCAGGGCCTCGGGGATGAGAGCGATATAGGCGCGCCGCCAGGCGCCCCGGTCCGCCAATGGCATCTGCAGCGATAAGGTTTCCCATCCATGCCGGGGCAAACCGAGACGCAACGGCTGGATCACGTTGGGCGTGGCCGGATTGGCTTCCATATCGTGCAGTAAGATGACGGCGCCCCGTCTCTTCATGCGCTCCGCGCCACGGTGGAGTGCGAGAAAAGCGGTGTTGTTCACTCGCAGTTCAATGGCGTCCTGCGCCAGGGCCGGTTCGATCTGGTTTCGCAGGCGGTCTTCCCGGGACAGGTTCGCGCCCTCCACACCGCAGGCGAGGCAGACCACGCCGGCGGCCATCACTCGTATGATTGTACCTCGCATACCCCTCGGTATCGGCTTGGCGGCTGATTTCCTCAGAGATTCGGCGGTCTCCCAAGAAAAAAACGCCATTTTTCAGCATTCTGTCAAAACATGGCTGAAAAAGCCCCGTTGATGGGGTAGAGTGGAAAACTTTGATTGCCGATGACTGGCCGGCAGTGGGTGCCTGTCGAGACTGGAGAAACAAACATGGCTGGAGAACTGATTGCGCCGTCGATCCTGTCGGCGGATTTCGCCAAGCTGGGCGAAGAGGTGGACAATGTGCTGGCGGCGGGGGCGGATATCGTCCATTTCGACGTAATGGACAACCACTACGTGCCCAATCTGACCATCGGTCCGCTGGTGTGCGATGCGCTGCGCAAACACGGCGTGACCGCCCCCATCGACGTTCACCTGATGGTCAAGCCGGTGGACCGCATCATCCCTGATTTCGCGAAGGCGGGGGCCACCTACATCACCTTTCATCCGGAGGCATCGGAGCACATCGACCGCTCCCTGCAATTGATTCGCAACGAGGGCTGTAAGCCGGGGCTGGTATTCAACCCGGCCACGCCGCTGGATTACCTCGACTACGTGATGGACAAGGTGGACATGATCCTGCTCATGTCGGTGAATCCCGGTTTCGGAGGCCAGAGCTTCATCCCCTCGGCAATGGACAAGCTGCGCCAGGTGCGCAAGATGATCGACGACTCGGGCCTCGACATCCGGCTGGAGATCGACGGTGGTGTGAAGGCGGACAATATAGGCGAGATCAAGGCGGCGGGGGCGGATACCTTCGTCTCTGGCTCCGGGATCTTCGGCAATGCCAAGGCCGAGGATCCGCACCGCTACGACAGCATCATCCAGCAGATGCGCGACGCGATGGCGAAGGTGTGATGGCGCTGCGTCGGCCGGAGATGGTGCTCATCGACGTGGACGGCACGCTGGTGGACAGCGTGCCGGACCTCGCCTGGTGCGTGGACGAGATGATGCGGCGGCTGGGCCGCGACCCCTGGGGAGAGGCGCGCGTGCGCGACTGGGTGGGCAACGGCGTGGAGCGGCTGGTGCGCCGGGCCCTCATCGGCCGGCTCGACGGGGAGCCGGACGAGACGGAGTTCCAGCGCGCCTACCCCATTTTTCTCGACCTCTACAAGGACAACACATCCAAGCGCTCACACCTCTACCCCGGCGTGGAAGCGGGGCTGGAGTACTTGAAACGGGCCGGCTACAGGATGGGTTGTGTCACCAACAAGGCGGCCCGGTTCACCGAGCCGCTGTTGAAAGACCTGGGGATCGACGGTTATTTCACGATTGTCATCAGTGGCGACACCCTGGCGAAGAAGAAACCGGATCCCCTGCCCCTGCTGCACGCAGCGGAATTCTTCGGCATTGCGCCGGAGAACGCCCTGATGATCGGTGACTCGGTGAGCGACGTGAAGGCGGCGCGGGCGGCGGGCTTCCAGATCGTCTGCATGAGCTATGGCTACAACCACGGCGCAGACATCCACGACGCCCATCCCGATGCGGTACTCGACTCCATGGCGGAGCTGCCGGCGCTGCTGGAGGGCGAGACGGTGGAAACCGCCTGATTTTCTGATATATTTATTGGGATTGAAACAAAGGGAACGGGCAATGCACGCCAAACCACACAGCGGAAACCAGAACGGGCGATGGCGCGGGTAGATCGTTACCCCGGCATTCATCTGTTTTGAACCCGTTGTGTGGAGAGGACCATGACCCCCGAACAATTCGATACCCTGGCCGCGGAAGGCCATAACCGCATCCCCGTCGTCTGCGAAGTCCTCGCGGATCTCGACACCCCTCTGAGCGTCTATCTCAAGCTGGCCGACGGTCCCTACTCCTACCTGTTCGAATCGGTACAGGGGGGTGAAAAGTGGGGTCGCTACTCCATTATCGGTCTACCTTGCCGTACCGTGGTGCGAGTGCGTGGCCAGGCCATTACCGTAGAGCGTGACGGCGAGGTGGTCGAAGAGACCAGGACAGCGGACCCGTTGGGGTGGATCGAGGCGTACCAGGGCCGTTTCCGGGTTGCCCGGCCGGCGGGGCTGCCACGCTTCAGCGGGGGGCTGGTAGGTTACTTTGGCTATGACACCATCCGCTACATCGAGCCGCGGTTGGCCGAGTGCCCCAATCCCGATCCCCTCGCCACGCCGGACATCCTGCTGATGGTCTCCGACGAACTGGTGGTGTTCGACAATCTCAGCGGGCGCATGTACGTCATCGTACATGTGGACCCCACGGCGGGCGAGACCCTGTCCAGCGCCGAGGCGCGGTTGCGCGAGCTGATCGGCCACATGCAGCGGGAAACACCGCGCCGCGCGTGCGCTGCGCCGCGCGAGGTGCGGGAGTCGGACTTCGTTTCCGGATTCACCGAGGAGGGTTTCAAGCAGGCGGTGGAGCGCATCAAGCGCTACATCCTCGACGGCGACTGTATGCAGGTGGTGATCTCCCAGCGCCTCTCCATCCCCTTCGCCGCGCCGCCGCTGGACCTCTACCGGGCGCTGCGCGGTCTCAACCCCTCGCCCTACATGTACTTCCTCAACCTGGACGGGTTCCACATCATCGGTTCCTCGCCGGAGATCCTCACCCGGCTTGAGGACGGCGTTGTGACGGTGCGTCCCATTGCCGGCACCCGCCGCCGCGGCCGCACCGAGGAGGAGGACCAGGCGCTGGAGGCGGAGTTGCTGGCTGATCCCAAGGAACTGGCCGAGCATCTGATGCTTATCGACCTGGGGCGCAACGACGTCGGCCGGGTGGCGAAGATCGGCAGCGTGCGGCTCACCGACAAGATGATCGTGGAGCGCTATTCGCACGTGATGCATATCGTCTCCAACGTCACCGGCGCGTTGCGCGACGGCATGAGCGCCATCGACGTGCTCCGCGCCACCTTTCCTGCCGGGACCGTGAGCGGCGCGCCCAAGATCCGCGCCATGGAGATCATCGACGAACTGGAGCCGGTGAAGCGCGGTATATACTCCGGCGCCGTGGGTTACCTCTCCTGGAACGGTAACATGGACACCGCCATCGCCATCCGCACCGCGGTCATCAAGGACGGCGCCCTGCACATCCAGGCCGGCGCCGGGGTGGTAGCCGACTCCCTGCCCGAGCTGGAATGGAAGGAGACCATGAACAAGGGCCGCGCCATCTTCCGCGCCGTGGCCATGGCCGAGGCGGGCATCGACCGCCATGCCTGTATCGATGCGCAAGATGACGGGAGGGCGTAGCCATGCTGCTGATGATCGACAACTACGACTCCTTCACCTACAACCTGGTGCAGTACTTTGGTGAGTTGGGTGCGGAGGTGCGGGTGGTCCGCAACGACGAGATCGACCTCGCCGGCATCGAGACGCTGGCGCCGGATCATCTGGTGATCTCCCCCGGTCCCTGCACCCCCAGGGAGGCGGGCATTTCGGTGGCGGCGATCCGCGAGTTTGCCGGGCGCATCCCCATCCTGGGGGTCTGTCTCGGCCACCAGTCCATTGGCCAGGCCTTCGGTGGCCGCATCGTCCATGCCCACGCCGTAATGCATGGCAAGACCTCCCCCATCTACCACGCCGACACCGGCGTCTTCAGCGACCTGCCCAGCCCCTTCGAGGCGACCCGTTACCATTCGCTGGTGATAGAGCGCCAGACCTTGCCAGAGTGCCTGGAGGTGACCGCCTGGACGCGCAACCCCGACGGCTCGATGGACGAGGTGATGGGCGTGCGTCACAAGGATCTCGACGTACAAGGGGTGCAGTTCCACCCCGAGTCGATCCTCACCGTGGAAGGCCATCCTCTGCTGAGAAATTTTCTGGAGGGGCGGTGACAAGGCGCCGAAATTTTGACGAATGGGCCTGTCGTGCAGGCCTGTTTGAATATAACATACTGAAATAACTATGATTATATATCTGGCATGCTCCCTGCTTAATGCCGAGTGTCACGGACTACACTCAAGGAGCATGTCATGTCGAAGTTGTCTCGTTACAAGGACGTGGGGTGGTACGCCGCCTCGGGTCTACTCTTCTATCTATTGCTTGGGTTCTCCTCCATCCTGCCGGGCGGGGCGGTGAAGGCCGCCGATGTCAGACTGCTGGTCCCGGCCTACGCCTATCCGACCGGGAATTCCACCATGTGGCCCTCCCTGATCCAGGCGGCGGGTACCCTGAAGGAGGGGATCGGGGTGATTCTCAACCCGAACAGCGGCCCCGGCGCCCAGGTGGATGCCAACTACAGTCATGTGGTCACTGACTTTCGCAACGCCGGCGGACGGGTATACGGTTACGTGCCCACCACCTACGGGCAACGGAACCTGAACGATGTCAAGCAGGATGTGGAACGCTACTACAACTTCTACCCCGGTCTGGTGGATGGCATCTTCTTCGACGAGATGGCCAATGACCTGAGCCGGACGGGGTACTATCAGCAGCTGCACAACCACGTGAAATCTCACCCCGGCGATGCCCTCGTGATTGGCAATCCCGGCACCTCCTATCTCAATGACGCGTCCCAGGGCGCCTCCGGCTACACACCCGCGGACTATGCCGCCAGCGCCGACGTTCTGGTCGCGTTCGAAGACGACGAGGCAGCCTACCGGAACGACGACCGTGCGCCCGACTGGAACCCGGGCGGTCCGGAGCACGTGGGTCACATCGTCCACACCACGGGTGGGCAATGGGACGGGAATCTGCTGCAACTCGCCCTCGATCGCGGCGCCGGCTGGGTCTATTTCACCAACGACGTGGAACCCAACCCCTACGATCAGATCCCGCCCTATTGGGAGCAGGAAGTGGCCGCCGTCGCCTCGGCGCGGGGTACGCCGGTACCCTTGCCCGCGGCCTTCCCCCTGTTCCTCACCGGCTTTGGCCTGCTGACCGGCTTGAAGCGTCTCTTCCGCGGCAAGGTGCGGGGTGACGGTTGACTTCTCGGGCCTCTCGATGGCGTAATCCGTAAGGGGGGGTGTCGGGTTTCACCGGTTGTATCGATATCCGCGGATATAGCGCCAGCCAGCGTCAAACCCGACAGGCTTCCGGAGATCCGGTATACAAGGGGGCAGCGGATGGAGATGAGAGAGGCGATTGAGCGCGTCATCGCGCGGCGCGACCTGGAGGCGGATGAGATGACTGCGGTGATGCGGACCCTCATGACGGGTGGCGCCACCCCGGCCCAGACAGGCGGCTTCCTGGTGGGGCTGCGAATGAAGGGCGAGACGGTGACCGAGATCGCCGCCGCCGCCTCGGTGATGCGCGAACTGGCCAGCGGCGTGGACATCGGCGGCCTCGACCACACGGTGGACATCGTCGGCACCGGCGGCGACGCCTCCGGCACCTTCAACGTCTCCACCGCCAGCATCTTCGTGGCCGCCGCCGCCGGCTGCCACGTGGCCAAGCACGGCAACCGCTCCGTCTCCTCCAAATCGGGCAGCGCCGACGTGCTGGAGGCGGCCGGCGTGCGTCTCGATCTCACCCCGGAACAGGTTGCGCGGTGCGTGCGCGAGGTGGGTGTGGGCTTCATGTTTGCCCCCGGGCATCATGCCGCCATGAAGCACGCCATCGGCCCGCGCAAGGAGATGGGCGTGCGCACCATCTTCAACGTCCTCGGTCCCCTCACCAACCCGGCCGGGGTACCCAACCAACTCCTGGGCGTCTTCAGCGACGCGTTGCTGGAACCCATTGCCGAAGTGATGCAGCGGCTCGGCAGCCGGCACGTGCTGGTGGTGCACTCCCGCGACGGGCTGGACGAGATCAGCATTGGCGCCGCCACCGACGTGGCCGAATTGAAGGGGGGGCAGGTGCGCCGCTTCAGCATCTTGCCGGAGGATTTTGGTGTGCAACAGGCGGCCATCGACGCCCTTCGCGTAGAGAGCGCCGAGGAGAGCCTGGCCATGATCCGCGACGTGCTCGAGGACCATCCCGGTCCGGCGCGGGATATCGTTGTGCTCAACGCCGGCGCGTCGATCTATGCCGCCGGCGTCGCCGGCTCGCTGAAGGAGGGTATCGAGCAGGCCGACCGGGCCATCGCCAGCGGTGAGGCCCGCAGTCGTCTGGACCGGCTGGTGGTGCTCACCCAGGGCTTCGACTGAGAGGTGCCCTTACCCGGTGGCGGGACGGTAAGAAGACGCGCCACCTTGTCTCCGCCATTGACGATGCCGGGTTAATAATCTACTCGGCAACTGCTCCATGCGTTGCTCTACCTCCTGCATCCATGCAGTCGTGCGCGGGTGGGAAAGCGGTCCATTTTCCTCGATTTTTCGTTGCGTAGGCCCACGATGCGCCTCAAAATCGAGAAAAACCGGCCTCGCTTTCCCACCACGCTCGCGACGATCACCTAAACCCGACAGACTCCTGGCCCGGATTATTCATGAGTCGCCGCGATGATTGCACAGAGAATTGTCCGCATAGGGGATTTTCCGACCGAGTGGAATACGGGCTGTATTGCCGAGTAAGGAAAATTCCCTGTGTGGACAAGGATCAAGCAAGGGCGCGAGCGACTTCATGAATGATCCGGGCTGGCCCGGGGCGTGGTCGAAAGG
>Ga0256841_1003090_pt1 | contig 12688 bp, 11 predicted proteins | sample 356308metaG_FD_185971 | JGI IMG/M metagenome (GOLD analysis project Ga0256841, IMG submission 185971) | Hydrothermal vent microbial communities from Mid Atlantic Ridge, Atlantic Ocean - 356-308 | ecosystem: Environmental > Aquatic > Marine > Hydrothermal vents | place: Atlantic Ocean: Mid...
GGTCTTCTGTTCGACGGGGGTTTCATCGGCATGGATGCCGAGGCGGGCGAACAATCGCCGGTCGGCATGCTCCTCGACATTGTCGGTGGTCAGCAGGCGATCACCGTAGAAGATCGAGTTCGCCCCGGCAAGAAAACACAGCGCCTGCATCTCGTCGCTCATGCCGCCGCGTCCGGCGGACAGACGCACATAGCTACGCGGCATCATCAGACGCGCGACGGCAACCGCGCGCACGAATTCGATCGGGTCGAGCTCGCCGGCATCCTGCAACGGCGTGCCAGCCACCGGCACCAGCATATTGATCGGCACCGATCGTGGATGCTCCGGCAGATTCGCCAGCGCACGCAGCATCGAGGCGCGATCACCGCGCGCCTCGCCCATGCCAAGTATGCCGCCGCTACACACATGGATGCCGGCGGCGCGCACATGCGCGAGGGTTTCCAGGCGGTCATCGAAGGTGCGCGTGGTGACCACCTCGCCATAGAACTCCGGCGAGGTATCCAGATTGTGATTGTAATAGTCCAACCCAGCCTCGCGCAGGCGTCGCGCCTGTTGTGCGCTGAGCATACCCAGGGTCACGCAGGTCTCCATGCCCTCGGCGCGCACCGCCCGGATCATCTCGATGACACGTTCCAGATTGGTGTCGGTCGGGTTGCGCCACGCAGCGCCCATGCAAAAGCGCGACGCCCCATTCGCCTTCGCCTCGCGCGCCGCGTCAACGACTTCGCCCAACGGCAGCAGTTTCTCGCGCTCCAGTCCGGTATTGTGCTTCGCGCTCTGCGAGCAGTAGCCGCAGTCCTCGGGACAAGCGCCAGTCTTGATGCTCAACAAGGTGCTGACCTGCACCGCGTTCGGGTCGAAATGCTCGCGATGCACGCGTTGCGCGTCGAATAACAGATCGTTGAACGGCCGACTCAACAATTGTTCGACCTCGGCCAGCGTCCAGTCGTGCCTCAACTCATTCATGCAGCGTCTCCGATTGGATGACGACATCCTCCCAGCTATCACGATTGATGCGCCGGATGTCGATGATCGACCAGGGAATCAGCACCGCCGCGAACACCACCCAGGTCATCAGGTAATAGATCAGCCCCTTGCCGGGGAAGAAGGTCGCCACAGGAATCAGCAAGCCGAACAGCCCATACAGACGATAAGCCGCCTGCTGCGTGTAGTAACCGACCTTCTCGTTCGGGTGATGACGGTTCATCGCATATACCAGCATCGACAGCCCCATCCATAACATGCCCAATGGCGGCAACAGTATCGCGACGATATTGCCGTAGTTGAAAAGCCTGGCGGTAGCCTTCGCCGACTCACCGGTAACGATCTTGGTTGTTTCGCGCACGCAATTCGATCCATACTGACAAGAAAAGCCCAAGGCGGCGACTATATCCGCTCAACACTGGCTGTCAACCTTGCAATCCAAAACAGTTTACGAGTGGATGGATATTATACAGGAATCCACCAGGACTCTCGCGGTCCAGAGCGCATCAGCCATGCGCCACCAACAGATAGATCACCAACAGGAATATCGCCACCATGGTACTGGTCTCCACCCAGTTGACCTTGCCGTCATCCTGTACCGCCTTCCACAGGATCAGCATGGAAGGAAAGCCCAGCAGGATCGCGCTGGTCGTGTGCAGGTCGATGGGAATCACCCCACTGGCATTGTCCAGCGCGGGAATCACCCCGAGCTGGGTGAAGACCGCCAACAGGATCATCGCCGCCGGCAACACCAGAAACGGCACCTGAGTGATGGCGCCCGAGGCGTTCGCCATCGCGATGCTGTACTTCCCCTGGAAATGCGCGGTGCCAATCATCACAAAGGCACCAGCGGCCGAGAACAGACTCAGGATGACCGCGCCGAACATCTCCGAATAGCCGGCCGCGGCGAGTTTCTCGACCAGTATTCCGGCGAATTCACCCACCGCCTCGCCACCGATGAGCGACACCAGCAGCCCCACCACGCCGAACGCCAGGATAGTCGCCATCGACATCCCCAACTCGTGCCGCCGCACCTCCAGAGGCACATCCTCCTCGGATTCCGGCCGGTGCGTCCCGGAAAAGCGCTTGATCAAGCGCGTGATGGCCACCGCCTGGATCGCCAGCAACACCGCACCGAAGACATAGAGGTCGATGGTATTCAACGACACGTTCACACCGCCGCGCACCTCGAAGGCCTTCATCAACAACATGATCATGCCAAGGCTAAAAAACACCCCGGCAGCCGCCGCGTACAGATCCGTGCTCAAACCAACCAGCGGCTTCGGCAACTGTGCGTTGCCCTCCACATCCCGGGGCAGCGCGCCAGAATACAAGCCGAAGGCCGCAGCCCCCACATGCAGGGTCAGCACCGTGACGATGAAGCCGATCCGAGGCGTCGCCGCCAGCACAAAGCCCAGCATCACCAACTCCGGAATATTGCTCGACAGACCCGCCATCGTACCCGCGACAAAGGCATTCATCTGCTTGCGCCTGGCGTAGCCATCCACCGCCTTGATCATCATCTCGGACGAAGCGAACACCACCATCAGACCACCGACCCCTAGGATGAAGGCATGCGACCATCCGATGGGTTGAATGAGAAAACTGGCAGCGCCGACCAGCGCGAGACCGCTGAGCAGCAGCCACAGCCATTGACGACCTTCATGTGAATCCGTGGACATGGAAAACCTACCGTCTATGGTCACGGCCAATCGAGCGTCGGATTTCAGCCCGCCCGCCATTTCGCGCCTGACAAGGCGCGACGAGGCTGCAGGATGACGCCCACAACGACGAGCAACGCCGCCAAGGGCGCGAGCGACAAATCCGACATTCGACTGGCCGTGACGTTCTAACAGGCTGTTGAAAAAGTCCTTCCATGGACTTTTTCAACAGCCTGCTAATGATGGAAACAACACCCCGCCGTCATGAAAGCCGCCAGCGGTTCGGCCGCGGGCGACTGACCGCGTACCGTCACGCCTACTCAGCGAACAGAACAGCGGAAAGCGGTTCAGGCTTGCGTGCCTCAACCCACCAAGAAAACAACAAATACTTGCGCTGAACGCGCAGTATAATGACTTTACGTGGAATTTTCTGGATGCTTTGCGTATCCACGAGATAGGAGCACAACAGATGCTGCGCGCTTGGTCGCGCCTCCTCAGGGTCCTCTACCCGGCAAACTGCGTGCTGTGCCACGCACCGGGCCGCGATGCCGACACCGGCCTGTGCCCAGGCTGTCTGACGGATCTGCCGCGTAACCGGACCGCCTGCCGGCGCTGCGCGATCCCGATCGGCTTGGGACACACGCTATGCGCCCGCTGCCGGCGGCAACCGCCAGCCTTCGACGCCACGATCGCGCCCTGGCTGTATCAAGGATCGATGATTCATCTGATTCACCGCCTGAAACATCTCGGCCAGCAACCGTACGCGCGCCTGCTGGGCCGACTGCTGGCAGAACAGCTCGCCGCGCAACCGACGCCCCGGCCCGAGTTGATCCTGCCGGTCCCCGCGCATCGGCTGGGCCTGCGTGAACGCGGCTTCAACCAGGCGGTGGAGATCGCCCGCGCGCTGTCGCGCGCCAACGGCATGCCAATGCGCACAGATCTACTGAAAAAGACGCGAGCCACCGCGCATCAATCCACGTTGACCCGCGAGCAGCGTCTGAAGAATCTGCGCAGCGCATTTTCACTACGCGACGAGATTCCCGCGCGACATGTCGTACTGCTGGACGACGTGATCACCACCGGCGCGACCACTCAGGAACTGGCCAAGCTGCTGAAACGCCACGGCATCGAACGGGTGGATGTCTGGGCGCTGGCGCGGACACCGTAGTCCGCCACTGGAGTCCACGCTCAGCGGATCATCGCGCCACGCATGACGTGTTCGATCTCGGAACGCAAGCGAACCACGCAATCCATGCCTTCGGCGATGGCCTCATCGGCGCGATGGAATTCCATCAACGCGATATGCGCGAGTTTCGGCGACAACAGGATATCCGGGGGATCACCCGCCAAACGGCTGCGGGTGATGCGATCCTGGGTGATATTGATGGAACCAGAGATCGCCTCGAACAAGCTGGGCGGCTCTTCCTTGTTGTCCGGCGGCCCGAACAAGTTCTGGGAATAGGCACTGACGGTGCGGCGAAACGAAGCAAACATGCCTTCGCCCCCCTCCTCATCCGGCACATGCGCGACGAAATGCTTACCGACCACATCGCCATTCAGGTTCACCGCGATGACGATGTCCGCGCCCAGCGCGCGGCACAGGGACACCGGCACCGGATTCACCAGACCGCCGTCCACCAACCAGCGGCCCTGGTACTGGATCGGGGGGAACAGACCGGGCAACCCCATTGACGCCCACACCGCTTCGAGCACCTTCTCCTCGGTGAACCAGACCTCCTTCCCGGTGACCAGATCCGTGGAAACCGTGGCAAAGATCTTGTCGAGATCACGGAAACGCATCTCACTGTCGCACACGTACTTATCGAAAAAGCGTTGCAGGCGCGGCTGGTCGATGAAGCCATTCAGCGACAGATTAACATCGATGAATCGCGCCAGCCCGGTGCGATTCAACGAGCGCACCCAGCCTTCGAACAACGCGAGATTGCCCGCCGCATAAGCCGCGCCGACCACGCCACCAACCGAGCAGCCGCAGACGATATCCGGCTCCACCCCGATATCGGCCAGCGCCTCGATGATGCCGATATGCGCCCAGCCGCGCGATGAGCCGCTACCGAGCGCGAGACCGATGCGGGGTTTGCGTTTTTTCATGGGCATGCATCCAAGTCATGATGAAACCAAAGCCACCGGATGTCCGAGACGGGGCATTGGAAATACTCCGGCATTTCCAGCATGCCCCACATTCCCGTGGGTTATGCCAAGGCCAAGCCTACACGGACGTATTCACATCGCGCCCGCGGACGGCCCACAGGCAACCGACAAGCGGCTTTCACGCTACACGTTGGTATTACCACATGCACACTATCATTCATCCGACAATTCACCTTACGGTGACTATCAACGGGATTCCTCGACCGACAGCGGCGCAACACCAAAGCCCGCGCGCCGGCGCGCGCCCCACTCGAACAGCCCAAGGCCGGACAGAATCAATAGTGTCCCGGCGATCACACTGGGAGCAACCGATTCCCCATTCAGCACATGCCCCAGCCACAGGGCATTCACCGGCGTGATCAACGTCAGTAAGGCAACCCGCGTCGCACTGACATGCCGGAGTACATAATAGAACATCGCGAAGCCCAGCACCGAGCCAACCACGCCCAGATAAACGATGGAAGCGCCGCCGCGCGGCGACACGGTCGCCGGCCAGTGCGCATCACTCAGAAACCAGGTCAACAGGTACAATGGCACCGCCACCAACAAACCGCCGGTGGTAATTACCAGACCATTCGCCTGATAACCGATACGCTTCACCAAGACCGTGCTCAGCGAATGCAGGACGACCGAGACAAACACACCGGCAACACCCAGCCAAGCCATCTCGGAGACGTGCCATCCGCTAGAGAAGATCACCGCCAAACCGACCAAACCCAGCCCCATGCCGAGTAGCTTCAACGGTGTCAAGGCGTGCTCGCCGAGCCACAGCGTGGCCATCACGCCGGTGACCACCGGGGTCAGACCAAAGATTACCGAGATCCAGCCTGACGGGATGAATTGCGCGCTCCAATAGACGACCAGCATCGCCGCGTAGATACCAATGCCCGCCGCCAGGTAAGTCTGCCAGGCACGCTTGTGCCATGCCATCGGCAGTCGCAGCAGCGCGACCAATGGCAGCGCCAGCAATACCCCGATCACCATGCGCGCGGTCACGCCGAACAGAAAGCCGCTACCCTGCCCACTCCATTGAATCGCCAACGGCGTTGTCGTCCAGATCAGTATCACGCCCAGATAGGCGGCCGGCACCGACATCTTTCTTCTCCCGATTATCGTTCAGCCAAAAAACAAAAAGGCCGCAATCCATGTGGATTGCGGCCTCTTCGATAGAGGGAATGCAGCACCGTCAAGCGGGGCTGTCACCCGAACACGCAATCCACCGCGCGCGCAGCCAGCGGACCGCGCTCGGAATCATTCGACGGATGACGTGTTTACAAGGATTCATGAGAAACGACCCTACACAGACGCGACGATGGCGTCAATACCGGCATCGAGGAAAATCGATCGCCCCCGCGCCATTTGGCGTGTCCGGCAGTCCCGCCGTATAGTCACAGCCCTTCTCTTGATAAAGAGCAAAGCAACCGCATGCCTGATCTGCACGACCTGGAACTGAACCTGAAATCCCCGACGCCGATCCTGGTGATCGAGACCTTGGAGGAGCAACGCCTGCTCAGCCAGTTCACACGTCTCGGTATCAAGCTGATGCAACCGGTCTATCAATGGACACTGACCGACGGCCTGCGACGCGCGGAATCCGATCCACCACAAACCATCATGAACACCGATACGCCGGAGCAGGCCCTTCGGCATATTCGCGCCACCACCCAGGCCGGTCTCTATCTGCTGTTGGATTTCCACCCATTCGCCAATGAACCGCTACTGACACGACTGCTGAAGGAAATTGCGCAGGACTACGACCAGATCGCGCGCAAGCTGGTGCTGATCAGCCATGCATTGGAGATTCCGCCGGAGATCCGCCATCTGTGTGCGCGCATGCATCTGCGCCTGCCGGACACGAATACCCTGTTTCAAGTGATTCGCGACGAAGTAAAACGCTATACCGAACGCCACGGCCACAGCCCACGCGCGGATCGCGACGCGGTCAAGCAGTTGGCGCGCCACAGCACCGGCCTGACACTGTCGGACGCGCGCATGATGATCCGTAACGCCATCGAGAACGACGGCGCGATCACGCGCAAGGACATCGAGGAGGTATTGAGCGCCAAGCAGGCAATGCTGAACCAAGCCGGACTGCTCGCTTTTGAGACCAACACCGCGCACTTCAAGGACGTAGCCGGACTCGGCAACCTGAAGACCTGGGTAGAACTGCGCCGCAAGCGCCTACTGGAAGGTAAGCGACACAAGGATCGACCGCGTGGGGTATTGCTCCTCGGCGTGCAGGGTGGGGGCAAGAGCTTGGCCGCGCGCGCGATCGCCGGCCAGCTCGGCTTGCCGTTGCTGCGCCTGGATTTCGCTAGCCTGTACAACAAGTACATCGGCGAGACCGAGAAGAATCTGCGCGACGCCCTGGAGGCCGCGCGCGCGATGACGCCCTGCGTGCTGTGGATCGACGAGATCGAAAAAGGCGTCGCTTCCAGCGGCGAGGACAGCGGCGTATCGACACGTATCCTCGGCACCCTGCTGACCTGGATGGCGGACAACCAGCAGGGCGTTTTCATCGTCGCGACAGCGAACGACATCCAACGCCTGCCGCCGGAGCTGATCCGTAAGGGCCGCCTGGACGAGATCTTCTTCGTCGATCTGCCCGCCCCCCAGGCGCGCCGCGAAATCATCGAAATCCACCTACGCAAGCGCAATCTCGCCCCCGGCCAATTCGATCTCGATCGACTGGCGGAACTCAGCGATGGTTTCAGTGGCGCCGAGATCGAACAAGCGATCATCGCCGCCGTTTACGCCGCCGACGCCAACGACACGCGCGCCGACAGCGACAGCATCGCGGATGAGCTGTGCCGCACCCGACCACTGTCGGTAGTGATGGACGGCCAGATCGACGCGCTGCGCCGTTGGGCCGCCGATCGCACCGTGCCAGCATGAGCCGGCATGCTCACGGCCAGCCGAACATCGAATCTAGCCCGGATTTCTCACCGGGTCGCGTAGCGAGGCCGCTCAAGGTGGTGTGACGGCTGGCGTTCGCGACCAATGGCCGCGCAGGCGTAGCCGACACCACGTCGAGCAGCCCGACCGAGCAAACGCCAGTCAGCGCGCCGCATTGGGCGGTCGCAGTCGTGAACGGGTGAGAAATCCGGGCTGATATGTTTTGACTTGCAAGTAACTGTTCCATAAGGGACTATGGAACAGTTCTTGGCCAAAACATCGGACTTTATGTTTTGACTCCTTAAAACTTGCGAATTCGTCAAAACATAGGGTCAAGCAGGCCGTTGAAAAAATGGTATTTTTCAACGGCCTGTGTGCGGTACAGAGAGGTACCGCCATTTTCGGTGACGGCAAGTCATTGAAAATGAAGGCATCGGGAAATCGCATTTTCCGGTTCCGTCGTTGAAAAAAGTCCATGGAAGGACTTTTTCAACATCCTGCTAGGCGAAACCAATGGATTCTGTTGCGCCTGAAAAAGCGCCAATCAAGCCGACAACGCGCGCTATAATCCCGCCGCTTGGCTGGTCGTGACGATATAATCCCCGCTTTTTTCGGATGCCGCGATGATCTCACCCACCCTGCTCGGCCAGTTGGCCGCCCTGCATGAACTGCTGACCACACTGCCAACCACCATCCCCGAGGGCGACTGCTACCAGCGCCATAACCCCGCGCTGGAATCCCTCGCCTGGTATCTCGGCCGCGCGGTCTATGTCGAGGCCTTCTGGCTGCGCGAGGTGGTCGCCGACGATGACAGCCTGACCAAGCGGGTGCGGCCGCTGTTCGACCCCAGACTGGCGAGCGACGCCGCCAGCATCAGCCTGCCGCCGCGCGAGCATCTGTTGAATTGGGCGCTGGAGATTCAGGAGGAGGATCTACTGCGTCTCGCCAACCCGGCGATGCTGCCGTCCCATCCTCTGCTCCAGGACGAACGCTTGATCAGCTTCATCATCCAGGAACTCGCACTGATCTACGAGCACATGCTACTGGTGCTGAGCGCCCGCCAACTGGCCCGACACGACACGGACTTCCGCCCGACTCAGACATTGCGGGCCGGCCACGATGAGATCGTCATGGCCGAGATCAACTTCGGCCACTACCGTCTCGGCGGCGATGCCCGCCACCCGCATTACGATAACGAAGTCCCCTCGCAAGTCGTCGAACTGCATGGCTGCCGGATCGCCGTCCACCCGGTCAGCAACGCCTGGTTCCTCGACTTCATTCAGGCGGCAGGCTATCAGCATGACGAATGGTGGTCGGAAGACGGTCTGCTCTGGCGCGCGCATAACGCCAGCGCACATCCCTGGTATTGGCGACTGAACCCACATGGGGAATGGTACGAAGTCGGTCTGAACGGCCCGCTGGGTCTGCCCCCAGACGAACCGGTCTCCGGCATCAGCCTGCACGAGGCGGAAGCGTTCAGCCGCTGGTTGGCCGGGCACAACAGCGATTATCGGGGCGCGGTACTACAACACGAATACCAATGGGAGATAGCCGCGCGCAACCAACTCATCGAAGACACCGGCCGGGCGGCCGAATGGTGCGCCAATCGCTTCTTTCCGTATGATGGTTTCGCGCCGTTCCCGGATATCGAAAGCCGCCGCGATCAGTTCGATACCTTGGAACACAGCATTCGAGGCAGTCACCTGCACAGTCAGAAAATTCTGCGCCGCCCGAGCCTGCGTCGCCATGCGCCAGCGGGCACCGGCTGGCTACTGAACACCACCCGGCTGGTGTTCCCACCGGCGTGACCCGGCGCAGGACGTGGCTATAAAGATTCGGCCGGGAATGACGCAAACCTCTGCAACGATACTTTGCGCATCCACAACCCCAATCAAAGGCCCGCACCATGAAAACCAGCTTCATTCATTCCGTGGACGCCCGTACCAACTTGGCTGGCGCGAACCAGCTCGAAGTTCTGCTGTTCACGCTGGGACAAGACGCCATCACTGGTCGGGAAGAGGTCTACGGCATCAACGTCTTCAAGGTACGCGAGGTAATGCACCTGCCGCCGATCACTCATGCGCCGGACATGCCGCCATCAGTGGAAGGCATGGTCAGCGTGCGTAACAGCATGATGCCAGTGATCAACCTGCAAAAATTCTGCAATGTACAGACGGAAAAGCCGCCGAGCATCATGATCGTCACCGAATACAACAAGCATATTCAGGGCTTTTTGGTCGATGCGGTGGAAACCATCCAGCGGCTTGCCTGGGCGGACGTGAAGACGCCACCAGCGATGATCACGCATCGTCTCGGTGGACTGGTGACGGCGGTCACCGAACTACCGGACAACCGCCTGGTGATGATCATGGACGTGGAGAAGATACTTGCGGATACCGCCGAGTTCTACCAGGATAACGGCCTGGACGAACTCGAACAGATCAGCAGCGACGAGCAACTGCGCGTGCTCTTTGCCGACGACTCCTCGGTCGCACGCGACCAGGTCAAGGCCACGCTGGAGCAGCTCGGCATCGAGGCCATCGGCTCGAACAACGGCGCCGAAGCCTGGGAAAAGCTGAACAAGCTCGCCGACGAAGCGACCGCCCAAGGCCGCCATCTCACCGACTTCATTCAGCTGGTGATCACCGATGTGGAGATGCCGGAGATGGACGGCTATGTATTGACGCGACGCATAAAGGAAGATCCGCGCATGAACGGCCTGCCCGTGGTAATGCACTCATCACTGTCGGCGGACGCCAATCAGATGCTTGGGAAAGGGGTCGGCGCGGATGCCTATGTGCCGAAATTCGAACCCAAGGAACTGGCCGCATCGGTCATCGAGATGTTGGAGCGCCACGCGCCACCGCAAGCAGGCTGAGCCGCGCGCTCAGGCGCTGGGATAGGCGGTGTGTTCCGAGCCGGTCATATCCCAGGCGAAGGTGCAGTCCAACTCGGCGAGCACCGACATCAACCCACGCTCCCCACCTTGCAAAACCACCATCAGCGGCGTGCGACCACCAAAGCGACGATGCTGCTGGCGCATCCATTGCGCCCCCATATAGGGGTTGCGCGGATAGGTCGTGCGCAACGCATCGGCGATACGAATCAGGTATTGCGCGCGACGCAATACCTCGGGTTCGGCCGGCAGGGCATCCCGCCCGGCGCGAAATTTCTGAAACGCCCGGGAACGCACGTTCTCCGGTAGACCCAATACCGTCTGCATCTCGTCGACACTCAAGCGCCAGCCGTCCAGCAGACCGATCGTCATGCGGGTCAGATCGATAAGAGCCTGATTGTCTTGTTTCGCTGTCATTTCGGTATCCGGAAAACGCTACATCATTCAAACGAATTATAGCGGAGTCAGCGGCACAATACCCGACAAGTTTACAAGGTAATCTCGCCGGACCCGTGGAAATGACTTAGCCCAGCACCGAAATGCGCCACCTCTGCGACGTTGGCCGGGAGCGGAAGTTCATCCCTCTTGGCAATGGAAAAACCTTCACCTGAGCTAACAGGCTGTTGAAAGTAACCGCCAAAGCATCAGCCCCCTTGAAAAATCCCCTGACTTACATTCCACGGCAACAAGGCGTCCAGTTTCTCCGCCGTATCAGCCTCGGCAATATGCCGCAGCACATGGCGGATATAGGCAAACGGTTCCAGCTTATTCGCCTTGGCCGTTTCAATCAGTGAATAGACGGTTGCGCTGGCTTTGGCGCCGCGTGGCGTATCGGCGAACAGCCAGTTGCGTCGTCCCACCGCAAACGGTCGGGTGGCCTTGCAGGTCAGACTATCCTTGGGTACCCGGCGGCTGTTGGTTTCCAGCCAGCTTTTCAGGCCTTGGAGCAACGCCAGCGTTTGCCGTTGTTGGGTTTTGTCTTCGGCGTCGAGATCCTGGATCTGCTTTTCGATCCGGTACAGTTTGCGGATCTTGCCGGTAGCCACATCGGCCTTGCTGACGCGATGGCCCTTTTTCTTTTGTAGCGCCGCTTTGCTCGCCTCGACGGACTTGCGCCGCACATGATCCCAGCAGCCCACATAGGACTCGCCAGCGACTTTGCGCTTGATGGTGGTGCAGCGGATAAACAGGCAAAGAGCGTGAACGAAAACTTCGGGGAAATCAATAGCAAAATGCTTATTATGGCACTGCATTTCGAAGGCAAAAAACCATATTATTGTTTTTATTGATAATATATTTGTAACTGCTCAGCTCACCACTGAAATACGCCATCTCTGCGTTGGAAAATGGTCATTTACATCTGTAAACTCACATTTCCCGCCTTGATCTGACACATTTCAGCGGCAATCTGAACAGTCACAGCATAATTTTCCTACTTGCTGAGTAGTTACATATATTTTTACTGCCCAGAAAGAATCAATGGGTTAGGGAGTTTTTGGGCGGGTGGGCTCTGAAGATGGGCTAAGCAGCCTGTCGGACTTAGCAGGCCATTGAAAATGGCATTTTTTAGTAGCCTGTGTGCGGTACAGGAATGTACCGCCATTTTCGATGACTGCAAATCATTGAAAATGAAGGAATCGGGAAATCGCATTTTCCGCTTCCGTCGTTGAAACAGTCCATGGAAGGACTTTTTCAACATCCTGTTAGCGCTAGCCCGGATTTTTCACCCGTTCACGACTGCGACCGCCCAATGCGGCGCGCTGACTGGCGTTCACTCGGTCGGGCTGCTCAACGTAGTGTCGACTACGCCTGCGCGGCCCTCGGTCGCGAACGCCAGCCATCACACCACCTTGAGTGGCCTCGCTACGCGACCCGGTGAGAAATCCGGGCTAGAAATTTAAACGATTCTTGGGTACAGCTTGTCACAGGAAAAATCCTTCCGAGCGTCTGTGTAAACAACTGAATTATATTGGATTACAAGGGTTTTCCACAGGGCAAACGCATATAAATCACCGAGAAAATAATACCTTACTGCGGTAGCTATCATCCCATGCGGCTTTACGGCGTTTTTTCGCCATGCTCA
>Ga0256841_1003091_pt1 | contig 12679 bp, 15 predicted proteins | sample 356308metaG_FD_185971 | JGI IMG/M metagenome (GOLD analysis project Ga0256841, IMG submission 185971) | Hydrothermal vent microbial communities from Mid Atlantic Ridge, Atlantic Ocean - 356-308 | ecosystem: Environmental > Aquatic > Marine > Hydrothermal vents | place: Atlantic Ocean: Mid...
GTGATCATCTGCCAGTGCAACGATATGTTTCTCCACAGGAGTTTCATCGATTGGCTGAAATTGCCAAAGGGATTGGCTTCAAGCAAGTGGCTTCAGGCCCCTTGGTTCGCTCTTCTTACCATGCCGATCAGCAGGCGCGAAATCTTATTTTGTAAAGTTAAACCTTTACAAGGCGCCGCTGGGTGTTTGAAGTCCATATATTCTCTTTGCCAATACGGCGGGATATTACATTTATCTCTATTTTTCGGATGTGATAAGAGAGGAGGCCAAGAACAGATCTTGCCATGATGAAGGTGATGTTTTCCTTTTTGAAAGCGGCTCAACCTTGATTTTGACCGTGGAGAACTATACAATCCAACGTTTGTTTGTGGTTGACTAAGTGGACAGCCGGGTAATAGATGCTGTCAGAGTGATCCTCCACAGGCAATTAGTGGTATTGGCGTGTGTCGCACTTGCCGGATGGGTGATCTTTAATTGGGAAGTCACTCGCTCGATACTGTTGGGGGGTGCGGTTGCCTGGATACCAAATGCCTATTTGGCGATAAAAATAAGCCGTACGAGCGGCAATAAACCCGAACAGATTGTTCGCGGGCTTTATATGGGGGAAACAGTGAAGTTCATCTTAACGATGGCCTTATTTGTTATGGTATTTCAAATGCCAAACATCCTGTTTTTGCCGTTAATGATAGGATTTGCCGCGGTATTGAGCGTGCATTGGTTCGCACTCCTGCTGGATAAGAGCTACAGGTTATAGTTTTTAAGAGGGGAAAATGGCAGCAAAAAGCGCTACCGAGTATATTGTCCACCATTTGACACCGCTTCACGCGGGTGAGGGTTTTTGGACCCTGCATCTGGATACCTTGTTTTTTTCTGCAGTCCTGGGCTTGGTGTTCGTGCTCACTTTCAAGTGGGCGGCAGAGCGAGCTACCTCAGATGTTCCAGGGCCCTTGCAAAATTTTACCGAAATGCTGCTGGAGTTTGTCGATACCCAAGTCAAGGATACTTTCCATGGGCGGAATGAATTGATTGCGCCATTGGCGTTGACCATTTTCTGCTGGGTGTTTTTGATGAATGCCATGGATTTATTGCCTGTGGACCTGCTTCCCACGATTGCAGCACTCGAAGGCACGCCCTATCTGAGGGTGGTACCTAGTACGGATCTCAACGCCACCTTTGCCATGTCTATCAGCGTCTTTTTGCTGATTATCTTTTACAGCATCAAGGTTAAAGGCGGTTGGGGCTTTCTCAAAGAGATGATGTTGCACCCTTTTGGGGTTTGGTTTATCCCGTTTAACCTGTTGCTGAGATTGGTGGAGGAATTTGCCAAGCCCGTTTCGCTGGCGCTTCGTTTGTTCGGAAATATGTATGCCGGTGAACTGATTTTTATACTGATCGCCTTGATGCCATGGTATATACAGCCGTTATTGAGCTTTCCATGGGCGGTTTTTCATATTCTGATTATTACTTTGCAAGCTTTTATTTTTATGGTGCTGACCATCGTTTACCTAAGCATGGCGCACGCATCCCACTGATTTTCGAATCACTGAAGTTAACAATACGGAGGAAACAATGGAAAATTTGGCTATGATCGCTGATATTCAAGGTTTGACCGCAATTGCCGTGGGCCTGGTGCTCGGTATGGGCGCAATGGGGACAGCGATCGGTTTCGGCCTGTTGGGTGGAAAATTTCTTGAAGGGGCTGCCCGTCAGCCGGAAATGGTGCCCATGTTGCAAGTGAAAATGTTTATTGTCGCCGGCCTGTTGGACGCAGTAACCATGATTGGCGTCGGGATGGCATTGTTTTTTACCTTCGCGAATCCTTTCCTTTCTCCGGTTACAGGTGGATAAGGTTTTCAAAGTCCTCGAAAGAAGGAACATCCCATTCACCTTGGAGATTAGAGGTCAGGTGTTGTGAGTATTAACATTACCCTCTTGGGGCAGATGATTACATTTGCGCTTCTGGTGTGGTTCACCATGAAGTATGTATGGCCGCCCCTGACGGAAGCGCTGGAAGAGCGTAAAAAGAAGATTGCCGAAGGTTTGGCTGCTGCTGAGCGTGGCAAGCATGAGATGGAATTGGCGGAAAAGCGCGCCAAAACCGTGATTAAAGAAGCAAAGGACCAGGCTAATGAAATCATTACATTGGCGCAGAAGCGGGCCAATGAAATTGTTGATGAGGCCAAGGAAGCGGCACGTGAAGAAGGAAACCGGATCGTAGCCGCCGCAAAGGCGGAAATAGAACAGGAGGTCCAACGGGCAAAGGAAGGGCTCAAAGAGCAAGTCTCCCAACTGGTGGTAACTGCGGCGGAGCAAATCCTGCATAAGGAGATCGATAAGACCAAGCACCAGGAAATTCTGGAGAATGTGACCAAGCAATTGGAGCAGGCGTAATGAGCGAACTGTCTACGCTTGCAAGACCCTATGCCGAAGCGGTTTTTAAGCGAGCATTAGAGACCGGCAGACTGGATCATTGGTCGGAAATGCTGGAATTCCTGTCCTTGGCCATGCGGGATAAAGAGCTGGCTTGGGCGGCAGTCAATCCTAATGTCTCAAAGGAAGATCTGCTGCGGTTGATCATGGAGGTCGGCAAGGGATACCTGGACGAAGAAGGGCGGAATTTCGTCAAGCTTCTGGTGGAAAACGACAAAATCACCTTGGTCGATCAGATTCGTGACCTTTACGAGCAGCTTCGGGCAGAGCATGAAGGGGTGCTGGATGTGGAGGTCAGAACTGCGTATGCCTTAACCAAGGAAAACGAGAAAAAACTCAGTTCCGCCTTGGAAAAAAAATTTGGCAGGAAAATTCGACTCCACGTCATCAAAGACAATAGCTTGATTGGCGGTGTTCGGATAAAAGCGGGCGATAAGGTGATAGACGGGTCAGTCCGTGGGCAATTAGAACGAATGGCAAAAAGACTCTTCAGCTAGAGCGAGAAAAAAGATGCAATTGAATCCAGCGGAAATTAGTGATCTTATCAAAGAGAAGATCAAGGAATTTGAGACGGGCGTGGAAGCCCGTACTGAAGGCACCATCGTCAGTTTAACCGATGGGATTGTGCGTATCCATGGCTTGGAAGATGTCATGCATGGGGAAATGTTGGAATTCCCTGGTGATACTTTTGGCATGGCGCTGAACTTGGAGCGCGACTCGGTGGGTGCCGTGGTTATGGGTGACTACCAGCACCTGGCCGAAGGTGACAGCGTAAAATGTACCGGCCGGATTTTCCAGGTGCCGGTGGGCGAGGCCCTGTTGGGCCGGGTTGTAGATGCCCTGGGCCGTCCCATCGATGGCAAGGGGGCGGTAGAAACCGAATACTTTTCTCCGATTGAGAAAATTGCACCAGGGGTAATTGCCCGCCAGTCAGTGGATCAGCCATTACAAACCGGACTGAAAGCCATAGACGCCATGATTCCCATTGGCCGTGGCCAGCGCGAACTGATTATTGGTGATCGCCAGACCGGAAAAACAGCAATCGCCATCGATACGATCATCAATCAAAAAGGCACCGGCGTTAAATGTATCTATGTAGCCGTGGGACAAAAGCAATCCACGGTTGCCAACATCGTTCGCAAGCTGGAAGAACACGGCGCAATGGAATTTACCACGGTCGTGGCGGCTACTGCTGCGGAAGCGGCCGCATTGCAATTTATCGCGCCGTATGCTGGTTGTGCCATGGGCGAGTATTATCGTGATAAAGGCGAAGATGCACTGATCATTTATGACGATTTGACCAAGCAAGCTTGGGCGTATCGTCAAGTCTCCTTGCTGCTTCGCCGTCCCCCGGGACGGGAAGCCTACCCTGGGGATATTTTCTATCTCCACTCACGGTTGCTGGAACGCGCGGCCCGAATCAATGCCGACGAAGTGGAAAAGCTTACCAACGGTAAGGTGAAAGGTCGCACGGGTTCATTGACGGCACTGCCGATTATCGAAACCCAGGCCGGCGACGTCTCGGCATTCGTTCCCACCAACGTGATTTCAATTACCGACGGACAGATTTATCTGGAAACCGATTTGTTCAATGCTGGCATTCGTCCTGCGGTAAATCCGGGTATCTCGGTTTCCCGAGTGGGGGGCGCCGCCCAGACCAAGATTATCAAGAAACTGGGAGGCGGGATTCGTCTTGATTTGGCGCAATATCGCGAGCTGGCGGCTTTTGCCCAGTTTGCATCAGACTTGGATGAGGCGACCCGTAAACAGATCGAGCGTGGTCAGCGGGTAACGGAATTGCTCAAGCAACCTCAGTACACTCCCATGTCTGTGGCGGAGCAAGCGGTTTCCCTGTTTGCCGCCAACGAAGGATATCTGGATGATATCCCGGTAAATAAAATACGGGACTTCGAAGATGCATTGCAGGATTTTATGCGCAGCGAATATGCTGAATTGCTGGCCAAAATCAATGAAACCTGCGATTACAATGATGAAATCGCAAACGCCCTGAACGAAGCCATCAAGAAATTCAAATCCACCCATACCTGGTAAAAGCCCATGGCTGTCGGTAAAGAAATCCGCACTAAAATTGATAGTATCAAGAATACTCAGAAGATCACCAAGGCCATGGAAATGGTAGCTGCCAGCAAGATGCGCAAAACCCAGGAAAGGATGCGCGCCAGCAGGCCATACGCGAGGCGTATTAATCAGATCATCAAGCATCTGGCTTATGCTCATCCGGAATACCAACACCCCTATTTACTTCCCAGGGAAGGCAATCGTATCGGAATTATTTTGGTTTCAACCGACCGCGGACTTTGCGGCGGCTTGAATGCCAATTTATTCCGCGGTTTACTGCGGCAGATGAAAAGCTGGGAAGAAGCAGGCAACCAGCTTGAAGTGGGGGTGATCGGCCAAAAGGGATTTTCATTTTTTTCTGGCGTAGGCGCCAATATCATTGCCCAAGTCACACAGTTGGGGGATACGCCCCATCTTGAGGATATCATCGGCGTGGTGAAGGTCATGTTGGATAAGTATGATGACGGAGAATTAGACCGAATTCATTTGGTTTTCAATGAGTTCGTCAATACCATGACTCAAAAACCGGTGATTCAACAGCTTCTACCCATCGAAGTGGGAGAAGAGGAAGAAGCCGAGGATGAATCTCTGAAAACCTACTGGGACTATATTTACGAACCCGATGCTCGCGAAGTATTGGATGAGTTGCTGACTCGTTATATTGAATCCATCGTGTTTCAAGGGTTGGTGGAGAATAAAGCCTGCGAGCAAGCGGCAAGAATGGTGGCAATGAAAAGTGCTTCAGACAATGCCGGCAAATTTATTGACGAACTGCAATTGGTTTACAACAAGGCCCGCCAGGCATCGATTACTCAGGAGCTTTCAGAAATTGTCTCTGGCGCGGCGGCAATTCAATAAGAATTTAATACATTAGTTTTGAGAGGAACTTCAATGAGTTCGGGAAAGATTATTCAAATTATCGGGGCGGTGGTGGATGTGGATTTTCCCAGGGAATCGCTCCCTCACGTATACCATGCACTCAAAGTAGAAAATGCCGATCTGATTCTGGAAGTCCAGCAACAACTGGGTGATGGGGTTGTCAGAACGGTAGCCATGGGCAGTACCGACGGTTTGCGTCGTGGGATGGCGGTTACCAATACTGGTGCGCCCATTTCAGTCCCCATTGGAACAGCAACATTGGGGCGTATCATGAATGTCCTGGGTGATCCCATTGACGAAAAAGGAGCGATTGGAGAAAAGGAGCGCTGGCCCATTCACCGCAAAGCGCCAAGTTATGAAGAACAATCTCCCGCAACCGAATTGCTGGAAACCGGCATCAAGGTGATCGACCTGATCTGTCCTTTTGCCAAGGGCGGTAAAGTGGGCCTGTTTGGCGGCGCGGGTGTAGGCAAGACCGTGAACATGATGGAATTGATCCGCAACATCGCCATTGAGCACAGTGGTTACTCGGTGTTTGCCGGTGTCGGGGAAAGAACCCGGGAAGGGAATGACTTCTACCACGAAATGAAAGAAAGTAACGTACTAGACAAAGTGGCGCTGGTTTACGGGCAGATGAATGAACCCCCAGGCAACCGTTTGCGGGTAGCCTTGACCGGTTTGACCATTGCCGAGAACTTCCGCGAAGAAGGCCGGGACGTCTTACTATTTATTGACAATATCTACCGCTACACATTGGCGGGTACCGAGGTTTCTGCCCTGTTGGGCCGGATGCCGTCGGCGGTGGGCTATCAGCCGACATTGGCCGAAGAAATGGGGATATTGCAAGAGCGGATTACCTCCACCAAAACCGGCTCAATCACATCCATCCAGGCGGTTTACGTGCCCGCTGATGACTTGACCGACCCATCTCCTGCCACCACTTTTGCCCACTTGGATGCCACCGTGGTTTTGTCCCGGCAAATTGCCGAGCTTGGCATTTATCCGGCGGTGGATCCTTTGGATTCCACTAGCCGCCAGTTAGATCCACTGGTGATTGGTCACGAACATTACGATGTTGCCCGGCAGGTTCAGTCTACCTTGCAGCGCTATAAGGAATTACGGGATATCATTGCGATTTTGGGTATGGATGAGTTGTCAGAAGAAGACAAACTGACTGTATCGCGCGCCCGGAAGATTCAACGTTTCCTTTCCCAGCCATTCTTTGTGGCCGAGGTATTTACTGGCTCGCCGGGCAAATACGTGCCTTTGAAGGAAACGATTCGTGGATTCAGAGGGATTGTGGAAGGGGAATACGACGATATCCCCGAACAAGCCTTTTATATGGTGGGAACCATCGAAGAAGCGTTGGAAAAAGCCAAGAAAATTGCAGCTTAAAAGGTAACCACCATGGCAATGATCATACATGTGGATATCGTTAGCGCGGAGGAGGAAATATACTCCGGCCAGGCGGAAATGGTATTCGCCCCTGCCGAATTGGGAGAGGTAGGGATTGCGCCTCGCCATGCGCCGTTCTTGGCCCGCCTGCAGGCGGGCGAGGTGAGGGTCAAGACGACTACCGGTGACGAGCTGCCTTTTTTCGTCTCTGGCGGTATGATTGAGGTTCAACCCCATATTGTGACAGTCCTGGCGGATACTGCAGTGCGCGCGAGGGATATCGATGAGGCGGCGGCCTTGGAAGCCAAACGCAGAGCAGAAGAGGCGTTAAAAGACCGTTCCGGCAAAATCGATTACGCCAAAGCCCAGGCTGAGTTGGCCGAAGCCATCAAGCAGCTCCAAGTGCTGGAACGTTATAAGAAGGACAAAGGCCGTTTCGAGAAATAGCAAGTTTTTGTTCCGCTTTATATTAAAGCCTGTTGAATCTGGATCTTTCTGGATTCAACAGGCTTTTTTGTTTTGATGAATACTCTGATTTGGACTAATCTTTATACCATCTAACTCCTAGCTTGGTTGGTTGTGAAACGCTTATCATCAAGGAAAGAAGCATTATGAAACTCAACGTTATTATCCTTGCTGCAGGGCAGGGCACACGCATGCGCTCTGATATCCCCAAAGTATTGCATACGCTTGGCGGGCGGCCGTTATTGCAGCACGTCATCGAAACCGCTCAACAATTAACCCCTGAAACGATCAATGTGGTCTATGGCCACGGCGCTGATCAAGTGCTGGCAAAATTTTCCGGTTGGCCTGTGCAATGGGTGGAGCAAGCCGAACAGTTGGGTACGGGGCATGCAGTGCAGCAAGTTTCCCTCTCCGATGGCGATGGCATTGTTTTAATTCTTTATGGCGATGTTCCCCTGCTGAAAAAACAAACCTTACAGCGCCTTCTCGAGACAGCTGAATCAGAGCGATTGGCGTTATTGACTGTAAAGCTGGCCAATCCCACCGGCTATGGACGCATCGTCCGGGACGATCAAGGTCAAGTCCAGCGAATTGTGGAAGAGAAAGACGCTTCTGACGCCGAGAAAACGATTACTGAGGTCAATACCGGCATCATGGCGCTGCCGTCTTTTTATCTCAAGCAATGGTTGAATCGATTGGAAAATAACAATGCCCAGGGGGAGTTCTATTTGACGGATGTTATCGCCATGGCGGTTACAGATGGCATCCTGGTTGAAACCGTTCTGGCCGAGAACGAATTTGAAGTTCAGGGAATAAACAATAAACGCCAGCTGGCAGAACTGGAGCGGGCCTACCAGCGATCCCAGGCTGAAATATTGATGGATCAAGGAGTGACCTTGCGAGATCCCAGCCGTTTTGATCTGCGGGGCGAGGTCGACGTGGGGAGGGATGTTGAAATCGATGTCAACGTGGTAATGGAAGGACGGGTTAAACTGGGGAACCGGGTCAAAATTGGCCCGAATGTATTGATCCGCAATGCCGCGGTTGATGACGATGTGGAAATTTTGGCTCATAGCATTATCGATGATGCCCAGATTGGCCCAGGCAGCCGCATAGGTCCCTTTGCCCGTTTGCGGCCTGGAACCCGTCTGGCAGGCGGGACCCATATCGGTAATTTTGTGGAGATAAAGAAATCCATTGTCGGTGAAGGTTCTAAAATCAATCATTTGAGCTATGTGGGTGACAGTGAAGTTGGCGGTGGAGTCAACATTGGCGCTGGCACGATCACTTGTAATTATGATGGCGTCAACAAATTCAAAACCGTCATTGAAGACGGGGCTTTTATCGGTTCAGATACCCAATTGGTGGCTCCCGTGAGAGTAGGTAGAAGTGCGACAATCGGCGCCGGTTCCACCATTACCCGGGATGCGCCGGAGGGTAAATTGACGTTAAGCCGGAGTAAACAAATTACCGTGGATAATTGGCAGCGGCCAAAGAAATTGGATCAAGAGAGGTAACTGGTATGTGTGGCATTGTGGGCGCGGTGGCGCAAAGAAATGTGGTACCGATTCTTTTGGAAGGGCTGCGGCGGTTGGAGTATCGTGGCTATGACTCCGCTGGCGTCGCGGTGATTGATGAAGGGCAAATCAAGCGTAAACGCCGGCTTGGCAAAGTGGCGGAGTTGGAAGAGGCACTCAAGGAAGACCCCTTTACAGGCTTAACTGGCATTGCGCATACCCGTTGGGCCACGCATGGAGTGCCTAGCGAACAGAATGCCCATCCGCATATCTGCCGTGATACCGTGGCTTTGGTTCATAACGGGATAATCGAAAACCACGAGGAATTGCGCCGCGAGCAAAAGGATCAAGGCTATGAGTTTACTTCTCAAACCGACACCGAAGTCATCGTCCACGCGGTCTATGATCAAATGCGCTACACCGATTCCTTGTTGACGGCAGTCCAGGCAACGGTAAAGCGGCTTGAAGGCGCCTATGCCTTGGGAGTAATCAGTACCTCGGAGCCGAACAAGCTGGTGGCTTGCCGCAAGGGCAGTCCCTTGGTGATTGGCATCGGTATCGGAGAATATTTCATTGCCTCGGATATTTCAGCCTTGCTACCAGTCACTCAGCGCTTCATTTTTCTGGAAGACGGCGATATTGCAGAAGTTACTCTCGATGGGGTAACCATTTTCAATGAGCAAGGCGAGCAGGTCGAACGTCCCATTAAAGAAAGCGAAGTCAACCTGGATGCGGTGGAACGGGGCGAATACCGCCACTACATGCTCAAGGAAATCTTCGAACAACCCCGCGCTATATCGGAAACACTGGAAGGCCGTTTCAGCGGTCTGAAGTTGCTGGAACAAGCTTTTGGCAATCAAGCTTCCGAGGTGTTCGACAATGTTAAAGCGGTACAAATTATCGCCTGTGGCACCAGCTACCACGCAGGCCTGATAGCCAAATACTGGTTTGAATCCCTGGCCGGTATTCCTTGCAATGTGGAAATCGCCAGCGAATACCGTTACCGCGAACCGGTCTTGTTGCCCGATACTTTGGTGGTCACCATTTCCCAATCCGGGGAGACGGCCGATACCCTGGCAGCATTGGAAGAAGCCAAGCGGCTGGGCGCGATGCACTCGCTTTCCATTTGCAATGTGCAGGAAAGCTCGCTGGTGCGTGAGTCCGATTTGGTGCTCCTGACCCGTGCTGGTCCTGAAATCGGCGTGGCTTCCACCAAAGCGTTCACGACTCAATTGGTAGCCTTAATGATGTTGGTGATTGCCTTGGGGCGTCGTTTCAAGCTGGATAAAGTGACGGAAAAACGCATAGCCTCTCAGCTTTTTACTCTGCCGGCCCGGATTGAAGATGTGCTGGGGTTGAATCAAGAAATCAAAGAATTCTCCGAACGCTTTGCCGACAAGCATCATGCCCTATTTCTGGGACGGGGCAGTCATTATCCAGTGGCCATGGAAGGGGCCTTGAAACTCAAGGAAATTTCCTATATCCACGCCGAGGCTTATCCTGCCGGGGAATTGAAGCATGGCCCATTGGCCCTGGTGGACGCGGAAATGCCCGTCATCGCGGTGGCCCCTAACAACAGCTTGCTCGAAAAGCTAAAGTCCAACCTGCAGGAAGTCAAGGCCCGGGGCGGTGAGTTGATTGTGTTTGCCGATGAAACCCTGGATGTCCATCCGGACGAAAATACCCATGTGATGAGAGTAACCCCGGCGGAAAATGAAATGTCGCCGGTGATATTTACCGTCCCGTTGCAGTTATTGGCCTATCATGTGGCTGTTATCAAAGGCACCGATGTGGATCAGCCGCGCAACCTGGCCAAGTCAGTCACAGTGGAATAATTTTCATAAGGCCCCGGCCATCACTAGCGATAGCCGGGGTGTTCTTGCTCATTTTGCTTTAGTTCATTGGTTTTTTCCTCAATCTAGGGCAATATAAAGGTTCATTGAACAGCAGGAGGTTGCAATGAATCGCAGAAGTTTTCTTTGGCTGGCCACGTCACTGACGGCAGTGGGTTTCATCTCTACGAAAGAAGGCAGGGCACAACCGCAGATGGCCGGTGGCCTCTATTACACGCATGACTTTCCCGGGCGCTGGAAAGGAAAAGAAGCGGGGCATGTGCCGAAGATAGAGATTTTGAAAAACAAGGGTAAGGCTCAGATTCAAGTGATGACTGCCCACGAAATGAAAGGATGTGAGCATTATATTGTCAAGCATATCGTGCTGGATAAAAACTACCGTTTTCTGGATGAGCATTTGTTTAATCCAGAGAAAGATCAAGTGCCGGTTTCCCGCTTTGCTTTAGGTAATTACACGGGTCAAGTTTACGTTCTGAGCGTGTGTAACAAGCATGATACCTGGCTTAATCACACCTTGATTTGAGTTTCTCGCCTTTCCCCCCTGGCAACGTTCCACTTCTGTCTATACTTAAAAGCACGCATGCAGCAGGCTGAGCCCGGCTGTGAATTTTGTTGAAACAAATGCTGGAATGGGTGAGGCATGAATCAAACCAGTTTATTCAAAACGGTTGTCAGGGTGTTGATTGTTTTTTGGGTTTGCGTGTCCCCGGGATGGGCGGGCGAGGATGAGGGGACCGAGACATCCACGGCGCCGGAAATCGAATATTTACCTGTGAAACCCAAGTTGATTGTCAATCTGGATGGCCGGCGCCACTATTTGCGGGCCGATATTCAATTGCTTATCGAAGATGAAGAAAATCTTGAGAGAATCCGCAAAAATCTTCCTTTGATTCGTCACACGCTTATCATGCACTTTAGTAATTTGCCCATGCAGAAAGTGGCGGATATCTCCCAGCGGGAACAATTGCGGGAAAGCGCTTTGAATGCAATAAGAAAAGTCTTGGACCGCTATTCGGATAGCTATGGGCTCAAGGATATTTTCTTTACTGAATTTCTGGTGCAATAGGGTATGATTTTCCTGTCTTAAGCAAGTCAAGGAGAACGACCATGCCCTATTTTCATATTCGGACCAATCTTCCCGTCTCCGAGGAAAAGGCTGATGCCATCTTGGCGGAAGCTTCCAAACGGCTAGCGGAAGAATTAGGCAAACCCGAACGTTATGTCATGGTGGAATTATCTGCAGGTGCCAACTTGCATTTTTCTGGTAACAAGGAACCTGCGGCCTACGTAGAGCTCAAAAGCATTGGATTATCCGAGGCACAAACCCAACCTTTGGCGGGGTTTGTGTGTAATTTTTTAGAAGAACAGTGCGATATACCCCCTTCCCGGGTATATATCGAATTTATCAATATTCCTGGGAAGTTCTGGGGATGGAATGGTGGAACCTTCTAATCAATAGCAAATCCTTAAGCGTGGCGGGGCAAGTCGTCCCGCCACGCTTTACTGGAAATCAGTGCCAGCCACTATATTGTTTAGTGAGGTCCCCTTTAAAGCCGCTTGAGGTTCGTTTACCCCCTTGAGTAGGACGCTGATTGATGGCTGCACCAGCAGCGCGGGCGATATTTTCAGGCGTCAAACCGCCTTGGCCCAAAGCGGATTTTACGACCAGATCGGTCATCGGACTTATATCTTGTTCTTCCACCAAATCACTGGTGACCACAGCTTGAAGAACTTTATTCCGTTCTTTGGGGAGTGTGGCTTTAAGCAATACCGGGTAATTGGCGTTGGCTGGTAGTGAAATTTGGTAAAGGCCTTCTTCTTTGACCTCTGCTTTTGCTATTACCTGGCCGCGGCTATCGATGGCTTCGATACGAGCACTCTCGGCAGGACCTTCTTCTCCTATGACGAGTCCCCTAATGACGGTGGCTTTTTTTGCGGAGTTGCTTTGGCCGCCGCTTTCACAACCAGTGACAAGGAATGCAAATAAGATAGAAAGAATTATCAGGCGCATGATAGATCTCCTCTTGGGCTAGGTATGACAATTTGAAAACTAGGTTTTTG
>Ga0256841_1003092_pt1 | contig 12676 bp, 5 predicted proteins | sample 356308metaG_FD_185971 | JGI IMG/M metagenome (GOLD analysis project Ga0256841, IMG submission 185971) | Hydrothermal vent microbial communities from Mid Atlantic Ridge, Atlantic Ocean - 356-308 | ecosystem: Environmental > Aquatic > Marine > Hydrothermal vents | place: Atlantic Ocean: Mid...
GGGGTATGATAACATGTATGTTGAAAATGCTCGGATACTGCGCTATAGAGAAATTTCCCAAAAAGGCAAGAAGAGTTATCAAATCGTCTTGGATAAAACCCCATTCTATGCAGAAAGTGGCGGACAAGTAGGTGACCGAGGTTGGATAGTTTCAGGAGATGAAAAAATAAAGGTTACCGACACAAAGAAAGAACATGTATTGCATTTACATTATACTTCTAGGTTACCTAGCGATTTGAGTAGAGGAGTATATGCTGGAGTTGATCAAACCATGAGGGTTAACTCTATGAGGCACCACTCGGCAACACATCTACTGCATGCCGCTTTGAGGAAAGTGTTGGGGAAGCATGTCGAACAAAAGGGTTCGTTAGTGACGGATACGCATCTACGGTTTGATTTTTCACACTTTTCTAAGCTTAAAGAGGAGGAGTTGGCTGAAATTGAAACTATTGTCAATAAAAAGATAGTAGAAAATATCGCACTGGAAGAACGACGCAATATTCCTATGGAGGAAGCAAAAGCAGCAGGGGCTATGATGCTTTTCGGTGAAAAGTATGGGGATTCCGTTCGAATGATTACTTTTGACCCCGGATTTTCCAGAGAATTATGTGGAGGAACGCATGTTAAGCGAACCGGAGATATTGGGTGGTTTGTCATCAAATCCGAATCTGCTATAGCTGCAGGTGTTCGGCGAATTGAAGCTTTAGCTGGAATGAGAGCCTACCATTTCATACAAGAAGAGAGAAAAAAATTAAAAACCATCGGTCAATTATTTAAAAATGCATCCAATCTCCCTCAACAAGTTCAGCTACTGAGGGATAAAAACAAAGCCCTTGAAAAATCTATTGAACAGCTTCAATTCGAACAAGCAAATGCTTTGAAGGGGCAACTAATTGAAAAGGCAAAATCAAAGAATGGGATAAATTGGTTAGTTGAACGATTGGACAATTTGGACGCAAAATCTGCAAAAGCACTCCTCTTCCAGCTAGAACAAAAGCTCTCGCCCGCTATCATTATTTTCGGCTTAACTACTAATAATAAGCCTCAAATAATGGTGAGAATTTCTGAGTCTATTACCGGGGAAGGTGGATGGAATGCTGGGAATATCGTTCGTGAATTATCCCCTATAATCAAAGGGGGAGGAGGAGGACAGCCGTTTTTTGCCACAGCAGGTGGGAGTGATTTGTCCGGATTAGACAAAGCACTTGACGTCGTTCGCGACAAAATGTAATTACCGCTATTTGACTCCTTAGGGTTTTTGATCTCAATTAATCTATAGAGGTGTAACCTTCTGAATTAGTTGTTGGGGGAACCTTATAACCAAATGAGGCATTGAACTACTAAAAGGCTCATTTATTACCTCCTTTTTATCTTTTCAATAGGTCATATCATTGCCCTGAACTTAACCCAGGACTGTTTTATTAAAGGAGAATTGGGGTTATTAGTATAAAAAAATAATATTTTATTTAATTTGACCTTAGTGGTTATAATTCTGCCAATTACAATTCAATTTGAGATAGATATAACATAGGATTTATAGGTTGTCAAACTTTCTTAGTTTCAGTGTAGTTTTTTTTGTTAATTTTGTTATCTGAGGCAACGTTTTCGTTGTTCGATGCATCTATATATAGAGAACTTCTGAATATGTGGCCAAAACGCTACCTAACAAGCCGTGCACAAGAATTTTATCTTGTCCTTGATGCAACTTTGTTAAAGTAATTATTAAAATGCTTTCTCATGAAAAAGTCTTTCTTATTATTGTCGCTTCTACTGTCCTTAGAATTACCCTCCCTCTTTAGTCAATGCTCGGGCCCTACCCCTTCACAATTTTGTGGTGGAGATGACCCGTTGTGTTCTATTGCAGAGTTAGATGGGATAAATTGTCAAACCCCACCTGTTGACAACCCCACGGGACCCACCCCATTATGCAATGGTACAGGTACACCTCAGAATACCATCTGGTATTCTTTTTGGGGGGATGGGAACCCGATGGGGATTCAGATTACGGTTGATCCGGCAAGTTGTATGGGGACGACGATAGGATGTATTGGGATACAAGCAGGTATTATTCAGGACTGTCTCAATGGGGGGAGTGTGGCTTGTATAGCAGACTGTGGTGTATCCACGAATATATTGCAGTTGCAGTTCCAAAGTATGCCTTGTCAAAAGTACTATTTGTGGATAGATGGTTGCTGTGGGGATGTCTGCAATTTCATTATCGAGGCGCCGCCTCTTCCACCCCCCAAAATTGGTCGTCCGAAACCTGAGCCTGCATTGGTAGGTACCATGTGTCCATGTGGGATAGCTCGAGTTTGTGTACCGCCTAGCGACATGGATTTTTGTATTTCTCATCGACGTTGGACAGTAAATGGAATAGACCAACCCAATTGGGATGATATGGACTGTGTAGAGTTTGACGTACCGGAAGAGGGGGGGCAGCAAGAAGTCTGTATCAGATACGTAATGGGCAATCTAGCTTCCCCCTGCGATGAACTTACTGTTTGCCGCCGTTTTCTCCCACTTCCTATACCGATGGTGAATGAAGGGGAAATATTCAAATGTTATGAAGACCATATGGGCAATGGAATTGTGTGGCATGACACCTTGATTACCTCTGATTGTATCAACCCACCTTGTTCGACACGTGCACAGAGTCCTCCGAACAATTGTTGTGTAGATTACGAGGCTCAGATCACCCTATTACCTGAAAGGCAAATTGGAGAAAAATATGTGTTCTTTTGCGATAAGATGGATTTGCCTTACCGGACGGAAGATGGAAAAGTTTGGGCGACAGAGGCTTGCCAGGAGAAAATTACCTGGCCGGACATAGACTATTATAATTGTGATACTTCCTATTATCTGTATTTATCTTACTTTGACCCGGAAGTTACGTTGACCAAAGAATGCGCAGCCTGTGATGGTGAAGTTACTTTGCGCGCTGTAGTGAGGAATAAAGCCAAGTGTCCCTTTGGAGATATAAGTTGGGAGGGGTATTGGTTGAACAATGTTTTGGATACTTTGGCCATTGGAACCGAGGTTCAAGTGACAGGGAATGGGCGTTATCAGTTTGTGCTCAAAGTTCATTTTGAAAGTGATAAAATCAAAGATCCCCAGGATTGTGTTTTGGAGGGCTTACCACCATGGGGGATCGTCGTAGTAGATGGAGATATTGACACGCCACACCTATCCGGGGCTACACCTCTCTGTGCTACTAATCTGGCGATGTATGAAGTACTGAACGATAGTGTTTACTTGGATTTTTGTGAATATCGATGGGAGATTCAAAGTGGTGGAGGAGTTATTGTAACGCCCAGTTATACCGATTCTGCGCGAATTCTGGTGGATTGGTCTTCCGGGACATTGGATAGTGGGATTGTGTGTGTCACTGCGGTCACACATTGTTCGGTAAGTAAGGATACTTGCTTTAAGACGATATTTCTCAAGACTCCTGCACCTGATGCCGGTGTTGATACAGTGATATGTGGCCGTATGTATACGATGCAGGGAAAGGAAGACATTTCCGGAGGGCACTGGGAGATTATTACTTCCCCTGGCAATGTAACCATGGATTTGAAGGATATCCATTCAGATGTTGCAGTAAACCAAGATGGGAAATACACCTTTGTATGGGTAGAGGATATTCAGGGATGTATGGGGCATGATTCTGTGACAATCGTATTCAATTCCCCCCCCTTCATTGCTGCGGCCGACACCATTTGTCAAGGTGATGCCAGCAGGTATATTATTGTCCTGGAACTAGCAGGCGGTACTGGTCCTTATCAGATTCTTTCCGGGGGTGGAAAGATTGAAAATGATATTATCTATACTTCGGATACATTAAACAATAATCAGACGTATACGATCATTTTGGAAGATGCATATGGTTGCCAAATCCAATACACCATCAATTATGAATGCACTTGTCTAAATCGAATAGGAGTAGTTTCTTCAGATACTATAAAAAGTTGTGGGGTTACCACAGTGGCTATAGACTACAACCCTGGAGGAATGATTTTAACAAATACAGACACCTTCCATTTCATATTATATTCTAATCCTTCCGATCCTATCGGTTCTAGCTTAAGACGGAATCATTCCGGAACATTTGCCTTTGATCCTTTGACGATGAATTGGGGGCAAGTGTACTACTTAGGTGTGACCGTGGGCAAAACCGATCAAGATGGTTATGTAAATCCTAAGGATGGCTGTGTAAAATACTCTACCGGGCAACCTGTAATATGGTATGAAATGCCTTCTCCAAATGCAGGGATGGACCAAAGTATTTGTGATCTGTCATCGCGATTGAATGGGGCCAGAAGCTTACTTAATAGCAACATAAGATGGCTAAACACTCCTAATGCGATAATAGGGAACGCAAATCAATTGACAACTCCTGTCACTGTTACACAATCCGGGACGTATACTTTTGTGATAGAAGAGACGAATGCCATGTGTACAAATTATGATACGGTCGTGCTACAGTTTAACACATCACCTGAGATCTCAGGATTGGACAAGGAGTGTGTTGACCTTGGAAATTCTACAAAATGGAAATATACCGTCAGATTTAGCAGTGGTGTTCCTCCTTATACTATTGTTCAAGGAGCCGGATCTTTCGATGCCAATACAGGATTATATCAATCGCTAGAACTAGAAAGTTTAGAGCGAGATACCCTTATCATTGAAGATCAGAATGGTTGCCGGGACACACTATCGGTGATTCACAATTGTGTTTGTGGAGATACGAAGGCGGGCACGATGAATACATCATTCGTTGAAATCTGTCAAGATTCTTGTTTGACCATCCTTACCGATAACAACCATGGATTAGAACCGGACGATTGTGTCTTTATGATTCTCAATAAGGATAGTGCGACCTTCAATGCCTCTACTATTATCGAAATTCAAACGTTTAATGCTAGTGGGAATACTTTTTGTTTTGATTCTGCTAAAGGCATGCAACTCAATCAACGGTATTATGTGTCCTACATAGTCGGTGAATGTTCCGGCGGTCAATTAAACACGGAGGATGCTTGTTTAAAGTTCATCTCTCGGCCGATTCGTTTTTTACCTTATCCGACACCTGATGCAGGCAATGATAAAACAATATGCGGATTGATGAGCGGATTAGAAGCGAGATCTAGTATTGGAACGGGACATTGGGAGCTTACAAATAGACCTACGAATGCCAACGCCATTTTTATGAATACGATGTCTACCACTCCATTGACTGTAGATACTTATGGGAAATATACTTTTAAGTGGATTGAAGATAATGGAGGATGTATTCGTTCGGATGAAGTAAGTTTTCTTTTCGTTGATGCTCCTAAGATCGCTGACCTTCAGTATGTCTGCGATAGCGTAGGGGAGAAGTATAAGGTTTTGTTTGAGATCACAGGAGGAGATCAAATGAGCATTTCCATCAAGAGCAATAACGGTTGGACCGCTACTCCTATAGTTTTAGGGAAATACGAATCTCCTTGGATTCCTTCGGGCAAAAATACCGACGTTACTATTGATGATCAATATGGGTGTAATCCCATCACTATCGATGTGACGCATGAGTGTATGTGTATTACGGAAGCGGGAACCCTTTCGCTTAACCCGGATCATTTTTGTTATGAAGGAACAGCACACGTTAATTATACCGGAGGAAGAAAAGACCCCAATGATATTATCGTCTATTATCTTCATGATGGCAATGCCAATAACATAGGAACCAATATAATTACGACGAATACGACCGGAGATTTTTCCTTTGACCCTACCCGAATGCAACGCAACAAAAAATATTACATTACTGCTAGAATCGGCAATTCAGATGGTTCAGGAGGTGTGATTTTAACGGATCGTTGCCTCCAACAGACCATAGGGGTCTCTGTGATATGGTATGAACTTCCGGAAGCCCAAATCAAATCGGATGAACAGGTAATAACCTGTGAAATCCCTTCGATTTTGCTCCATGGCGAAGGCTCCTCGATCCATGCAGATACAGGGATGTTGACTTATGCATGGAATACATCTGATGGTAGTTTTGATACAGGGCAAAATCTCAATACTCCTCAGGTGGGAGTTATCGGTAAAGGAACGTATACTTTGACCGTAACGAATACTATAACAGGCTGTACAGATACAGCTCAAATTACAATAGGAGAAGACCGGCCTCATCTAGCTGTAGATGCGGGACCGGATGGTACATTAAGCTGCAAGACATCTTCCATTCAATTGGATGGTTCTAAGTCAGCTCAAGGGGCTAATATTGTTTATCAATGGATAGGCCCGGGCATCACAATGAATAATCGAAATGATATCCGTCCTATAGTTACTGAACCGGGGACCTATCGTTTGATTGTCCTTGATACCCTAACCGGGTGTAAGGATTTCGCAGAAGTACTTATCAAGACAAATTACGACAAACCTAAGGGCCAAATTCAAGCAACTGGGGCATTGACTTGTATCGATGGTGAAATCCTACTGGATGGTACAGGTTCCACATCTAATAATGGGATTCAATCCTATACTTGGGAGACCTCCACGGGCAATATTATTGGTGATACACATGGAAAGACCATTAAGATTGATAAGGGCGGCAAATACCTGCTTATAATAGAAGATGCTCTGTCCGGCTGTAAAGATACGTCTATCTATCAGGCAGTAGAGTTTGGTAATACATTAAGTAATATTACACTCGATGTACAGGGGTTAAAATGTTTTGGAGATAGAGATGGGATTATTGAAATAATAGGTGTAACCGGTGGAACTGGAACCCTAAGCTATTCAATTAATCAATCTCCATTTGGTCCAAAAAAGAGATTTGACCAATTAGGGCCTGGGCGTTATGAAGTAACTATTAAAGATGAAAAAGGGTGTGAGAGGGATACTGTAATTCTATTAGATGAACCTGCCGATCTTAGCATTGAAGCAAAGGAAGATCAATACATCGCTTATGGCTCGGATCTAGATCTAGATACACTTTGGACGAATTTGCGTGGAGCAAAGCCCAACGACCCCAATATAGAAATTCTATGGCTAGATGAATCAGGTAATCCGGTCAATCCTCTTCAAGTAGGACTGACCCAATCCCATTATCGATTCACAGTAGTGGTGAAGGACAAAAACGGATGTGAAGCCAGGGATTTTTTAGATGTATATATTGAAGTAAATAGAAACGTATTTATTCCAAATGTATTTACTCCACAAAAAGGAACTAACAAACGCTTTTACATCTATACCCATCCGGGAAGTGCTTTGAAAGTGACCTATATGCGTGTGTACGATCGATGGGGGGAATTAATGTACGACAATAGAGATATTCCCTTTGATTCGAATGGGGCTTCCGTCGAAGGATGGGATGGTACTTACAGAGGTTCAGAGCTTGACCCGGCAGTGTTTATCTATATTATAGAGGTAGAATTTAAAGATACGGGAGATGGAGGCAGTTTGCAGACCTTCACAGGCGACATTACCCTACTCAGATAGTCGGAACCGGATTTCGTTGATTATAAATTGAAGTCACATAATGTGAAATTTTGCACTTCATTTATTTTCAATTTATTAGAAATTTGAAGATATGAAACGAACATGAATTTTATTAAACATAAATTTCACACAGAAGTATGTTTAAAAAAATTCATGTGAGAGCGAAGCGGTTCCATAGCTGCAAAAATTTTATAATACTTTTATTATTTATTTATTATAAAATTTTAAAGATATGAAATGGTTCTCCATTGGAGTATTATGCAAATATCTCAAGTGAATTATGACAACCCTAATCAGGCCTTAGATCTGAATATTTGGAAATAAAGAATTGGGGTAAAACAACGAAGCTTATTTTTGTCCCTTTCCTTACCATCCATTTTCCGGGATGTTTTCCTTGTGGATGGTATTGATTTAATCTTTACAGAAAATAGATATTATTGCCTTCAGACAACCTAGAATGGGTACCTTAAACTTGTTTTTGGGTTAAATCTAGAGTTTGATATAAACAATTTAAGTATTAAAATGTCTTGTTTGAAGTATATTCGTGTACCTTTGAAGTTAGGGGGTTGCCACGAGATGTATTTCATCGTCTGAGTAGGACCATTTCATACTAAATAAAGAAATAAATATAGTAAATAGATGTCTGATAAAACTACAGATGTAAACATCGATGAGGTACATTCCGGCTTACAGATCCAAGAGATAAAGGTAGACGGTAAGCAAAGTCCTTTACGGATTGACCGATTCCTAGTTGATCGTACAGAAAATATCAGTCGACATAAAATACAGTTGGGAATAAAAGCAGGCCTCATTCGTGTTAACGAGCAACAAGTGAAGCCCAATTACAAGGTGCGTCCCAACGATTTCATACGAATCGTCTATCCCAAACCTGTGGTTATCGATAGTGTGATTCCTGAGGATATTCCTTTGGATATCGTATATGAAGATGCCTATTTGATGGTGGTTAACAAACCTGCAGGAATGGTGGTTCATCCCGGCATATCCAATTATTCCGGCACCCTCGTCAATGCTTTAGCATATTATATAAAACACTCGGAACTACCTGTACTAGAGGGGAACCCTATGGATCGACCGGGTTTAGTTCATCGGATTGATAAGGACACATCCGGTCTATTAGTTGTAGCAAAGACGGAAGAAGCATTAGTAGGCCTAGCCAAACAATTCTATGATCATACCGTGCATCGAAGGTATATTGCCATGGTATGGGGTGAGCCAGAACCTTCCGAAGGAAGTATAGATTTGGAATTGGGAAGAGACCCAAAAAACCGTACAAGAATGACCGTTATCCCCCAAGGAGAAGGCGGGAAGCACGCGGTAACACATTACAAGGTTGTAGAGCCGATGTATTATATTTCGATGATCGAATGTCGATTGGAGACAGGTCGGACGCATCAAATCCGGGTACATCTCAAACACATCGGACATCCACTTTTCAACGACAGACATTATGGCGGAGATACGATTCGAAAGGGAACTGTTTATAGTAAGTATAAGCAATTTGTAATGAACTGTTTCAAAATATTGCCCAGACAAGCCTTACATGCCAAGTCTCTGGGCTTTGTTCACCCTGTTACCGGAGAAGAAATGTATTTTGAAACGCCCTTGCCGGAAGATATGGAAGGAGCATTAAATAAATGGAGAAATTATTTATCTCAACGTAAAATAGAGGAATAATATGCTACATGCCAACACCACTCATATGGACAATAGGGAAGTTGCTGCTTTGTTTAGAGAGTTAGCAGCCCTTATGGACATCATGGGAGAGAATCCATTTAAGATTCGTTCTTATGAGCAGGCTTATAGAAACATTAGGGGAATGGAGGGGAATGTATTGCATTTTGATAATTCGGAATTGAGTAAGCTACCGGGATTTGGGAAAGCGATAATTGGGAAAATAGAAGAAATTAAGAAAAAAGGGACCTTTGACACCTTAGAGCGTTATAGAAGCCAGGTACCTAAAGGTATTGTCGAGATATCTCGTGTATCCGGACTAGGAGCTAAGAAGGTAAAGGAAATAATGAAAATGGGTATCACATCCTTAGAGGAGTTACTTCAAGCGGCTGAAGATGGCAGATTGACCTCTATAAAAGGGATAAGCCATAAGTCTGTTGCTAAATTCATCCCCTCGATACAATATTTGATCGCGTCCAGAGGAAAAGTACTCTTTTCTGAGGCGGAAACGATCTCCCAAAAGGTGATGAAGCGACTAAAGACTCATTTTCCTTCTATACGAATGGAGGTAACCGGACCAATTGCAGCATTTGAAAATGTGATTTCGAGAATCGAGATACTGATTGAGTTAAAATTAGAACAATTTGTTACAGTCCTACAGGAAGAAAACCTTAAGCTGAAGGTAGAGGGGGATCACATTATTTGGGAAGAAGAAGAAATTCCCGTAATTCTTCATTTTTCATCAGCGGAAAGATTTGGCAATAATTTTTTTGAATTTACTGCCTCATCAGAATTTAAACTAAGGTTGAAGGAATTAGCGGATGTAGATGCTCCGGTAAAAAATTGGGAAGATATTTTTCGAAATAACAATTTTCCCGTTATCGAACCTGAGCTTTGGCATGATGACCATTATATTTCAACCGCTATAGATGGAAAACTCCCGGAACTTATAGAAATTAATGATATAAAAGGTCTGGTACATTTGCATACCAAATACTCTGATGGTACTGTATCACTTGAGGGAATGATCCAAGCTGCTATTCAAAGAGGATTTGAGTATATTGTGGTCACCGATCATTCTCAATCAGCAGGATATGCCGGAGGTCTTAAGATAAATCGGCTCAACGATCAATGGAAGGAAATCGAATATTTACGCGAAAAATACACTCAGATAGATATTTACAAGGGAATTGAGTCAGACATACTAAAGTTGGGAACATTGGATTACCCAGATGAGATTCTGTCTGCTTTTGATATAGTTATTGGGTCCATTCATTCTGGCTTAGATATGGACAAGTCTACAGCTACCGATAGGTTGATACGAGCTATTGAGCATCCTCAACTCCGAATTTTAGGGCATATGACAGGTAGGTTGTTACTTAGAAGGAAGGGATATCCTGTCGATCATTTGGCCATAATAGAGGCATGCGCAGCGCACAATGTCGTCATAGAGATTAATGCAAACCCAAGACGGTTAGACATCGATTGGCGCTGGGTACAAGAAGCAATACGACAGGGCGTGAAGCTGAGTATTCAGCCTGATGCACATAGTATAAAAGGGATCTCGGATATATATTATGGAGTAAAAGCCGGGCGAAAAGGAGGACTCAGCAGTACACACAATCTTACCTCACTCAGTCGAGAGGACTTTAAAGATTGGGTGTCTCTCACATAGTTATATCCCAAATTTAATTGTACAATTCGTCTTCCGAATATATTTGTAGCTAATTCAGGCGTGCTTTGTATGAGAAATAGTTCGTCTTGATGGAGTATTTACTATTTATTAACAAAATATTGAGAGCTTGTTTAGTATTCATATGAAATAATCATAATACATTTGTGCCGTTATAATATTTATAAATCACATTAAAACACAAAGAAATATGAAAAGTATGAAATGGTTTGCACTTGCTATTGTAATGATTAGCTTTATGTCATGCAAGAGCGGAGAATCTTCAGCATCAACAGACACAGCAGCTCAATCTGTTGAAAAGACTACAACAACTACAGCGGATAAAGCTGCAGATGTAAAAAAGGATAACGCTGCTCCCGCAGGTCCCACAACGACTATTGAATTTGCTGAAAGCACGTATGATTTTGGTACAGTTAAAGATGGAGAGAAAGTAACTCACAACTACAAGTTTAAAAATACAGGTAGTGAGCCATTAGTAATCTCCAATGCAAAAGGAAGTTGCGGATGTACCGTTCCCGATTGGCCAAGAGAGCCTGTAGCTCCAGGTGCTGAAGCTGTAATTAAGGTCGTTTTCAACTCAAAGAACAAAGGTTCTGTAGAAGGAAGAAAGCAGACAAAGCGTGTTACAATTACTGCTAATACTGACCCAACTACTACCTTCTTGACAATCACAGGTATCGTTAAGAAAGATGCAGATGCAGCAGCTAAGAAATAAAACTAACATGTTATATGTTATTTAGAAAAGGCAGAGGAGACTCTGCCTTTTTTTGTGTCTAAGCAATAGGAATCACAGACAGACCTCTCCTTTTGAGTTATCCCAGTCGATGGGTGCAAGTTGATGATTCTTTAGCCATTTATTCGTCAAACTAAAATGGTGATTATTAAAAAAACCACCTCTAGCGAGTGGGCTTGGATGAGGGCTTTCCAATATGAGGTGTTTGTTTGGATGGATTAAAGATTTTTTAGAGCGAGCAAAATTTCCCCAGAGCAAGAATACAACATGCTCCTTTTCGTTAGAAATACGTTGGATGACGGCATCTGTAAATGTTTCCCATCCTTTCTTGCGATGCGATCCGGGACGTTTATGTTCTACCGTCAATATAGCATTGAGTAATAAGACTCCTTGATCGGCCCAGTAGGACAAATCACCATGTTGAGGTGGAGAAATATCTAAATCGTTTTGGATTTCTTTAAAAATGTTTTTTAATGACGGGGGAATGCGTATCTCCCTTGGGACAGAGAAACAAAGCCCCATTGCTTCTCCAGGTCCATGGTAAGGATCTTGTCCAATAATTACTACTTTAAGATCTCTAAAATCTGTTCGAGCAAATGCATTGAAAATGAGAGACCCGGGAGGATAGATCTTTTTACCCATTGCTTTTTCAGTTTTGATAAATTGAACTAATTTATCAAAGTAGGGTTTAGTAAATTCCTCTTCGATAAGAGGACGCCAGGAGAGTGGAAAAGTTACGGTCGCCATTTATTGTTTTCTCTTTCTTCTGCATCTTCAAACATAGCTTTCAGGGCTTCTTCCCATGATCTGATGCTTAGTCCCCAAGTATTTATAATCTTATCTAAAGCTAACCTACTATTTAGTGGACGTTGCACATTGGAAGGATATTCTGAAGAATTAATGGGGATAAGTCTTACTTTTTCAATTTTAGAAAGGCTAAATATTTTCTCCGCAAAACCGTACCATGAGGTTTCTCCGGTATTGGAATAATTATAAATATCTCCTTTCCAAGGTATTTGATCTTCTTCAGTCTTAAGGACAATATCCAAGATAGCTTTAGCCAAATCCCTGGCATAAGT
>Ga0256841_1003093_pt1 | contig 12674 bp, 14 predicted proteins | sample 356308metaG_FD_185971 | JGI IMG/M metagenome (GOLD analysis project Ga0256841, IMG submission 185971) | Hydrothermal vent microbial communities from Mid Atlantic Ridge, Atlantic Ocean - 356-308 | ecosystem: Environmental > Aquatic > Marine > Hydrothermal vents | place: Atlantic Ocean: Mid...
TGCAGCTCACCAGGACGCCGCCGGCCTCGGTCCGGGCCAGGGCCAGTTTGTTGAGACGGCGGTAGCCTTCGATGCCCTTGGCGAGATCGCGGCGCCGTTTGACGAAGGCGGGTGGATCGGCGATGACCAGGTCGAAGCGCTGCCGTTCTCGCTTCAGCTCCTTGAGGTGGTCGAAGACGTCCGCCTGGATCCAGGCGATGCGGTCGGCGACCCCGTTGAGACGGGCGTTTTCCCGCGCCAGTGCCAGGGCGGGGGCGGCGCTGTCCATGGCGACCACTGCCCGGGCGCCGGCGGCGGCCGCCTGGACGGCCCAGGCGCCGGTGTAACAGAACAGATCCAGGACCCGGGCGCCGTCGGCCAGAATGGCGGCGCGGGCGCGGTTGTCGCGGTGGTCGAAGAACCAGCCGGTCTTCTGGCCGCCGACGGGATCGACGAGGAAGCGAAGGCCGTTTTCCTCGATGGTCACGGTGTCCACCGGCGCGCCGAGGGTTTCCACCTCGTCGGTCAATCCTTCCAGCGCTCGGGCCGGGCTGTCGTTGCGCAGCACGATGGTCCGCGGAGCCAGGAGCCGGTCGAGGGCGGCGAGGATGTCGCTGCGGTGGCGTTCGACGCCGGCGGTGTTGAGCTGAACCACGCACACGTCCCCGAAGCGGTCGACCACCAGGCCCGGCAGCCAATCCCCTTCGCCGTGGACCAGACGGTAGTGGGGTGTCGGAAAACGGCGCCGGCGCCAGTCCAAGGCCTGCTCCAGACGCCGCTGCCAGAAACCGCGGTCGATGGTCTCATCCGGGTCGCGGCTCAGCAGCCGGGCGCAGATCAGGGTGTTGGGGTTGACGTAACCGACGCCCACCGCCCGGCCGCCGGCGTCCTCGACGACCGCCACCTCACCGGGCTGGAACCGTTTCAGCGGCGTGGCGCCGGTGTCCACCTCGTTGCTGAACACCCACAGGTGTCCCTGGCGCAGGCGCCGGTCTTCGCGGGGTTTCAGGCGCAGCCGGGGCAGGGTCATGGCAGGAGCTCGAACTGGAAACCGCCCACGGGTCGGGCCGGCGGCGCCAGGCGCAGGTGGACGAATACCGTCTTCTGAATCGGCATCCGCGCCGGCCGGGACGGTGGCAGATAGGTGTCCGGCCCGAAGACGCGTCGGCCGAGCGGGGCGCCGTCGAGGGCGGTCAGGGTCAGTCTGAGACGGGGAAATGGCTGAGGGAAGGGGGCCTGGTTGACCATGGCCAGATAGAATTCGAGGCCGCCACCGGGCGTCTCGATGGGGTAAAGACCCCGATCCACCACCTTGATCCAGCCGGGGTCACGGAAAGGGGGCAGACGGCAGCCCAGCCACCGGCAGCCGGTTTCCAGCAGGGGGCGTATTTCCGGATCCCGTGCCAGGCAGGGGGCTTCGAGCCAGATCAGTTGGGCGATCAGCATCAGGCCCAGCACGACATTGCCCGCCCGCCAGAAAACGAGGGGCACCCGGAAGCGGGAGGGTGCCGGAGACGGGAAGGTATCGGTCGTCATGCGTGTTCGACTCGTCGCTGTTCCTCTTTACGGCCGCACAGCCGGATCCAGTCTTCCCGAACCGCCGGGGGCTCGAAGCGGAAAGCGCTGCGATAGGCCCGGGCCACGTCTTCCCCTTGGTGACGCAGCAGACCGGACAGAACCAGCCACCCTCCCGGCCGGACCAGGGCGGACAGGACCGGCGCCAGCTGGATCAGCGGTTCGGCCAGGATGTTGGCCACGACCACGTCGGCGTCGATGGATGGCATCTTTTCAGGATAGCGGCAAAGCAGCCGTTCGGCCACCCGGTTCTTGGCGGCGTTGGCGCGGGTGGCGCTCAGGGCCTGGGGATCGATGTCACAGGCTACCGCCCGTTCGGCACCCAGCAGCAGGGCGGCGACGGCGAGGATGCCCGAACCGCAGCCGTAGTCCACCACGGTTTTGCCGTGCAGGTCGGCGCCGGCGAGCCATTCCAGGCACAGGGCGGTGGTAGGATGGGTGCCGGTGCCGAAGGCCAGCCCCGGTTCCAGGATCAGGCGGACGGCGTCGGGATCCGGGGGTGCCTGTCCGCTGGGAACCACCCACAGGCGGCCGAAGTTCAGGGGGTGGAAGTGTTCCAGCCAGGCCCGTTCCCAGGGCTGGTCTTCCAGGGTGTCGTGGGTCCAGTCCTGGAGATCCGGGAATTCCGCCTGCAGCATGGCGGCGATGGTCCGGGTGTCGGTGGTCTCGTCGAAGAGGGCGGTGACCCGGGTCCGCCGCCACAGCGGCGTTTCCCCGGGGGCGGGCTCGAACACCGCCTCGTCGTCCCCTTCGGTGAAGGTCACCGCCTGGGCGCCGAAGTGCTCCAGCCGTTCGTTGACCGCTTCCACCCGCTCGGCGGGGAGCGAAAAGGACAATTGGCGCCAAGACATCGGATCAGTCACGCAGGCCGAGCAGGTCTTCGAGGTAATGGATGGTCTGGCCGCCGGCGCGGAAACCGCTGTCGCCGATGATCCGCGCCAGCAGCGGTACGTTGGTCTTGATACCGGTGATGATGGTCTCGCTCAGGGCGGTGCGCATCCGCGCCAGGGCGCTCTCCCGGTTCTCGCCGTGGGCGATGAGCTTGCCGATCATGGAATCGTAATAGGGCGGCACCTTGTAGCCGGCGTAGATGTGGGTGTCCACGCGGATGCCGGGGCCGCCGGGCAGGTGCAGCTGCTCGATGGGACCGGGGGAGGGCATGAAGGTGTCCGGATCCTCGGCGTTGATGCGGCATTCCACCGCATGGCCGCGGAGGACGATGTCGTCCTGGGTGTAAGGCAGCGGTTCGCCTGCGGCGATGCGGATCTGCTCCTTGACCAGATCCACGCCGGTGACCATTTCGGTGACCGGATGTTCCACCTGGATCCGGGTGTTCATCTCGATGAAGTAAAACTCCCCGTTCTCGTAGAGGAACTCGAAGGTACCGGCTCCCAGGTAGCCGATCTCCTTGCACGCCTGGACGCAGCGCTCGCCGATGTCTCGGCGCTGCTGTTCGGTGATGCCGGGGGCCGGTGCCTCTTCGATGACCTTCTGGTGCCGGCGTTGCATGGAACAGTCGCGCTCGCCCAGGTGGATGACGTTGCCGTAGCTGTCGGCCAGCACCTGGATTTCGATATGGCGCGGCTTCTCCAGAAACTTTTCCATGTACAGCTCGTCGCTGCCGAAGGCGCTGCGGGCTTCGCTGCGGGTGATGGTGATGGCGTTGGCCAGGGCCGCTTCCGAGTGCACCACCCGCATGCCCCGTCCGCCGCCGCCGGCGGCGGCCTTGACGATGACCGGAAAGCCGATGTCCCGCGCCAGGCGCAGGTTCTCCTCCAGGTCGTCGCTCAGGGGGCCGTCGGAGCCGGGCACGCAAGGAACGCCGGCCCGCTTCATGGCTTCCTTGGCGGAGATCTTGTCCCCCATCAGGCGGATGGTTTCCGGGCGCGGGCCGATGAAGATGAAGCCGCTCTGGATCACCCGTTCGGCGAAATCGGCGTTTTCCGCCAGAAAGCCGTAGCCGGGATGGATGGCGACGGCGTCGGTGACTTCCGCGGCGCTGATGATGGCCGGGATGTTGAGGTAACTGTCGGAGGAGGGCGGCGGGCCGATGCAAACCGATTCGTCGGCCATCAGCACGTGCTTGAGATCGCGGTCGGCCTCGGAGTGGACGGCGACGGCGTGAACCCCCAGTTCCCGGCAGGCGCGGAGAATACGCAGGGCGATCTCGCCCCGGTTGGCGATGACGATCTTGTCGAGCATGGACGCGGCTCCCGGGTTATTCGATCACGAACAAGGGTTGACCGTATTCCACCGGCTGGCCGTCTTCCACCAGGATCTTGGTGACCACGCCGGACTTGTCCGCCTCGATCTGATTGAGGATCTTCATGGCCTCGATGATGCAGAGGGTGTCGCCGACGTTGACGTGCTGGCCCACCTCGACGAAGGGTTTGGCGCCCGGGGCCGGGGCGCGGTAGAAGGTGCCGACCATGGGCGAACGGACGACGTGGCCCTTCAGTTCCTCCTCGGGCTGGGATTGGGGCGCCTCGGTGGACGGCGTCGTCTCGGGCCGGGGGGCGGCGGAAGGCGGGGCGGCCGGGATTTCGGTGCTGGGGACCTGGACGATGGTTTGCTGGGTCTGGCTGACCCGGGTGATACGGACCGACTCCTCCCCTTCGTGGATTTCGATTTCGGCGATGCTCGATTCTTCCAGGAGTTCAAGCAGTTTCTTTATTTTTCTGATGTCCATAACCTCAAGTCTCTTCGATTTTTTGGATGGCAGCCTCCAGGGCGAATTCGTATCCCGCCGCACCCAGGCCGCAGATCACCCCCTGGGCGATGTCGGCGAGATAGGAATGGCGCCGGAAGGGTTCGCGGGCATGCACGTTGGACAGATGAATCTCGATGAACGGGATACCGGTGGCGAGGAAGGCGTCGCGCAGCGCGATACTGGTATGGGTGAAGGCACCCGGATTGATGAGAATGAAATCCACCTGGCGGCGCCAGGCCTCGTGGATGTGATCGACCAGGACGTGTTCGGCGTTGCTCTGATAGAAATCGAGGCCGCAACCGTGGTCGTCGGCCAGCTGTTTCAGGCGTCGTTCGATCTCCGCCAGGGTGGTGGTGCCGTAGACCTCGGGTTCACGACTGCCGAGCAGATTGAGATTGGGGCCGTTGAGTACGGTAATGTGCGCCATCGTGCATGGAAAAGCGGGAAAAAACCCGGTTATTGTGAAGAAATGGAGGGGAGTTGTCCAGAAGGGGACGGATTCAGCTTACCACCTGTCACTTCTGCCGAAGGGAGTTGGGAAGGGTCTGTCAGCGGCCAGGGAAGGCCGCGCCGGGCCTAAATTTAGGGACGAATTTCGGTCCGGCAGACCCTTCCCAACTCCCGTAAGCGTAAATTGATCGGTGTCGAGCGGATTCAGCAGAGACGTTCCAAGCGCTGGAGATGGTCCAGGAACTGCCGCGGAGGAACGTACCCGACCAGCCGGGCGGCCCGGCACTCCTCTCCCTGGGGATTGAAGAACAGGACCGCCGGGGGACCGATCAGGCCGAAACGGCGCAACAATTGCCGCTGGTCCCGGTCGTTGGCGGTGACGTCGGCCCGCAGGGTCAAAAGGCCCGTGAGGCTCCGTGCCACGCTGGGATCGGCGAAGGTTTCCCGTTCCAGTTCCTTGCAGGAGACGCACCAGTCGGCATAGAAATCCAGCATGACCCAGCGATCCGGGTTCCGGGCGAGTGCCCGCTGGAGATCCGCGACCGAGGCCACCGGACGAAAGACCGGGGCCGTGCCCGGGGAGGCGGCTCGCACCGTCAAGATCTTCAACGGCTGGAACACGTCGCGGCTGCCGGCCGCCAGGCCGATCAGCAACAGGATCCCGTAGGTCAGCATCACCACCCCCAGGGCCTTGCCGAGACGGCGGGCGTGGGAGGCGCTTTCCGGCAGGGGGGTGGCGGCCCCCAGGTAAATCGCCGGGACGATGAACCACAGGGCCCACAGCAGCAGGGTGACCGAGGGCGGCAGGATGCGCTCCAGCATCCAGATGGCCACGCCTAGCATCAGCACCCCGAACACCGCCTTCACCGTGTTCATCCACAGGCCGGCCTTGGGCAGCAGTTTTCCCGCCGAGGTGCCGACCGCGATCAGCGGCAGGCCCATGCCGAGGCCGAGGGAAAACAGCGCCGCCCCGCCCAGGAGGGCGTCTCCGGTCTGACCGACGTAGATCAGGGCGCCGGCCAGGGGGGCGGCGACGCAGGGCCCCACGATCAGGGCCGACAAGGTCCCCATGACCGCGGCATGAACCAGGCCGCCGCTGTGACGGCCCTGCAGCCGGGAGAGGCGGGTCTGCCAGGCGGCGGGCATCTGCAGTTCGTAGAGGCCGAACATGGACAGGGCCAGGAGGACGAACAGTCCACTGAAAATGGCGATGACCCAGGGGTGTTGAAACGCCGCTTGCAGGTTGGCGCCGAACAGCCCCGCCAGCAGGCCGAAGGCGGCGTAGGTCAGGGCGGAGGCGATCACGTAGGCCAGGGAGAGGGAGAACGCCCGGATGGTGGTGATCCGGTGGCCGTGACCGACGATGATCCCGGACAGGATCGGCAGCATGGGAAAACAGCAGGGGGTGAAGGCCAGCAGGATGCCGAAGCCGAGAAAGGAGACCAGGGTGAGCCAGAAGCCCTGGGTGCCGATGGCGCGGGCAATGCGGTCCTGTTCCGCCACCGGTGCGGTTTCGGCGTCGCCGGTTGGGGACGATGACGCCGGCAGCCGGAGCTGGATGGTTTTCACGATGGGGGGATAGCAGACCCCGCGCTCGGCGCAGCCCTGATAGCGGACTTCGAGGGTGAGCGGGGTGGCCTGCGGTGGTCTTTTCCGAAGCGGAACCCGGGCCTCGACCTGATGATAATAGACTTCGGTGGTGCCGAATTCGGGGTCCTTCTTCGGTTTTCCGGGCGGCAGTTGCAGGGGGCCCGGTTCGACGCCGGGCGTCAGGGAACGCAGCTGGAATTGCCGGCGGTACAGGTAGTAGCCCTCGGCGATCTGCCATTGCAGTTTCAGCCTGTCCGGACCGGCCACTTGATATTGGAGCTGGAAGGCTCGGTCGGCGGGCAGCAGTTCGTCCTGAAACGGAGCCAGGCCGAGCTTGTTCATCAGGGGGTTGGCCGCCTGGGCGGCCGCCGCCAGCATCAGGCCGACCATGAGCAGCCAGCCGGTCATACCGGGAAACCATCGGTGTCTAGACATCGGAGGAAATCAGGGTCAACCAGGATTCAGTCGGAAGCATCGAGCCAGTCGCCCAGCCAGGCCAGATAGGCGGGGCTGCCTTCCTCGATGGGGACCGCCACGATTTCCGGAAGTTCATAGGGGTGGTGTTCCCGGATGAAAGCCTGGAGGGCCTCGAGGCGGTCGCTACGGCTTTTGATGAGCAACAGCACCTCCGGATCGGTTTCGATGTTCCCTTTCCAGGCGTAGACGGAGGTCAGGCCGGGAACGAGGTTGACGCAGGCGGCGAGATGCCGCGTCACCAGCTCCCGGGCCAGCCGGGCGGCGGAGTCGCCGTCCGGGCAGGTGCAGAGAATCAAGCGGTAGTGTGTGCTCATGGGGAAAATGTCATAATGGTGACGACGAATATTCCATCATACATCGACTCCATGAATCCATTCCGCCTCCTTTTCCTCGTTTTCCTCATCGTCCCCCTGATCGAGATCTATCTGCTTCTGGTGGTCGGCGCCGTCATCGGTCCCCTGCCCACCATCGCCATGGTGGTGTTCACCGCCGTCGTGGGAGCCTGGCTGCTGCGCATCGAAGGGTTCCAGACCTGGTTCCGTCTGCAGCAGAGTCTGGCTGAGGGCAAGATTCCGGCGCTGGAGATCGTCGAGGGCCCCATCCTGCTGGTGGGGGGTGCCCTGTTGCTGACACCGGGCTTCTTCACCGATTTCCTGGGGTTTCTGTGCCTGTTTCCCGCCACCCGGCGTCGCATCGCCCGGTACATTCTCAAGCGCTGGCTGATCCAGAAGCGTCCGCCGGGGAGCGGTCCCCGAATCATCGAGGGCGAGTATCAGCGCCGCGATTGACGGGGATGTTCGAGGTGGAAGCGGAGCAGGTCGCGCCAGGTGACGATCCCCTTCAGAATGCGGTGGCGGTTCACCACCGGCAGGGCGGAAAGGTGGTATTCCAGCAACAGCGCCGTCGCCGCGTCGATGTAGGTCTCCGGACGGACGCAGGGGGGGTTGCGGACCATGATCTGGTGAGCCCGCTTCTTCATGGTGTCGCGATCGCGCTCGGTTTCCGATGGGGTGCCCACGTAGGGACTGATCATCCCCATCACGTCCCGGTCGTGGATGAGGCCCACCACCCGCTTGCCTTCCACCACGGGAAGGTGATGGTAGCCGGAATCTTCGAAAATGCCTTTGACCAGCCGGATGCTGGCGTCCATATGGACGGCCGTGACCCGGCGGGTCATGATGTCGGCGATCAGCATGGAACGACGCCCTCAATCCCGCTCAATCCGGTTCAAGTATAGCAATGATCGGGACGGGCGAGGGGGAGAAGAAGGCGCGCGTCCGTGCGCCAAAGAGACGGATGTCAGTGCTGCCCGGCTTTTTCCCCGCCGCCGCAGCAAGTATGTGGTTCGGCCGGTTTCTCCTTGCCGGCGCAGCAGGGCGGTAGGGTGGTCCGGCCCATGGCGGCGTAGAGCGGACAGAAACGGGTGTAGCCCGACGCCAGCAGGGCGATGCCCAGCAGCAACAACGGAACGCTGCCCAGAAAGATGGAAATCAGGATCGAGAGGGCACCGACACCGTAACGGATATTCCGATCCTGGTCGCCGACATTGCGTTCGTATCGAAACATGCGTTTGAAGTCGAAATTCATCGCTTTTCCCCCACAAGTCGTTGTGAAACTGGCGCTCATTATATCGTAAATAGGGGAGCGAACTTGGTTAAAATAGACCCTGCCATGGACATCTCGGCGATTCTCGATTCCCTCAACGAGGCCCAGCGCGAGGCGGTCAGCGCGCCGCTGCAGCCGATGCTGATTCTGGCCGGTGCCGGCAGCGGCAAGACCCGGGTTCTGGTTCACCGTCTGGCCTGGCTGATGCAGGTGGCGGGTATGCGCCCCCACGCCCTGATGGCCGTGACCTTCACCAACAAGGCCGCCCGGGAAATGCGCGGCCGGGTGGAGGCCCTGCTGGGGATCGACACCCGGGGAATGTGGCTGGGAACCTTTCACGGGCTGGCCCACCGGCTGTTGCGGCGTCACCACGAGGAGGCCGGTCTGCCGCAAAGTTTCCAGGTGCTCGACAGCGACGACCAATACCGGCTGATCCGCCGGATTCTCAGGGAGATGCGCCTGGACGAGGGACGCTGGCCCCCGCGGCAGATCCAGTGGTACATCAACGCCCACAAGGACGAAGGCCGGCGCCCCGAACAGGTGAACGCCGGCGATCTGTTCGAGCGCCAGATGCTCGACATTTACCGCGCTTACGAACACCAATGCCGCCGTGCCGGTCTGGTGGATTTCGGCGAATTGTTGCTGCGCACGGTGGAGGTGCTGCGCGACCACCCCGGGCTGCTGACCCATTACCGCCGCCGTTTCGGCCACATCCTGGTGGACGAGTTCCAGGACACCAACACCATTCAATACGACTGGCTCCGCCTGCTGGCCGAGGGGCAGGACAACCTGTTCGTGGTGGGGGACGACGATCAGTCCATCTACGGTTGGCGCGGTGCCAGGGTGGAAAACCTGCGCCGCTTTCAGACCGACTTTCCCGGCCACCGGCTGGTGCGGCTGGAGCAGAATTACCGTTCCACCGGCCACATCCTGAGTGCCGCCAACGCCCTGATCGCCCACAACCGGGGACGCCTGGGTAAGAAACTATGGACCGCCGGCGGGCCGGGCGAGCCCATCGCCGTCTACGACGCCTTCAACGACGTGGACGAGGCCCGCTTCGTGGTCGGGCGGATCCAGCGATGGCTGGAGGAGGGACGCCGCGGCCGTGAAGCCGCCATTCTCTACCGTTCCAACGCCCAGTCGCGCCTGTTCGAGGAGCAGCTGCTGGCCGCCGGCATTCCTTATCGGGTCTACGGTGGCCTGCGTTTCTTCGAACGGGCGGAAATCAAAAGCGCCCTGGCCTACCTGCGTCTGATCGTCAACCGCGACGACGATCCTTCCTTCGAACGGGTGGTCAACCTGCCCGCCCGGGGCATCGGCCCCCGCACCCTGGACGCGGTGCGTGACCGGGCCCGTGCCGATTCCGTTTCCCTGTGGCGGGCGGCCGAAAGCCTGTGCCGCTCCCAGACCCTGCCCGGCCGGGCCCGCAACGCCCTGGTGCGCTTCCTGCAATTGATCGAGACCCTGGCGGAGGCCGTCGCTCCGTTGTCGCTGGCCGACCAGGTCAGGCGGGTGGTGGAGGAGACCGGACTGTTGGACCATTACGGCAGGGAGAGGGGCGACCAGGGGGAGGCTCGGGTGGAAAACCTCAAGGAACTGGTCACCGCCGCTCGTCAGTTTTCCCTGGCGCTCGGTGGCGAGGACGAGGCTTTGACGCCCCTGGAAGCCTTTCTGGCCAACGCCGCCCTGGAAGCCGGCGAGACCCAGGCCGGCGAGGAGGAGGACGGCGTGCAGTTGATGACCCTCCATGCCGCCAAGGGGCTCGAGTTTCCCCTGGTTTTCATGGTAGGGATGGAGGAGGGACTGTTTCCGTCGCTCCAGTCTCTGGAGGATGCCGGGCGTCTGGAGGAGGAGCGCCGGCTGTGCTACGTGGGCATGACCCGGGCGATGGAGCGGTTATACATGACCTATGCGGAGTGCCGCCGCCTCTACGGCCGGGAGACCTATCCCCGGGAATCCCGCTTTCTGCGGGAGATTCCCCCCGAGCATCTGGCGGAGGTCCGGGGGCAGTCTCGGGTCGTCCGCCCGCCGCTCGAGTTCGGTTCCCGGAGCGGGGAGGTCGGCGGACTGCGCCTGGGGCAGCGGGTGGTTCATGCCGCCTTCGGCGAAGGCGTCGTCCTGCGGTGCGAAGGGGAGGGCGGCAACGCCCGGGTGCAGGTCAACTTCGACCAGGCGGGCGTCAAGTGGCTGATGCTGGCCTACGCCGATCTCCGGGTGGCAGGGGGACGATGAATCGTGAGGTGCTGTCATGATCCGGGTCGCGATCGTGGCGCTGTTCCTGTGGACGGGCGTTTCCTCGGCCCAGGCGACGCCGCCCATCGTTTCCGGCGGTTGGCGGCAGGCCACCGCCCGCACCGAGGTAAGCGCCGCCGGGGTGCTGCGGGGCATGATTCTGGTGGTCGGCGGTGAGGGAGGTCGGGGCACGTTCGCCGAGTTGGCCACCCATCCCGCTATCCACAAGCTCAGCTTCACTGGCTCCACCGAAGTGGGCGGGCTGCTGTATCGCCAGGCCGCCGGCTGCTGCGGGACTAGCCGATGGGGGGGAGAGGGTCCGGCCATGCCCGGGGCCACAGATCCAGCAATTTGCGCAGCGCCTGCCCCCGGTGGCTGAGGCGGTTCTTTTCTTCCGGCGTCAGCTCGGCGGCGGTGACGCCCCGTTCCGGGAGCAGAAACAACGGATCGTAGCCGAAGCCGCCGGCGCCGCGCGGTTCGGTGGCGATGACGCCTTCCCAGGTGCCTTCGGCGATCAGCGGGCTGGGGTCGTAGGGATGGCGCACCAGTACCAGCACGCAGCGGAAGCGGGCGCGGCGTTCCTCGCCGCTGAAGCCTTCCAGAGCCTCGAGCAGCTTGGCGTTGTTGCGCCGGTCGTCGGCCTCCGGCCCGGCGTAGCGGGCCGAATGGACCCCCGGCGCCCCGGCCAGGGCGTCCACCTCCAGGCCGGAATCGTCCGCCAGCGCCGGCAGGCCGGCATGGCGGGCGGCGTTTCGTGCCTTGATGAGGGCGTTCTCGACGAAGGTCGGCGCGGTTTCCTCGACCGCCGCCACCGCGAACGCGCTCTGGGGCAGGACCCGCACCCCATGGGGTGCGAGCAGGGTCTGGATCTCGCGGATCTTGCCGCGGTTGCCGCTGGCCAGCACCAGGCGCATCGTCAGCGCTCCACTCCGGCCAGCACCAACGCCTGACGCTGGTGTTCCAGCAGTTCGGCGATGCCCCGGTCGGCCAGACCCAGCATCGCTTCCAGTTCGTCGCGGCGGAAGGGATGTCCCTCGGCGGTGCCCTGGATCTCCACGTAGGCGTCGCCGTCGTTCTTGACCACGTTCATGTCGGTTTCCGCCTCGCAGTCCTCTTCGTAGTCCAGATCCAGCACCGGCACCCCGCGGTAGATGCCGACGGAGACCGAGGCGATCTGGCCATGGAGCGGGTTCTTGCGGATCTTGCCTTCCTGGAGGAGTTTCTCCACCGCCAGGGCCAGGGCGACGAAGCCGCCGGTGATCGAGGCGGTGCGGGTGCCACCGTCGGCCTGGAGCACGTCGCAGTCGATGATGACGGTGCGCTCCCCCAGGGCCTCCAGATCCACCGCCGCCCGCAGCGCCCGGCCGATGAGGCGCTGGATTTCCAGGGTGCGGCCCTGCTGGCGGCCACGGCTGGCCTCGCGGTTGGTGCGCTCGTGGGTGGCCCGGGGCAGCATGCCGTATTCGGCGGTCACCCAGCCCTGATTCTGTCCGCGCAGGAACGGCGGCACCTTGTCCTCCACGCTGGCGGTGCACAGCACCCGGGTGTCGCCGAACTCCACCAGCACCGAACCCTCGGCGTGCTTGGTGTAATGACAGGTGAAACGGATCGGTCGCAATTGGTCGGGGCGTCGGCCGCTCGGTCGCATGGTGTATCTTCCTCCAGTCGTGATGGGAACAGTATACCCAAAGCCCTTGAAAAAGATGCGCCCCACCCCCAAGAAATCAGTTATGCGCTGAAAAAAGCGCGGTATGGGGCTGAGCCTCTTCGGTACGGTGTTGAGTGGCGTTTGTCGGTGAACGAGGCTCAATTCCAGAATCGAGTGTGCAACTTGGCCAAGAGGAGAGAACCATGCAAGAGAAAATCGCCCTGTTGAGCGATACCCTGGCCCAATGGCTGGCGCCGCTGACCGCGGTGTTGGGGGAGAAGGTCACCAAGGTCGTCGGCGCGGTGGTGCTGTTGATCGTCGGCTGGTTCCTGGCGCTGCTGATCCGTTTCCTGGTGCGCCGGGGTTTGCGGCTGGCGAACCTCAACGCCTGGCTGCGGCAGGCCACCC
>Ga0256841_1003094_pt1 | contig 12671 bp, 11 predicted proteins | sample 356308metaG_FD_185971 | JGI IMG/M metagenome (GOLD analysis project Ga0256841, IMG submission 185971) | Hydrothermal vent microbial communities from Mid Atlantic Ridge, Atlantic Ocean - 356-308 | ecosystem: Environmental > Aquatic > Marine > Hydrothermal vents | place: Atlantic Ocean: Mid...
TTTGATAATCGCATTGTTGTTTACGGTCGTGAATTGTCGAACGGCGAATTCTACAACAAATGATAGTGAAGATGCGATCAACGACAATGGTCGGCAAGTTTTTCTTCGTTTTCTTTGATTCTTTCCTGGCGTTGCTCTTCGGTCAGACGAGTACGGTTGCCCTGATCATCCGTTTCAAATACCCGGGTTGCGATTGTTATTTGTTCGAGATTATCCCTGAGACTTTGACAATACTCTTCCATTTCTTTTTCAGTTCGCTGCTTGTCCTTTTGTTTCTGCTGCTCGGTTTTCTTTTGATCGGCAGCAAGCCTGGCTCTTTTTTTATCTTCATTGAGCTTATCGATTGCGGATTGATCAGCATTTCCACCTTTAATTTTTATCTGTTGGCTTTTACATTCTTCAGATGGAGATTGTGTATATTCGATGTTTCCATCAGGCATAACACATTTGAAGATACCCCTGGCAACAGAAGGTGTCGTTACTAACGTGGAAATGAACAGGGTTAGCAATAGCATTGGGAGGGCTATTCCAGCTTTTGGAGAATTGTCAGTTTTCATGAGATCAGCATCCAAATTATTTAACGACAAATATTGACCTGAAGGATAAATTTCAGTCAAAATAGGCGATTACCCCTGTGAAAGCATTCGCGGGGTGATCTATTCGTTTATAAGTTTCTATCGTTTTTAAGAAAGCTTAAGCAATTATCGTTCCTGATTTCAGGGAAGCTGGTGGAACTGAATCTGACGGGAGTCAGGCAAAACTGGTGTATTTTAAGGGTGAATTTAAGTGGGTGAAAAGTTAAGAGGTGCGGAGATATTACTGAAGGCGCTGGCTGATGAGGGCGTTGAGTATGTCTTTGGCTATCCTGGTGGTGCAGTGCTGCATATTTATGATGCGATCTTCAAGCAGGATACTGTTAAGCATATTCTTGTACGTCATGAGCAGGGAGCAACACACGCGGCGGATGGTTATGCACGCGCAACCGGCAAACCCGGTGTTGTTCTTGTCACCTCAGGTCCGGGTGCGACAAATTGCGTTACCGGTATTGCTACGGCTCACATGGATTCCATTCCAATGGTGGTTCTGACAGGTCAGGTACCCAGTCACCTGATCGGTAATGATGCTTTTCAGGAAGTTGATAATGTTGGTATCACACGTCCCTGTGTAAAACATAATTTCATGGTCGAAGATGTGAAAGATCTGGCCATGACGATCAAAAAGGCGTTTCATGTCGCAACCACAGGGCGACCGGGTCCTGTTGTGGTTGATATACCCAAGGATATAACGGCGGATGTCGCAGAGTACTCTTATCCTGACAGTGTTGAAATGCGCTCTTATAAACCTGTGACAAAGGGGCATCCGGGACAAATCAGGCGCGCAGTAGAATTATTGATGTCAGCCAGAAAACCGATGATCTATTCTGGCGGTGGCGTGGTGATTGATAACGCTGCCGAGCAACTTATTGAGTTTACACGGTTGTTAGGTTATCCGATCACACAAACTTTGATGGGACTTGGTGCCTATCCAGCCAGCGATCCCCAAAACCTGCAAATGTTGGGTATGCATGGAACCTATGAAGCCAATATGGGCATGCATCAGTGTGATGTGTTGATCGCGATTGGTGTACGTTTTGATGACCGTGTGACGGGAAATCTTGAACAGTTTTGTCCCAATGCAAAGATCATTCATATCGATATCGATCCGGCTTCTATCTCCAAAAATGTCGCGGTAGATATTCCTATTGTTGGTAGTGTGAGCAATGTTCTCAGCGAAATGAACAAATTGATCCGTGCCAGTCAGTTTGATCCGATGGATATGGAAAAAGATGCCTGGTGGGAGCAGATCAATCAATGGCGAGCCATTGACTGTATGCAATATGATCGCAGCACTGATGTGATCAAACCACAATATGTTATCGAGGAATTAAGCCGATTGACGAATGGTGATGCATACATTACTTCTGATGTCGGCCAGCATCAGATGTGGGCAGCTCAATATTATCAGTTCAATAAACCACGCCGTTGGATCAATTCCGGTGGTCTGGGAACAATGGGTTTTGGTGTACCAGCGGCAATGGGTGTTCAACTGGCCTATCCAGATGAGACCGTTTGCTGTATCAGTGGTGAAGCATCGCTCGTGATGTGTATACAGGAGCTTTCAACCTGTCTCCAATATGGGCTACCGATCAAGATCATTAGCCTGAATAACCGTTATATGGGCATGGTGCGTCAGTGGCAGGAATTTTTCTATGATCGTCGCTACTCTCATTCTTACATGGATGCGTTGCCTGATTTCGTCGCATTAGCCGAGTCTTTCGGTCATGTTGGCATGCGCGTTGAAAAAACAGCCGATGTCAGCGCAGCCCTGAAAGAAGCATTAGCGATGAAGGATCGTCTGGTTTTGATGGATATTGTGACGGATCAGACGGAGAATGTTTATCCTATGATTGCAGCGGGCAAAGGACATAACGAAATGGAACTCTCGCCAGTTTCAGGTGGGCCAGGCACTGACAGGGAGCTATCATAATGCGACACATCATTTCTATTCTGCTGGAAAACGAAGCAGGTGCATTATCACGTGTGGCCGGATTATTCTCGGCCCGAGCTTATAATATCGAATCGTTAACGGTTGCCCCGACAGAAGATCCAACCATGTCACGTATGACACTGGTAACAAATGGATCTGATGCAACGATAGAACAGATCCAGAAACAGCTGAACAAGCTGGTTGATGTGATCAAGCTGACTGACCTGAACGAAGTTCGCCATATTGAACGGGAGTTGATGCTGGTTAAAACCAAAGCGGCGGGTGACTTCCGTGAAGAGGTCAAAAGACTGGTAGAAATTTTCCGGGGTCGGATCATCGATGTTACTGATGCAACATACACGATAGAACTGACAGGCTCTGGTAAAAAACTCGATGCCTTGCTGGAAGCGCTGGATGAAAAAGCCATTATTGAAGTTGTGCGTACAGGCATCACTGGAATTGCCCGTGGTGAAAACGCTCTTCACCTATAATTATTAATTAAAAACTGCGAGAAAACGAATGAAAGTTTATTACGATAAAGATGCGGATCTGTCTCTGATCCAGTCCAAAAAAGTAGCCATTATCGGTTATGGTTCACAGGGTCATGCCCATGCCAATAATCTCAAAGATTCTGGTGTCGATGTCGTTGTTGGGTTGCGTCCCGGCTCAGGTTCAGCAGCCAAGGCTGATGCGGCAGGCCTGGCTAACAAGTCTATCGAAGATGCGGTTAAAGATTCCGATCTGATTATGATTCTGGCTCCTGACGAGCATCAGGCTGAATTGTATCGCACACAGATCGAGCCTAATTTGAAGCAAGGCGCAACACTGGCTTTTGCCCATGGATTCAATATTCATTTTGAGCAAATCGAACCTCGAGAAGATCTTGATGTCGTGATGATTGCACCGAAAGGCCCCGGTCATCTTGTTCGATCGACTTATACACAAGGTGGTGGTGTGCCATCGTTGATCGCCGTTTTCCAGAATGCTTCCGGTCAGGCAAAAGAGCTGGCGTTGTCTTATGCTTCAGCTAATGGTGGTGGCCGTGCGGGTGTTATCGAGACAACATTCCAGGAAGAAACAGAAACTGATTTATTTGGTGAGCAGGCTGTTCTTTGTGGTGGTATTACGGCATTGATTCAGGCTGGTTTCGAAACATTGACCGAAGCAGGCTATGCTCCGGAAATGGCTTATTTTGAATGTCTTCATGAAACAAAACTGATCGTTGATCTCTTGTATGAAGGTGGAATAGCCAATATGCGTTATTCGATTTCAAATACAGCTGAATACGGTGACATAACTCGTGGTCCACGGGTGATTACCGAAGAAACCAAGAAGGAAATGAAAAAGATCCTGACTGAAATACAGACGGGTGAATTCGCTCGTGAGTTTATTGGAGAAAACATGACGGGTAATGCAACTCTCAAAGCAAAACGCAGAATTGCCAAGGCTCACCAGATAGAAGAAGTGGGCGGAAAACTGCGTTCTATGATGCCATGGATCCAGGCAAACAAAATCGTCGATAAGACGAAAAACTGATTATTTTCTGTCAAACCGGGCTTCTTTTAATAAGTGGCCCGGTATCTCAACTGATCGTTTCCTGATCAGAAATTGTAAATCTCTTATTCGGTCACTTGATAAAAATGCTGCATTGCGGAATTATGTCAGTTCTATGACAAAAGGTTGTTTCGTAAATGCCAAGTAATCGATACCCAATTATTGCTAAGGAAGGCTGGTTAATTCTTTTGATTGTAGCCTTGCTTGGTTTATATCTTTTGTACAAATTCATGCCATCTTACTCCATGCCAGTATGGCTAATCCTTCTGGGTCTGCTTTATCTTCTTCGTGATCCAAAAAGAATCATTCCTTCTTCTCCATTAGCTGTTGTCAGCCCTGTGGATGGGGTTGTTGAGAGTGTTTCCAGACAAAAAGATCACTGGATTGGCAGAGAAGCGATCCGAATCAGAATACGAATGAATGTCAATAATACTTACACCATCCGTAGTCCGATTGAAGGAAAGGTGGTCAGAAACTGGTCCTCCGAACCAGCAACACTGGGAAGTAAAGATGTTATTCACCGTCATGCTCTGTGGATACAGTCTGATGAGGACGACGATATTCTGACCGTTATATACATCGGTAAAATGGCATCTCGTTTAAGATGTTACGCTTATCCCGGTGAACGTATTGGTCAGGGGCAGCGTTGTGGATACTATTTCCTGGGTGGTGTTGTCGAAGTCTATTTGCCTGTGGACTCAAAGATAAAAGTCGCTGAAGGTGATCAGGTATTGTCTGGATCAAGTGTACTGGGTCAATTAGTTCATCAGAGAACACCATTGTCTGGTGCAATCCCTCATCCTGGCTAATAAACCAGAATAAACCACGGGCGATCCATTTTCTGTTGCTCCGTAGTAGAATGTCAGGTTCTCATTTAGATTCCTGGAAAGCAATATGCCCAAAAATCGCCTGAATCCACGACGGGGAATTTATCTCCTTCCTAACTTGTTCACAACGGCTGCACTGTTTTCTGGTTTTTATGCAATTGTCGCGGCAATGAATGATCGATTTGAACCGGCTGCGATCGCCATTTTTTGTGCCATGATACTGGATGGGATGGATGGCCGTGTTGCACGTATGACCAACACCCAGAGTGATTTCGGTGCAGAATACGACAGCCTTTCAGACATGATCTCTTTCGGCCTGGCCCCCGGACTGGTTATCTATCAATGGGCACTGATCGGGCTTGGACGAGTTGGCTGGGTTGTTGCCTTTGTCTATACCGTTACCGCTGCCTTACGTCTTGCCCGTTTTAATACGCAGGTGGAAACGGCCGATAAAAATTATTTTCAGGGTTTGCCCAGCCCATCGGCTGCCGGAATTGTTGTTGGCCTGGTCTGGATCGGCGCAGAATATCAACTGGAAGTCACCCGTAGTATAAGTGTGTTGGCACTGATCATCACATTATTTGCTGGTGCTTTGATGATCAGCAATATTCGTTATAACAGTTTTAAAAATGTTGATTTCAAAGGCAAGGTACCCTTTATTCATATTATTGCTGTTGTCATGGTTTTCGTTCTTATTGCTCTGGAACCGCCCTCAGTCCTGTTTGCTATTTTTGCCTCATACGCATTGTCAGGTCCCATGATCACTCTGTTTCAGTTGAAAAAACATCGGGCACGACATTCAAGTTCTGATCAGGATTAGCCGATTATGATTAATTGTGGTTGAAAAGATCGACGGTTTCAGGTTATTTTAAGCACGTTATGACGACAACAGCACAACAAATACCTATCCAAAAGCTGCGTATCATGCGTAAGCCGTTGTTGTGCCTGTTTGCTCTTCTCCTGCTGCCCTTTGCGGGCTAACTACGATTCTCACCTGGCGAGGAAAAACGCGATCAAAACAAGAAAAACAAAAATCACATTTTTTGTTTTTCGTGCTCTGAGAATTCATGGATGAGTTATTCAGAGCTTCCCAAGATAATGAAGAATAGGAACAATAAGTAGCATGCTGCTAGAATATGCAGCAGGAGCGATTTTTAAATGAGTGATAAATTAATAATTTTTGATACCACGCTACGTGATGGCGAACAAAGTCCCGGTGCGTCAATGACGAAGGATGAAAAACTTCGTATTGCCAAAGCATTAGAGCGTATGAAAGTGGATATAATCGAGGCAGGTTTTCCCATTGCCAGTCCAGGTGATTTTGAATCTGTGAAAGCCGTCGCTGAAGCCGTTAAAGACAGTACTGTCTGTGGTCTGGCCAGAGCTTTGGACAAGGATATTGATCGTGCTGGCGAGGCATTAAAATCTGCTAACTCATCGAGGATCCATACTTTCATCGCGACGTCGCCGATTCATATGAAAGCGAAGTTGCAGATGGAACCGGATCAGGTGATCGAGCAGGCGATTCATTCCGTTAAACGGGCGCGAAATTTGACCGATAATGTTGAATTTTCGCCAGAAGATGCAGGTCGATCAGAAACAGATTTCCTTTGCAGGATCATCGAAGCGGTAATCGATGCTGGTGCAACGACCATCAATATTCCGGACACCGTGGGATACAACTTACCTGATCGTTTTGGTGCCTTGATCGGTGAATTGATCGAACGTATTCCCAATAGTGATAAAGCGATCTTTTCAGTACATTGTCACAACGATCTGGGCTTGGCTGTTGGAAATTCTTTATCAGCGGTTTTGCATGGGGCACGTCAGATCGAATGCACGATCAATGGTCTTGGCGAACGTGCTGGTAATGCTTCGCTTGAAGAAGTGGTGATGGCGGTTAAAACAAGGCAGGATATTTTTCCCTGTGAGACCACACTCGATACCACTCAGATCATGAATTGTTCACGTCTCGTTTCCAGCGTGACAGGCTTTCCGGTGCAACCGAACAAGGCCATCGTTGGTGCGAATGCCTTTGCCCACGAATCCGGGATTCATCAGGATGGTGTGATCAAGAATCGTGAAACATACGAGATTATGCGAGCTGAAGATGTTGGCTGGAATGCGAATCGTATGGTGATGGGTAAACATTCGGGACGAAATGCTTTTAAGACTCGTTTGCAGGAACTGGGCATTGAGTTTGAACGTGAAGAAGAATTGAACGATGCGTTTCAACGATTCAAGGAACTGGCCGATAAAAAGCACGAAATCTTTGATGAAGATTTGCAGGCACTGGTCACTGAAACCAATCTTGCCAGTGAAGAGGAATGGGTCAAACTGGTTTCTCTGAAAGTAAACTCAGAAACAGGTGAAACCCCCATCGCTGAAATCACACTTTCAATTGATGGTGAGGAAAAAACCGGATCGGCGGCGGGTAGTGGTCCTGTGGATGCGACGTTTATGGCGATTGAAAGTGTCGTTAAAAGTGGCAGTGATCTGCTACTTTACTCTGTGAGTAATATCACCAGCGGCACGTCTTCACAGGGAGAGGTCGCTGTGCGACTGCAACTGGATGATCGCGTTGTCAATGGCCAGGGTGCTGACACGGATATTATTGCCGCTTCGGCCAAAGCCTATCTCAATGCATTAAACACGCTGATGTCAGTCAAAGATAAAAAACATCCGCAAGTAGTGGATAAAGTCTGATGGACAAGCTCGCCTGTCTCGACGCCATGGGAATTGACGTCTGGGTCAGGCGGGGTACTGATCGTCAACCTGAATCAGCGGTTGAAGAGTCTGTCACTGACGAACCCTTTATTGAAGAGATTATCGATACACCCGATCAGGCCATAACACAAGAAACGCTTCCCGTTGAAATGCCTGTGGTGGCTAATATCGAACAAACTACTGATGAGGTGTGGAATGATGATTGGGAGAATCTTGAAAAACGGGTTTCTGCCTGCATCAAATGTGATCTGCATACCAGCCGCACACAGACTGTTTTTGGTGTCGGGAATAAAAAGGCCGACTGGTTGATCATTGGTGAAGCGCCGGGCGCAGAAGAAGATCGTCAAGGGGAACCTTTTGTCGGTCGAGCCGGGCAACTTTTGAACGCTATGTTATTAGCTGTAGGTTTGCAAAGAGAGCAGGTATTCATTGCTAATATTCTCAAGTGCCGTCCACCGAATAATCGTGATCCCCGACCGGAAGAAGTCGCCTGTTGTGAGCCTTATCTTCAAAGACAGATAGAGCTGATCCAGCCAAAGATTATTTTGTGTGTGGGTCGTATCGCCGCCCAGAATCTTCTTAAGGTTGATACACCGATCGGAAAAATGCGCGGCAGGAGATATTCTTATAAACCATTAAATATTCCTGTGGTTGTGACTTACCATCCTGCTTATCTGTTGCGTTCACCAACGCAAAAAGGGAAAAGCTGGGAAGATCTCTTGTTGGCCAGGTCTCTGATGGAAGAAGCATCATGAGCGCCGCCAATGAACTTGTATTAGCTTCTGTTCGTCCAATGCAGAAAGAGGATATTGATGCGGTCATGGAAATTGAACTGGCTTCTTATGACTATCCCTGGAAGGAAACGATTTATCAGGATTGTCTGAAAGTGGGTTATGGTTGCTGGATTATGGAATATGCAGAAAAAGTTACAGGTTATGGCATCATGTCAGCAGCAGCCGGTGAGGCACATATTCTGAACCTGTGTATTCGGGAAGATTTTCGTCGTTATGGTCTGGGCCGTATGTTATTGAACCATCTTCTGGAAAAATCAAGAGATCACAAAGCAAAAACGGTTTTTCTTGAAGTACGGGCCAGTAATATTGGTGCTTATCGATTATATGAAGAAGAAGGTTTTTCCGAAGTGGGTTTGCGTAAAAAATATTATCCTGCTGCGAGTGGAAGAGAAGATGCCATTATAATGGCTAAGGAATTAGTATGATTGACTATCCAACGATAGAAGAATTTGTTGGCAATACGCCACTGGTTCGCTTACAACGATTACCACAAAAAATGGGCAATCCGAGTAATACGATATTGGCCAAGCTTGAAGGGGATAATCCTGCCGGATCAGTCAAAGATCGGCCTGCGATCAGTATGATCAACCGAGCTGAAAAAAGAGGTGAAATCCAGCCCGGTGATACGTTGATCGAAGCCACCAGTGGCAATACCGGAATTGCACTTGCAATGGCGGCGGCGATTAAAGGATATCGGATGATCTTGATCATGCCGGAGAATATGAGCGAAGAACGACGTGCTTCAATGAAGGCCTACGGTGCAGAAATTATTCTTACACCAGAGGAAGGTAGCATGGAAGCCGCGATCGATAAGTCCAGAGAAATGGAAGCGGCTGGAGAAGGAAAAGTGCTTGATCAGTTTTCGAATCCGGATAATCCACGATCACATTTTGAAGGAACCGGCCCCGAGATATGGATGGATACACAGGGGCAACTGACGCATTTTGTCAGCTCCATGGGAACCACTGGAACCATTATGGGTTGTTCAAAATATTTCAAAAGTGTTAATCCGGATATCCAGATTGTTGGCGTTCAACCAGAAGGTGATGCCAGTATTCCTGGTATTCGGCGTTGGCCAGAAGAATATTTACCCAAGATTTACGATAATCGCCGTGTCGACAGGATCATGGATATGGATCAGCAAACGGCGGAACAAACCATGCTTGCACTGGGAGCAGAGGAAGGTATTTTCTGCGGCGTTTCCTCCGGGGGCGCTGTCGCTGCTGCATTACGATTATCTGAAGAAGTGGAAAATGCCGTGATCGCCGTGATCATCTGTGATCGCGGTGATCGTTATATCTCCACTGGAGTTTTTCCCGGCTGAGTTTCTTAAATGAGATTGCGCTTGTTATGCTTGCTGCTGATTTCAAGCGTTGTTTTTACTAACGCTCCTGCTTTTGATCAACTCAGTTTCGAGATTGAGAAAGCAGAATTCTCTGGTTGGCAAATCGAAGATCTTGATCTTGAATTCAATATTTCTGCAGAGAAGATTCCTGAATTATCGATCGCGATCAAGAAATTAAAATCTGCTACTGGCGAAACCTTCAGAGAAGTCCAGGTGGACTGTCCATTTCCTTCATTTCAACATGTTCTGCAGTTCAAACTGATTGAATGTCAGTCTGGCCGTTTTTCTGCTAAACACAAGCAGCTTGGCAAGTTGAAAGGCAATATTGATTTTATTTTTGACGCTGAAAAAGAACAGATCAAGTCATCCATCACACAACTAAGAATGGCAAAAGGTCTTGTCAATGTCACAACGAAAATCAGTCAACAAAAATGGCAGATCGATCTCAATGGGCGATCACTGGATGTTGCCAGATTAAAAAAAATCTCCACTTCATTCGTTCCATTTCCAGATGTTATTTCCGACGAATCAGGAAAAATAAATCTTGAGCTTATGGCTGAAGGCCGTGGCAAAGAACTCTTATCGTCAAAAATAAAACTGCGAGCAATCGATCTAAACTTTGACGGAAATTCTGTTGCTGAAGATCTTGATGCCCGTCTGAATGTGACGCTGATAAAAAAAGGAAAAGACTGGCGAATAGACGAGCAGTTGAGTCTTCTGGATGGCGTTGTTTATCTCGAACCGGGTGTACAGGTTGGTTCAGTATCGCCTGGGTTTTTGCTTGAGCCTGGAAAAGAACCGATCACGTTGACTTTGAAAGCCGACATGCGCGAAGACCGTATTAAAGTTTACGACATGGTGTTGAATCATCCACAGGTCATGACCGCAAAAGTCAGTGGTGTTATGCATCCTAAAAAGGAGTCTCCGATTGATGATCTTTCTCTGTCTTTTAACACTCAGGATTTAAGTGCCGTTTTCCCAGTCTATGTGCAACCTTTGTTGTTTGGTACAGGAATGGATGAGATGGAGATTGTTGGCAAGACTGATCTGAAAATAAAATTGGGTGAAACAGGCATCACCGATTTTCATTTGATATTGGGCGATGTTTATGCAGAGGATCAGGCTGGCCGTTTTCATGTCGCAGGTCTGGATGGGGACATCCGTTTAAATAGTGATCCGAATGTCAAAGATTCAAGCATGAAATGGCAGGGAGGATCGATCTATAAAGTCAATATTGGTTCCAGTGAAATGAAACTTTCTTCCAAAGGCCGTTCCATGAAACTGAGAGAAAAAATGGTCATTCCGATTTTTGATGGCGAGTTACAGGTTAACGATCTTGAAATGAAAAACCTTGGTCTTGCAGATTATTCCGTCCATATAAAAAGCAAACTAACACCGATTACTTTAAGCGAATTTACTGAAGCGTTGGGCTGGCCATTAATGGCGGGGACGGTTTTTGGTGAGATCCCCGGTGTCACCTATCACAAGGGCAATCTTACAACCCAGGGTCGATTAAGGGTGAATGTGTTTGATGGTGATATTTCGATAAGTAATCTCTGGATTGAAGATCTGTTTGGCCTGATCCCAACTTTATATGCAGATATTGATATTGATAATCTTGATCTGGAAATTTTGACAAAGACGTTTGAGTTTGGAGATATTACAGGCAAGCTCAGTGGTTACATACATGATCTACAATTGGAGACATGGCAGCCCGTTAAATTTTATGCCTATTTTGCAACACCTGAAAATGACAAATCCAGACACCGGATCAGCCAACGTGCCATTGATAACCTGACCAGCATCGGCGGTGGTGGCGGAGCCAATGCAATTTCTCGGGGAATATTAGGGATCTTTGAAGATTTTCCTTATTCAAAAATCGGACTGAGTTGTCGGCTGGTTGATTCGATCTGTTATATGGATGGTGTTGAAGAAACGAAAGATGGTTACTACATTGTCAAACGGGGAACCTTACCACCCTGGCTTAATATCAAAGGCTTTAACCGCAAAGTTGACTGGCAGGATCTGTTAGAACGACTGAAAAATATTTCTAAAACAGAAAGTCCTGTCATCGAATAAATAAACATGACTGAGTTTGTATCTGGAAAGAATTTATAATATTTGACAAATGAAATTGGACTGGGTAAAACAGTCCTGTATTTGAATATCTGAAAAGGGAGCAGGTTTTCAAAAAAAAATCTAATCCTTTTTCCACAAGTATAATAATAATTCAAACAAGGCCATGCTGTATGGCAATAAAAATAATTCTGGAAGGAGGAAAGACCAATGTTATTACTTTGTAAGCTATGGCCCTGGTTGGCTGGTGGCTTGATCGGCTGGTTATTAAGTGGCTGGTTGGCACGCAAGCTGAAATATGGGGAGCCACCCGTCGAAAAGATCGTAGAAAAAAAGGTGGAAGTCGAAAAGGTCGTCGACAACCCGAAACACTTATCACTTATCTCAAGCCTTAAAGAAGAGAACACTCAGATTGCTGACCTGAAATCACAACTGGCTGAGTTTCAAAACAGAAAGCCGGAAATTGTTGAAAAGGTTGTTGTCAAAGAAGTTGATAATCCAGAACACCTGAAACAGATCAAACTTCTCGAAGGAAAAATCACTGAACTGGAAAACAGAAAACCGGAAACAGTTGAGAAAATCGTCGAAAAAGAAGTGGTTAAAGAAGTCGATAACCCTGCACACTTGTCACGGGTTAAAGAACTGGAAGACGAAATTAATGCCTGGAAGCGTGGCCCTGCGATTGATATTCCGGCGGCAAGAGCAGCGGGTATTGCGATCAAATCAGAAGATGATTTTACGGCGATTGAAGGTATCGGTCCGAAGATCAATGATCTGATTCATGCTGATGGAATTCATACTTTTAAAGAACTGTCAGAAGTC
>Ga0256841_1003095_pt1 | contig 12668 bp, 12 predicted proteins | sample 356308metaG_FD_185971 | JGI IMG/M metagenome (GOLD analysis project Ga0256841, IMG submission 185971) | Hydrothermal vent microbial communities from Mid Atlantic Ridge, Atlantic Ocean - 356-308 | ecosystem: Environmental > Aquatic > Marine > Hydrothermal vents | place: Atlantic Ocean: Mid...
TGATGATCTAAAAGTTTTATTAAAAGAATAAAAATGCAACAAAAATATAACAAACAAATTGCCTACTGGTTGATTTTTGGTGGGCTAATGGTTTTATTGATGGTCATTATCGGTGGAATTACGAGATTGACCCATTCGGGACTTTCCATTGTTACTTGGCAACCTATCAAAGGAATTCTCCCCCCGATGAACGAAGCCGAATGGCAAGCGGCATTTGAGGCATATAAAAAAATCCCCGAATATCAAAAGGTGCATCATTTTTTCACTTTATCCGATTATAAAAAAATATTTTTTTGGGAATATTTTCATCGGATTTTGGGTCGTTCATTAGGTATTGTATTTTTTATTCCTTTTTTGTATTTCTTTTTTACAAAAAAAATTCAAAATTCAAAATTGCTCAAAAGATTACTTTTGATATTTACTTTGGGAGGCATTCAAGGTTTAGCCGGATGGTATATGGTGCAAAGCGGATTGGTTGAAAATACCAGTGTTGATCACTTTCGTTTAGCTCTGCATATGAGTTTGGCTTTAATCATTTTAACTTCTATCTTTTGGACGGTTTTTGAGTTGCTTTTTCCCAATAAAACGGGAAATTATCCCAAGGTAAGAAAATTTTCGGGTATTGTTTTGGGTTTGTTGGTTATTCAAATTATATATGGGGGATTAACTGCTGGTTTAAAAGCAGGATATGTTTTTCCGACTTATCCCAAAATGGGAACCAAATGGTTTCCCGATATTGCATCCAAAATGTATGTTTCCGAAGGAATTTCAAGTTTTGTTAATTTTCCTGCCAGTGTTCAATTTATTCATCGTTGGTTGGGATTTGCCATTCTTTTGGTAGTTTGGTTGATGCTAATGAAAATCAGAAAAAATATGTCTAATAAATTATTGATGAATATATTATGGACAATAGGTTTTCTTATCACTTTACAATATACTTTTGGTGTTTTGGTCATTTTATTTAAAGTTCCAATATCCTTGGCAGTAACACATCAAGTAACGGCTTTTGTATTGTTCATCAGTTTATTATTTGTTTATTTTCTTTCCAAAAAAAGAAAAAGCCGCTTTTTGTAGCGGCTTTTTAAAATTATTTATCGAATCCTTTTCGTTTCATCAGTGCATCAATTTTCGGCGCTCTACCCATAAATTCTTTATATAATTCCATTGGGTCTTTACTTCCTCCCGAACTGATCATCTTTTTGTATTTTTTTGCCAATTCGGGATTGAAAACATTGCCCGAATTTTTGAAAGCGGCAAAAGTATCGGCATCCAAGACTTCCGACCAAAGATAACTGTAATAGCCGGCAGCATAGCCACCTCCGAAAATATGAGCGTAATAAGTACTCCTGTATCGTGGGATGATTTCCGGAATGAGATTTATTTTTTTCATTGATTGTTTTTCAAATTTCAAAACATCAACCGGAAGTGTATCTTTTTTGGTATGATAATCCATATCCAAATATGCGGCAGCCATATATTCAACGGTTCTAAATCCTTCATTGAAAGCATTGGCTTTGTTCATTTTATCTATCATTTCAGCGGGTATGACTTTTCCGGTTTTATAATGTTTGGCATATAATTTCAACATTTCGGGATCACTCATCCAATTTTCCATAACTTGCGAAGGAAACTCCACAAAATCTCGTGGGACATTGGTGCCGGATAGGGAAGGATAGGTTACATTTGACAATAATCCGTGTAATCCGTGACCGAATTCGTGGAATAGGGTTTGAGCTTGTGTAAAACTCAATAGAGAGGGTGTATCTTTTGTAGGAGCGGGAAAGTTAAAATTATTGGTTACAATAGGCGTAACAAACTTTCCATCCATATTGCTTTGCATACGGATTTCATTCATCCAAGCTCCACCTTTTTTACTGGGACGTGCAAAAAAGTCCATATATATCACTCCGATATGTTTCCCTGTGGAATCGGTTACTTCAAATACTTGTTGGTCTTTGTGCCAAGTAGGAATATTTTTTAATTCTTTGAAATTCAATCCGAAAAGTTTGTTGGCTAACTTAAAAGCTCCGTCTCTTACGGCATTTACTTCAAAATAAGGTTTGGTTTGATTTTCATCGAAGCTGTATTTTTGTTCTCTTACTTTTCTTACGTAATAACGCCAATCGCTGGCACGGAATTTTCCTTTGATGCCTTCTTTTTTCATCAATTGAGCAAACAAGTCCCGATCGTTTTTGGCGGTTTGTAGTGCTTTGGGCCATATTTTGTTCATCAAGTCATATACATTTTCGGGGGTTTTGGCCATATTGTCTTTGAGAATGTATTGAGCAAAATTATCATACCCTAACAAATGCGCTTTTTCGGCACGCAATTGCACCATTTTTTGTATGACTTTTTTATTGTCGTGTGCATTGTTATTGTTGCCACGATTGGCATATCCTTGGAAAATTTTTTCTCTTAATTCTCTATTGGGAGAATAATCCAAAAAAGGATAAAAACTCGGACGTTGCAGTGTAAAAGACCAACCGGTTTTGTGTCCGCGTTTTTGGGCTTCTTCTCGGGCGGCTTGCTTGATATTTTCCGGCATATTACCCAAGTCTTTTTCATTGGTAACATAAAGGTCAAAGTCATTGGTTTCTGCCAGTAGATTGTCGTTGAATTGTTGTTGTAATGCCGCCAATTCTTTATTGATTGCTTTGACCCGTTTTTGTTTTTCTTCGTGTAAGGCTATACCCGAACGAACAAACATTTTATATTTTTCTTCCAATAATTTTTTTTGTTCGTTGGTCAAGTTGAGTTGGTCTTTTTGTTGATAAACTTCATTAACCCGTTTAAATAGTTTGGGATTCATAGAAATATTATCATAATGTGCTGCCAATTCGGGTGCTATTTTTTTAGCGGTTTCCTTGATGGTATCATTGGTATTGGCGGCTTCCAAGGCATAAAAAACATTACTGATTTTTCTAAGAGTTGCTCCACTTTTTTCCAGTGCTTCCACAGTGTTTTTAAAGCTTGGTTTTTCCGGATTGTTGATGATTTTTTGGATTTCTTGATTATGTTCTTTAATAGCAAATTCAAATGCGGGCAAATAATCTTTATTTTTTATTTTGTCAAAGGGAGGAGTGCCAAATGGAGTATTCCATTCTTGTAATAACGGGTTTTCGGTAGTAGTTGTTTCGGTTTTCATAGATTGCTCCGTTTTGTTTTTTTCTTGGCAAGATATGAGTGTTATTCCTGCAATTAATATCAAGATTTTTAGTTTCATTTTTTAATTTTTTAGTTTTATTCAAAAATAAAAAAAATTATGGTTTACAAAAATTAATTTTTCTTTAACACAAATTATTTGTTTTATTTTTATTGCGAAAATTAAGTTATTTAAAAAAAATCGAAAATCGATTATAATATTTTGATAAATGATTTTTTTGCCGTTTTTTCCAAATCGAAGGTATCCTTTTATAAAACCCGAAATGTGCTTTTATAACTGCCCAAGTATGACGAGGTTTTCCTTGAAAAACAAACACAACTCCGGCTAATCCGTCTAAAATCAAACGGATAAAAATAACCGGAAAAATATATGTTTTGGGAAGGTTTTTCAATAAAGTCATTAGATTGTTGCGAAAATTGAGATAGGTTTTAAAAGGACTTTGTGAATCCAAACTTGCGCCACCCAGATGAAAAACGGTAGAGGAGGGGATATATTTGATTTTATACCCGTTATTTTTTATACGCCAACACAAGTCAATTTCTTCTTGATGGGCAAAATAACTTTCATCAAATCCTTTCATTTGTTCAAAAATATCTTTTTTAACGGCAAAACAAGCTCCCGAAGCCCAGAAAATTTCTTTTTCTTTTTCGTATTGTCCGGTATCTTCTGCTACTGAAAACAAAATTCTTCCGTCGCAATAAGGATAACCGAAAAAATCCAAAAACCCCCCGGCAGCTCCGGCATATTCAAACATTTTTTTGTTTTTATAATCTTTGATTTTTGGTTGAGTCACAGCCGTTTGTGTATCATTGTCAAGGGCGTTTATCAGAGGTTCTAACCAATTTTCTGTAACTTCCACATCGGAATTCAGCAGCACATAATTATCTGCAACGATAGATTTCAAACCTTTGTTATACCCGCCGGCAAATCCGTAATTTTTATCTAAATGAACCTGTTTGATTTCGGGATAGTTTGCTTGTAAAAATTGGACGGAATCATCGGTGGAGGCATTATCAATTACCCATATTTCGGCATTTTTTGTATGTTTTACTACCGAAGGAATAAACTTTTTCAATAGTTTTTTTCCGTTCCAATTCAATATAACAACAGCGGTTTTGTTCATTTTTTTGTAGGAATATCTTTTAAAAATTCATATTTGTTTTGGTCAAAATCAATTTTACAAATATAATGTCTCAATCCATTGGTTAAAACCAAATAAGGTGCTTTTAGTACCCAATTGTATTGATTGGCTTGGTCAAATGTGTTTTGATTTATGGATACCTCCGGAGCTTTGCATTCGACTAATATATATGGTTTCAATTGACTGTCAAAAATTACCACATCAAACCGACGTTTGTTTTGATTGATAATCAACTGTTTTTCTATCGCAATTAATTCACTTGAATATTTTTTTTCATATACTATATAATGTATAAAATTTTGTCTTACAAATTCCTCTGGAGTTAATAAGACATATTTCTTGCGTATGATATCAAAAATATATGTTTTATTTTCCTTATTTTTGTATTGAAAAGTATATTCAGGGAAATTTAGTTTTTGCATATTGCAAAAGTATAAAAACTCTTTGGAATGTATAAATATTCGGATAGATAAGTATGGATCAAGCACAAAAAATTATAAGTGATTTAAAAAAAGGTAACACGAAACCGGTTTATTTTTTTAGTGGTGAGGTATCTTTTTTTATTGATAGAATTACAGATTTTATAGAAAATGAATTTCTTCCCGAAGATGCAAAATCATTTGATCAAATGGTTTTTTACGGTTTGGATGCCAAAATGGAAGATATAATTATGCAAGCGGGTAGATTTCCGATGATGGGGGAAAAATTGGTTATTTTGGTCAAAGAAGCACAACATTTGTTTAAAAAGCAATCCGATTATGAAGTTTTGGAAGAATATTTAAAAAATCCTTCGGGTCAAACTTTGTTGGTTTTTAGTTATAAGCACAAAAAACCTGATGGAAGGAAAAAAGTGTTTAAATTGATCAAGGAGAAAGGCGTTTGGTTTGAAGCCAAGAGAATGTATGAAAGCGATGTGTTGCAGTGGATACAACAAACCTGTAAGGAAATGGGTTATCCAATTGATGTAAAATCGTCCCAAATGCTACTGGAATATTTGGGTACGGATTTATCTAAAATTTTTAATGAACTAAAAAAATTGGAAATACTTTTACCTGAAGGAAGTGCGATTACGCCAGAAATTATTGAACAAAATATTGGAATAAGCAAAGATTACAACAGTTTTGAACTAAAATCGGCTATTGCACAAGGAAATTATACAAAAGCACAGAAAATTATCAATTATTTTATTTCTAATCCGAAGGAATATCCTTTGCCTGCCATTTTACCGGTGTTATATAAATTTTTTAGAGATTTATTTGTTTATCATACCCTGGTAGATAAGACCAAATTTTCCGCAGCAAAGGCGTTGGGTGTAAACCCATATTTTATAACTGAATATGAAACAGGTGCTAGATTGTATCCCATGAAAAAACTTACCCGTATTATGGGATATTTGGAACTAGCAGATTTAAGAAGTAAAGGAGTAAAAAACGGAAGCATGAGTTATAAAGATATAATAAATGAGTTAATTTATAAAATAATGCATTAAATATTACGTTATAATGTTAAATAATTTTTGTTTTTAAAAAAAAAATTATACCTTTGCATATTAAATGCGGTAAGAAATATAGAAAGATGAGGATTAAATATGAGGTGTTTTTACCAAAAAACAAACAACAATTAGAGGATTTTATCCAAAGAATTAGCAGAAAAAATCCGGTTAAGCATTTTATTATCAGAGTCTTTCCGGAATATATTGAAGATGAAGAATTAGTTCAGATTATTGTCAATTATCAATCACAAATAAAGCAATTTAAAAAAAATAAATCCTTGGTTTTTTGGACCAAACAGGATTTTGAAAACCTTCCGGACTATGTTTCAATAGCTCCCACGGAGGAAGAAGCTTTGGATATTATCGATTTTGAAGAAATAGAAAGAGATTTATTATCAGAATACTAGATGGTATCAATTATGAATTTAATTTTTACACACAAAAACTAATAATTATGCGAACAAAAACTTATTCAGAAAGAATTAATGAGCAATGGCTCAAACTGCTTAAAGAAGCAATTGACGAAGGAGTGAGAATCCAGGTTAATCACCGTTTTAAATACAAAGGAAAAGGTTTGGGAACTTATTTAGTAGGAGTAAAACGAAGCAAAAAAAGAGATTTAATTAAAAAAATTAAAGAAATCGGTGTGGATTTTACATTTCATAGTAAAAAACCCAAAGATGTTGCTTTGAAATTTATTCGTGATTTGAGAGAAGATCCAAACCCTAGAAAAGGTGGTTATATCACGCGTTTTAATATGTATATCTTGCCTAAAAAAGATATCTTACCCAAATCTACTCAAAAAGAAATTGAAAGAGTTTGGAAACAAAGATTTGGTGAAGAACGTCCTTGGAGAAAACGTGACGATGTACCTACTCGTATTTCCAAATGGAAAAAATTCCGTTATAACAGAAAAGTAAATCCAAAAGGAAAATGGTTTCAACCCAAATCTAAAATGGGGGAATTATACTATTGGGTTTATGCAAGAAAAAACAAACCTTGGTTGATGAAGAGAATTCTTGATCAATTTGATGCTACTGAATTGCAAGAACTCAAAGAAGAAGGTTTTATTAAAGACAGTTGGTTGGAAAAAGTAAAATAAATCGTAATTTTGTATCTTCGAATACAAAATTATGACCAGACAAATTCTTATTATAAATTTTGAAGAGATTTATCTTAAAGGTAAAAATCAAAAGATTTTTATCAAACAATTGATTAGAAATCTCAAAAGAAAATTAAAACCTTTTTCCGAATTTATAAAATTTGAAAAATCACACGGGGGATCTTTTTTTATAGAAATTATTAAAGAGATTCCTCGTGATTTTTTATATCATATTATTGAAATTCTCAAAAAAACACCTGGAATTACAGGTATCTATATAGCTGATGTGGCAGGAATTACACTTGAAGAAATCATTTCAGCTTCTCTACAACATATTAAGAATTATCAAGAAGAATTTGATTCTTTTGCCGTAATTGCTAAAAGAATCAATAAGTCAGTTGATTTTAGTTCACTGGATATCGGCAGAGAAGTGGGAAGCGCTATTCACGATACTTTCCAAAAGAGAGTTGATCTAACACATCCTGACTTAAAACTATATATCAAAGTTCGGGGAAAATATACCATTATCTACAGTAAAATTATTCCCGGCATCGGTGGTTTGCCTGTAGGAACATCCGGAAAAGCTATTGCGATGTTGTCCGGTGGTATTGATTCGCCGGTGGCAACCTTTATGGCAATGAATAGAGGTTTACATATCACGGCAGCTCATTTTCATTCGGTGCCCAAAACATCACCTGAATCTATTGAAAAAGTTAAAAAAATTGTCAAACAACTTACGGATTTTCAAGGCGAAATAAAATTATATTTAATTCCGGTTCTAAAAATTCAGCAAGCTATTGCTCAAAACACCGATTCACGATTACGTTTGATTTTACTCAGGAGAATTATGCTGAAAATCGGGGAACGAATAGCTGCCGAACAAAAAGCAAAAGCACTTATTACCGGTGATTCATTGGGACAAGTGGCTTCTCAAACTTTGGAAAATATGCGGGCAACCGAAGAAGGAATTAAAAATATAATTATAAGACCATTGGTAGCCCTTGATAAAAAATTTATAATAAAAAAAGCCCGTGAGATAGGAACTTATGAAATTTCTATATTGCCACATGACGATGCTTGTAGTTTATTCACGCCCAAATCGCCTGAAACAAAAGCCGATTTGAAATATACCAATGAACAGTATGCAAAACTCAATGAATATAATTTAATTGAAGATGCTCTTCAACAAATGGAAACAGTGATAATTAGTTAATGATTTACAGATGATAAGTTCTTCAGATTTATTAAATATCAGTCAGAAATTCGGCACACCTATTTATGTGTATGATGGAAATTTAATTCAACAAAAGTTTAAAAATTTACAAAAGCATTTTCAGGATTTTCCTCATGTCATTCATTATGCAATGAAAGCCAATGAAAATCCGGAGATTTTAAAAATTTTGAAAAAAAACGGTGCCAAAATTGATGCCGTTTCCACTGGTGAAATACAGAGAGCATTGGATATTGGATTTCATCCTGAAGATATTATTTTTACTCCTAGTTTTCCTGATTTTGACGAAATCGATTTTGCTATAGCCCAAAATATTCATCTACATGCGGGTGAATTATATATTTTAGATTATTTGCTGAAAAATTATCCTAAACTTTCAATCGGTTTAAGAATAAATCCAGCATATTCTATCGAAGGAAACCAAAAAATAGCTACGGCACATCAAAATTCAAAATTTGGAATCCCTTTAACTGACTTGGATATCATTCTCCAAAAGATTAAAGGAAAACTTAGGGTTGAAAGTTTGCATATTCACACCGGTTCGGATGTAAAAACTTGGGAAGATCTGGCTTATTCGGCAGATGTTCTTTTTGATTTATTACCTAAATTCCCCGATGTAAAATATTTAGATTTGGGAAGCGGATTTAAAGTAAAGTACCAAAAAAACGATAATTCGATTGATTTAAATGCTTATGCGCATTTTATCAAAAGTCGTTTAAACGATATTCCGAGAAATTTGACCATTCATTTTGAGCCCGGAAAATATTTGGTAAGTGAAGCAGGATATTTATTGGTAAAAGTAAATGGGTTAAAACAAGGGTATCAAAAGAAATTTGCAGGTGTTAATTCCGGTTTTCATCATTTGATTCGACCAATGTATTACGATGCTTATCATGAAATTGTCAATCTTTCCAATCCCAATGGAAAATTGGAAACTTATGATATTGTCGGGCAATTGTGTGAAGAAGATACATTAGCTTATGATCGTCAAATTTCTGAAATCAAACCACAGGATATTTTAGCAATTAAGAATGCCGGCGCATACGGATTTTCTATGAGTTCTCATTATAATTTACATGCAAAACCCAAAGAAATTTTGGTTTTGGATAATCAAATCAAAGATATTAGTCAAACTTGTTTATAAATGTTATTGATATTATTTTATTGGATGATTTTATTGCTTTTTACCTTGGGAATAGGCAATCAAATTTCCCATTTACTTGGGTCCAATAGGGATAATATTTTATTTGACTTTATCAATGCTCTGTTTTTTTATTTATTATTAGCATGGATTGCTTCTTATTTTATTGGAGTTGCGTCGTCTATTGTCCTTATCATTCTTACATTTTTTGGTATCCTTTCAATTTATTTTCTTTTAAACAATAATATTCATTATTCTTGTTTAGATATTTTTAAGAACAATAGTTTTTTTCTTTTCATTATATTATTGATAATCAATACTTTGTTTATTTCATCTTTGATGCCAATCCTTCGAGATAACGAAACTTATTATGTGCAAACTATTAAATGGGCGGGCAAATATGGCTTTGTCCCCGGTCTGATTAATTTGCATCCCTTTTTGGGACAATTTTCAGGTTGGCATATACTTCAAGCAGCTTTCTTCAGTTTTGGAAATAGGTTCTTTAATGATTTAAATGGGGCTTTGCTACTTATATTTTCCGTTTTTTCATTAAAATATTTACAAGATTTATCCAAGAAAAAAAATAATAATTTTCTGTTGGTATTTATGGGATTTCAAATATTACTCATACCTGTTTATTTATTTTTTTTGAATGCTCCTTCTCCTGATTTGCCGGTATTTATTTTAGCTCAAATCATTTTTTTTCTTTTCATCATCAATTATCAAAATCCTCAAAAATATTTAATTTTTCAACTGATTGTATTTGTTTTTTTTGCATTACTTATCAAATTAACTGCTTTCCCATTAATTTTTCTACCTTTGATTTTGATATATAAAAACAGTGAAATTTCATCGATTAAGCTGTATATTTTTATGTTTTTATTGACCGGAATACTTCTTATTTCAAAAAATTATATCCTCACGGGTTATCCGTTCTATCCTTTTAATTGGTTTTCGGAATTTTTTTCTCCGGATTGGAAATACCCAAAAATTCTCAAACAAACTATGAATATTTTAGGAAGAAGGGAGAGTCTTGCATTATCTTTTGATAAAAATATTGCAAAGTCTTTTTTTACATGGTTATTAAATGACATGATGCATGGGTTTTTTCATGTTCTGTGGATTTTCTTTCTTATCCTCATTCCGTTTTTATGGAGAAAAAGTAAGATCAAAGAAGCTTTAAAAATCATATATTTTCTAGGTTTGATTTATTTTTTAGTGCTTTTGTTTATAAATCCAAATAATAGATTTTATGGATATTTTATAGTTTTTTTCGGAATAATTTTATTTGCCACTTATTATTATAGAAAGATTTCGGTAAAATTAATTTTAGGAAGTATATGTGTTTTTTTGGTTGGTATTAATATTTATTTTTTTAAACACCAAAAGCATTTATCAGAAAAAATTTTTTGGACAGATCCTGTTTCAAGATATTCCGGAAGATTTCAACAAAAGGAAATTGGCAATCTGAAATATTTTTATCCGGACAATCCAAAAATTTTCTGGGAAACAGGAAATTCACCTTTGCCGTCGGTAAGTTCTAAACAGATAAATTATTTCAAAAAGTATTATGGATTTTATCCACAAAAGAGAAAAAATAGGATAAAAACAGGATTTTATTCAAAATATGATAAATAAAGGAATGATTTTTGTAATAATTACAAATAAATTCCAAAATATGAAAAAATTATTCTATCTATTTCTACCAGTTATATTTATTTCACTTTCATCGTGTTCATCAACAAAAATTGATTACGACAAGAATACGGATTTCAGTCAATACAAAACGTTTGCTTTTTTCAAAAAAGGAATCGATCATCTAAATGCACCGGTTTCCAAGAAAAAATTTATCCTAAAAGCTATTTCGAAAGAATTGTTATCCAAAGGATTTTCCAAATCATCTCACCCGGATTTTATCGTAAATGTTTTTACCGATTTACATAAACGCATCGATGTTTATCCCGATTACTTTCCTTATCACAGAAGGGTTTATAAATCCATTGAAGGAAATTTTTATATGGATATTGTCGATGTAAAAACCAAGAGAGTGGTATGGACGGGAAAAACCTATTTGGATTTATCCGGAAACGACTACAAAGCATTTCAAAGAGCTATACAAAAATTGTTAGCTAAATTTCCACCGCAAACCATTAAAAAATAGATATTTATGAAAAAGAATTTATTATTTTTTATCTTGTTTGTTTTTTCTTCGACACTATTATTCGGACAAAAAACCAATCTGCATAAATCTTTATTTGAAAAGAAAAACGAACTAAAAATTGATGCTGTAAAATTATTAACTTTTCCTTCCTTGGAAATTGAATATGAAAGAATATATAATGACTGGATGTCGTTGGGAGGCATTATGAGTATTGGCAATGGAGGGAATATTGGATTTCCCAGATTTAATACCGAAGCTTTCTGGCGTGGATATTTTACCAAAGCAGAAGCATACGGGAGTAAAGGTTTTTTTGGACAAGCTTTTCTAACTTATAGAGTGAGTGATTATGAACATTGGGAAAACAATCATACTTTAATGAGTAGATATTCAGGTGCAGGCGTGGGTTTTGCGATTGGTTATAAGTGGACCAATAAAGCCGGATTTGTTATTCAGCTGGATTGGGGACTTAGCAGAATCTTAGTTGCCAATACAGATTATTTTGATGAATTACAACCAAAATTCGGAATAAAAACCGGTTGGCGTTTCTAATAAATCAATAGAAAAATATTATTTTTGGGACAAATTTTAAGATGTCCCAAAAAGTTTCTTTCAAAACCATCAATCGTTTAGCGGTTCCTTCTATCTTAGCTGGAATTATTGAACCGGTAATTTCCATAAGCGACACGGCAATTATCGGGCACATCAAAGAATTTCCTACGGAAAGTTTGGCAGCAGTCGGTTTGGTGGGCTCTTTTATGTCGGCGCTATTTTGGATTTTGGGACAAACCAAAAATGCCATCTCTACCATTATTTCCCAAAAACTCGGACAAAATCGGTTAAAATCGGTGATTAGTTTAGTGCCACAAGTATTGATATTTAATTTGCTTTTGGGAATATTTTTGGTAGGATTGACCTATTTTTTTGCCGAAGAAATTTTCAGATTTTACAGCGCAAAGAATTTAATATTAAAACTCAGTATCGATTATTATCGAATACGTGCTTTCGGGTTGATATTTACTTTGATAACCTTTACATTATTCGGTATCTTTCGCGGACTGCAAAATACTTGGTGGGCAATGTTAATCAGTATAACGGGAGGGCTACTTAATATTTTATTGGATTTTGTTTTTGTTTACGGTATCAACGGATTTATTCAGCCGATGAATATTCAAGGAGCAGCTTGGGCAAGTTTGATTGCACAATTGGTGATGATGCTTATGGCAATTTACGTTTTTAT
>Ga0256841_1003096_pt1 | contig 12668 bp, 9 predicted proteins | sample 356308metaG_FD_185971 | JGI IMG/M metagenome (GOLD analysis project Ga0256841, IMG submission 185971) | Hydrothermal vent microbial communities from Mid Atlantic Ridge, Atlantic Ocean - 356-308 | ecosystem: Environmental > Aquatic > Marine > Hydrothermal vents | place: Atlantic Ocean: Mid...
AATTCATTCTCAAATTGAACATTTTTGTTTTGAGATATAAATTCCTTCAAAGAATTTGTTATTCTCTTTAGTTCATTATTTAAGTCTTTAAAATCAACTTTTCCAATTTTAACATTAGCAATTAATGTGTTAAATGCCGAAATATCAATTCCTATGGTATGCATTCCCAATTCATTTGCCTGAACCATTGTCGTACCGCTTCCGGAAAAAGGATCAAGAATTATATCACCCTTTTTAAAATATGTCTCTTTCTTAAAATTATCAGTATGATTATCAAGAAAATATTCAACAAGCTGGGGAATAAATTTTCCTTTATACGGATGCAATCTATGGATATGTTTTGTTGTATCTTTTTCTTTCAAGTTATCAAAGGATAAAGCCCAATTTAAATCCTCTCCAAGCTTTTCCCGCCAATTTGTTTCTCGTTGTCCGTTAAAACTTTTGTAATATTTAATTAAATCATATTTATTAACGGCAGTTGTACCGTTATCTCCATATTTCTTTACTTTTCCATACTGAATTAAATAAGAAATATTGGAAGTCGTTACATTCTTTTTCAAATGATTACTTGCCCATATACTTGCTTCTTTTATTGATAATAACTCCGTCATATTTATTTCCCTATTTAGTATGTCAAAAATAAAATTATTTTTCTTTGTTGCTTGGATTATTTATTAACATTTTCATATATACCCTCTTTCACCTCCTTTGTAGAAAGTGTTTTCATCCCAAGGCTTAAGCGGTGTGCCGGCAGCAAACCTTTCCACAAGATCGGGATTTGAGATGAAGAGCTTGCCGAAGGCCACAAGGTCGGCATTTCCGTCAGCTATTATTTTGTTAGCCGAATCAAAATCAAACCCGCAGTTGGTTATGAGAGTTCCGTGGAATACTCTTCTGAAATGGGGCGTTACCTCTTTTAAATATTTTTTGTATTTCTCTTCCGGTTTCAACTCTACCATCGGCTCCAGGATATGAAGATAAGCAAGTTCAAACCGGTTTAACTTGTCAACTACATAGTCAAACAGTTCCACGGGGTTTGAGTCGAACATATCCTTATATATTCCGCTTGGTGAAAGCCTTACTGCGGTTTTTTCATTACCTATCGCATCACAAATTTTTTCCGTCACTTCCATAAGGAATCTTGCCCTGTTCTCAATACTTCCGCCGTACTCATCCGCTCTTATGTTCGAACCGTCGTGAAGAAACTGATCAAGCAGGTATCCGTTGGCGGAATGTATCTCAACTCCGTCGAAGCCAGCCTCCATTGCATTTAGGGCAGCTTTCACATAGTCGTCAATAATGTTTTTTATTTCCTGTTTTTCCAAAGCACGGGGAACAACCATTTCCTTTTGACCTTTGGGAGTTGATATCATTCCGGAGGCTTTTATTGCGGAAGCCGAAACCGGCAATTCGCCACCCGGCTGGAGTAGAGGATGAGAAACTCTGCCCACATGCCAAAGCTGAAGGTATATTACTCCGCCCTTTTTATGCACTTCACCTGTGACAGGTTTCCACGCTTCAACTTGCTTGCGTGCATAAATTCCAGGGCTGTTAATATATCCCGTTCCCTGAGGAGAAATATTTGTTGCTTCGGCAATTATCAAACCCGCCGATGCCCTTTGTCCGTAATGTATCCGCATCATATCCGTCGGGATATGATCATCTGTTGCACGTCGCCTTGTTAATGGTGCCATTACAACCCTGTTTTTCAGGTTTAATGCTTTTGATACGTATGGTGTAAGTAAGGGGTGTTTTGTCATAATCGGTATTTTGTTTTGAATTAAACAAAATGAAGTGAATTTTGTTAACTATTCCGATTCATTAATTATAAATATTTCAGAAAAATATGCCGCACTATCACAAACTCGGAAAATTACCAAGCAAGAGACACATTGTTTTCAGAAAACCGGACGGAGAACTTTACTCTGAGCAAGTTGTATCTACCGAAGGTTTTTCAGACATTTATTCAATAACCTATCATCTATATCTTCCCACAAAGGTTTTGAAGATTGATGAGCCGTTTTCGGTGGCACCCGAAATAGTATATGACAAAAATATGCAAAACAGAAGTTTCAAAGGCTTTGAAATTGAGCCTGAAGAGGATTATCTGAAAAGCAGGAAACCGGTTTTGGTCAATGACGACGTTTGCATCACCCTTGCAGCGCCTTCAAAATCAATGACCGATTATTTTTTCAAGAACTCCTCGGCTGACGAGATGATATTCATACACAAGGGGGAAGGTGTTTTACACACCATGTACGGCAAATTACCTTTTTCTTATGGCGACCACATAGTAATTCCGAGGGGAACCGTTTATCAGCTTGAGTTCAAAACTGCCGAAAACAGATTGTTCATCCTGGAGTCATACAGTCCGATGAGATTTCCAAGGAGATATATGAACGGCGAGGGTCAACTGTTAGAACATTCACCCTTTTACGAGCGTGATGTCAGAAAACCGGAAGAGTTGGAAACTTTTGATAAGCAGGGTGATTTCCTTATTTTGATAAAAAGAAATGAGGTGATATATCCCTATCATTATGCTTCTCATCCTTTTGATGTTGCGGGCTGGGACGGACATCTTTACCCTTACGCCCTCTCCATTCACGACTTCGAGCCGCTTACGGGCAGGATACATCAACCGCCTCCGGTACATCAAACTTTTGAAGGACGCGGATACGTTACTTGCGCTTTTGTGCCGCGTCTTTACGATTATCATCCGCAGGCTATCCCTGCACCCTACAATCACAGTAATGTTGATTCGGACGAGGTACTCTATTATGTTGACGGTGATTTTATGAGTCGCAACAATATCCAAAAAGGACAGATAACTCTTCATCCCATCGGAATACCGCACGGACCTCACCCGGGAGCTATTGAGAGAAGCATCGGAAAAAAGGAGACCAAAGAGCTTGCCGTTATGGTGGATACTTTTAAACCGTTGAAAGTGACTGCTTTCGGGGCTGGAATAGAGGTGAAGGATTATTATAAATCGTGGTTATAAAACTCAAAACAAAATATTCAAAAAAAAATAAAAACAATGAGCAATACATTTTTAAAACTAAACGGTACTGATTTCGTTGAATTCTACGTTGGAAACGCAAAACAAGCGGCTTACTTTTATATGACAGCCTTCGGTTTTCAACCTTTGGCATACAGGGGCCTTGAAACGGGCGATAAAGAAAAAACATCTTATGTCCTTAAACAGGGCAAAGTAACCTTGGTAATGACAGCCGCTCTTACACCGGATTCGCCGGTGGCTGAACATCAAAAACTTCACGGTGACGGTATTAAATTCATCGCCCTTTGGGTTGACGATGCAAGAAGTGCTTTTGAGGAGACGACAAAAAGAGGTGCAAAACCTTTTCTGGAGCCTACGGTAATTAAAGATGATGACGGTGAAGTTGTAAAAAGCGGTATCTATACCTACGGTGAGACGGTTCATCTCTTTATCGAAAGAAAAAATTACAAAGGTTCCTTTATGCCGGGTTTCGTTAAATGGGAGTCCGAATATAAAACGGAAGAGATAGGTTTCAAATATGTTGACCATCTTGTTGGAAATGTGGGCTGGAACGAAATGGAAAAGACGGCACAATTCTATTATGATGTTATGGGTTTCACTAAATTCGCATCCTTTGACGATAAGGATATCTCCACCGATTATACCGCCTTGCAGTCAATAGTTGTTACCAATGACAACAGAAGGATAAAATTCCCCATCAATGAGCCTGCAAAAGGCAAAAAGAAATCGCAGATTGAGGAATACCTTGATTTTTATCACGGACCGGGCGGACAGCATATTGCTCTTGCAACGGACAACATCATACATGCCGTTTCGGAACTGCGGAAAAGAGGTATTGAATTTCTCTATATCCCCGATGATTATTATGATTCCGTTCCGGAAAGAGTGGGTGAAATAGATGAAGACCTTAAAGTCTTGAAAAAGCTGGGAATACTGGTTGACAAGGACGACAAAGGCTATCTGCTGCAAATTTTCACAAAACCTGTTCAGGACAGACCCACCTTTTTCTTCGAGATAATACAAAGAAAAGGGGCGGAATCATTCGGAAAGGGTAATTTTAAGGCACTTTTTGTTTCCATTGAAAAAGAACAGGAAAGAAGAGGCACTCTTTAAATCAATAAGCAAGTAAAATTTTTAAAAAAAATGAAAAGTTGGATAGAAATAAATCCGGGAAATGATTTCCCGCTTGAGAATATTCCCTTTGGAGTTTGCAGGGACAAGGTATCGGGAAAAGTAAGATGTGCCACAAGAATAGGAAATTATGTTATTGATTTGAATGAACTTGCCGATCTCGGCTATCTTAACGGTTTGGGTATTAGGGACATGCTTGTCTTTAAGAATAATTACCTAAATGACTTTATCAGTCTCGGAAAGCCGGTTTGGAGAGCGGTGAGAAGCCGGTTGCAGGAAATATTTTCAGAAGGAAATCACGAGCTTCAAAACAACATTTCGGAGAAAGCCGGAGTTATCAGGCATATTCTTGATGTTGATGAACTAATGCCTGTTAAGGTAGGAGATTACACGGATTTTTATTCAAGCATCGAACATGCGACAAATGTTGGAAAGATGTTCCGCGACCCTGCCAATGCTCTGCTTCCCAACTGGAGGCATATTCCTGTTGGATATCACGGCAGAAGCTCTTCCATCGTTGTTTCAGGCACGGATATCCACCGTCCGAAAGGGCAGACAAAAGCCGATGACGCTGATGCTCCGGTATTCGGTCCGACCAAACTTCTTGATTTTGAGCTTGAAACGGCTTTCATAACAGGTGGAAAAACGGAACTTGGCGATTCCATACCCGTTGACAACGCCGAAGATCATATCTTCGGGATGGTGCTTTTCAATGACCTCTCGGCACGCGATATTCAAAAATGGGAGTATGTGCCCCTCGGACCTTTCCTGAGTAAAAGTTTCGGCTCGGTTATATCGCCCTGGATTGTCACTCTTGATGCTTTGGAGCCTTTCCGTGTTGACGGCCCCGAACAAAAACCGGAGGTACTGCCTTATCTCAAAACAAAAGGTAAAAGAAATTTCGACATTGAACTTGAAGTGTTGATTAAGCCGGAAGGCAGCGAAGCTAAAAGGGTTAGCAAGTCCAATTTCAAATATATGTATTGGAATATGGCTCAGCAACTTGCCCACCAAACCGTTAACGGTTGTAATATCAATACGGGAGATATGTACGGCTCCGGAACGATTAGCGGCCCCACTCCCGATTCCTACGGTTCTATGCTGGAGATAACCTGGCGCGGTACAAAACCGGTTAAAATGCCCGACGGAACGGAACGTAAATTCATTAATGATAACGACACGATCATAATGAAAGGATATGCCGAAAAAGGCGGTGTACGTATCGGATTCGGTGAAGTAACAACCAAAATATTACCTGCAAAATGATTAAGATAGACCCTCTTGCCGTTGAAATACCGGAACTGCACCGGACTATTCTCGGAACAATAACACCGCGACCCATAGCTTTTGCAAGCACCGTTGATGCTAAAGGAAATCCCAACCTTTCTCCTTTCAGTTTCTTCAATGCTTTCGGAGTGAATCCCACAACGCTGATCTTTTCGCCGTCGCGAAGGGGCAGGGATAACACAGTGAAGCATACCTATGAAAATATCAAGGAGGTTCCCGAAGTGGTGATAAACATAGTTACCTTTGATATGGTGCAACAGGTAAGTCTGGCAAGTACCGAATATCCCAAAGGTGTTAACGAATTTGTGAAAGCAGGTTTCACTCAACTGGAATCGGAAAAAATAAAACCGTTCCGTGTCAAGGAATCACCCGTACAATACGAATGCAAAGTACGTGATATCATTGAAACCGGCGATAAAGGAGGTGCGGGCATATTGGTCGTCTGCGAAGTCCTGCTCATCCATCTTAACGAAGATATACTTGATGAAACGGGGAATATTGACCCCCATAAACTTGATGCCGTGGGACGCCTCGGCGGAGATTTTTATTGCCGCACTTCGGGTAGTGCCGTTTTCAAAGTTGAAAAGCCTCTGCAAAAAAGGGGAATAGGAATTGACAACCTTCCTGAAAAAATAAGATTCAGCAAATACCTCACAGGTAATGACTTGGGTAAACTTGGCAATCTGGAAGCACTTCCCGCAAAAGATGATATTGAGGAAATGAAAGAGAGGCCTTTCGTTGCAAATATTCTTAAACTCAGAAAAAACAAAGAGGAATTTGAACGGCAAATATATCTGCTTGCCAAAAACAGGCTTGACATAGACAGGGTTGAGGAAGCACTGAAATTGCTTATGATATAAAAGGATATTACGACGCAGCTTTTATTAATCTTAACTCCTAATTGTTTAAGAAATTATTTCTGATCCGTTTTGGAAAAGACTATTTTGGTTCCTTTCTGCGTAATTTCCATCTGCACTTCACGTCCGAGTATAACAGCGCTGTTATCATCCTGATGCCCGGCAGGGAAACCGAAACAAACAGGATACCTGTATCCTTTAACAGCTTCCTTAACAATTTCATAAGCCGTCTTCCCGAAAGATGTCCCGTTATCTTTCATACCGGTCATACCGCCAACAATTAATCCGGCAAGGGCTTTCAGCTTTCCGGCACGTTTCAAAGTCCACATCATTCTGTCGAGACGGTAAAGATATTCTCCCACATCTTCGATAAAAAGTATTTTGTCCTTTGTATCAATGTCCGATTTGCTGCCTAACAGACTTGTCAAAATTGCAAGATTTCCACCTGTAATGATTCCTTTTGCCTTTCCTTTTCGTGATAAGGAGTGAGGCTTCAGGTCGAAAAACAACTCTTTACCGAAAAGGGCGCTTTTTAAAGTTTCGGTTGCAAGTACCGGCTTGGCATCTTCATTGAACCCGGCGGCCATTGTTCCGTGGATAGTTTCAATTGCAAAATTCGATTGAAGATGTGAATGAAAAACCGTTATATCACTGAATCCCACAATCCATTTGGGATTATCAACAAACTTTGTAAAATCCAGCTTGTCAATTATCCTTACTGAACCGTAACCACCTCTTGCACAAATTATTGCCCTTACTTCATCATCATCAAGCATGGTTTGAAAATCGGATAATCTTTGCTTGTCAGAGGCGGAATATTGATTTTGTGTTTTGAAAATATATTTACCCAAAACAGGGTTTAAACCCCATTTTTCAAGAGTTGTAACCGCATTATCAACTTTTGCCTTTGCAATCTTTCCTGCCGGAGCAACAATTGCGATTTTATCGCCTTTTTTTAAAAATGCCGGAGTTATCATTCAATTAATATTAAATATTTGCTAACAAAAGTATAACTTTGCCGTGATATTTTAAATAAATTTTTGAATAATGAACAGCTACGGAAAATACAAGCGTCATACCATAACATCGGCTTTGCCTTATGCCAACGGCCCCATACATATCGGACACCTTGCGGGAGTTTATGTTCCGGCTGATATTTACGCAAGATATCTGCGCTCAAAAGGTGAGGATGTCATTTTTATCGGCGGCTCGGACGAGCACGGTGTACCCATAACCATAAAAGCAAGGCAGCAGGGTGTTTCGCCGCAGGATATTGTTGACAAATATCACTCAATAATAAAAGATTCTTTTGAAAAGTTCGGTATTTCATTCGATATTTATTCGCGAACCTCAAACAAGATTCATCACGAGACGGCATCGGAGTTTTTCAAAACACTTTACGAAAAAGGGGAGTTCATTGAAAAAACAACCGAACAATATTATGATGAGGAGACTAAACATTTTCTTGCCGACCGATATATCACGGGCACCTGTCCGCATTGCGGATATGAAAAGGCTTACGGCGATCAGTGTGAAAATTGCGGCACTTCGCTAAGCCACCTCGATCTTATTAATCCCGTTTCGGTGTTAAGCGGCAACAAACCTGTCAGAAAAGAGACAAAACATTGGTATCTGCCCCTTGATAAATATGAACCATGGCTCAGGGAATGGATAATAGAAGGACATAAAAAAGATTGGAAAACAAACGTTTACGGACAATGTAAATCGTGGATTGACCAGGGATTACAACCGCGTGCCGTTACCCGCGACCTCGACTGGGGCGTTAAAGTACCTTTGCCCGAAGCGGAAGGAAAAGTGCTTTATGTATGGTTCGACGCTCCCATAGGCTACATCTCGGCTACAAAAGAATGGTCGGAGAAAACCGGAAAAGACTGGAAACCCTATTGGAAAGATGAAGATACGAGACTTCTCCATTTTATTGGAAAAGATAACATTGTATTTCACTGTATCATTTTCCCTTCCATGCTGAAACAAGAGGGTTCATATATTCTTCCCGACAATGTACCGGCATTTGAGTTTATGAATCTTGAGAATGATAAAATTTCCACCTCCCGTAATTGGGCAGTCTGGCTGCACGAATATCTTGAGGACTTTCCGGGAAAAGAGGATGTGCTTCGTTATGTACTCACTGCCAACGCACCGGAAACAAAAGATAATGATTTTACATGGAAAGATTTTCAGGCAAGGAATAATAATGAACTGCTTGCCGTATTCGGTAACTTTGTAAACAGAACCTTAGTTCTTACAAAAAAGTATTTCGACGGTAAAGTGCCTGAGCCGGGTGTTTTAACGGATGAGGACAAAGCCGTTTTTGATGAAATAAAAAAGTTTCCGGTCAGAATAGGTGAAAGCCTCGATAAGTTCAGGTTCAGAGAGGCTCTGAATGAGATGATGAGCCTGGCACGGCTGGGAAATAAGTACCTCACCGATTCGGAGCCCTGGAAAATATTTAAAACAGATGAAGAACGGGTAAGGACAATCTTAAATGTCTCTTTGCAAATATGTGCCAACCTCTCGGTTTTGTCGGAGCCTTTTTTACCTTTTACGGCTAAAAAATTGTCGGAGATGCTCAATCTTCCGGAATTGAAATGGGATGACGCAGGAAGCACGGAATTATTGAATGCCGGTGAGAAACTAAATAAACCGGCCTATCTTTTTGAAAAGATTGAGGATAGTGCAGTTGAAGCTCAGGTAAAAAAGCTTTTGGAAACAAAAAAAGCTAATGCGGAAAGTGAAAATAAAGTAAATCCTGCTAAAGAAAGTATTGAATTCGACGATTTTGCCAAATTGGATATACGAATCGGAACCATAACGGAAGCCGAAAAAGTACCCAAAACCAAAAAATTGCTGAAGCTGAAAATTGATACCGGAATAGATAAAAGGACAGTGGTATCGGGTATATCCGAGTTTTATTCTCCCGAAGATATCATCGGGCAAAAGGTGAGTATTCTGGTGAATCTCAAACCGAGAAAACTGCGCGGAATAGAATCGGAAGGTATGATATTGATGGCTGAGGACAGCAACGGGAAATTGTGTTTCGTTGCCCCGACGGAAGAGGTGGATAACGGAAGTGAAGTGCGATGACCCCTCTCTCCTGCAGACATCTCCCCGGAGGAAAATTGAAGGTATTTTGATAACAAATTATTATGGCATATACATACGAATATCCGAGACCCGCATTGACAGTTGATGCCGTTGTTTTCAGAAACAACTGTGATAAGACGGAAGTACTGCTGATACAACGCGACCGCTATCCTTTTGAAGGAATGTGGGCTTTACCCGGCGGTTTTGTTGAGATGGACGAAACCCTTGAAGAAGCGGTAGCAAGAGAACTGGAAGAGGAAACCGGACTTACGGGAATCGAACTTAAACAATTGCACGCCTTCAGCGATGTAGGCCGTGACCCGCGTGGAAGAACCGTTTCTGTAACGTTTTACGGTGTGGCGGATAAAAGCGATTCAAAGGTCAAAGGTGGTGATGATGCCCGCGATGCGCAATGGTTTCCCGTTGACAAACTCCCAAAACTTGCTTTCGACCACAATGAAATTATTGAAATGGCACGGGAGAGAATGTTAAGATAATTTTGTGTTTTGGAAATTTCATAATAATTTCAAAACATAATATTAGTCATTAATTAATATTCGCATTCTTATACTGTTTATACCTGTCAATGATATCATTAACAAAATTATAAGGCTCCGAGCCGCGACAATAACCGTATTTCACTACGGAATCCCTATAAAACTCCGGTTTTGATTTATTCAAAAGATAATAATCCACATTGTTACTCCAGACATCGGGATTCTTGTTATACTTTTCGGCAAGTCTCCGTGCATCGTAAACGTGAGCTATTCCTGCATTGTAGGCAGCAAGTACGAACTTGGTACGCTCCTCCTTATCGGGAATAATATCTTTAAACTGTTCGTCAAGCAGTTTGATGAACTTTACTCCCGCAGCTATCTGTTGCTCGGGAGATGAAGTACTGTCAATACCGTATTTTTCGGCAACAAAGGGCATTAGTTGCATAAGTCCGTAAGCACCGACCCACGATTCGGCTTTTGGCGAAAATCGCGATTCCTGATAGATAAGAGAAGCTAACAACCGCCAGTCCCAACCTATCTTGCTACTATATTTTTTAATAATATCATCGTAAGGTGAAATTTTTCCTCCTCGCTGTTTATCAAGGTAATACTCGCTCCTTGCAAAATTGACGGTACGTGTATTCTTAAAATATTTATTGTAGAGATAGGCATACGTTTTTGTCTTTTTAAAAGATGCCAACCAACTGTTAATGGTATCTCTAAGACCGTCGGCTCCCGGTTTTACCGCCCAGGCAATGTTTTGCGAAAAACTGATGGCGGTTTTAGTATCAATATCGGGATAGTATTTCTGATTAACCAGTGCAATGTGTTCGTCGCAAACCGTATAATCTATTTTTCCTTCGGCAACCTGTGAAATAAGGTCTTCGACGGATTCATTTTCAGCCTCGACAACGTTTATATCCGCTCCTATTTCATCCGAAAGGTTTTTCAATCTGTACTTATATGTACTGTTTTTTTGGATGTAAACGGTTTTCCCGGCAAGGTCAATGGGATCGCGGATAAGGTGCTTTTCTATTTCATCCCAGGTTCTCATTTTACGCCAGTTTTTCGGTTTTCGCTGCACCAAGACCTGCTTTGTTTGTGTTAACGGGTCGGTAAATTCTACAATGCCCTTTCTCTCCTTGGTAACCGTCAGCCCGAGAGCTATGAGGTCGCATTTGCCCTGATTGAGGCATTTAAAACTTTCATCCAGACTATTTATAATTTTAACATTGAGTTTCACTCCAAGATGATCGGCAAAGGATTTCAGCAGTTCATATTGGTAGCCCATGGGCTCACCGCGGTAGATAAAATAGTTGGTGGAATTATAATCGGTTGTGGCAACGAGTTCATTTCTACGTAAAACCCTTTCCAAAACCGCCCGACTGTGCTTTTTAACAGTAGCCGTATCGGGGGTTATCGCTTTCTCATTCGATTTATCCTTGTTGCACGATGAAAAAGATACAACAACAAAAAGGGTCATTGCAGACAAAAATGTCCTTAAAAATGAGTAACTTTTCATAAAACCGAAACTCTACCAATTAGCCAAAGTACAAAGATTTTCGGAACTACCAAATTTTTTTGAAAGAAAATTTTATATCTGCAGTTAACAAAAATGCAAAATCCCGAAAATATTTAGAGTAAAATACTTATTTTAAAAAATCCAAAAATTTTGATTTTCAAATTATTCCCGTTAAATTTGCACCGTTTTGTTAACTTTTAAACATTAACAAAACATTTTACCGGTAACTGAAAAATGAAAAATGATTTTTTTATTAAACAATAAAAGGTGTACATATCATGACAAAGGAGACATGATATGTGTAAAAAAGGGGTATAGATAAAAAGTTGTGCTTAATGTGATACAAAACACACCACAATTTTCGTAATTGAACCTTTTTTTGTATTTTTGGGACATATTTAAATAATATGGGATTAAATGGTACATATGGATAAACTAAAAAAATTACCTCCTGAAAGAGAAAAGATTGAAACTCTAAAAATATTAAGACAGTTAAGTAGAACATCTCAATCACTTGGAGAATTGAAAGGCATTGCGAAAACGATACCCAATCAGGCAATGTTAATTAATGCAGTGGTATTACAAGAAGCAAAAGATAGTTCTGAAATCGAAAATATTATCACTACACAAGATGAATTATACAAAGCCCTTGCAACAACGGGAAAACAACCTACACAGGTCAAAGAAGTAATAAATTATAGGAAAGCCATTTTTATAGGTTTTGAAATCATCCAAAAACAGGGATTTTTAAGAATAAAAGATATTGAGAATATCCAAAAAACGATTGTAGAAAATAATGCAGGTATAAGAGCAATGGCAGGGACCGTTTTGAAGAATGATACAACAGGAGAAATCGTTTATACGCCACCACAAGAAAAAGATGAGATACTTGATTTATTGAGTAATTTTTTGGAACATTTTAATATTAATCAATCTGATCTATCCCCATTAATAAACCTGGCTGTTTTGCATTATCAATTTGAAAGCATTCACCCTTTTTATGACGGCAACGGAAGAACAGGAAGAATATTAAATATTTTATACCTGATTATTAATGAATTACTTGATATTCCTATTTTATATTTAAGTTCATATATCAATGATAATAAGGCACAATACTATAAATATCTAAATCAGGTAAACAAAACAAATGAATGGGAAGATTATATTTTGTATATGCTAATAGCCCTTGAAGCAACTGCAAATAATACGATTGAAAAAATTTGTAAAATAAAAAAGCACTTAGAAAA
>Ga0256841_1003097_pt1 | contig 12665 bp, 13 predicted proteins | sample 356308metaG_FD_185971 | JGI IMG/M metagenome (GOLD analysis project Ga0256841, IMG submission 185971) | Hydrothermal vent microbial communities from Mid Atlantic Ridge, Atlantic Ocean - 356-308 | ecosystem: Environmental > Aquatic > Marine > Hydrothermal vents | place: Atlantic Ocean: Mid...
GCGCAGCGATACGCACCCGACCCGCTCGCGGATCCCGCGAAAGGCCGCCCCGGCCTCGATGGACTGCAGCTGCTGGTCATCGCCCACCAGGATCAGTTTGGCACGACTGACGAGCGCCTCTCTTACGATCACGGCCATCTGGCGCGTGCCCACCATGGCCGCCTCGTCGATCACCAGCACGCTCTTTTTGTGCAGCCGGTTGCGGCCCTGCTCCCACTCCCAGATCTTTCGATGGATGGTGCCGGACACGATCCCGCTGGAGCGCTCCAGGGCTTCGGCCGCAATGCCTGACAGCGCCGCGCCCTGTACGTGATACCCCTGGGATTCGTAGGCCTCTTTGACTGCTGACAGCGTATAGCTCTTGCCACTGCCAGCCTTGCCCGTCACCAGCGCCAGGTTGCCGTGCCCGGCCATGTGGCGAAAGGCGATCTCCTGGCCCGTGTGCAGGCTGCGCCTGGCAACCGCCTGCTCGATATATTTCGGTTGAACCCCATGGTCATGCGCCAGGCCCATCATCGCCGATGCCTGCAGCATGGCCTTTTCCGTTGCCACCATGGTGCGCGTGCTGTAGCGCAGTTCCCCTTTTTCATCCGTACCCACCGTGACCAGCTCCGGACTGTCGAAGATCGCCTGACGGCAGCGATCGAACTGCTCGACACCCCAGGAGTGGGCGTTGAGATAACGGTAGACATCCCTTCTCGTAAACGTCGCATGGTAATAGGTCAGGTGGTACAACGCGATGGTCGGATCGGCCAGGATCTTTTGGCCGTTTGCGCTTAAAACTTCTTCGTAGTTGCGCTGCTGATCGAGTTTCTGGCGGCGGTACCGCCCTACCCCCAGCTTGGTCTGCGGGATCAGCTCCACCCCCATGTCGGCCAGGCTGCGCGCGTCCACGCGCACATCCAGGCCTGCCATGGCCAGGTGTTTGTTCTGCACGGCCTCCCACTCCGCGCGCCAGGTCAGCACGTTTTCCCGCCTGTTCCAGGCACGTACTTTTTTGCCGAACCCGTTTTGATCTATCTCCCGCAGGGTCAGCAAAATGTGCGCGTGGGGGTTGGTTTCTGAATGGTGGATGTTGATGTCCGCCACCATCCCGTGGGCAACAAAATTGTCCTGCACAAACGCGCGCGTCAGCGCGATCTGTTGTTCCAGCGAAAGCTCGGCCGGCAGCGCAATCTCGACTTCGCGCGCCAGCTGGGCGTCCTTTCTTTTCTCGCCGGCCTCAACCGCGTTCCACAGAGATGCACGGTCTTTCACGAACGCGGCGGCGTTTTCCGGCGCCAGGATCTCAGAATGCGCCAGATCGGGCTTTTGCGAATAGTCAAAGCGCATCCCCTGGCGCTGGTCGTGCAGCGCGCAGCGCGCGCGGTAGGCCGCGGCCGCCACCGAGCTGCGGCCCGCGCTGCGCTTGATGATCTTGACGCTCAGATGATAGCTGGCCATGCTTTTGTTTAATGCGCCGTGTGGATGAATTTATTTTATACTGTCGAGGTACGAAAAAATGAAAAGTTTAGGCAGACGCCATAAGCGACGATTCAAATCGTCACGCGGCAATATCTCGATGGGAACTGTTTGTCGGTAGCAGATGACAGATCGCGCTGTCAAGAATTTTATGCGGACCTATCCGCCGCACTACGTTGCCTGCAACGTATAAGTGCGCTCTTCGTACCGAAGAGGGGGGAGGCTCCGCCTCCATGGTGGGCGCTGCGCGCCCCTCCTTTTTTAGGGCGGCTTGACGCCTGGGGTGCCTTTTTGATATGCGTTTTTAAAAATCAGCACCGCATCCGATGTTTTTGAAAAAAACATCGGGAAAGGATCCCCGCTATGGCGACAAGACTGGAAAAACTCCTGCAGCAAGAAAAGAAGCTGAAGGCCCGCATCGCCGCGGTAAAGGCCCGCGAGCGAACCAAGAAAAGAAAGGATGAGACGCGGCTAAAGATCCTGGTGGGTTCCATGGTGATCACCGAGCACTTTAAGGCCGGCACGTTGGCGGAACTGCGGGAGCAGCTGGAGAAATACCTGAAGCGCGACTTTGACCGCCGGGTGCTCTACGTGCTCGATGAGATGATCGCAGATAGCAAGATAGAGGAATGAAAATCCGATCTGAATGGGGGGCGCTGCCCCCCAAACCCCTCGGGGTTTTTTAAGGCATTCGGCGGGAAGCATCGGCCGATGGATGTGGGCATTGAGCCGGACAAAAAAGGGGGCATCGATGTCAATCGGTGCCACCCGGTCCGGCGATCCCTTGCCGGGTTGCCCATTTTGGCACTATTTTTTAGTGCCGGCGCCATCACAGATTCCGGTAAAACTATAAGCTGCGGTGCCATTCTACGTCCTAACGACTTTCGAGAAATGACCGGATATCACCAGCAACCTTTTGTCCCTGCTCCCATTGTACGTTATGCCCGGTACCCGCGTAAATTTTCAGAACTGCACCGGGAACAGCCGCTTTCAAAGCATCCTGGTCCGACTTTGAAAAAAAGCCGTCCTGGTCTCCCCATATAATCAACGTGGGGGTTTTGATATTTTTTAAAAAGTCCGTATGGTCATCTGTCAACAGCCCAAGAAGAGCCGCCCTCCAGACTCTGACCGGCACTTTGGCGCATTGTTCTGCCTGACGGGCTGCGAACTGGGGGTCGAGAGGAATTTGACAGGTTTGCCATTCTTTAATGAAAGCAGGGTCAACTGGATCTTTGAAATCGGCTGCACTTACCACTTTGTAAAGCCCGACGGCACCAGGGTTACGGACACATGTAGGGGCAGAGCCTATCAACACCATGGACGAGACGCGCTCGGGGTGAATTGCCGACAAATAATGAGCAACAAAACTACCCATTGAGTGCCCTACAATAACGGCTTTTTTGATTTTTAAGGCGTCCATAAATGCAATCACATCTTCGCCAAACTGGGGTATGGTGTATCCCCACATAGGCTTTTCTGAATCTCCATGACCGCGTTGATCAATCACGAATATATGATACTTATCACTCAACAGGGGAGCCGTGGTCGCCCAAGAGGAAATGGAATCGGTATAGCCATGCACAAAAATTATTGGCTCTCCGTTTTTCGGGCCGATCTCCACGTATTTCATTTCAAAACAGTTTACTTTGACAGCCAACCGCTTCTCTTTATAAAGGTTTTTAGTCGCGGTGCCACAAAAAGCTTTACTGTAGCCAGCTAATAAAAAAATACAAATCCCAAAGTAAATAATGATTTTCTTCATAATCAACTCCCCCTCTGTTTTCCTTGGACCCTTTGCAGCGGAAAAAAGGCTGTCACAATGAAAAAAATCGAACACAAGGGCAATTCAGGTTCCGCTTGAACAGCAACGCGGTTCTCGGTGGGCCAGGTTTCATGGATAGACCCGCCTTCTTTCGCTGGTTTTCTAAACTGGACTTTATTGAAGCAACCACATCTCCTATTGCATGTCAAGCCGCTTAAAAAGGACCTCGTCAATTAAACATGACTGGTTCGTATGACTAAAACGCACTCCGTTTCATGAGTCGCCATAATCTTGGTCCTCAAATAAATCGCATCCGTCCTGGGACTCCGGTGGCGGAACGAAATAGTCGTTCATCCCGGGGGCACCCATGAACAGGCAGCCACCCCATCAAACTGGTCTGCCCCGGCTGGCTGCCGTGGCCCGTGCTGTGGGCCAGTTCGTGAAAGGCGGTGCTGTAAAATTCCTCGGGGAAAAGAAGCGAAAGGATGAGACGCGGCTAAAGATCTTGGTCGGATCCATGGTGATCACCGAAGCGGGATTTCGACCGGCGGGTGCTCTACATCCTCAATGAGATGATCAAGGCGGACAAGAACTGATTTAATGGCTGCACGTTTTGATCTCTTACGCGCGGGGCCAGCCCCCCTGCAAACCCCCCTGGGTTTTTAAGGCATCCGGTGGAAAGCATCGGGCCGGATAAAAAAAGGGGCATCGGTGCCACCCGGTCCGGCGATCCCTGTCCCTCGGCAGAGCCCGGATCCGTTTCACCGGACGGGGAAAAATACCGGATCTTCGGTGTGGTGCTCAATCCCCCCTATTCGAAACTCAGGACCAGTTTCTTTCCCAGCGCGGCGGCGGCCTTGTCCAGAACCTTTAAGGTCGGCGAGTGTCGCGGGTTTTCCAGCCGCTGTACCGTCGGCCAGGACGTCTCCAGCATGCGGGCAAGTTCCGCCAGGCTTTTGTCCTTGCGATTCTTGCGTACCAGCAGCGCCGCCTGGATCTTGACATCCGGGGCGATCAGGTAAACGTTACGCCCCTTTTTCTCGCCGGGATCCGGAATATCCTCCTTGTTGTCCATGCGGGATTCCAGCACCAGCGACAGCACTTCGGCGGCGTTGAAAAGCGCCTCTTCCAGGCTTTCTCCCTCGGTGAAGGCTTCCTCGAAATCCGGAAACGTCACCAGATAACCGCTCGGCTCCTGAGGGGTGATGATGGCGGGATATTCGATTTTCATGTCAACTTGACCCCCGTTTGTTTCTCTATCTTCGACAGCAAGCCCTTGCCCAGGTCTTTCTTGCCGTGAACGGGAACCGGCACCTTGACAGAGCCCTTTTTCAGCAGATGGTGGCTGCCCCGCACTCGCTCGACCTCCCAGCCCTCCGCTTTCAGGATTTTGATGACCTGCTTACCCTTCATTATAAATATATCTTTTTTGATATATTGTCAAGCGGGGGTTCCTGGCCAGAGACCCCATGGGATTTTCATAAGACATCCGGCGTAAGCATCGGGCCAAAAAAATGGGGCATCGATGTCAATCGGTGCCCCTGTGGCCTGTGCCACCCGGTCCGGCTATCCCTTGTCGGGTTGCTCCCCAGCAGAGCCCGACTCCGTTTCACCGGACAAATAAAAAATAAGACCTTCCGGGTGCGATTGTCAAGCCTGGAATCCGGTGACGGTTGTTTTCGGCGCCGGGAGCTCTTTGTGGTCGTCAACCAGCGCCCGGCCGGGTGCCGGATTCATGAATTTTCCCGCCGGTCGGTATTATAGGTTTGATTTTACTCAGCGCCTTTGTCTCCGCCTTCTGCGCATGATACAAGTCCCACCTCAGTTGCAGGTTCATCCAAAAGTCGGCAGAAACACCGAAAAACCGTGCCAATCTCAGCGCCGTGCCCGGCGTTATTCCCCGCCGGCCGTTGACAATCTCGTTTATCCGCTGGTAAGGCACATGGATCGCCTCGGCAAGTGCCCGCTGGGTGAGCCCCATCGGTTTTAAAAACTCCTCCAGGAGCATCTCCCCGGGATGTGTCGGGGCCCTGTGAGTCGGTATTCGAATCATTGTCGTTTTCTCCCCGGGAAAAGATTCAATGGTAATCGGTGATTTCGACATCGGCCGGGCCGCTCTCGGCCCACTTGAAACATATTCGAAATTGTTCGTTTACACGGATGCTGAATTGTCCCTTCCTTTTTCCCGAAAGCGCCTCCAGCCTGTTGCCGGGCGGCACCCGCAGGTCAGCGAGTGAAGAGACCGAATCAAGCCGATCAAGCTTCCTGGCGGCGATTTTCCATAGCTTCCTGGGACAGACTTTCATGGCCGCCTTTGTTGCCCGGCCGTTGAAAATATCCTCGGTGGCCTTGTCCCTGAAGCTCTTTATCATGTATGACATGATAACACGGAATCCATGCTATATCAACGAAAAACCAGGGATCCCCTGTCTGTTCAAACCCGCTTGGTCTGCTTTCCGGGCCAATGCTCGTTATCGACAGCCACGGGCAAATGGTGTATCTTGAGAAGATATGTCAACCAAGAAAAGAGATCTTTGTCCTCACCCGGCGGGGCGAGCCCCTGGCCGCCATCGTCCCTGTCGAGGATCTCAAGCGACTGCAGGACCTCGAAGACATCGAAGATGCCCGGCAGGCCCGCATCGAGTCCGAAGAGCGCATCTCATGGAATGACCTCAAGGCGGAGCTCTCCCTTTGACCGGTATCTCTTGACCGATACGCTTTTTTCTGTAAATCTTACGACGATGAGCGAGAATTTACAGAAATATCGTTACATGTCGCGATATCTTCCGCCGCCGGATCGACGCACCATCGTCATGTTGACCGGCGCCCGGCAGGTCGGCAAGACCACCCTGGCCAAAGCCTTTTACCCGCACCTTCGCTATGTCAATCTCGATGCCCCCGAAAACCGCGAAGCGGTCCGCAGCATCCGCTCTGCGGACTGGGCCCGGGATATCGGACCGGCGCTCCTGGACGAAGCCCAGAAGGCGCCCGTGGTCTTCGACAAAGTCAAGTTCGCATACGATGCCGGCGAGCTTTCCTTTTGCGTGCTGCTCGGATCCAGCCAGATCCTGCTGCTGAAAAGAATCCGCGAGACCCTGGCCGGCCGGGTTTCGATCTACGAGCTATGGCCGCTCATGATGAGCGAGTTGCTCCGGGATCAGGATGACGCCCCTCCCCTGGTGGACGCGCTTTTTTCGAAGGCTTCCTGTGACGCGATTTTCGGCGGCCTGGCCAGGACGCTTTTGCCTGAAGAGGATGCGCCCCTGCAAAGAGCCGAAGCGCATCTGCTGCAATGGGGCGGCATGCCGGCCTTGCTGCATCTGCCCGTCGATGAACGCGGAAAATGGCTCAGGGACTACGGCTACACCTACCTGGAGCGCGACGTGGCCGATCTGGCCCGCATCGACGATCTCATGCCCTTTCGCAAATTCCAGCGGCTGGCGGCCCTGCGTTCCGGCAGGCTGCTGAACTATTCCGAGCTTGCGCGCGACACCGGCATCAGCGTAGATACCGCCAGGCGCTACCTCGAATACCTGCGCATCTCCTATCAGAACATTCTCCTGCCGCCCTACCACGCCAATCTCACCAGCTCCGTGGTCAAGAGCCCCAAGATCTACTGGCTCGATATCGGCCTGATGCGCCAGCTGTCCGGCATGCACGAAACCGTGACCGGGGAAATCTACGAAACCATGGTGGTCGGCGAGATGATCAAGTGGATGAAGACCACCGGCAAAGACGCGGAACTGTATTTTTACCGGACACGCTCGGGCCGGGAGGTGGACCTGCTCCTGGAGACAGCGGCCGGCATCATCGGCATCGAGATCAAGAGCCGCAAAGCGGTTGTACCCAAAGACACGACCGCCCTTAGGCAAATCGCCGCCGCCCTCGGGCCCCGCTGGCGAGGCGGCCTGGTGGTTTATGCCGGCGATGTCCTGGAACGAATCGCAGACCCGGGGATCTGGTCTGTCCCCGGCCGGCGCCTTTTCGGGTGATGGCCGGGCGAATGCCCGGCCAACGTTTTTCAGTTCTCAAAGCGGACGTTCAGGATGAAGTCCGCGGCCTTTTGCGCGGCGGCCGTTGCGCAGACTATCATTTTGGGGCTCCCGAAAAACCGCCTTTTTCTTTTTAATTGTAAAAAAATTTAATTTAAACTTGATTTACGCGGATAATATGCAATAATCGAGTCTAAACTAAAAGAGGTATGTTATGTTGATTGAATTTAATGTTACCAATTATAGGTCAATTCAAAAGACTCAATCTCTGTCACTTGCGGCTTCCAACGCTGAAGAGCTACGCGAAGAGAATAGTTTTGCCGCCCCTATTTCAAGGTTACCGCGCCTTCTTCGCACATCTGTTATTTACGGTCCCAATGCCGCCGGAAAAAGCAACCTCGTTCTGGCCATGGACTTCATGAAAGATTTTATTCTCTCGTCCGCCAAACAAAGCCAGGAAGGTGAGAATATTGATGTAACCCCGTTTCTGTTTAGCCGACAGAGCCGTATGAATCCATCAGAATTTGAGACCCTGTTTATTCAGGAAGGCGTTCGTTACCAATATGGTTTTGCCGTTACTACCCAAAGAGTGACTTCCGAATGGCTCCTGGCCTATCCCGAGGGAAAGGCCCAAAAATGGTTTGAACGAAACTACGATCCTAAAGCCCAAAAGGACAAATGGTATTTCGGCCCCAAGTTTACAGGGCACCGCAAGGTCTGGCAGGAGGCCACCCGTGGCAATGCGCTTTTTTTGTCTACGGCCATTCAGTTAAATAACGACCAGCTCAAGCCGGTTTTTAATTGGTTCGACAATCAACTGCGTATTATCGCTCCAGGCACCATCCTGCATCCGGGGTTCAGCGCGCATGAATGCGAAGATAAACTCAAAAAAAAGAAAATCCTCGAGTTTATGAACAAGGCGGATATAACAATTAGCGATATCTTATTAAAAAAAAAGGTCCTTTCCATAGAGGATCTACCTTCCAAAATACCGGAGAAGCTTAAAAGAGAAATCATCAGAGATTTAGATGGCAAGAAAGGCCTCCAGTTGTTTTTTACGCACCCTTCCTCGGATGGTGGTACAGATGTGCCACTCGATTTCGAAGATGAATCTGCCGGTACACGCAAGCTTTTTACCCTGGCCGGTCCATGGCTGGATGTTCTGGAAAACGGTCTGATCCTTTTTGTTGACGAACTGGATACCAGTCTGCACCCGCTCATAGTCCGTTTTTTGTTGGGCCTGCTCCACAACTCAAGGATAAATCCCTATAACGCGCAGTTGGTCTTTACCACCCACGACACCACGATCCTGGATCAGGCCTTTATGCGACGGGACCAGGTGTGGTTTGTTGAAAAAGACCCCGAAAACACCACGAGGCTCTATCCGCTGTCGGATTACAAGCCCCGTAAAGGTGAAGCCCTGCAGAGAGGCTATCTGCACGGCCGATATGGCGCACTGCCCTTTCCAGGAGAGTTGAGGTTCTAGTGGGTACGGATAACTTGTTTCATAAACGGAGAGCTCGCAGGGCTGATTCTTTGCACCGCCGCCGGGCAAAAAAATCTCCCTATGAGGTCGTGCTCATCGTTTGTGAAGGCGGAAAAACCGAGCCCAACTATTTTAACGGGTTGAAAAAGGCTTTCCGGATAAACAGCGCCAATATAAGAATCTGCGGGTGTGGAGAAGATCCGCTGCGGGTTGTAAAATTTGCCATCAAAACCTTTCGGGAAGAAAAAGAATTCGACCGAGTCTATTGCGTCTTTGATCGAGACCGACACGCATCATATCATACGGCCCTGGAAAAAATTAACCACACCCGCCTGGGTCAAGGCGCTAAAATCTTCGCCGTTCCATCGGTTCCTTGCTTTGAATTTTGGCTGCTGCTGCATTTTACGTACACCACCAAACCTTTCCAGGCGCCTGTCGGCGAATCCATTTGTTCTCGTGTTATAAAAAAGTTAAAAACTTACCTTCCAAACTACGAAAAAGGCAGCCAACATATCTTCCAAGAAATACAAGACCGAGTAGATGATGCCCTTGTAAACGCCCATCGAATTGAAAAATACCATCAAACCTCCGGCACTGATAACCCTTCAACTTCAATGCATTTACTGGTAGAATACCTGCACAACTTACAAAAATAACAACGGTTGATATATTACACGAAGACCAAAGCCGAAGTCCTATCGGCCCTCGGGTACTATGTGACCAAAAGTGGGGTCTTACAGTTACTGAAGCGCTGAACCCGCGTCAATTGGGAACTTGCGCCCAATCCATGCTTTTATCTCTGAAACTCCTGTTACTCAATAATTAACGCCGGCCGGGACACCCCCGGCCGGTCGCTTTTCATTCCTCATATCTGATGTTCAGGATAAAGTCCGCGGCCTTTTGTGCAGCGGCAGCTGCACACACCAGCATCTTGCGATCGTCGTTGAACGCCTTCAGCCAATGCTGGATGTAGGCGGCGTTGTTTGCCAGCGTCTGCGGCGCGATGCCGGCTTCATTACACAGGAACGCTGCCGCCATCTCGGCCACCAGCTCTTCTTTGGAATAGTCCGGATCCCCGAAAAAGGCTGCCTCTACCACCTCTTTGCGGCCCAGGCGGCTGCCGTGGCCCGTGCTGTGGGCCAGTTCGTGAAAGGCGGTGCTGTAGAATTCCTCGGCGCAGGTAAAGCGCTCGAACGCCGGCAGGCTGACGATATCGGCCCCGGCGTCGTAGGCCGGACGCCCCGGCACCATGGCCGGGCGCCGGGGCATGTTGCGGATAATCTTCTGAGCGGCGTCAATGGGGCTGATTTGCGGTTTGTCGGCAAGTTCCGGCTCTTTGATACCGCGGGTCTGTTCCAGGTTGAAAACCGTGTAGCAGCGCAGCAGCGGGATTCTGTCGGTGGTCTTTTTGCCGGTCTCGGGGTCTTTGACCTCTTTTTCCAGCCATTTCCAGAACACCACCGGCGTGCCCTTCTCTCCTTTGCCGATGCTGCCGCCTTTTTTTCTGGCCTGGTTGAAGGTCAGCCAGTACCGGGAACTGTAGCCGGACAGCCCTAGGACGAACACGTTGATCCCGCGGTAAGGTTTGCCCGTGACCAGGTTGCAGGGTCGGCCCCCGCCGATCCAGCCCTTTTGCCATGGCACTACGCCCTGGTTCAGGTGTTCGATGATCCGTTCGGTGACGATGTCGTAAGCATCTTTTCTCATGGCGCCCTCCCCTTTTGGTGGTTTGAAATGTTTCACGTGAAACATAAGTAACTGCTTTTACACATAAAAACATTTCTCCCCTGCCCTCACTTAAAAGCCGGGTTTTAAAGCGCCGAACGGTTCGTCAAAGCGACAGCGGGGTTGAGACCGGCGGCGGGAGCCGAAACAGCCGGGAAGGATAAACAGGGAGGGACGACCGGCTTTATGTTCACGGCCGGATCCCGCAGCGGGTCGACGCCCTTTACGAACCGGCGGCGCCTTCCCCGGCCCCGGGGGCAGGGAGAAAGGTATGAATAAGGGGTTTTATTCCTTTAAAGGGCGGACGGGTGGGTATCGACGGCGATCTCGGCCCGTCAGGGTTGAGTTCGTCCGTCGGTTGGAATTGGATCCTCTGAAATACAGGTGTGCCATGATGCGGCCGGGGTATTTTCCGGATGCATGATGGAATTCTCGCGGTTCCCTATGGGTTGAGTCCGGTGGGAATCTTGCGGTGGGCGCTTTTTATGGCCCGGTGGCGTTACACGCGGGATTATCGATTCACGAGGTCCTTGAGTTCCTTGCCGCATTTGAAAAACGGCAGTTTTTTGGGCTGGATCTTCACCTTTTCACCGGTCTTGGGGTTCCGGCCGGTGTAGCCATCGTATTTCTTGACAAAAAAAGAGCACAGCCCTCGGATTTCTGTGCGGTCACCTCTTTCCAGGGCCCAGCTGATGGAGTCGAAAAAGATGTCGACCACCCTCCTGGCTTCCGGTTTGGAAAGATGGGTGTTGCGCCTTAATTCTTCGATCAATTCGAGTTTATTCATATCCTCCTCTATCACGGTTCCGATGATTATAGACCGGCGGAATAGCCGTCAGCCGTGTTGTTGATTTCATTCCCCTATCCTGACATTTTTGGACGTCGGTTAATCAACTGGAATGAAATTTGCTTAATTATTTCTATTATCTTCAATTCGTTGGTCCATTTTCACTTTTTCCAAAAAATTTCTATTTTTTAGCATCTTATTGTGCCTCTAAGTTGTTAGAAACACAATGCAATTACTTACAAAACATTTTAGATAAAAATATTACTTGACAAATTGGGCAGTTATAATCTAAATGGTAACAAATCTATAAACCATTGGGAGATATAACGTTGATGCCCGGGATTATTTGTTGCGTATGTAATCATAAGGGTGGCGTCGGAAAGACCTCTTTGACATGCAATCTAGGTTCATCCCTGGCCCTCAAACAAAAACGCGTATTAATAATAGACAACGACCCCCAAGCCAACGCTTCTGGCATATTATTATTGAACAACACCTCGGTTAAAAATACGCTTTACGAACTTCTTGATACAGAGGTTAATGATTCTGAAAAGCCACCGATAGAAGACTGTATCTACCCGACAAAACAAAAAAATCTATTTTGTTTGCCAAATACAGAAGAAACTTCTGGTATTGAAATGGAGTTTGCCGCTCATTATCCAGAAAGCCTTAATTTTCTAAAAAATCAAGTAAAATCCTACGCAAAAAAACATTTCGATTACACTTTAATTGATTGCTCCCCTACTCTCAGCCTGTTTGTAGCTAATGCTCTGCATACTTCAGACTGCGCCATTGTACCGATAGACGCAGGTTCAGCATATAGCCTAGATGGATTACGAAAAGTCTTGGAACTGATAGACACCATTCAAAAAAGCGGAAATCCGGACCTGAGATTTTTACGCCTCGCCATCAACCGTGTCGATCTTCGTACCTCCATCTCTAAAATAATAATCGGAGATATCAATGATCGATTCGGGAAAAATCAAGTTTTTGAGTCAACCATTCCCGTCAACACTTCTTTTCAGCAAGCCGAATATGCAAAAGAAACTATTTTCAGCTGGGCACCTACCTCACGCGGAGCTGCTGCATACAGAAAGCTAGCTAACGAATTTCTGTCAATCTTTGAAAAAAAGAGTAGATAGAAATGGCCAGAAAAAGTTTAGCTGATAAAATTCGTGAATCGGGGAGAGCTACGCAAAAAGAATTAGAGAACTCCAAAAAAATTCTTAAAAATATTCTTGAGCCCAGCCCCAAACTCAATATCAGTGATAATATCACTGACAACAACACTGATATTAAAAGTGATACTGTCACTGATATTAACTTCGACAACATCAGTGATAATATCACAGAAGAGGACACTCAAAGTGTCAGTGATATAAAATCATCAGTGATAAGGTCAGTGACATCGTCAGTGACAAATATTAAGCCGCAGCCTTCACGAAAACGAAA
>Ga0256841_1003098_pt1 | contig 12664 bp, 7 predicted proteins | sample 356308metaG_FD_185971 | JGI IMG/M metagenome (GOLD analysis project Ga0256841, IMG submission 185971) | Hydrothermal vent microbial communities from Mid Atlantic Ridge, Atlantic Ocean - 356-308 | ecosystem: Environmental > Aquatic > Marine > Hydrothermal vents | place: Atlantic Ocean: Mid...
CGAAAGAATCATAACTTGCTTATAATAACACCGTTCCAGCTGACTCTAACATCAATTATATTCTCCGCATTTTATAACCTAAATTAGTAACTAAAATATTTCCTTACAAAAGAATGAAAAAAATCTTTTCGTATCTTGCGAAATTTCTAATAAAAAATTTATACTTCCGCACCTCCTGGAAACTACTTAAAATCTTACCACCTTCATATCCTGAACCAACATTATTGAATAACTGGTATTCAAGTCAATGGGGTGATTATCATGCTTGGTTACAAAAACATTCTCTCCCTTCAATTAATCAACTCAAAAAATATCGCAGAGAAATTGAAAAATGGAACGATTTCCCTACCTTCAGTATCATAACGCCAGTATACAATACAACAAGTCCTGTACTTACTGAAACCATTCTTTCAGTCTACCAACAGTGCTATCCATATTGGCAGCTTTGCATTGTTGATGATGGCTCTACCCTTAAGGAAACCACAGACACCCTTAAATCTCCCTTAACCAAAGATCCACGTATTGATATCAGACATAACAATTCCAGTCTGGGAATTTCAAATGCAAGTAATAAAGCACTTGGAATGGCGAAAGGACAATACATGGTTTTTTTGGATCATGACGACCGTTTAAGCTTCGATGCCTTGTATTGTCTAGCAAAAGAAATTAATGACAAACCGAATACTGACATCCTCTACACTGATAGAGATATGATTGACCCCAAAGGATTTAGATATATGCATTTGTTTAAGCCTGACTGGTCCCCTGAAACTCTTCTATCAGGAAACTATGCCTTCCATCTGGTTTGCTATCGTTATGGCTTTTTAAAAAAAATAGGGCTTTTAAGAAGTCAATATGATGGTTCGCAGGATTATGATCTGCTCCTAAGGGCTGCAGAATACGACCCGATAGTCACTCATATCCCAAAGATACTATATAGCTGGCGCCAACAAGAAACCTCAATCGCCCATTTACCGGAGTGTAAAGAATATGTATTTAAGAGCGGCAAAGCAGCATTAAAAGCCGCACTTCAACGAAGAGGATTGAAAGGTCGTGTCTCGGAAAATTCGTTGCTGTGGAGAGGTAACTACCAAATTGATTTTGAGATACAGCAAAATCATGACACTCATTTAATTACCTATACCCCAGATACCAAGCCAGGAGAATTAAAAAAGCAAATAAAATCTCTTCCTGAATCAGATAGTTTAATACTCCTAAGCTCCGCTATAAAAAACCCAGGTCAACAATCAATTAACCATCTAATAGCTTCCTTAGCTATCGATAAAATTGCCATCACAACTGGAAAAATTATAACGATAGATCATAAGTTGTTTCATGCCGGACTTTTTTTTACAAAAGAAGGAAGAATATTTTCCCCCTACAAGGATTGCCCTGATTCCGAACCTGGCTATATGGCAATGACAAGTATTTTGCGTAATATTAGCTTACCTCACCCTATGTGTCTTGCACTAAAAATGGAAGTATGCCATCAACTCAGTGGATTTAGGGGGGATTGTTCAATGGAAACGGCTATTCTTGATTTAGCTCTCAGAGCACAACAAAAAAACTGGCGCGTTATTTATGAACCCAAAGCAATTTTCACCCTGAAGAGAAAAATTAATAATGAATTTGGTACGCTACTTGAGGAATATCACTATAGTCAAAAGTTAAAGAAATATTTTCCTAAAGGCGACCCTTACTACAATCCCAATCTGAGTAATGCAAAAAACACCATTTCTCTACCTTTTTCCAAAATTTAAAAAAAACAGTGTACCATCTCAGTGAAAAGGCCAGCTTAAATACTTCATATCATTTGACGCTGTTTCAAAAAACTCTAATTATGCGCTAGTATCGAGATACGCTTTCCTAAACATCTACTACTAAATCGTTATAAACTTCCAAAAAACAATTATGTATGACTATATTATCATTGGTGCTGGTTTTGCGGGTTCTGTACTTGCAGAAAGAATTGCTTCCCAGCTAGACAAAAAAGTACTTGTTATTGATAAAAGAAAACATATTGGTGGTAACTGCTATGACCATTTCGATAAACATGGCATCTTGATCCATAAATATGGCCCACACCTGTTTCATACTGATAACAAAATGGTTTTTGACTACCTAAGTCAATTTACCAACTGGCTGAATTATCATCATAAAGTTTTGGCCTATATCGATGGTCAAAATATACCCATTCCATTTAATTTGAACAGTATCCGTTTGTTATTCCCTGACTATCAAGCATCATTACTAGAAGAAAAGTTAATTGCTAAATTTGGCTACGGAAAAAAAGTTCCGATTCTTGATCTACTCAAAGAAGATGACAGAGATCTTAAATTCCTGTCTAATTTTATTTATGAAAAAGTGTTTGCTTCTTATACCAGCAAACAATGGGGATGTAAGCCTGAGGATATTTCTCCTGAAGTGACTGCCCGGGTTCCTGTTCATATTTCAAAAGATGACCGTTATTTTCAAGATCGATATCAAGTTATTCCTGAACATGGGTATACAAAAATTTTTGAACACCTGTTAGACCATAATAATATAAGCTTGTTGTTGCAGACTGATTATAAAGAATTGTTGGATATATGCCCTGAATCTGGGAAAATCAAATTACTGGACAGCCACTTCAACGGACAGCTTATTTACACTGGAATGATTGATGAGTTTTTTGATTTTAAATTCGGTCCACTTCCATACCGCTCCTTACAATTTTCATTAACTAACTTTGCCAAAAAATCATATCAACAAGTAACAACAGTCAATTATCCAAATGACTACGATTTTACCCGAATTACAGAATTCAAAAAACTAACCGGTCAACAGGCGGATACCACAACAATTGTGAAAGAATTCCCTCAGGATTACGAACCGAACGACCCTCAAAAAAATATCCCCTATTATCCTTTTTTCAAAGATGAAAATATAAAAAAGTATGAGAAATATAAACAACATTCCTTGCAATTTAAAAACATCTCCTTAGTTGGTAGACTAGCAGAGTTTCGTTATTATGATATGGATGATATTGTTGAAAGAGCACTTAATGTTTTTCAATCAGAGTTTTTAAAATAAAGTATTTTGCAAAAAAAAAATCCGATCATCAGCATTGTCTACTTAAACTTTAATAGACTTGAGGAAACCCAAAAAACCACAAAACAATTGGCGAGTATTGCGGCAGACCTTGATTACATAGAGATTCTTGCCGTTGACAATGACTCAAAAGATGGAACCAAGGAATATCTGAGAACCCAATCATCCTGGCTAAACACTATTAGCCTCGATAAAAATCATGGAATTGCCGGATATAATCGTGCCTTTGAAGCTTCACGGGGAGAAATTATCTTAGTCCTCGATGACGACTCCTCACCTTTCAATAATGAATTATTCCCAAAGCTGATCAAAATATTTTCTGGCAATCCAAATATTGGCGTCATAGCTTGTCATATTATTGATGCCCAAGGGGAAAACCAATATAGCTGGCAGCTACCTAAAAGCAAAAAACCTGGCCCTTCACCTGCTTTTATTGGTTGTGGTTTTGCAATTAGACGTAATTTATTTGAAAAAATAGACTGGTATCCTGAGTCATTCTTTATATATGAAAATGAAACAAAAGTCGCATTTGAAGTCAGAAAAGCTGGGTATGAAATATTCTACGATCCGTCCTGCCTCATACAACATCGAGCTAATCTGGAGCAAAGAGAAAGTTGGCGACGAATATTCTACCCGACCAGAAATAATCTATGGTTAATTCGCCAATATTATCCTACACCTGCTGCATCCTATCTCATCTTTTCCAGGATTATTATTGGTTTATTGAACAGTATTCGTCTAGGAAGAGTTGATGCTTTCCTGAAAGGGGCAATTGAAGGTATTCAAGCTCCTGTTCCCAAAACACCACTTGAAAAAAAATTACAAAAGCAATTTTCTGCTTATTTTCAACACAATAGTTTTTTTCACCAACTATTCAAAAAAAGATGACAAAAGTTCTTATTATCATAGTCACCTGGAACAAAAAAAAATATGTAGTAGATCTGCTCGACTCAATTTATAAAATGAGTTCCGACGAAACTCAAATTTGCATTCTTGTCATTGACAATGCCAGTACTGATGACACTGTCAGTGTTCTGAAAGAAAAATTTCCAAACATTCATGTTATCGAAAACAAAGAAAACCTGGGGGGAACAGGTGGATTCAACACTGGGATCGCGTGGGCACTCGAACAAAAAGAAAATACTTTCGACTATTTATGGCTATTGGATAATGATGTCGTCGTCCACAAGCAAACTTTATTCTATTTAATTCAAACACTGGAAAAAGAAAAACATGCTGCAATCTGTGGTTCAACCATGATGCAACTTGATTTTCCCTGGCGAATCAATGAAATGGGGGCATTTGTTGATCTTTTCAGAGGTGAGCTAAATTTACATCGGCACCTGAAAAAAATACCAAAACTTAAAAAGAAAAATATCAATCAATTAATTAAAGGCAAAATTGATCTATCCAAAAAACTTTCTGATTGCCCAAAATATATGGATGTCGATTATGTTGCTGCCGCTTCATTATTAATAAAAACATCTGTCGCCAGAGAAGCAGGCCTTTGGGATGATTATTTTATTCATTTTGATGATGTGGAATGGTGCCTTCGAATTAGCAAGCTTGGATATCGGGTGCTTGTTTCATCGCAATCAATCATCTGGCATCTTTCCGCTCATGCAAAAATTCCGACGTGGATATTGTATTATGACAATCGAAATATTCTCTACCTGCTCGAAAAGCACAGTTCCATCGAAAGAGTAAAAAAGAAAATTTTCCGGATTAAAATGAAAGCTATTTATTTTTCACTCATCGGTAAAAATGATTTAGCTTTCTTGCATATTCAAGCAATACAGGACTATCGTAAACAAAAAAAAGGCAAGGCAGAAATAACAACGGCACAGAATACAGTAATTGCTAACATTCTTGCAGACCCATCAATCAAAACTATTCTTGTTCCATCAACAATTAATTTGTTCAAAACCAATATCCACAAACCTCTTGCTTTGTTCGCAAAATCAAGTTCCGATATCAAAATTGATTATTTACGCATACCTGGCTCACCAAGCAATTCTATACCTCGCGCCAAAACCATAAAAGTTTCAACTTGGCGATTGTTCCGGTGGATTAAATATATTCAGCAATATAAAAAATACGACGCTGTTCTTCAATCCGACTATCAGATTATTCCCGCGTTATCCTGGCTTGGTAAAAAAACCATATTTATAAATAATGAATCTGTAACAATCCATCCTAGCGCTTCCTTAACAAAATTTTTCTCAATCATCCGCTATACTTTAAACACCTAAAATTTCTATTTTCCTGCAATACCATGATGAGACTAATACTTGCTCTGATTTTTAGCTTAACCAGTACAAGTGTACTTAGCGCTCAACGAGCTGAAACCTTTGGCGGCTTTATCCCTCAGGGAACCCCCACAATAGATGGTGTCATTGGATTCAATGAATGGCACGAGCTAGGTAAAAAGGTCATCTATAAATTTTTTGGTGAAGACGCAAAAATTGTTTTTTATAGCATGTGGGATGAAAATTATCTTTATCTGGCAGCAGAAGTCAGCGATTATGAATTGTGGGTTGATAACTATAATGCAGGCGCCCCCTGGATAAGCACATTTGATGACGATGCAGTGAAATGGGAGTTTGATCTTAATAGAAGCCGCGAAGAAAATCTCCAGACCAGCGATCGTGTTTTTGCCATCAATGCCAATGGTTCTGCAAGCCGATTTGACCAGGGAAATGGGTCTTCTACTACTGGCGCCCTCATTTTAGATAACATTATTTCCAGTGTTAATTATGATGGTATTCTTAATGACAAAACTTTCGAAACCGTCACCGCCAGCACCCGTGATAATGGCTACACCGTTGAAGTTGCCATAAGCTGGAAAAATTTAAAAGGAGACGCTAATGCATTACCCCCTTCAGATGGAAGTGAAATTGGCATGAATTTCACCAATATTGAAGATGATACGGGAGGTTCCTTAGATCCAAGCTACGAAAAAAATTTGAAAAGAGTCAAAGACGAAATAACGCGTTTTATTGGTGAAGAAGGGCATCCAGAAAATTGGCCGGTTTTTGTCTTTTCAGCCACCAATGACATTATTAGACCATTAGCAATAACCAACCTAAATACAACTGACACAACAGCATTTAGCACCCACCTTGTTTTCACTGCTTCTGGAGATAATCAATCTGTTGGTTATGCTAAAAGTTATGATATCAGATATTCAAACACAGCAATTGATGACAGTAATTGGCATCAAGCGACACAATTTAAACACCATTACCGACCTAAAAAAAGTGGTGAGCAAGAAAATATTCAACTTCTTGGCCTCACCCCCAATACCAGTTATTATGTTGCTATCCGAGCTCTTGATGAACGAGGCTTGCAATCCCCCATCTCATCAACCCAATTCACCACCTCAGCAAAAAGCAATGCACAAGATCAAGGTTATATTACCATTTGCCCAGGAAGACAATATTTTTGCAAGGAAAATGGTAGTCCTGTTGTTATCAATGGTGACAACCAAGGTATGTCCTGGCCTGGGATCAGATCATTTTACGATGGTGGCATCTGGGATGCATCAAGTTCTCAGTACCGAAATTATTTACAAGAGGAACCTGGCGAAGGTACTGTTTATTTACAATATTTAAAAGACCATGGAGTCAACACTATCCGCATTATGGCTGAATCTTATGACCTGGATAGACCTATTTATCTATTTACTGATGCTTCATCTGGCCCCGGGAATATTACATTCAACATCGATACCATTAATTTTATACATAGACTACTGGACGAAACTGCTCAACTCGGCATAAATGTCATTCTTGTCCCTTTTGATACTTTTTATTACAAAAATAAATGGTCATTAAACCCGCTTAGTACTAGTAAAGGTGGCCCTATGGCTAGTGCAGATGATCTGTTTAACCCAACATATTTAGAATATCTAAAAGCAATCCTTACTAAACTTGACACGGAATTTGGCGATAGAAAAAATCTACTGGGCTACGATTTGATCAATGAGTTTGATAGTGAAGACACCTCCGCTGGTTGGAATTCATCAAATTTTAGTGCTAGAGAAACGACACTAAATGCTCTTGTCGCGTATATGGAATCGCTTAATGCACCTCAATTACTTCATTCATCCTCCGTGCGTTGGGATGCCAAAATGAATGATCACACTAATCCAAATGATATTTCATTTTCGCCAGGAGCAGATGTTTCGTTAATTCTCAACAACCCAGGCTTTGATTTTAATTCAACTCATTTTTATTTTCATGATCTTCGTGACCCTAACTTAAACAAAGCCGGCAATCCAGCTTCCACCTATCAAGTAAAAGACGTAAATAACACTATTTCTCCTGCTGTTAGAGTCAAACAAGCGATGCAATTTAATCAAGCTTATGCGCTTACGCCCAAACCATTTTTTGATACAGAAAATGGTCCTATCAAATTCTATACTACGCAATATGACAGTTACTTCTCTGCCCAGGATGATATCCAATATTTTCATAATATTATCTGGTCACACCTTGCCAGTGGTGAAGTTGGAACCGGCTTGAGATGGCCTGGTGAAATGTTCAGTGATCATAAGCTACCTGTAGAAATGAGAAATTATCAAAAAGCACTTGATAACTTTATCCAGGAAAACTTGGACTTTTCATCCTATCAAGGCCATAGTATTAGTGAAGACATGAATGTTTCAGGAACGACGACACCCATAATTAAAGTTGGTCACACTGACGGCAAACAAGGCATAATATTTCTATTAAAAGATGAAAGGTCAGCTTTATTTAACGGCAATATAAATGATGCTATTCTAACAGTTCCTGGCTTATCTAATCGATATGAATATACCTTTGAATACTGGAATAGTTATGACCCTAATGCAACAACACCTTTCTTTACTGAAACGGCAACTCCAGGACCATCAGGCGAAGTGACTCTCGCATTACCTTCCTTTTCAACTTCTGTGAGTATTAAGTTTTACAGAACTAAAGACAGAGGTTATTCAATTACTGATGATCTTTGGGTTCGCGCCGTTATTAACAGCGTTGAAAAAGGTCCAATTGATGCCATTTGGCAGTTAGGGGGTGATTCGTACACCAATTCGGGCGCCAGAGTAATCTGGGGATATTTTTATGCCAACCCATCTGATGTTAGCTGGGGGTCTAAAAATAATCCCGAAGTTTTTGTTAAAATATGGTTCGATCCTAGTGGTCGTCTTGATGTTAACTATTTCCATGTTTCTGTCCCGGACATTGAAGTTTTTACTGACTATTCTGGAGATCGTAATTATGACAGCAACGGCACAACAACTTTAGACAGACGCTATATTCGCCATTATTTTAGCCTGAATACACCTTCTACTGATGAACAATTTGAGACTGGCATACCTAATTCGGGAGACTTCCCAAGCAGAAATCCGACAAATAATAACATTATTAATAACTTAAAAATCGGAGCTACTATTAATTCTGAAGGCGGCGCTGGCCAAATTGATGCCGTTTGGCGTCTTGGTGGACAAGATACCACAAGTAGAGGTGATAAAGTTGTTTGGGGATTTTTTCACGCCAACCCAAATGATGTAAGCTGGGGTAGTCAGGATAATCCTGATTTATTTGTTAAGGTCTGGTTTGATGTCAGTGGTAGAATTGATGTCAATTATTTTCATGTCTCCGTTCCAAACATTGAACCAGCATCAGATTATCCTGCAGATGGCACATATGACCAAAAATCAACAACAACTATGGGTAAAAGATACATACGCCACGAATTTTCCCAGTAAAATCATCCCTCATTTTTTTTTTAATCTTGCAGAATATTTCAATCGCTTTGCACGAGCTAAATCAGGTCCGTCAAAGCATCCAAAACAATCATTAATAACCTCTGGCACTGAGTCTCAACAAGTTATAAATCGCTTTTTCTGTGCCATCCTATTCTTTCTGATTATTAATCAGCCTGGTTATTCTGAAAGTTTTTTTGCCCATTATAAATTACCTCCAATTGAAAAAGCTTCAACTAAGAGCCGAGCTTCTCGATTTCTAAGCCAAGCAATGGTTTTGAAACGCTTAAAAAATCTTCCTGTTTCTCTTAGTGATATCGATACGCCTGAAATCTATATAAATAAACTTAGAAATAATATAAAGAAAAAGACTCAAGTTTGGCCACTCAATGCTCTAAAACATACCTTTAAAGGGAGCAAATTAAGTGAACTAAACCGGTTCATGGCAAAGTATGAAAGTAATTTAACTGTTTTTGAAATCATTACGCCGGAATTACAAGCTGATGAACCCCTGGTGTTGAGCAGCAACCACTTTATCGATGGTAACAATGTAACAATCTTAGCTAATAATTTAAAACCTGCGTTGTTGATTCCGCCATCAACTTCACATGCTGGAATAACAAGCTTTACCTTTTCAAAACCAACTCACGCAATCCATATTGAAAGTGCAAATTCCATCATTTTTTCACGCGTTAATATAAAGCATGCAACCTTAGGAATAACCATTTCAGGTAAATCACAATATATTTCATTAGAACAGATCAAAATTACTGATGGTCAAAATAGCGGTCTAGTTGTCAATGGCAATAGCCATCATGTCTGGTTACATAACAGCAACTTCTCAAATGGACAATCTGCTAGAAATGAAGGGGCAGCGCTTTTTATTAGCGATGCAATCGTTCCTGATTTATTCTCATCACTTGTAACACACCATCATCCGATTTCAATCCAACCAATCCTTTCACCCATACCACAACCAACACCTCACCATATTCTTATTGAACACAGTATCTTTAATAACAATCGGGCTCAAGGCATATATCTTGACGGCGGGAACGGAATTATCATTCGTGCCAATGAAATCTCTAACAATGACAAAGAAGGGCTTTGTCTCGATTTTGGTTCTGCAAACAACATCATTTCTGAAAATATTTTTTCATCTAATGGTAATCGTGCCTACCAGTCTGACCAAGACTTAGAACATGATTTAGTCTTGGGCTTTGGCAGAATGGCTGATGAATCAGCCATTTCAAAACTTCCGGGGATAGCACTGGATAATGCTGCGCAAAACTTTATTATTAGAAATACTATCTTAAAAAATGCAGGAGATGGCGTTAAAATCGTCCGTAGCGGGTTTCGAAACTGGATTATGTTTAATTCTATTCTCGATAACAATAAAGGTCATAACAGTCGTTTCCATTTTTTCGGCATTCTTTTGGGAGCTGCAGGAGCAGAACCGGAAGTAATTTCAGATCCAAATAAGCCTTTAGATTTCTTCCCCCCAATTGAAAACATAGTTGCTGGAAACATCATCTATGGTCAACACTACTCTGCAATTCTTGTAGACAGAGGAGCTGCTTTCAATGATATTTATGACAATGTTGCCAGACAATTTATTTACATGCCACTCGAAAACGCCAGTCAATCTTTTAACAGCATCATTGGCAACAGCTGGAATACTGACGAGAAAAAAGAGATCAACTTATTTCAATCACTTAAAAGACTAATTTATTGAAGCCCCTAGAAAGCAAGAAGTCCTTTTTGTTTCCATTGATGTCACACAAAAATTTCAAATCTATACTGTTAAAGATTAGTTAACATTTCCATATAAATTTTTCTTTCTGCGTGACATCAATGGTTCCCAATTTTTTGTGTTTCAAGTCTGTTATTACTTAGCGATGAAACTCATGTCTGGTATAACGATCCTGTAAGATGGTTACACCTTTCTGATCAAAGCCATTACTGTTTTGAAAACTAGAATAAATGCCAATTTCCGGAACAGAAACATGGAAAAAGTTAACATCTATCCTGCCACTTATATCAAACCAAATCTTTACGAAAACTTCTGGATTATTAACATTACCCCAAGATACATCTTGAGGACTTGCATTAAAATAACCCCAGACAACCTCGTCTCCACGTGCAGTAGACGAAGCTCCTCCTTGCTGCCATTCTCCCTCAATATATCCTCCACCATCATTAATATGTCGTTTAATCATGGCACCAATATCCAAACCATTAATTACAGAATACCCAGTTGGATCAGGGGAAGAAAAATCTACATTGGTTGGCGAAATTCCATCTTCATCATTTTCTTCTGCAAAGCCAACCCCATTTGAATCAAATGAATGACGAATATAGCGCTTGGTCAAATTAGTAATCCCCGACAAATCTGGCGCAGTAGAGGTACTATGGAAAGAAGTATGGACCTGTATTCGTGGTACCGAGACATGAAAATAGTTCACATCAATTCTTCCACTCACATCAAACCAGACTTTCACATATACCTCGGGGTTATTTATACTTCCCCAGCTCACATCTGCCGGATTTGCATAAAAATAACCCCAGATAACCTTGTCGCCACGATCCGTTGTTGCTTCCCCCCCCTTAAACCATAATGCTTTAATATTTCCTTTTTCTACTGTTTCAATAACCGCTTGCAAACCCAAACCATCAATATCTACTGGGTTGAATTCCAGCACATCAGGTCCTTCAGTTACGAGATCAGTAAAAGAAAACCAAATCAATGTACCATTTGGAGCAGCTTGGCTTTTGCCGTATTCGACTTTAATATGACCATTACTGACAGGGAAATTTGCTGTTCCCCATTTCCCATTTGATTGATTTTCATTTTGGGCAGAAAGGAAATATTTCTGACCCGCTGATAATGGCCAATTGATATTCACCTGATGGGTAGAATCTCCCCCAGCGTAATTATAAGTTTCCAGGATATTCCCATTTTCATCCTTCAAAGTAATGACATCAGCACCACCTTGATTGTTATAAACAAAACTCTTTAAGGTAACATCTTGTATCGCTGAAAAAACGATACCCAACTGTCTGTGTCCTTGAATATCATTTGGCACCTGTGGACCAGTGAGCGTAAGCTGGACAGCAGATGCAGTATTAGCAAAAATAAATAATGCTATTAAAAAAAATCTCTTGTAAGTAAAACAATACATTTTGTATCTCCAAAAATTACACTTTGCTGTGCCTATTAAATATTACTTGCTAAAAATGTCAATAGTACTTCTGTTCAATATTTTTCCGTTCCAAAGGGCTTAACAAAAAAGCACAACAATTGTTTCTGCACCGAAGAAATTAACAATACAATATAACTCCATGTAAAAAAACAATTATATCTATTTATTTTTCAACAAGTTAACTTTTCCAAAGATACCAATACTTTTTTAACAAACTTGCCTGATTAGTTAAGTACGGTCACAAATAAAAAAATAAATTGATTAAAAATTACACAAAACGAAAAAAACCATTAATCAGTTGCTGCAAATTTCACTGAAAATATGCATGGTGAAATCTAATTAATCACGTAATGACCTCGATGTCTCAAACAATTTTTATATGCGCGTTCAAAACTTGCTTCTGCACCAAAACCTTGCTTTGTACCACCACCAAAGCCGCCAATGGTTGCTCCAATTGCCGCACCTTTGCCAGGATCACCCGTTGCCGCACCTAAAGCAGCGCCGGCCGCAGCTCCCAAAAGCGCACCAATTGCAGTCCCTTTAGCCGTCTCTGTAGCGGTATTTCCAGAGGCTTGCAACGCTAACTGTCTGCATTCATACATATCTTGTTCCAAACGATAGG
>Ga0256841_1003099_pt1 | contig 12663 bp, 11 predicted proteins | sample 356308metaG_FD_185971 | JGI IMG/M metagenome (GOLD analysis project Ga0256841, IMG submission 185971) | Hydrothermal vent microbial communities from Mid Atlantic Ridge, Atlantic Ocean - 356-308 | ecosystem: Environmental > Aquatic > Marine > Hydrothermal vents | place: Atlantic Ocean: Mid...
CCGGCACCAGGCCGTAGAGGTAGAAAATCTTCAGCCGCACCGCGTCCGGCAACCACCAGAGGTAGAGGAAGATGGTGGCGTCGAGGGTGATCAGGCACCAGGTCACCCACGGTGTGGAGCGTCTTGGCGCCGTGTCCCGGATCGGAATCATTCGCCCCCCGCCGGCGGTGCCTTGGCGCGAAAGTCGGCCAGACTGTCCAACATTCCCAACAGAGCCACGCCCAGAAAGCTGTATTGGGGCAGGAACAGCAGCAGGCCATAGACCGGAAGCATCCACAGGCCGCTGGCCCCGTGCCAGGCGACCAAAGCGTGCAGCACCGCCAACCCCTGAAACAGATAGACCGCCGCTCCCACCAGCAGCAGATCCGCCATCAGGATCCGGTCGACGTAACCCGCCCCCCAGACGACAGCCACCACCAAGGCGACGAACCAGCGGGGCAGGCGCAGGCGGAGGAATTCCTCCCCGAACCCGCCGGGATGATACAGGATCGACTGCCACCAGCGCGCCAGCAACAGGGACGCCGTCACGCAGAGGGTATAGAACATGGCGACCAGGCCGTTCATGAGACGCAGAGTGCCCTCCGCCTCGAATCCGTACACGGTGGCCCCCTTGACGTTGGTCACCGCCCGGGCCAGCCAGTCGCGCCAGAAGGCCACCACGTCGCCGGTGATCAGATGCATCGCGACCACGTAACCGCTCATGAGCAGCCACAACACCATCAGAGCGCTTCCCTGGGACCGGGTGCGGCGCAACGTCAGCGCCACGGGAAACAGGGGCAGCCAGAGCGCGAACGCCAACGGAAAAGGGAAGCCGGGTCTCGGGGGCAGAAGACGGAAGAGGCCCCAAGTGAGCAAAGCAGCCCCGGCTGCGATCAGCAGCCCTTCCCCCAACCCTCGGCGCAAGAGCACGAGACCGACGACGGCGGCGCTGACGATCACCATGGGGAGGAAATAGACACCCACCAGGGCGAACAGGGCGGCCAGCACGACAGCCCGCCAGCGACCGGCCATGATGAAGGCGGCGAATTCCTGCATGAGACGACCTCGGCTATCCAGCGGGATGTCACAGTATAAAACAAAACCCCGGCCGGACTCAGTCCGGCCGGGGTTTCGTCGAACAACTCGCCGTGGCTGAGCCTTACTTCGACAGGGTGAAGACGCTCAGCACACCACCCAGCTGGGTGACCTTCTCCAGCGAGCGGTAGGCACCCACGGCACCCAGACCCTCGGTCTCGCCTTCGAGGCCGGCGGCCATACCGATACCGGCCCAGCCGCCGAGGCCGGACAGGACGCCGATGTACTGCTTGCCTTCGAACATCCAGGTGTTGGGATTGCCGATGATACCGGACGGGGTCTTGAACTTGTACAGCTCCTTACCGGTCTTGGCGTCGCGCACCTTCAGGTAACCTTCCAGGGTGCCGTGGACCACGATGTCACCCTTGGTGGCGAGCACGCCGCTCCACACCGAGAACGGTTCCTTATAGGACCAGACGATCTTGCCGGTCTTGGCATCCCAGGCGGTGAACTGACCCAAGTTGTTGGAACCGTCCTTCTTGCCGGTGAAGACGTCGCGGCCGGCCGGGAACATGGTCAGGGTGGCGCCCACGTAGGGCTGACCCGGCGTATATTCCACCTCGAAGGGCTCGTAGTTCATGCACAGGTGGTTGCCCGGCACGTAGAACAGACCGGTACGCGGCGAGTAGGCCACCGGACCCTGGTTCTTGGAACCCAGCGCCGCCGGACAGACGTCCTCGGTGGTCACGTCTTCGCCGTTCTCCTCGGTGCTGTACTTGGGATCGACCACCGGACGGCCGGTCTTCATGTCCACGTACTTGGCCCAGTTGACCGACTTGTCGTACTTCTCGGCCACCAGTACCTCGCCGGTCACCCGATCGAGGGTGTAGGCGAAGCCGTTGCGGTCGAAGTGGACCAGGGTCTTGCGCATCTTGCCGTTGATCTTCTGGTCCACCAGCACCATTTCGTTGATGCCGTCGTAGTCCCACTCGTCGTGGGGCGTCATCTGGTAGACCCACTTGGCCACACCGGTGTCGGCGTCACGGGCCCAGATGGTCATGGACCACTTGTTGTCACCGGGACGCTGCACCGGATTCCAGGTGCCGGGGTTGCCGGAGCCGTAGTAGATCAGGTTGAGCTGGGGATCGTAGCTGTACCAACCCCAGGTGGTGCCGCCGCCGATCTTCCACTGGTCACCCTCCCAGGTCTTGAGGGAGGAATTCTTGCCCACCGGCTGCAGACCCTTGTCCTTGCCCATCCAGGTCATGGTCTTCTTCGGGTCGAGACCGACTTCGTCGTCGGGACCGGTGCTGTACTTCTTCCACACCAGCTTGCCGTCCTTGAGGCTGTAGGCGGCGACGAAACCGCGCACCCCGAACTCACCGCCGGAAATACCGGTGATCACCTTGTCCTTGACCACCAGCGGCGAGTTGGTGTTGGTCATGCCCAGCTTGGGATCGCCGTTCTTCACCTGCCAGACCACCTTACCGGTCTTGGCGTCGAGCGCGGTCAGGGTGGTGTCGGCCTGCTGCAGGATGATCTTGCCGTCGCCGTAGGCCAGACCGCGGTTGACCACGTCGCAGCACATCACCGGAATGGTCTCGTCGGCATCCTGGGTCGGCTCGTACTGCCAGATGATGGTCTGGGTCTTGGGATCGATGGCGATGACCTTGTTGGGGAAGGGGGTGTGGACGTAGAGCACGCCGTTGATGAACAGCGGCCCACCTTCATGGCCCTTCAGCACCCCGGTGGAGAAGGTCCAGGCCGGCATCAGCTTGGAGGCGTTCTTGTTGTTGATCTGATCCAGCTCGCTGTAGCGGGTGCCCCAGTAATTACCGCCCCAAACGGCCCAGTTGGCCGGATTCTTGGACAGCTTGATCACTTCGTCGTTCGCCTGGGCCCCACCGGCCACCAACGCTGCGGCGACTGCAGACGCGATCAGGCCGTTCTTCAAGGGTTTCTTCATTGGGAGATCCTCCTCGTTGTTTTTAGATAGGAAGGTATCCAGTCGGAAACTTTGCGGTCGGCCGGGAATTTTTCCCGGCCGAACCTTGAAACGCTAAATTGAAGGATTTGCCCGCAAAAGTCAATAGAGCGACACCGGTCAAAGGATTCTGGGATCCGGTCGCCCGCCGGGATGCACGCGGACGGCACAGAATTTGAATTCCGGAATCTTGGCGTCCGGATCCAGGGCCTCGTTGGTGAGCAGGTTGGCGGCCGCTTCGTTGTAGCAGAAGGCCATGAACACGGTGCCGCGCTGCAGTCCCAGATCGGGGCGGGCATAAGCCGCCACCCGGCCCCGGCGCGATTCCAGGGTGACCACCTCGCCGGGCTCCACCCCGAGGTCGGCCAGGTCCAGGGGATGGAGCTGCACCACCGGACAGGGTTCTATGGCGTCGAGCACGCTGGCATGCCGGGTCATGGCGCCGGTGTGCCAGTGTTCCAGCTGCCGGCCGGTGATGAAGACGTAGGGATACTCGTCATCCGGCAGCTCGGCGGCGTGGGTGAACTCGGCCGGCACGAACAGACCCTTTCCAGTCGGGGTCGGGAAACCATCGGTGAAGATCACCGCCTGCCCCGGATCACCCTCCTTCTCGCACGGGTAGATGACCGAATCCTCCCGTTCCAGACGCTCCCAGGTGATGCCGGCGATACTGGGCATGGCCTGGCGCATCTCTTCGAACACGTCCCGAGGACCGGCGTAGTTCCAGTCCAGCCCCATGCGGCGGGCAATCTCCTGGATGATCCAGAGATCCTGGCGCGCCTCGCCGGGCGGGTCGATGGCCTGACGGCCCAACTGCACCCGGCGGTCAGTGTTGGTGAAGGTGCCGGTCTTCTCCGGGAAGGCCGAGGCCGGCAGCACCACGTCGGCGAAACCGGCGGTCTCGGTGAGAAAGATGTCCTGCACCACCAGATGCTCCAACTTGGCCAGGGCGGCACGGGCATGGGCCACGTTGGGATCGGACATGGCCGGGTTTTCCCCTTCGATGTACATGCCGCGCACCTGGCCCTTTTCGATACCGTGGATCACCTCCACCACCGTCAGACCCGGTTCGGGATCGAGCCGAGTACCCCACAGCTCCTCGAAACGGGCACGGGCGTGGGGATCGCTGACCGGCTGGTAATCGGGAAACACCATCGGTATCAGACCGGCGTCGGAGGCACCCTGGACGTTGTTCTGGCCGCGCAGGGGATGCAGACCGGTGCCGGGGCGGCCGATCTGGCCGGTCATCAGGGCCATGGCGATCAGGCAGCGGGCGTTGTCGGTACCGTGGACATGCTGGGAGATGCCCATGCCCCAGAAGATCATCGAGGCCTTGGAAGTGGCGTACAGACGCGCCACCTCACGGATGGTGTCGGCGGGAATCCCGCACACCGGCGCCACCCGTTCGGGCGCATAGTTCTTCAGATGATGGCACAGGTTGTCGAAGCCCTCAGTGTGCTTGGCGATGAATTCCCTGTTGTACAGGCCCTCTTCGATGATGACGTGCATGATGCCGTTGAGCAGAGCCACGTCGGTGTCGGGGCGGAACTGGAGCGAATGGGTGGCGAAACGGCAGATCTCCGTGCGCACCGGATCGGCGACGATGAGCTTGGCGCCGTTGCGGGCCGCGTTCTTGAACCAGGTGGCCGCCACCGGATGGTTGACGGTGGGATTGGAACCGATGAGGAAGATCACCTCGGCCTGCATCACGTCGGCCACCGGGTTGGAGACCGCACCGGAACCGATGCACTCGAGCAGCGCCGCCACCGAAGAAGCGTGGCACAGACGGGTGCAGTGGTCGACGTTGTTGCTGCCGAAACCGGTGCGCACCAGCTTCTGGAACAGGTAGGCCTCCTCGTTGCTGCCCTTGGCCGAACCGAAGCCGGCCAGCGCCTTGGGACCGTACTCATCGCGGATGCGCTTGAGGCCGGCGGCGGCCAAGTCCAACGCCTCCTCCCAGGTGGCCTCCCGGAACACCTCGTGCATCCGATCGGGATCGATCAGCTCGGAGGTCTTGGGCACCCCCTCGCGCCGGATCAGCGGTTTGGTAAGCCGACGGGGGTTGTGGACGTAGTCGAAGCCGAAGCGTCCCTTGACGCACAGCCGGCTGTGATTGGTCTCGCCGTCACGCCCCTCCACGTAGAGGATGCGGTTGCCGCGCACGTTGAAGGTCAACAGGCAACCGACACCGCAGTAGGGGCAGGTGGAATCGACCTTCTTGTCCACCGGCAGATGGCCAACGTCGCCGGCCGGCATCAGGGCTCCGGTGGGGCAGGCCTGGACGCATTCGCCACAGGCCACGCAGGTGCTGTCGCCCATGGGATCGTCCAGGTCGAAGACGATCTTGGAAGCCGCCCCGCGGAAGGCGTAGCCGATGACGTCGTTGGCCTGCTCCTCGCGGCAGGCGCGCACGCAGCGGGTGCACTGGATGCAGGCGTCGAGATTGACCGCCATGGCCGGATGGGACAGGTCCGGGGCCGGTTGCGTCCGCTGGGGGAAGCGGGGCCGGCCGACGCCCAGCTTGGCGACCCAGCGATCCAGCTCGGAATCGTCCCGGTAGGGGGATTTTCCCTGCTGCGGCATGTCCGAGAGCAGCAGTTCCAGCACCATCTTCTGGGACTTGACGGCCCGCTCGCTCTTCGCCTGGACCTTCATCCCTTCCTTGGGCGTCCGGCAGCACGACGGCGCCAGCACCCGTTCCCCCTCGATCTCCACCACGCAGGCCCGGCAGTTGCCGTCCGGGCGGTAGCCCTCCTTGTAACAGAGGTAGGGGATCTCGATGCCGTGGCGTTTGGCCGCCTGGAGGATGGTTTCCCCCTCGTAGGCGGTGATCTCCCGCCCGTCCAGGGTGAACGTGACGGTCTTGAGCTCTTCGACGTATTCGGGATTGGCAACCATCTTTCAGCCCTCCAACTCATGGGGGAAATACTTGAACACGCAGCGGATCGGATTGGGCGCCGCCTGCCCCAGGCCGCAGATCGAGGCGTCGGCCATCACCTGGCACAGGTCTTCGAGACGCTCGCGGTCCCACTCGCCACTTTCCATCAGCGCAGCCGCCTTGGCGGTCCCCACCCGGCAGGGAGTACACTGGCCACAGGATTCGTCCTCGAAGAACTTGATGGCGTTGAGGGCCAGATCACGGGCCTTGTCGTGCTGGGAGAAGACCACCACCGCCGCCGAGCCGATGAAGCAGCCGTATGGATTGAGGGTGTCGAAATCCAGCGGAATGTCGCCCAGGGACGCGGGCAGAATGCCGCCGGAGGCGCCTCCGGGGAAATACCCGTAGAATTCGTGGCCGTCGAGCATGCCGCCGCAGTATTCGTCGATCAGTTCCCGTACCGTGATCCCCGCCGGCGCCAGATGCACCCCCGGCTTCTTGACCCGGCCGGACACCGAGAACGAACGCAGCCCCTTGCGCCCGTGACGGCCGAAGGAGGTGAACCAGTCCGGCCCCTTCTCGACGATGTCGCGCACCCAGTGCAGGGTTTCCATGTTGTGCTCCAGGGTCGGGCGGCCGAACAGGCCGACTTCGGCCAGATAGGGCGGCCGCAACCGGGGCATACCGCGCTTGCCTTCGATGGATTCGATCATCGCCGACTCTTCGCCGCAGATGTAGGCGCCGGCCCCACGGCGCAGGTGGATCGGCGGCAGGCCGCCCTTGACCGGCGGATCGGCCTGCAGCCTGGCCAGTTCGGTCTGGAGAATCTTGCGGGCGGCGGGATATTCGTCGCGCAAATAGATGTAGATGGCCTCGCAACCGACCACGTGGGCGGCCACCAGCGCCCCTTCGAGAAAACGATGGGGATCGGACTCCAGATAATGACGGTCCTTGAAGGTGCCCGGCTCCCCTTCGTCGATGTTGACCGCCAGGTAGCGCGGCGCCGGCTGTTTGCGGACGATGTCCCATTTGACGCCGGCGGGAAACCCGGCTCCACCGAGCCCCCGAAGGCCGGCGTCCTTGAGGGCGGCGATCACGGTCTCCGGATCGCGGTGTCCTTCCACCAGGCCGAGCAGCAATTCGTAACCGCCCTTGGCGCGGTAGGCGTCGTAATCGGTATATTCGGGAACCGGCGCCTTCACCGCCCCGGTTTCCACCGCCGCCTGGACCTTCTCCGGCGTCGCCCCGTCGATCGGATTCTGTCCCACCACGGCCACCGGTGCATGCTGGCAGCGGCCCACGCAGGGCGCCGGCAGCACCCGCACCCTTTCGCCCAACCCCCGTTTGAGCGCATCGATCAGTTCGTGGGCGCCGAACATCTGGCAGGTCAGCGATTCGCAGACCCGCACCGTCAGCGGCGGTGGCGGCGTCTCACCTTCCTTGACCACGTCGAAATGGTGGTAGAAGGTCGCCACCTCGTACACTTCCGCCGGCGACAGCTTCATTTCGTGGGCCAAGGCAACGATGTGCTTGGCGGAGATGCATTTGTAGGCATCCTGAATCTTGTGCAGATGCTCGATGAGCAGGTCACGGCGCCGCGGCGCTTCGCCGAGCAGCGCGCGGATTTCCTCCAGCGCGGTGAGATCCACGGGCCGTCCGCGCGCCACCCGGACCTTTCTCTTGCGTGCCTGTTCCGCTGCCATAATGCCTTACCTTTACAGTTAGGTTACATCCCGCCAAATCTAACCAAGCCGGATCAAGAATTCAAACCTTATTGTTGACTGCTTAATTTCATTTGACGAAACAATGCTGCTCGGCTTCCCGTTCCGCATCCTTCAATTTGCCACGCAAAATCTTAGACTGGGGCGGATCGCGAAATACGCCGCCCCGTTCGCCGGGCATGGACTTGAGGTTCTTGAAGACCAGGGCTTCGGAATAGGTTTGATAGTTCAGGCGCCGGGCCACCTGATCCGCCTTGCAGCTGCAGTGGTAGAGGTTGTCGTAGGTCTGGCCGCCGTGTTCGCGCATGCACTGGAACACGTATTCCACCCGGGCCTGGGTGGGCCAGTCGTTGCCGGGGGCCGGTTTCGACGCCGCCGCCGCTTCCGGTCCGCGGCCGTCGGACTGGGTGGCGCAACCGGCCGACAGGGCGGCCAGCACGATCAACGAACGATACAGTTTGACACTCATGAACGGCTCCTTCTGAAGATGAACGGAGGGGGATATAATTGAAGAACGATTCTATCATTCCCAGCGCCGGAGGACAGGCCATGGCCGCTCCCGCCAGACGCCGCGCCACCTACGAAGATCTGTGCCGGGTTCCCGAACCTTTGGTGGCGGAGATCATCGACGGCGAACTGATCGTCCATCCCCGCCCCGCACCGAAGCACGCCCGGGCCACTTCCATGCTCGGGGGTGAAATCATCCACCCTTTCGACAAGGGCCGCGGCGGTCCCGGCGGCTGGTGGATCCTCGACGAGCCGGAATGCCACCTGGGCGACGACGTGGTGGTGCCCGACCTGGCCGGCTGGCGCCGGGAGAAACTGCCGCGCCTGCCCGACACCGCCTGGTTCGAAACGGTGCCGGACTGGGTTTGCGAGGTACTGTCCCCGGCCACCTACAAGACCAACCGCCACCGCAAGATGCCGCTCTACGCCCGCCACGGCGTCGCCCACCTGTGGCTGGTGGATCCGGAGGCCCGCACCCTGGAAGCCTACCGCCTCCAGGAAGGCCGCTGGTTGCTGCTGGCCACCTTCTCCGACCGGGAAACGGTGGCGGCCGAACCCTTCGCCGCCGTCCCCTTCGAACTGGGCGGCCTCTGGGCCGATTAGAGGACGATCTGCCGGAAATCCCGCACCTGGCGGTGGCGGGCGTCCGCCTGTACTTCCCGGTCGCGCACCAGCCACACCGTCGCCATCCCCGCCTCCCGGGCGGCGTCCAGCTCCTCGACCACGTCCGACAGGAACAGGATCTCCGCCGGCGGCAGCCCGACGGCCTCGGCGATCTTGCGATAACTTTGCGGATCGCGCTTGGGCCCGGTGCGGGTATCGAAGAAGCCGGAGAACAGCGGCGTCAGGTCGCCATAGGGGGTATGGCCGAACAACAACCGCTGCGCCGGCACCGAACCGGAGGAAAAAACGTACAGGCCCAATCCCTGCGCTTTCCATTCCCGCAATTTTTCCACCGCATCTTCGTAGACGTGTCCCTGGAAGTCGCCGTTTTCGTAGCCCGCCTGCCAGATCATCCCCTGCAGAGCCTTGAGGGGCGGGAATTTCTCGTCCCGGTCGCTCCAGGCCTCCAACTGGGCGACGATACCGTCCAGATCCAGGGACCGGCCGGCGATGCGTCGCACCTCCGCCAGCAGCGGCTTCACTTGCGGATCGTCGGCCCGGCGGCGGACGAAATCCCCCAGCCGGGCCCGGGCGTAGGGAAACAGCACCTCCTTGACGAAACTCAGGGACGAGGTGGTGCCTTCGATATCGGTGAGGATCGCGCGGATCATGCCCCGACCTTCGCCAGCCAGTCCTCCAGGCGGGGGAAGCGGTCGGCGATGTCGCTGCCAGTGTAGTCCGCCTCCCAGCCTTCCGGGGTGGTGAACAGGCGGATGCATTTGAGATGCGGGCGCGCGCCCATGTCGAACCAGTGACGGGTGCCGGCGGGCACGCTGATGAGATCGCCGGCTTCGCACAGAACGATGTGGACCCGGTCGTCGGGGTGGAGATAGAACAGGCCGCGACCGCCGACGAAGAAACGCACCTCGAAATCGCGGTGGGTGTGCTCGGACAGGAACTTGGCCCGCAGCGCCTCGCGCTGGGGATGCTCGGGGGTGACGGCGATGACGTCGGCGGAACGGAAGCCGTAGGTTTCCTTGAGGCGCCGGACTTGGGCCTCGTAGGCGGCGAGGATGGCGTCCTGATCGGCGTCGTCCGCCAGGGGCCGGTCCGCCTGCCAGCGCTCGAACAGGACGCCGATACGGTCCAGGCGCTCGGCGATGGCTTCGGGATCGGCGATCGTCTCGAACGGCTCGAAGCCGGTTTCCGGGGAAACGGTCAACAGGCTCATGATCTCACTCCGTACAGTCTCACTTCACAGTCGAACATGAATTCCAGCGCCTCCACCGCCGTGAGCGCCGCCGCGACGCTGCGTCCCCAGGCGTAGAAGCCGTGGCCGGCGATGATGTAGGCGTGCAGGCGGCGGTGGCGGTCGATCCAGGCGTCCACCTTGGCCGCCAGGCGGGGAATGTTCTGGTCGTTGGGGAAGATGGGCACCACCAGGCGGTGGGCGTGGGTGTCGATGCCGTCGAGGGCCTTGAGCAGTTCGTGGTCCTCGAGCACCAGTTCCCCCTTGAACAGGCGTGAGGCCAGCACCGCCGCCGGGGAATGGGGATGGAGCACCGCGCGGACCTCGGGAAAACGGCGGTAGACGCCCAGATGAAGGGCGGTTTCCGCCGACGGCCGCCGGTCGTCCAGAGAGCGCCCCTCGGCGTCCACCCGGAGGATGTCGTCGGGGGTCAGGCGGCCCTTGTGACGTCCGGACACGGTGACGACGAAGGTGCCGTCGTCGAGACGGGCGGACAGGTTGCCGCTGGTGGCCGGCACCCAGCCGCGCCGGTACAGCTCCCGCCCGGCCTCGATCAGTTCCGCGGCCGCCCGCTCGAACCCGCTCATGGCACCTGGAGGTTGTCGATCAGCCGGGTCCGCCCCAGCCAGGCGGCGGCGAGAATCACCAGGGGCCGGTCACCGGGCGCGGCCTCCGCGAGATCGGCGCGGCGGATCTCGAAATAGTCCGGGCGGAAACCGGCCTGGCGCAACCGCTCCCGCTGGCGCCGGCACAGGGCGGCGAAATCCGACTCCCCGGCGGCGATGGCGTCGCGCGCTTCGCACAGGGCGCGGTAGAGCGCCGGCGCCCGCGCCCGTTCCGCCGGGGTCAGATAGCCGTTGCGCGAACTCATGGCCAGGCCGTCGGGTTCGCGGACGATGGGGACACCGACGATTTCGATCGGGAAGTTCAAGTCGGCGGTCAGGCGCCGGATCACCTGAAGCTGCTGGTAGTCCTTCTCGCCGAACACCGCCACATCCGGCTGAACCAGGTTGAACAGCTTGGTCACCACGGTGGCGACGCCGCGGAAATGTCCCGGCCGACTGGCACCGCAGAGCGTCTCGGTGATGCCGGGTACCTCCACGTAGGTGGACTCCGCCAACGTCCGCGGATAGATTTCGGCCACCGCCGGGGCGAACAACAGATCGGCGCCCCGCTCCGTCAGCCGGGCGCGGTCCCGGTCCAGGGTGCGGGGGTAACGGTCGTAGTCCTCGCCGGGACCGAACTGGAGCGGATTGACGAACACGCTCACCACCACCCGGTCGGCCCGCGTCCGTCCCACGTCCACCAACCGCAGATGGCCGTCGTGGAGATTGCCCATGGTGGGCACCAGGGCGATGCGGGCACCGTCCAGGCGCCAGACGCCCAACTGACGGCGCAGCTCGGCGATGGTGTCAACCTGCCGCATCGGTCGCTTCGTCCAGGCTGAAGTCCAACCCCTCGTAGAGGTCGGCCATCGGCACACCAAAATCGATGCTGGTCAGTGCCACCCAGGCATCCTCACCGGCGAAACCGAACAACTCCCACCGTCCCTGTTCGTTACGACGAAAGACGTCCACGGCATAGCGACGCGGATCGGCCAGCACGTATTCCCGCAACGACGGCAGACGCCGGTACCAGGCAAATTTCTCACCCCGATCGTATCCTTCGGTAGAAGGCGACAACACCTCGACCACCAGAATGGGATGATCCTTGTAATAGTTACGCTTGCGGTCCCCGGCGTCGCATGTCACCAGAACGTCGGGGTAAAAGAAAGCCTCACCGCCGTCAATGCGTACCTTCATGTCGGCGATGTAGACGCTGCAGGGGGTACCGCGCAGATGCGTGTGGAGTCGAAAGCCGAAGTTCATGGTCAGGCGCACGTGACCGTCCGCCGCCCCCACCATGGCGTAGACCCGTCCCTGAACATACTCGTGCTTGATCTGGGCGGTCTTCTCTCCTTCCAGATAGGCTTCCGGCGTCAAAGACAGGGACTCGGCGCTTGCCGGCATGATCACCTCCTCAGTAGCAATGGGCCTCGGCGGGAAAGTCGCCCGCCTTCACCGCCTCGACGTAGGCCCGCACCGCCGCCTCGATCCCGCCGGCACCGGCGAGGAAATCCTTGACGAAACGGGGTGGCGTCCCGTCGGGCCACAGTCCCAGGAGATCGTGCAGCACCAGCACCTGGCCGTCGCAGTGGGGACCGGCGCCGATGCCGATGGTGGGGACCGAAACCTCGGCGGTGACGGCCTCGGCCAGGGTCGCCGGGATGCATTCCAGCACCAGCAGATCGATCCCGGCCTCTTCCAGCAGGCAGGCGTCCTCGAGCAAACGCTGGGCCGCCGGGGGATCGGCGCCCTGGACCCGGTAGCGCCCCAGACGATGGATCGACTGGGGCAGCAAGCCCAGATGCCCGCAAACGGGAATGCCCTCGGCCACCAGGGCCCGCACCGTCTCCAGGCGCGGCCGGCCGCCCTCCAGCTTCACCATCTGGGCACCGGCACGCATCAGTCTCGCGGCGCCGGCGACCGCCTGCCGCGGGGTCGGGTAACTGGCGAAGGGCAGGTCCGCCAGCAGCAACGCCCGCTGAAGCCCCCGGCGCACGCAGGCGGTATGATAGGCCATGTGCGCCAACGTCACCGGCACGGTAGTGGCGTGTCCCTGGATCACCGTTCCCAGGGAATCGCCCACCAGGACCACCTCGACGCCC
>Ga0256841_1003100_pt1 | contig 12659 bp, 10 predicted proteins | sample 356308metaG_FD_185971 | JGI IMG/M metagenome (GOLD analysis project Ga0256841, IMG submission 185971) | Hydrothermal vent microbial communities from Mid Atlantic Ridge, Atlantic Ocean - 356-308 | ecosystem: Environmental > Aquatic > Marine > Hydrothermal vents | place: Atlantic Ocean: Mid...
CGAGGTGATTATTCCGTTCATACGATAGAGCCTCCTTGCCTCGAGTGCGACGGATGAGTCGATGCAGTTTCCTGACTCCAGTGTAGCCGGGACGCACCGCCTCTGCCAGAGACCCTGGACCGCGCCTTCCGGGCCCTTGGTCCTACCTGTTGCCCAGGCATATCCGACCAAAGTCTGTATTCCCCACCGCTGACTCTGAGCGTCTGTCTCTGTCCTGGAATTCCCCGACAAGACCGGGATTCCCCAATCAAAAACGAGGCCCGACCGGTTCGGTCAGGCCTCGAGATTGGTTCGCAGGAGCAGGCCAGGGCTACACCCAGCCAGAGCTACATGCCGGGGCGGGCCGGGGCGTTGTTCAGGATGCCCTCGATGCGCTCCAGGACCTCCGGGCTGAGCTTGATGGTCGCGGCCCGGGCGTTGGATTCCACCTGGCTGGGCCTGCTGGCCCCGGTGATCACGCTGCTGATCTCCGGCCGCCGCAGGATCCAGGCCAGGGCCAGCTGGGCCATGGTGATCCCCAGCTCCTGGGCGATCTGGGTGAGCTGGCGCACCTTGGCCACGTTTTCCTCGGTCAGGTCCGCCTTCATCCACTCCGCAATCTGCCCCCCGCTGGCCAGCCGGCTGCCTTCAGGGATGCCTTCGTTGTACTTGCCGGTGAGGACCCCTTGAGCCAGGGGGCTCCAGACCGTCAGCCCCAGGCCGTGTTTGGCCGCGGTGGGCATGATCTCCGGCTCGATGTGCCGGTCTAGCATGTTGTACCGGGGCTGCTCCACCTGGGGTAGGTAGCAGTTGTAGAGCCGGGACGTCCCCACCGCCTCCTCGATCTGGGCCGCGCTCCAGACGCTGGTGCCCCAGTAGAGCACCTTCCCCTGGTGGACCAGGTCGTCCATGGCCCGCACCACCTCCTCCACCGGCGTCTCCGGGTCGAAGCGGTGGCAGAAGTAGATGTCCAGGTAGTCGGTGCCCAGGCGTTTCAGGCTCTTCTCCACCGACTCCATGATGTGCTTGCGGCTCAGCCCCCGGTCGTTGACGTTCTCGCTCATGGGCCAGAAGACCTTGCTGCTGATGACCAGGTCGCTGCGTTTGTACTCCCGGATCACTGAGCCCACCACCTCCTCGGCTCGGCCCCGGGCGTAGACGTCGGCCACGTCGATGAAGTTGATGCCTTGCTCGATGGCCGCATGGATGCAGCGAGCCGCCATCTCGTCCTCCACACTGCCGCCATAGGTGAGCCAGGCCCCCAGGCTCACCGCGCTGACTTTCATGCCGGCCCGTCCCAGTCGCCGATATTCCATGGATGCGCTCCTCTTCTCTGTTCTGTGGACTTCTCTGTGGGTGACAGCTTCCTCTGTGGGTCTCTGTTCGTGATCCCCCACGGTCTGGCATCTCCAGGCTGCTACAGAAATCGTAGCAGCAGGAATTGTAGCAGAGAGCGCGTTGGACGGCAAACAAAAACGGTTTAGACCCGATCCGGGCAAAAGGAACGGGCGCGCACCGCTCCGCGCCCGTCTCCGTGTGTCAGTGATATCTGTGTGCCAGTGATGGTTGAAGAGCGGTGGTTGCAGGAAACCCGGCTAGAAGTCCACCAGCTTGCCCTCGTAGGCGTAGCGGAAGAGCTTCTCCATCTCCTCTCGGCTGGGCAGGCGAGGCGCGGCCAGGATGGCGTTGTCCGTCTCCGCGTGTTCGCAGAGGACGTCCAGGGCCTTCTCGAACTCCTCCTGGGCGATGCCCAGCGCGGCGATGGTGGTGGGCTGCCCCACCTTCTCGGCCAGCTCCCAGATGCGCTGGGCCAGGAGCCGGGCCGCCTCCTTCCGGGAGCCGGCCTCCCCCAGGCCCAGCCGACGGACCAACTCCTGGTAGCGGCCGGCCTCTCCGTTGGCGGTGAACTCGATGGTGTAGGGCAGAAAGAGGGCCACCGCTCGACCGTGGGGCACCTTGAAGTAGCTGCCGAAGCTGTGTCCCAGGGCGTGGGCCAGGGCCACGTAGGAGTTGCCGAAGCCCAGGCCGGCAATGGTGGCCGCGTTGGCCATCTTCTCCCGGGCCTCCATGTCCTCCTCGCCTTTGGTCACGGCCCGAGGCAGGTAGGTGAAGACCATCTCCGCGGCCTGCAGGCAGAGGGGATCGGTGAAGTCGCTGTGGAAGTTGGCCGTGTAGCCCTCGATGGCGTGGGTGAGGACGTCCATGCCTGTGTCCGCGGTGATGCGCGACGGCAGACGTCGGGACATCTCCGGGTCCACGATGGCTACGGTGGGGGTGAGTTCCCGGTTGCCCAGGCCGATCTTGCGCCGGGCCTCGGTGTCCGTGAGCACCACCATCCAGGTGACCTCGCTGCCCGTGCCCGCGGTGGTGGGGATGGCCACCATCTTGACCTTGTGCAGCCCCAGAGGGAAGAGGGGGCTGATCTCCTCCGGCTCCAGGTCCGGTCGTTCGTAGAGGGCCCACATGGCCTTGGCCGCGTCCATGGCGCTGCCACCCCCCAGCCCCACGATCCAGTCTGGTTCCAGTTCCTTCATCCGTTCCACGCCCCGGCGCACGGTCTGCAGGCTGGGCTCCGGCTCCACCTCCGGGAAGGCGGCCACCTCCATGCCGGCGCTGCGCAGGTGTTGGGCCACCTTCTCCGTGAAGCCCAGCTGATCCAGGGTAGGGTCCGTGACGATAAAGGCCCGCTGGCCCTGGAGCTGCTCCAGATAGCTCAGGGCGTCCTCGCCGAAGGCGATCTCCGGGGATGTGAAGAACCACATGGTTCTGCCTCCTGGAAACGATGGCGCCAGGCTACTCCCGGAATTCCGTGTCCACCTGGGTGGCGCAGCGGACCAGCTCCTGGGCGGCCTTGACGTTCTTCATGATCTTGATCAGGTTGCCGTCCAGCTTCAGCTGCCGGGTCATCAGCCCCTGGATGGGGTCCAGCTGGCCGGTGAGCACCTTCTTCCACTTGTCGTAGCTGGCGCTGATCTTGAACTCCGGATTCTTGAAATTGGGGTCGTTGGTGTAGGCCGCCTCCCGACACTCGCCGTGCCACAGGTCCATGTAGATGATGTCCGGCGGGTTGGTTCCTTCCACCACGAAGTAGAAGTCGCCCTCCCAGTTCTTGGCCGCGTTGCGGTAGGCGTCGCTGCTGTTGATCTGTTCCTTCATGGCCTCGGCCCATTCCTGGCTGGGGAAGAGAATGCCCATACGCTTGCTCCTTTCCAAAGTGGTTCCAAAATGGTTGGGTTTCCGAATCGGTCGAGTTGCTCGGTCCGTCAGCTGGGAGGCGAACAGTTGAATGGCTTTGGGGATCTGCTCGAGCTGTGAACGGGCGATGAAACGGACGAAGAAACGGACGATGCAACGGACCCGCTGTGGAGGTTCTCCGAACCCAGGATAGTGAAGGGATGTGCTGGCTGGGTTTCCGGTCTGTCTAGCGGATGTCTCACCCTGCTTTCTGGCCCAGCTTGCGCCGGATCCGGGCCAGGCGATGCTCCAGCTCGGCCACCTGACCCAGGGAGCGGGCGTGGCTCGGCCCCTGCTGCAGGTTGTGCAGGGCCCAGGAAGCCCACATGGCCGCCTGCTCCAGATCCCGGGCCTGCCACTCGCAGAACTTGGCCAGCTCCACGTAGGGCCGGGGATCCGGGCCGGGGACGGTGGTGATCCAGCGCTGCCAGATGGCCGTGGCCTCCGGCCAACGGCCCTGGCGTTTGAGCAGCCGCCCCAGCCGGAAGAAGATCTCGGCCAGCAGATCCGGCTCCCGGCTCAGCTCCAGGGCCCGGCGGTAGGCCCGCTCCGCCTGCCGAAGCTCCCCTCGCTCCTCGTAGAGCCGGCCCAGCCCGGCCAGCTCCACCCCGGCGATCTCCCCCCGGTCCGCGGAGTCGTGGGGCGTGGCGAAATGGCGGCAGATGGTCTCGGCCAGGGCCACCATGGAGACGATGTCCTCCCGGTTGTGGTAGAAGACCCGGCGCATGGGCCCGGCCTGGCCGGTGAGCAGGTAATGCTGGTAGATCTGAGGGATCAGGCGGCCAGGCACGTCCTCTTCCTGGCGCTGGTGGTCCAGGATGGCCCGCTCCAGGCTGCCCAGGGCGCAGCTCTCCAGCCGCTTCCGCCACAGGCGCCGGGCCGGGGAGAGCAGGTCCAGGTGGGGAGCGGCGGGCTGAAGAAGGGGCGGCTCCGCGTGCTGGCTGGGCAGCAGGTGACGGTTCAGCCGGTAGCGGTTGCGCAGCAGCGGGGCGTCGAAGGTGCGGCCGTTGAAGGTGACCAGCCCCTGTCGGGCTTCCAGGAGCTCGGCCACCGCGTGGAGCAGGGCCGGCTCCTCCCCGGGGTGGCGAGCGAAGAACTGACGCACCACGAACTCCTCGCCCCGGGGCCCGGGCTCGAAGGCGCCCACCCCCACCATGAAGGCGAAGACCCCCGCGCCCGAGCCCAGCCCGGTGGTCTCCGTGTCCAGGAAGGCCGCCGCTCGGAAGTCGAACCCCTCCGGCAGGGCCAGCCCCTGGGCCTCCTGGCCCAGCAGCGCCCCCAGAGGACGAACGCCCCGCACCGTCTCCTGGGGAAGGCGCTCCTCCACCAGGAAGCAGCTGCCCGCCGCGTTCTCCACCGTGCGGCCCGAAACCAGGCGCTCCAGCGGCCCAGACGGGCTGTCACCGAAGTCGTCCTCGGCCAGGCCCGGCGGCAGAGCAGGTTCCTCCCGCGTCCGCCGGGAGCGTAGCTCCTGCAGGCGGCGCAGGCGGTCCAGAGTGGAAGGGGCCTTCGTTTCGTCGGGCATTGGGCGGGTGGCTGGGCAAAGGTGGATGGCCGTTCGTCCCATCCATTGTAACCCAGATCCAGGGGGCCAGGGAAATTGCCGGGAAATTTTGCCGGGCCGCTTCTGCCAGGTCCCACCGATCCGCCAGATTGTTTGCCAGAGCTCCAGGCCGAGGGCTATAATGGGGGCAGTTTGCCGCCACCCACGCCATCCACGCTTCCACGGACCAGGAGCCACCTTTGCAAGCCCCAGCCAAGCGCTGGCAACTCCATCCCGCCGCGCCGCCCGCCTTCCTCCAAGCCAGCCCGGAACACCCCTTGCTGCTCCAGGTGCTCTACAACCGGGGCCTGCGCACGGCCGATGAGGTGGCCGCCTTCCTGAACGGCCCGGACGCTGTGCGAGAGAACCCCTACCGCCTGCGGGATATGCCCCAGGCGGTCCAGCGCATCCTCCAGGCCCTGGAGAGAGAGGAGACCATCTGCGTCTACGGCGATTTCGACGCGGACGGCGTCAGCGCCACGGCCCTGCTGGTGGACGCGCTGAAGGCCGCAGGGGCCCGGGTGGGGGCCTACATCCCGGACCGGGTGGACGAGGGCTACGGCCTGAACCAGGAGGCCATCCAGCAGATCGCCGGCAAGGCCCAGCTCCTCGTCACTGTGGACTGCGGCATCCGCAGCGTGGCGGAGGTGGCCCTGGCCAAGCGCCTGGGCCTGGACGTGATCGTCACGGACCACCACTCGGTGGGGCCGGAGCTGCCGCCGGCCCTGGCTGTGGTCAACCCCCAGCGGGCAGACTGCTCCAGCGGCTTCCACCGCCTGGCTGGGGTGGGGGTGGCCTACCGCCTGGCCCAGGCCGTGCTCCGGGCCACATCCCAGCAGCCCTGGAGCTCCCTGGTCCCAGATCAGGTGGCGGAGCTGGAGGCCTCCCTGCCGGACCTGGTGGCCATCGGCACGGTGGCGGACATGATGCCCCTCACCGGGGAGAACCGTTCCTTGGTGCAGCGAGGGCTGGAGAAACTGCGGGAGACCCCGCGGCCCGGCCTGAGTAGCCTCTTCCAGCACGCTGGCCTGCGCCCACCGGCAGTGGACAGCGCCGCCATCAGCTTCCGCATCGCACCCCGCATCAACGCGGCCGGCCGCCTGGAGCACGCCAAGCTGGCCTACGAGCTCCTGCGCACCCCGGACCCGGCCCGGGCCCATGCCCTGGCTCGTCACTTGGAGGAGCTGAACCAACGCCGCCAGAAGCTGACCGCAGAGGCCCAGGCGGCGGCCCAGGCCCAGGTGGCCGAGAACGGACAGGATCCCGCCATCCTGGTGGCCAGCAGCCCGGATTTCCTGCCTGGCATCGTGGGGCTGGTGGCGGGCCGCCTGGCCAGCCAGTTCTACCGACCGGCCGTGGTCATCGAGGAAGGGCCAGAAGAATCCCGCGGCAGCGCCCGCAGCATCCCCGAGTTCCACATCACCCAGGCCCTGGACCAGCTGCGTCACCTGCTGGTGCGCCACGGCGGCCACAGCCGAGCCGCTGGCTTCACCCTGCGCACCGAGCGCCTGCCCGAGCTGCGGGAGGCCCTGGCCGCCCTGGCCCAGGAGGCCCTGAGCGGCTATCCGGACCTGCGCCCCGTCCTCTGGCTGGACGCGGAGGTGGCCCTCCAGGACATCACCTGGGCCCTGCAGGAGCAGCTCACCCGGCTGGAGCCCACCGGGGAAGGCAACAGCCCACCCCTCTTCCTGGCCCGGGGCTGTCGGGTGCGCCGGGTGCGGAGCGTGGGCCAGGGCAAGCACCTGAAGCTCTCCGTGGACGCGGGCCAGGGCTCCCCCACCCTGGACGCCATCGCCTTCCACCAGGGGGCCTGGCGCTCGGAGCTCCGGCCTGGCAGCCGGGTGGACCTGGCCTTTCACCTGGAGGTGAACGAGTGGCAGGGCCGGCGCACCCTCCAGCTCAACGTGCAGGACCTGCGCCCCGGGGAGTAGAGCCATCCCCGCCCGGGGTGGCCTGTCCGATGGCGCACCAACCGATCGAAAACGAGAGCAAGCCAATGAAAACAAGTCACTCAACCGCTCATCCCCCCGATGGTCCATCTTTCCTCCGCCGCCTGAGCACGCCCATGAAGGTCGGCCTGGCCTTCGGCGCCCTGGGCCTGCTCCTGACCCTGGTGGGCATCCTGCGGGGGAACGTGCCCCTGCGCCCCGCCAACATCCTGGTGGCCCTGCTCCTCGGCGGTGGCGTCTGGTTCCTGGTGAGCTGGGCCGTGGCCACCGCGGCAGTGGATGTGGAGAATGACCTGGCGGAGGATCTGGCGGAGGATCTGGAGGGAGCCCTGGCTCCTGGGAAGGCTGGAAGAGGAGAGACTGAAAGAGAAGCGGCTGGGGAAGAGGAGGAAGTCGAATGAGCGCCGAGGAACGTGGGAGCTCCGGGGCCGATCCGGCCCTGGCGCAACGGCTGAGCAACGTTCGGGCTGTGCTCCTGGACATGGACGGGGTGGTCTACCGGGGCCGCCAGCCCCTGCCCGGCGTCCAGGAGCTCCTGGACTACCTGGAGCGCACAGGCCGCCAGTGGCTCTTCGTCACCAACAACGCCACCAAGACCCCGGAGATGTTCGTCCAGACCCTGGCGCAGATGGGCATCCAGGCCACGCCCGGCCACATCCTGAGCAGCGCGCTGGCCACAGCCAGCTGGCTGGCCAACGAATACCCGGCCCGGGGACGGGTCCAGGTGGTGGGCATGTCCGGTCTGCTCCTGGCCCTGCTGGAGCAGGGCTTCACCCTGGCCGGGGATCCCTTCCAGGCTGACTTCGTGGTGGCCGCCGCGGACTTCGACCTGACCTTCCGCAAGGTGGCCGACGCCACCCTGGCCATCCGCAACGGCGCCCGCTTCGTGGGCACCAATATCGACGCCTCCTGGCCCAGCGAGCGGGGGGAGCTCCCTGGCGCGGGGAGCATCCTGGCCCTGCTGGAGACCGCGTCCGGCGTGGCCCCCACGGTCATCGGCAAGCCCTTCCCGGGCATGTTCCAGCAGGCCATGCGCATGCTGGGGGTGGGGCCGGAGGAGACCCTCATGGTGGGGGACCGGTACGAGACGGACATCGCCGGGGCCATCAAGCTGGGCATCCTCACCGCGGCGGTCCTGACCGGGGTGACCACGGAGCAGGGCTTCCGCCAGGCGGATCCGCCGCCAGACATCATCGTCCCCGGCCTGCCGGGGCTCTTGGCTCTCTTCCAGGCCGGGGATCGGCCCCGCTGATCCAGGCCTTTCCTCGCCAGGCCCTTTCCCCAATTTTTTGACCCGGCACGAACAGATGCGCTACAATCAATCCATGCGCGCCATCCATCTACAGCCGCGGGAAGCGGTCGAAACCAAGCGCTCCTTGCTGGATCTTTCCCGAGAGGAGCTAACCGAATACATCACTGGCCTGGGGGAGCCCAAGTTCCGGGCCAAGCAGATCTGGGAGTGGATCTACAAGCGCTACGCGCCGGATTTCCACTCCATGACCAACCTGCCCAAGGCCCTGCGGGAGCGGCTGAGCCAGGAGGCCACGGTCCAACCCTTGACGCCGGTGACCCAGGTGGTCTCCCAGGACCGGGAGACCCAGAAGCTCCTTTTCGCCCTGCCCGACGGCCAGACCCTGGAGGCGGTGCTCATGCTCTACGAGCGGCGGCGCACCCTCTGCATCAGCAGCCAGGCGGGCTGCGCCATGGGGTGCACCTTCTGCGCCACGGCCCAGGGCGGCCTGGCCCGCAACCTGACCGCAGGGGAGATCCTGGCCCAGGTGCTCTACTTCGCCCGCTACCTGGCCAACCCCTCCCAGGAGCCGGAGCTGCGGGTGGAGCGGCCCACCGCGGTCACCAACATCGTCTTCATGGGCATGGGCGAGCCCCTGCACAACTACCGCCACGTCTGGACAGCCATCCGTCGCTTGACGGACCCGGAGGCCTTTGGCCTGGGGGCCCGGCACATCACTGTGAGCACCGTGGGGTTGGCGCCCATGATCGACCGCATGGCCGAGGAAGGGCTGCAGGTGAACCTGGCCGTGAGCCTCCATGCGCCCAACGACGAGCTGCGCAGCCAGCTGGCGCCCATCAACCGGCGCTACCCGGTGGCGGAGCTCCTGGCCGGGGTGGAGCGCTACATCGCCCGGACCAACCGGCGGGTCACCTTCGAGTACGCCCTCATGCGGGGCATCAACGACAGCCCGGAGCTGGCCGTGGAGCTGGCCCAGAAGATCCAGCATCTCCTCTGCCACGTGAACGTGATCCCGCTGAACCCCATCCCGGGCAGCCCCTTCCAGCCCAGCAGCCGAGAGGCGACAGAGCGCTTCGTGGGCATCCTGCGGGACCACGGAATCCCCACCACCATCCGCCTGCGCCGGGGCATCGAGATCAACGCGGGCTGTGGTCAACTGCGCCGGGCTGTGGCCGGGTGAACGCCTGCTCTGTCCCTGCCGCTCCAATGCAAAAGCGCCAGCTTCTCCAGGGAAACTGGCGCTTGCCTGTAGACCGGGAACCCCCGGGGCGCCCCACTTCGGGGGCCGAAGGCCGGACTAGACCTTGGTCATGGTGCGCAGGCAGGAGGTGCAGAGCCGCTTGGAGACCATGCGGCCGTTCTCGAAGACCTTCACCTTCTGGATGTTCAGGTTCCACTTGCGCCGGGTGGCCTTCTTGGACCAGGGGCGGTTGTTGCCGAACTGGGGGCTTCGCCCACAAACTTGACATCGAGCCATTTTCGTTACTCCTTCTGACCTGGGACCCGGGGACGAGCGCCACGGATAATGGAAACAAGTTCTCAGGTGCAAAGTTCTCAGGTGTCGCTGCAATCTGCGATGTTCAAACCTTTGAAATGTACCACACGCCTGGGCGCCTGTCAAAATCATCGCTCTTTTGAACCATCACCTCCTCGCCAAATTTGGAGTGTTTCCACGTGAGCAAGGTACGCATTGTCACCGACAGCAATGCCTGGATCCCCCCGGACATCCGGGAGAAATACCCCATCGAGGTGCTCCCCCACCTGATCAAGATCGGCAGCCGGCGCTTCCCAGAGGGGCCAGACTTCACCGCCGACATCATGTTCGACCGGCTGCGCCAGGCCAGCCTGGAAGGGCGGCCCTCCATGCCCGAGCTTCGGGCCCCGGATCTGAACCAGATCATCGACGTCTACCAGCGCCTGGGCCAGGAGACCGAGGAGATCGTCGCCATCCACATGAGCAGCCACCTGAGCCCCATGTGGGCCCAATCTCGCCGGGCCGCGGAGGCGGTGATGGGGCGCTACCGCATCCGGGTGGTGGACAGCCTGAGCACCTCCATGGGCCTGGGGATCCTGGTGCAGCTGGCCGCGGAGGCCGCGGAGAAGGGCGCGGACATCCACCAGGTGGCCCGGCTGGTCAACGGCGCCATCCCCCACCTCTACGTCACCTTCTTCGCCGAGTCCCTGGCCTATCTGGAGCGGAGCGCCAACCTGGGCGCAGCCCAGAGCGTCCTGGGCACCATGCTGGGCATCAAGGCCATGCTCACCATGGAGGAGGGGCGACTCATCCCCCTGGAGAAGGCCCAGACCCGGGAGGACGTGGTGGAGAAGCTCTACGAGTTCATCGCGGAGTTCGCCCAGATCGAACAGGTGGGCGTGGCCAGCCACAACTACGACCTCCACAAGGAGATGCTACTCCAGCGCCTGGCCGAGAACATGCCCGACCTGCCCACTCACGACCTCCCCTACACCCCCAGCCTGGCGGTCCACCTGGGCCCCAACGCCATGGGGGTTATCGTCTACGAGGGCGCCAACGGCTTCTGGTAGCCGAGGGCCCGGCTGTCTGACCCCAATCCCGGGGACGCCTCCTTCGCAACGACCTGGTTCGCGCCCGGTCACCCACCCCCACATCGGACCGGATGGGAGAAACCACGGTGAAGAAAGATTCCGCTTACCGACGACTGCAACGCATCCTGGAGCTGGAAGAGAAGCAGGGCTGGCGCAACCGGGCCGTCATCGGCGGCGCGGAGGCCCTGCGGGAACGCTGGGTCAAGGACGCGCTGGCCGAGGGCCAGGACCCGGCCACGGTCCAGGCCATCCAGGCTCTGCTCACCGAGTACGCCCAGGCGGATCCCGGGGCGCGACCGGGGTTGGCCCAGCGCATCCGCCGCCTCATGGCCGAAGGCCTGCCCGAGGAGGCCCAGAAGACCCAGCCCGAGTCGGCGTCCACCGCTCCGCCCCCTGGAGAGCCTGCGCCCACTCCTCAGGCCGAAGCCGAGGGGGGCCTGGAGGTCATCGACCAGGTGGGCGCCAGCCGGGATCCCTCCCGCCAGGAGCCGCCCCGGCCCGCCCCCAAGCCCAAGAGCGAACCCGCCCTGGCTCCGCCCACCGGCGTGTTAGAGTCCCCGGTCACCATCCTCCGGGGCATCGGCTCCCAGAAGGCGGAGAAGCTGGCTCGCCTGGGCATCCGCACCATCGAGGACCTGATCTGGCACATCCCCTTCCGCTACGACGACTTCAGCAAGCTGCGCACCATCGCCGAGCTGGAACCAGGCGAGCGGGTGACGGTGGTGGCCAATCTGTGGCAGGTGAAGGAGCGCAAGATCAGCCTGAAACGCCACATGGTCCAGGGCATCCTCAACGACGGCACCGGGACCCTGCGGGCCACCTGGTGGAGCAAGTGGGTCGCCCCCAAACTCCAGGCGGAAGTGGGCAAGACCCTGCGCCTGCGGGGCACCGTGGGCCTCTACATGGGGCAGAAGACCCTGGAGCACCCGGAGTTCGAACGCGCGGACAACAACGACGTGGCCCGAGGGCAGATCGTCCCCGTCTATCGGCTGACCGAGGGGATCGTCAACCGGCAGCTGCGGGGCTGGGTGAACCAGGCCATGAAGCTGGCCCTGCCCCAGGTGAAGGACCCTCTGCCCCGGCGCATTCGGGAGCGCTACGGCCTTCTGGACCTGCGCTCGGCCCTGGAGCAGATCCACAGCCCCAAGAGCCAGGAACAGCTGGCCGCGGCCCGCAAGCGCCTGGCCTTCGATGAGCTCTTCTACATCCAGCTGGGGGTGCAGCGGCGACGCCATCTCTTCCGCCAGGCCACCGCCCTCTCCCTGGCCAGCAGCCCGGAGCTGCTGGATCGTTTCTGGTCCGCCCTGCCCTTTGAACCCACCGGGGCCCAGCGCCGGGTCCTCCAGGAGATCGCCCAGGACATCCAGCGCACCGTGCCCATGAGTCGCTTGGTCCAGGGGGACGTGGGCAGCGGCAAGACGGTGGTGGCGGCCGGGGCCATGTTCATCGCCGCGGCCAACGGTGCCCAGTCCGCGCTCCTGGCCCCCACCCAGATCCTGGCGGAGCAACACCACCGGGGCCTGAGCAAGATCCTGGCCGGCATGACCCGCTCCGACGGCCACCCCCTGGAGGTGGCCCTGCTCACCGGTCGGGTCACGGGCCGGGAGCGGGAGCGGGTGCTGGCCGGCCTGGCCGAGGGCAGCATCGACGTGGTGGTGGGCACCACCGCCCTGATCCAGGAGACAGTGACCTTCCGCAACCTGGGCCTGGCCGTGGTGGACGAGCAGCACCGCTTCGGCGTGGAGCAGCGGGGCACCCTGCGGGACAAGGGGACCAACGGCTCCGCCGAACCCTCGGAGAAACTGCCCCGGGTGCCCCACATGCTGGTCATGAGCGCCACGCCCATCCCCCGTAGCCTGGCCTTGACCCTCTACGGCGATCTGGACATCAGCGTCATCGACGAGATGCCCCCAGGCCGTCAGCCGGTGAAGACCAAGTGGTTTCTGCCCACGGAGCGGGAGCGCCTCTACGCCTTCCTGCGCCGTCGGGTGGAGGAAGGGCGCCAGGGCTACATCATCTACCCCCTGGTGGAGGAGAGCGAGAAACTGGCCGCGGGCGCCGCGGTGGACAGCTACCAGCGCCTGAGCCAGGAGATCTTCCCGGACCTGCGCCTGACCCTGCTCCACGGCCGCATGAG
>Ga0256841_1003101_pt1 | contig 12657 bp, 9 predicted proteins | sample 356308metaG_FD_185971 | JGI IMG/M metagenome (GOLD analysis project Ga0256841, IMG submission 185971) | Hydrothermal vent microbial communities from Mid Atlantic Ridge, Atlantic Ocean - 356-308 | ecosystem: Environmental > Aquatic > Marine > Hydrothermal vents | place: Atlantic Ocean: Mid...
AAAAGTTCCTTTAATGTTTTCTCTTTTTCGGATTCGTGTAGAAAACGGACAAGTGAAGTTCTAACACCGACATCAATTAAAGTTATCATTATTTGAATAGTGAACAATAGAGTTTGAAGAATACCGAAATCATTCTTCGTTAAAAAATGGGAATAAAGGGGAAGTAAAATAAAAGCCGAAGCTCTTAACGCAATGTTCCCGATTGTGTAAACTAAAGTATTTTTGCTTAATTTTTTTAAAGTCACTATTCAAATTCAATTATTAATTGAAAATATTTTAACTGTTGTATTTTTGTTTTCCGGTTTTGTTTGTGTTTTGCGGATTCTTTTTTTCGAATTTAATTCACTGAAAACAAATAAAACCCAACCGTAATGGTACAAAAAAGTTTTTTTGGAAACTTTAAGTTTTACTTTTTTGGGGAAATTAAATTTGAATAAAACCGATAATAAAATTTTGGAATACCTGCTAAACGTATTTACCGAGAAACTTTGGTAAATTATTTTTTTATTGTCGTCAACAATTTTTGTATGTAACTCGTTGTTAGAGAACAACCAGTTTATACCTTTGTTAATATAATCGGTATAATTTTTACCCGATGCACGTTGAATTGCAAGGAATGCCATTGGCGCCAAAGCATCTTGTTGTACCGAAAAAACCGGATATTTGCTAACCACTTCACCGTTAGTGGCATTGTAATGCCACCACCATTGACCGTGTTCTCCTTGTTTGCCTGCAAGTTTGTCGGCACATTCCATTGCAATCATTAAAGCTTCTTTGTTACCGAAAACTTTTGCATACATTGTAAATGCATAGATAGAATAAACTTGATCGGAGAAAGTACCGATACGTTCTCTGGATATGAGTTTCAACCTGCTTTTACCGCTGTGGGCAAAAATACCGTTGCCACCGTAATTGTTTCTAATTAATTGATAAACCTGGTGGGGAAGATCTTTAATTACCGCAGCGAAGTTTTTGTTGAAAATAGTTGCCGAAAGCAATCCGGTTAAAAACCAAGAAAGCTCCGTTGTAAGTTGTCTCTTTGCATCCTTGTAATCATTAAGTATGGTGTTAAAATTTATTTTAGGCAAAATTTGCACAAGTTTTTCCGGATTCGAAAGGGAAACCAGCCACAAAAGCAATCCGATATCGCCAATGCTTTTATATTTTTGCACATAAGTTATTTGTTGACCGATAACTTTATCAAGATCGATTTTTGTTTCCAAACCGTGAACCGAAGCTTTGTACAAACCCAAAAGGGCAATTAAATTATATCGCTGCGATTCTCCTCTGTTTACTACTTTGTTTCTGATTTCTTTCCGCTTCGAGTAAAAGGTTAAGTCCTCTTCGTTGAACATTTCTTCAATAGCCTTCAACGAAATGTTCAGCAGAGTATTTATCTTTGGATGAATGTCTGTCTTTACCGTATTTTGAACTTTTATACCTGGAATTTTATTCATCTTTTGTTCCGGAATTTTGATTGGTTAATGAATTAATTAATCCGGTAATGTGATCTTTAACTTGATTCAATGTACCGGAGTAATTTGTAGTAAAGTTTAAATCTCTTGTTAACTTTTTCAATTCGATTACTTCCGAAAGGTCGTCGTCTGGCGATACGAGCTTCAGTTTCCCGTTTGCAGCAAGATGTTTATCTACCGCACCTATTTTACTTTGGAAAATACTGTAAACCGGAACGCCAAGAACGGCCGCTTCGCGGTTCATTGTTCCGCCTCCGCCAATAACCAAATCTGCTGAATTAATTAAATTTAGGCCATCCACTATGTTCGAAGGAATAACGATTTTCCTCATGGTTATTTCTTTTAACCACTTTTTATTTATTTTCTTCTTTTGCTTTTCCGTTCTCGGTAAAATGATACTTACAACATTTTCATGTTTGTTGAGAAAATTTACCACTCTCTCAAACAACTTGTCGCTTTTGGCATCGTGGTAATGTGCATCGGTGGCGGGCGGGCGGACTACAACGATAATTTTTTCAGTATCTATGCCCAATTCGGTCAGTATATTCGGATTTAGATGCATCGAGGGAATATAAATGTTTTCCTTTATTCCGTCGTAAGTCAGAATTTTTTCAAACTTGTTTTTTAATGTTCCGCTATCTACAATCGATGGTAAAAATAGAAAATCGGGTTTTACAAAGGGAATGGATTTGACGAACTCATAATCCAAAAAAACAACCGACGGTATTTTCAGAAGTGCCGAAGTAATCATTTGCGAACGCGAACCGTGTGAAAGAGCAAGAATAACTTTATTTTTCTTGGCATAAGGTATAAGTTGCAGTGCCCGGATAAATAAACCTATTAACTTAAATAATTTAATCTTGCCAAAATGTTTGCCAACCGGAATGTAATCCAAGTTATATAATTCGGCCAAATTTATTGTTTGTGCATGTTTACGTGCAGTGATTAGAACGTTATATCCTTCTTTTTTTATTTCCCTTATAATCGGGAAGAAAAACAAAACGTGCGGGGAATTATCCAAATCCACCCAAACGGTAATATCGCTCTTCTTATTGAAAGAATAGCGTTTTGTCATTTTATTTTGATATGAATAGAACAATAAATTTTCCCGTTAAATTATTGAGTTTTTGTCCAGTAATACATTACAAGGGAATTATTCTCGTATATTTTCTCGGTTTTTCCGGTTGAAATTACTTCCGAAGGATTATAGGGTTCTATTTTTAAGCCTTGTACCGGTAACTCCGCAAGTTTTTGACGCAGAATATTTTTTTTGCAAGCTATTATAATCAACGAATCTTCATTGGTCATCCGGATATCTTTCTCGGTAGGGCAAGGGCAATCATAATAATTGTTTGTTAAAAAATTTAAATCCATATCATCTTTGGAAAGTATCACACCGACGCTTGTATTCCAGTCGCCAATAATTTTAGTGTTTATGCCTTTGCCTTTAAGCCATTGACCCGCATTATGCCGGTCGATTGCAGCCAATCGATCGGGTACGTGCCAGAAGAAAATTGTAATCAGCACACTGCCGATTAACGGTAATGCAACTTTTCTTACATTTGTAGTCAATTCCGAAATGGCGAAACCGGTAAAAAATGCCAACCCCCAGAATAATGGAATTTGAAAACTTCCCAGTTCAATAAAAAAAGTTGAACCGAGAAACAACAAGATTAATTGCGGGATTATTGCCAACAACAATCTTGTGAAAATTACGGTATTATTTTCCCGTGCAAGTTTAATTCCTTTAATTAAATAAATCAGAAAGAAATTAAAATTTAAAACAATAAAGAAAATCAACACACCAATCCGGTAAAAAACCGACCGCCCTTCTATTTCCGTTCCAAGCGGGTTTAATAAATTCAAAAGATTTGAACCGATGGCTGTATAAACCAATACATAAATTACAAGTGCAATCAACCCGGTAATAAAAGCATTTCTTAATGTTTTTTTATCCCAACCGGCTAAAAACACAAATGAAAAAGCAAGAGCGGAAACGGGCGAAACGAGATTGGCAAATAAAAACGCCAGTGCGGAAAGAAAAATTCTTCCTTTCAAGAACATATATGCAAAGAGCAAAATAAACAGCAACTGCAAAGCATAAACTTCACCGAAAGTATTGTGGAACCAAATGCTCGGCACAAGTCCTGTAACCAAAGAAATTATTAAAGCCTTTCTTTTGGATAACCCGAGTTCCAGCCAGATTAAAAATGTTAGACCGATAATGAAACCGCCGCTAATTGCGGAAACCAGACCGGCCGGAAAAACCGATTTTTCCAAATCGAACGGCATCAGTTGATACACAAGCCATAAAATTACTGTGTGACCCAAATGATAATTGGGTAAGGCGGGTTCATCCAATAATGTCTTTTCATTCAGAAAGGCATAATCCAAAACCGGCTTTTCGGCTGCGGACCTGCTGGAGAAAGTAAGCACATCGGCTCTTGATGTAAAAAACGAAACTTGTGCGCTGTAAAAAACGGCGAAAGTTATAACGAGTGCAATAAAAATATTTTTTGGGTTTATGTTTTCCAGAGCCTTATTCATCACTTGCAAAATTTTTTTATGAGCAAAAATATCAAATAAATTAGAGGAAGTTAAATTAACTTCCCCTAATCAATTGAATTAACTGTTGTAACCGTATTGATATCTCGGTATGGATTTTTTTACTTTCGAATCGTTTACTACCAATCCGCAAAGTTTAACGTTTGCCACTTTAAGTTCGGAGGCTGCCCAATTCACGCTTTCTTTATAAGTTACGCCAGGGCGAATAACCAACAGAGCATTTTTCACGAATTTTCCTAACGACAATGCGTCGGCAATCCGTGTAATTGGCGGAGTATCGAAAATTATCACATCGTAATAATCCAACTCATCCAAAAGCTCTTTCATTTTTTCGGAACCGAAAATTTCGCCCGAAATATCCGAAAATGTTCCGGATGGCAGAATATCGATATTTCTTAATATGCTTTCATGTCCGGTAATTTTAATCGGTTTGTAAATATTCGGTTTTTCGGTTTCGCCTTGTAAGAAATTCACCAAACCGGGTGCGTATTTTTCCATTCCGAACAATTCTGCTATCTTTGGTTTTCTTATATCGCAGTCTATTACCAACACTTTTTTCTCCGATCTGGCCATAGTTAAAGCCAGGTTTCCCACAGTTGTTGTTTTACCGGTATTTTCTTCGGGACTTGTAACCATCAAATATTTGCTGTTGGAAGAAGCCATGCAGTTGGAAGCTTTGGTTTCCAAAATTCTGTATGCTTCTTTATAATTGAACGCACCTTCTATTAATGCTACAAAGCGTTTTGTTATGGACCCGGATTCTTTTACCGTTTCCTTTATTTCTTTTGTGTATGTTGGAATTACGGATAAAATCGGATAATGGAAATCTTTCTCGATTTCATAAACGTCACTCAATTTTTTGTCGTTAAATTCATAAATAAATAATGCGAACATTCCAAGGACAAATCCGAAAAGCAAAGCCGCAATCAGATTCAGCTTTTTATTGGGAAGAATCGGTTTCAAAGGCTCTTCGGCATAGTCGAGAATGATAATGTCTTGCAATTTCGAAAGTTCCGCCATTCTCATTTCTTCCCTTTTATCCAAAAGGAGTGTGAACATTTTGGCGTACACATTTTTTTGACGCATTAAGTTTGCCAATTTGTTTTCTTGCACCGGCAGATTTTCGATTTTAGTAAGATAGTTAGAAATTAAATTTTCAATTTTGTGTTTTTTACTTTTTAATGCATCGATTATGATGTTGTAAGCTGTTAATGTGTTTCCGTTGAATTTTGATAAGTTTCTCCTTATCGAATTGATTTTATTGGTCAACGTAATCACATCGGGATGGTTTTCCGTGCGTTTTTGCAAAAGTTGTATTTTTTGCAATTCCAAATCCGATAATTGGGAAAGCAGCCGGGAAAACGGTGAATCGCTCGGTTGAAATGAGTTCGGTGTTAAGTAAGTTTGATCAATATATCCTTTGGCTTTCATTTCGTTTTTCATGTCGTTCAGTTTGTTTTCATACGTAGCCAGTTCTATTTCGGTTTTTAATTTTTCCGATTCCAAGTTACTCACAAACTCAATCAGTTTCTTCGAGCTTTCGTCAATCGATAAAATTTTGTTTTGGGCTTTAAAGTCAGTCAGTTGTTTCTGCGCTTGTTCGAGTTTTTTAGAAATTTCTTGCAATTGATTATCGACAAATTTAAAAGAATGTCTGATGTTTTCTTTTTGCTGCTCTATTTTGGTTGATGTATAACTGTTGGCAACAGTATTTGCCAAAATTTTTGCAGCGAGCGGTGTTGTTGCCTTCGCCGATATTTCAAAGAGATTGGTTTTTATCCGTTTATTCACGCTTATTCTATCACTTAAATCTTTCAGAACTTTTGAAGTACTTTCCAGATCGAAATAAAATTCGCAACCCCATTTAGCTTGATTCCAATCGACTTTGAAGGAAATTAAAGGACTTGAAATATTTCCCAAAGTATCGGAACGGTAAATTGTTTTCGTTCCAAGATTTTCCAGCTCGTACAAACCGCCTTCAATTTTTCTCAAAACATAGGATTCTTTTTTCTTTATGTAATTTGTTTGAAGGTTCTTGAATGCCGGTAAACATTGGACGACGCTGTCTTCATCGTTCACCATTGTTGCAACGTTCAAATAATTTTTGTTTACCGTGATGTTTTTGTCATCCGGAATAACTATTTCTTTAACGAAGATATTCAGATACAAGTTGTTTATTACCTTATGCAGAACTTTTCTGGTTTTCACCAGTTCCATATCGGTTTCTATTTCTTCTTGAGGTTGCATCAAAAGCAAATCGCTCATTTGCGTTGAAAACGGATTCCGTGTAATCTGCTCTTTTTTAAGCAGCGTTGTTGCTTCGTAAACCGGAGTTTTGAAATAGTTGTACAGTACCGCAGCAATTAAAGCCAAAACAACGAACGAAATTAAAATTGCTTTCCGGCGAATAATTATGCTGAAAATATCTTCCAAACTTATTTCGCCTTTTTTCCTGTAACTTGAATTATTTTGATTCATTGTATTTACCATTAGATTTTTTATAAACTTAGTTGACGAAAATTCCAATTATTGCTGCAATTACAGCCAAAGCCGAAACCAAAATTGATGCGTCGTTCGATTTTGCCCAGAAATTTCGCGGAACGAATATTTTATCACCCGACCTTACATCGAAATCGGCTAAGACGTTTCCTTCTTCAAAAATTTGTTCGGCATCAACTTCCACTTTTTTACCGTCTCTAACCAGATAAATTTCATCCAAATCCGCCGAGCTTGTTTTTCCACCTGCAAGTGCCAAAACATCACTTATTTTTTCAAAACCGGTTACATAATAAACGCCCGGTTTGTTTACTTCACCGATTATGCTTACGCGGAAAAGCGGTTGAACGCTCAATTCCGGATTTTTGTAAATAGAATCGTATTTTGCAATAATTTTTTCTTTTAGAACATTGAAAAATGTTTCTTTGGCATCCAAAATACCAAGATAGGGTAAACGGATGGTTCCGTCTTCCATAACAAAATAATCACCGCTTACTTTGTCTTCAATATTGTAAACGGTCAACCTGATACCGTCGCCGGGTTTTAATATTTGAGCAAAAGAATTTGCGGTGAAGACTAAAATAAATGCAATTGCTATTAGTAAATTTTTCATTTTCACACTTTTATTTTGTTTTGAATATGGCTTCGCCAAGTTACTCACACGATATTTTTTAGCATTTTTCATTGGCGTTTTTTCTAATTATTATTTAATAACGCCCCCAATTAGAAGAAAAGGGCTAAAAAATTTGTGATAATGGTCAAACGGTATAAAAGAATATGTCTTAAATCAGCTTTTATGCTTGGGAAGCGGTTTAATTCTATTAAAATTGGTTTTTCCGGAATGTTCTTTCATAGTTACAAGTGTAAAATTATTGTCCAAAGTTTGTATTATTTTACCGAAAATTTCCTTTTTGTGCGCAGTTGTTAAATCCATTCCGGGGAAGAATTTTAAAGCCGGCACAACGTCTCCACCTAAAATATCGGTAGGGTGAAGCAAAAAACTCATCTCCGTTTTGGTTAGTTTTGCAAGTTTTATGGCCGATTTCAAGTAAAACATCATCAATTTTTCGGAAAATTTGGCTAAATACAACAAATAACTCAGATGAATGGGGAGTTTTAGTACCGGAAAAGTGGAAACCGGTATTTCGCGGATATTTCTACCGTTTACTTTCCAAAAGTATGGATTTATCGATCTGAATCCTTCCGTAAAACCGCCATAGAGGTTTTTTAATTTTTCTTTCTCACCTGGCGAAAGTTTTGCCGAAGCAAAATAAAATCGGCGGGCGATGGGACCGAGAAAAGTCGGAAATGTGGAAGCATCGTAGATGTAACCGTTATTCAATAATACTTCGAATAAGTCCTTACCCCAACTGAATCCTGGACCGCGGAAACCAACCGGTTTTATTCCGGTTGCTTTCATTATTGCTTTTTCCGCTTTTTGAATTTCATCGTTCAATTCTTCTTTTGAATATAATTGAATAAACGGGTCGTGGTTAAATGAGTGATTGGCAATTTCGTGTCCGCTGGAAGCTATTAATTTCAAAAATATGCGGTTTTTCTCAAGTACTGCATCTTGTCCGATTATAAAAAACGTAATTTTGAAGCCGTATTTTTCCAGAATTTGGAGAAAATCGGGAATAAATTTATCGAAATACGAAGGGAACGTTTCCCATCCGCTATCGCCGTGGGTTTTCATATAGGACCATTGATTATCCAAATCGAGCGATATGCTGGCTAACGGTTTCATGTTTTCCCGTTCTCCAAATCATATAAATAATCTACAACTTTATTAGCCAAGCCAACACTTGAATTCCAAGAAGTAATTGAAGGATATACTTGTGCCGAGGTGGCTAAAAGCAAATTTGAATTGCCTGTTCGCATTCGGGGTTTTAATTTCGAGTAACCCAAAGGATAAACCGGTTCGACGAACGGAGCTTTGAATATTTTAATTTCCGTAAAGTCGTCGTCTTTCAAATTTAAATCGGCAAATAAAGTTTTAAGTTGTTCTTTCCAGCGCTGTGCAATCGCATTTTCATCTTCTTTGAACAACCCGGAGTCTTTACTGCAATATTTCATAGTGTACACCATGTAGTTGCCGTTGTACTGTTCGGTTTTCACCAATTCGGTCATCTCCACAACACCGTCGAATTCGGTATTCGAATTAACTACCGGCTGCCAGTAAAAGTTATCCAATGGTTTTTTAAGGAAAAAAAGTGCATTCACAACACCTTGATAAGTAAGTTCCGGCAAATTGGACAGATTTTCGAGCGATGTACCGGAGACGGCTTTTTTAATAAGGGGAACCGGAATTGTGGCAATTACCCAGTCGCTTTCCAACATTTCGCCATTTGCAAGCGAAATTTTCATTTTGCCGTTTGTGCTATCGATTTTTTCTACTGCGGTGTTCAATAAAATTTTTCCGCCGTAATTTTCGATGTTCTGTTCTATTGCGTCGATCAATGCTTTTAGTCCGCCGTTAATATAACCGCGGGTCGACTTATTTTTTTCTCTTCCCAGCCTTTCCCAGATGTACAATGCCGGCAAACTGCCAGCGTGTGACCCGAACTTTGACCGGAAAAGCGGTTCTAGTATTTTTTTCCATACGTCCCTCCCGTAGAGTTTTATGAACCAATCTTCAATTCGTGTGTTATCGAGATCAAGTCCTTTTCCCAATTGTCTTAAAAGTAAACTTGCAATCCCGAACCTTATTCTGTCTGTAAATTTTAACGGTTTAAATTTTAATAAATCAACCGGACCGTTAAAAGCGTAACGTTTTCCGTCGACTGCGAAGCCCATTCGTGTCGGTCTCCAATACATTTGGTTTTTCAAGCCGACTTGCTCAATCAGATTGAGCAAAGGTTCGTCCGACGGCATAATGCAATGATAAAATTTATCAATCCATTTACCTTCGTAGTTGAAATATGTTCCCAATCCTCCCAATTGGGAAGTGGCTTCTATAAGTGTTACATTGTGTCCGTCTTTCGATAATTTGTGAGCTGCGGTTAATCCGCTAATGCCTCCGCCAATAACGATAATGTTTTTCTTCATACTTACAACCTTCTCGGAGGTGGAGCCAATCGGTCCCTCAATGCCAATTTGATGTATTGAAAAATAGTTCTGAATAATTTCAGCTTACTTTCGCCGAGTTTACGGTCGTAACGCAATTTCATTGGGATTTCCGTAATTTTGGGTGTCCAATGTCTTAATTTCAGCAAAAGTTCCACCATGCAAGCAAAACCGTTTTCTTCAATCAAGCGTTCGCCCCAATGGTTTGAAATTCTTTTCAGCATATTCACACGGTAAGCCCGGTAGCCGCTGGTAAAGTCTTTTATTTCCCCCAAAGGTAAAAGTGTTTTGAAAACGAAACTTGCACCGCGTGAAAGTAATCTTCTGAACGGCGGCGCGCTGCTGTCGTCTCCTCCTTCAACAAACCTAGAGGCGATTACGATATCGGCTCCTTTTTCAATTTTTTCTATCATCGGTGAAAGTAATGTAACGTCGTGCGTATCATCGGCATCCATAATAACAATTATATCTTCGTCGTTTGCCACTTTTAACACTTCGCGTATTCCGGTTTGTACTGCTTGACCCAAGCCCATATTTTTTTCGTGGGGAACCAAACGCAAATGCAATCCGGGTACACCTTTTTTTACAATTTCTGCGGTTTTATCCTTTGAACCGTCGTCAACTACAAAAACTTCAACCTTTTGCGATTTGGTTTCCGGAATTTCCGCAATTCTTTTTAAAAGATTAGGCAATGATTCTTCTTCGTTGTATGCAGGAAGTACAAAATAAGCTTTCCCAACAGGTTTGGGGATGTAGAATGATTCCACCGCCGGTGCAGTGGTATCGACCACTTTAACCGAGCTTAGATTCTTTTTGTCAATTGAATGTGATAGTTCCATCTTATTTCTCTTATGTTTGTTAAAAAAATCCAATTACCATCCCCGTAATTAAATTTTTAGGGATTTAATTTAGTATATTTAATGTTAAAACGAAAATTCACTTTTGTCACATTATTCGTAAATTTTTATTCACAATTAATAGCTCACAAAAAATTGATTTGTGAGCTTTGGCACAAAAATTATTGTAATTAAAGAAATTGTTTTTTTAACCGATGAATGTAATGAAAAACAAAAACGTTTTTGTGATGCGGATTAAAACGAAGAATTATAATTAATATTTCTTAATTTAAAACTAAAAAAAGCTTAAAATGAAGAAATTATCGTTTATTTTCGGAACCAGACCCGAAGCAATTAAATTGGCTCCACTTATTTTGGAGTTTAAAAAGAATACGGACTTTGAGGTAAATGTGTGTGTAACCGCACAGCACAGGGAAATGCTGGATCAAGTATTGGAAATTTTTGAGATAATTCCCGATGTTGATCTCAATTTAATGCAGCCGAACCAAACTTTATCGAAACTGACTGCAAAAGTAATAACTTCGGTTGACGTGTATCTTGAGAATTATCAACCGGATTTGATTTTTGTGCAAGGTGACACCACAACGGTCTTTGCAGTTTCACTTGTTGCATTCTACAAAAAAATAAGAATAGCACACGTTGAAGCAGGTTTGCGTACGTGGAACAAATATTCACCCTTTCCGGAAGAGATTAACAGGGTGTTAACTTCACGTTTGGCGGATTTTCATTTCGCACCGACCGAAACATCGAAGGAAAATTTATTGCGGGAGGGAATAAACGGGAAAGATATTTTCATTACCGGCAATACAGTAATTGATGCACTTTTCCTTGCGAAAGAGAAAATTGAAAATGATTTTCCGGCAATCCCCGGACTGGCACCGGATATTTTTGAAAACGGGAACAAAAATGTTCTTATTACCGGACACAGAAGGGAAAATTTCGGAAGAGGATTCGAACAGATTTGCGAAGCGGTAGCTAATCTTGCGCAAGAATTTCCGGATGTGAATTTTATTTATCCCGTTCATTTAAATCCTAATGTTCAAAAACCGGTTAACAAGTACCTTTCGCATCAAAAAAATATTTATCTAATAAATCCGCTTGGTTATTTGCCTTTTGTTGCCGTTATGTACAAATCGGATATAGTATTAACGGATTCGGGCGGGGTGCAAGAAGAGGCACCGAGTTTCGGAAAACCCGTGCTGGTAATGCGCGAAAATACAGAACGACCCGAAGCTGTTACAGCCGGAACGGTTAAATTGGTCGGGACGGACAGTGAAAAAATCTTTTCGGAAGTTAAAACACTTCTCACCAATTCCGCAGCCTATTCCCGGATGGCTAATGCAGTTAATCCTTACGGCGACGGATTGGCAAGCAAGAGAATTGTAAAAATTATTTCGGAAAGTTTAACTTAAATAAATTAAATTTTAGCAAAACAGCAGGGTAATGCGCTTCATAATATCCGTTTGGATAACCGCCGGTTATTCATTTATTTGGCATACCGTTTTAAACTAAAATCCCTTAACAATATTTCAGAATAATTTCGTATTTAACCGAAAGGGTTTTTAACCGGATGGAAATTTAACCTACTTAACCTATTCGGCCGGAGGAATGGTAAAGAGCAAAAAATTGAAAAAATAATACAAAAAGATTATTTAACCAGTATTTTTCCGGATAACAAACTAAAATAATTGTTATATTACTTAATTCAATTAAAATCCGGAAAGGATTTTTATATTTTCTTTATTTTCAATGAATTAAGAGAAATTTAACTGTAACCGGCGTGGCGAAGCTGTGCTAATTCAACCAGAAAAAACGTTGATTCCTCAAAACGAATTATACACATTTTGCTTTATGCCGGCAGGAAATTCTAAAAACTAAAAGGAGTGGAATTAATGAGTGATATCAAAAGCACAAACATTTACTGGCACGAAGGCGAAATAACCAAAGCCGACAGGGAAAGACAAAACGGACACAAAGGTGTATGCGTTTGGTACACCGGATTATCGGGGAGCGGCAAATCCACCATCGCCAGGGAAGTGGAGAAAAAACTTTTTGAGATGGGAGTTAAAACTTACGTGCTCGATGGCGATAACATTAGGCACGGGTTGAATAAAAATTTGGGATTTTCCCCCGAAGACAGAACCGAGAACATCAGAAGAATAGGTGAAGTTGCAAAATTATTTGTCGATGCCGGAATG
>Ga0256841_1003102_pt1 | contig 12655 bp, 15 predicted proteins | sample 356308metaG_FD_185971 | JGI IMG/M metagenome (GOLD analysis project Ga0256841, IMG submission 185971) | Hydrothermal vent microbial communities from Mid Atlantic Ridge, Atlantic Ocean - 356-308 | ecosystem: Environmental > Aquatic > Marine > Hydrothermal vents | place: Atlantic Ocean: Mid...
TCGCTGTTCAAGCTCAACCAGTTCCTCGTTCAGCTGCTCCAGGATTTCTCCGGCTTCGACCAGGAAGTCCTGCAGGATTTCATCGTCAGTATCCAGACTCATCTTTCTGCTTCCCTAAAATCCCAGGCTGGACAGCAAATCATCGACCTCGTCCTGCCCGGAAACCGAACCCGTGTCATCACTCACGCCAGGCACCCGGGGACCGACACCACGCAGCATGCTCTGGTCGTCGGTGGAAACAGACGCAGCGGCCGAATCGGCCCCGCTCTCTGCATCCCTGCTACCGGACAGGCGGATCAGCTCGACCAGGTTGTCTTCCACTTCCTGTACCAGGGTAATGACCCGGCGCAGGATCTGACCGGTCAGATCCTGGAATTCCTGTGCCATCATGACTTCGGAAAGATTGGCGTGAATCCGCTCGGCGTTATCCCGGGTCACGCCCAGGAACGCGTCGATCTCCCGGCTCATACCGCGGAACTCTTCGACCTCCATGTCCTGGTTGCGGAACCGCCCCCACTGCTCGTGCAGGGCGTCGGCGACCTGCTGTAACTGCGCCGCAATCGGCAGGGTGTTCTCGACCGCGCCGAGCGTGCGGTTGGCGGAGGTCTCTGTCATTTCGATTACGTGATTGAGCCTGGCCTTGGCGTCGGGAATGTCCGACTCGGCCAGCGACTGCACCCGGTCGTCGAGGGCAAAATCGGACAGGGAATCGTGCAGCTGACGCGTCATCTTGCCCAGTTCCTGAAACAGGGATTGCTCGCGGATCTGGCTGAGTTGATCGATCAGGGACTCCGCGGCAGGCAGGTTGCCTGATTCCAGTTCCTGCACCAGTTCACGTGCCTGCTCCAGCAGCATGGCGCTACCGGTTTTTATGGCTGCCTCCATGGCTTACTCCGTAGTCGCTTCGATGCGTTCGAATATCTTGTCGATCTTCTCTTTCAGGGTCACGGCGGTAAAGGGTTTTACCACGTAACCGTTAACGCCGGCCTGTGCCGCCTCGATAATCTGTTCCCGCTTGGATTCCGCCGTCACCATCAGTACCGGCAGGGAAGCCAGTTTCTCATCGGAGCGTACCGCCTTGAGCAGGTCTATCCCGGTCATCCCGGGCATATTCCAGTCGGTGACGAGGAAATCGTAATTGCCACTCTGTAACATCGGCAACGCCGTGTTACCGTCATCCGCTTCCTGGGTATTGTTGAACCCAAGATCGCGCAGCAGGTTCTTTATGATGCGTCTCATGGTGGAAAAATCGTCCACGATGAGAATTTTCATATCAGTATCCAAGGGAGCCTCCCGCCAGCTTGTGCCTGTCCATGTGGTTACCCTGTTCTTTGCTGTTGACCATCAGTCACTGGTCCATTCCGTCATGCGTGCGCGCAGGCGGATCAGTGCCTGCCCGTGTATCTGGCAAACGCGCGACTCGCTGACGCCCAGGACTTCACCGATCTCGCGCAGGTTGAGTTCTTCATCGTAGTACATCGCCATCACCAGGCTCTCCCGTTCCGGCAGACCGGCAATCGCCTCCGCCAGGGCCACCTTGAAATCCGATGTGTGCAGCTTGTCCAGCGGTTCGTTGTGGGGCTGGGCGGATACCGGCTGGGGGGGTTCACTGCCGTTCACGCCGGCGTCGTCGATGCTGAATACCCGGCAGCCGGTGGCATCCTGCAGAATGCGGTGGTACTCGTGCAGGTCGATACCCAGTTTTTCGGCGACTTCCACGTCGCGCGCGTCACGCCCTTCCTGGTTCTCGATTTCGCGAACCGCTTCGGCAACCTGTCGTGCCTTGCGGTGTACCGAACGCGGTGTCCAGTCGGTGCGGCGAATCTCGTCGAGCATGGCGCCACGGATACGGATACCGGCATAGGTCTCGAAACTGGCACCCTGCGAAGCGTCGTAGTTCCTGGAAGCTTCCAGCAGGCCGATCATGCCGGCCTGTATCAGGTCATCGGCCTGCACGCTGGGCGGCAGGCGGCTCATCAGGTGATAGGCAATACGCTTGACCAGTGCCGCGTGCTTGGTTACCAGGTCGTCGCCTTCAATGTCAGGATTCATTACGTACATAGCAGCTCCATTCATGCCCCAATCTCCATGTGTGCGTTGTGCGACTGGATCAGACGCTCGACAAAGAATTCCAGGTGTCCGCCGGCAGCACCGGGTACCGGCCACTTATCGGTTTTTTGTGCCAGGTTCTTGAATGCCATTGCCGCGCGGCTGCGCGGAAAGGCCTGCACCACGGCACGTTGCTTGCGCACCGCCTTGCGCAGGTAGTCGTCCTGCGGGACGACTCCCATGAATTCCAGGGTGACATCCAGATAGCGATCGGTTACGCGTGAGATCTTGTTGAACAATTCCCTTCCCTCCTGGGCGCTTTGTGCCTGGTTCGCGAGCACCCGGAAGTGCTGAATGCCGTACCCGGTATTCAGCACCTTGATGAGCGCGTAGGCATCCGTTATCGATGCGGGTTCATCACACACCACCACTACGACCTCCTGGGCGGCGCGACTGAAACTGGTAACACTTTCATTGATTCCGGCGGCGGTATCGATAATCAGGGTATCGACATCATGGCTGAGCTCGCTGAAAGCCCGGATCAGCCCGGCATTCTCCATGGTGGAGAGTTCGGCCAGCCGTTTTACGCCGGAAGCGGCGGGAACCACCATGATGCCCGACGGGCCCTGTACGATGACCTCTTCCAGTGAACGCTGGCCGTCGATCACGTGCGACAGGTTGCAGTCCGGCTGCAGGCCCAGCAATACATCGACATTGGCCAGGCCCAGGTCGGCATCCATCAGCATGACCTGCTTGCCGGTATCCGCCATGGCCACGGCGAGATTGACCGACACATTGGTCTTGCCGACGCCGCCCTTGCCGCTGGTGATGGCGATTACCCGTACCGGTGTTGGTTGTGCCATGCGTCGTAATCCGGCGGCCTGATCCATTCCCGACTCAGACAGAAACATGCGTCCGGAGTCCTCCGAATTGTTCGGCCAGCAGCGTCTCACCGGCGGCATCTTCGCTGCGCATCAGCTGCGCGGCATGCTGCACCAGGTCCTGGGCGCGCGCCGTATGCAGGTCCTCGGGGACCCGCTGTCCGTTGGTGGTAAACATCAGGGGCAGGCGTTGTTTGATAATCGCGGACAATACGCCGCCCAGGCTGGCAGCCTCGTCCAGCTTGGTGAGGATCACGCCCTCGACAGGAACCGCTGAAAACGCGCGTACGGTTTCGTCCAGTACCGCCGGGTGCAGGGTTGCCGACAGCACCAGCAGGGTGCGAATCGGAACGCCACTGTCAGACAGGGTGGCAAACTGTTCGGTCAGGCGCACATCGCGCTGACTCATGCCCGCGGTATCGATCAGGACCAGGCGCTTGTCCGCCAGGCTGTTGAGTGTGGAACGCAGTTCCCTGTGGTCGGCGGCTACCTGCACCGGGATGCCCAGCAGGCGGCCATAGGTCATCAGTTGTTCGTGTGCACCGATACGGTAACTGTCGGTGGTAACCAGCGCGACATGCCGCTGACCGTGGCGCAGTACGTAACGCGCGGCCAGCTTGGCAATGCTGGTGGTCTTGCCCACACCGGTGGAGCCGACCAGCGCCACCACACCGCCCTGGTCGAGGAAATCGTTGTCGGCCACCGGCAGTGTCGCGGAGAATTCCGCCAGCGCCAGTTGCCAGGCGTGCGCCGAATCACGCGCGTGTACTGCGGGTGCAGAGAGTTGTTCGACCAGCGCGGTACTCAGTTCCATGTTGTGCAGGCGCCGCATGACTTCGGTGTGCAGCGGTTCGCGTCGTTCCAGGTCGCCCCAGGCCAGGTGTGCCAGCTGGTTTTCCAGCAGTCCGCGCAGTTGCCGGATCTCTTCCTTCATGGAGACGATGGCCGGGTCCTGTGACCAGTTCACGGCCCGCTCCTGTGCCGGGGCGCGTTGCGTCGTGGTGGTCGTATCGGCAGACGGCGTGGCCGCGGCAGGTTCGGGGCTTGCCTCGCGCACGTCGTTTTCCAGCAGGGATTCGTCGTAGTCGACCGCGGAGATAATCTCCACGCCCCCGTCCACCTTGCGATTGGACAGAATCACGGCATCCGCGCCCTGGGCTTCGCGTACCAGGCGAATTGCCTGTCGCATATCCGGTGCAAAAAAACGTTTTACTTTCATTCCCGTTCCTCGCTGTTCAGGCTGCCCTGGGGGTTCACAGCCGGCTGCCTGCTTTCAGGCTTCATGCGGCTGCGTTTCCGCTCTGTCCGGCATCGAGGCCGGGTGTTCCTGTTCCAATGTTGGCGATCACTTTGATCTGCTTGTTATCCGGTATTTCGTTATAGGCCAGGACCTGCAGTCCCGGGATACTGTGCCGCACCAGTTTTGCCAGCCAGGGCCGGATAGCCGGTGTCACCAGCAGCACAGCGGCCTGTCCTGCGGCTTCCTGCCGGCGGGTGCTCTCGAGCAGGGACTGGTGCATTCTTTCCGCCAGTCCCGGTTCGATTCCGGCACCGCCTTCCGACACCGCCTGAATCGATGAGTGCAATATCTGTTCCAGTGAGGGATCGAGGGTTATAACCGGCACTTCCAGCCCCATCCCGTTGATATGCTGGACAATTGAGCGGCCCAGGGCGACGCGGGCCGCCGCCGTCAAAGCGCCGGGATCTTGACTTCTTGAGCCCGCTTCAGCGAGCGTTTCGGCAATGGTGCGCATATCCCGCACAGGTATGCGTTCTTCCAGCAGGTTCTGCAGCACTTTCAGCACTACGCCGATCGACAGGGTGCCCGGCACCAGGTCCTCGACCAGCCTGGGCGCCGATCTGGACAGCACATCCAGCAGTTGCTGAACCTCTTCGTGGCCAATCAACTCGTAGGCGTGCGCCTGCAGTAACTCACTGAGGTGGGTGGCCACTACGGTACTGGCATCCACCACCGTGTAGCCCAGGGTCTGGGCATTGTCCCGCTCGGAAGGCTGGATCCACACCGCTTCCAGGCCAAAGGCCGGGTCGCGGGTCTCGATGCCCTGTATGGTGCCGAACACACGCCCGGGGTTGATCGCCAGGTCGCGGTCCGGATAGATTTCGGCTTCCCCTACCGGCACGCCCATCAGCAGGATGCGGTAGGCATTGGGCGCCAGCTCCAGGTTGTCGCGGATGTGCACCGGCTGCACCAGGAAGCCCAGTTCCTGGGACAGTTTCTTGCGCACGCCCTTGATGCGATCCATCATCTGCCCGCCCTGGTTGCGGTCGACCAGCGGGATCAGGCGGTAGCCGACTTCCAGTCCGATGATGTCGACCGGCGCCACGTCGTCCCAGCTGAGATCTTTTGCTTCCTGTGGTGTGTCATCAGACTCGGTGACTTCCTCCGCCGGCAACAGTTCCTGCCGCTGACGTTGCCAGGCAAACCAGGCGCCGGTGCCGGCCGCAGCGGCCAGCGTCAGGAAAGCAACGTTCGGCATGCCGGGAATCAGGCCCAGGAAACCGATGATGCCCCCCGATATCGCCAGCACCATCGGGTTACCGAACAACTGGTCGATGACCTGTTCACCCATCTTCTGCTTGCTGGAAACACGCGTAACAATGATGGCGGTCGCCGAAGACAGCACCAGCGACGGGATCTGGGCCACCAGGCCGTCGCCGATGGTCAACAGTGTGTAGTTGCGCATCGCATCCGCAACCGGCAGGTCGAATTGCAGGGTACCGATGGCCAGGCCACCGATGATGTTGATAAACAGGATCAGGATACCGGCGATCGCATCGCCACGGACAAATTTGCTGGCGCCGTCCATGGCGCCATAGAAGTCCGCTTCACGCCCGATCTCTTCGCGCCGGGCGCGCGCGTCTTCCTGGGTAATCAGGCCGGAGTTGAGATCGGCGTCGATTGCCATCTGCTTGCCGGGCATCGCGTCCAGGGTGAAGCGCGCACTGACTTCGGCGACACGCCCCGCACCCTTGGTGACCACCACAAAATTGATAATGACCAGGATGGCGAATACCACCAGGCCCACGGCGTAGTTGCCGCCGACCACAAAATCACCGAACGATTCGATCACCTTGCCAGCCGATGCCGTGCCGGTATGTCCGTTCAGTAACACTACCCGTGTCGATGCGACATTCAGCGCCAGGCGCAGCAGGGTGGTGACCAGCAGCACAGTGGGGAAGATGCCGAAGTCCAGGGGCCGGATGGCATAGATGGTCACCATCAATATAGCCAGTGAGAGCATGATATTGAAGGTAAAGAATACGTCCAGTGCGATCGGTGGCAGGGGCACGATCACCATTGCCAGCATCATGACCAGCAGGACCGGGGCACCCAGCCCGTTGCGGCTGATGTCACGGAGACTCAGGGTTGCTGCTTCAGTTGCCATAGCGTTACCTTAATGAACGGGTTCATCGTTTGAGCTGGAAGACGGGCCGGCACGGTGACCGGGGCCCTGGGAAAATTCGTCGGGCACTTCCGGCTCGCCCGGCTGCACCGGCAACGGGCCGCCGTGCGCACTGGCCTTCAGCTGGAAGATGTAGGCCAGGATCTGTGCCACGGCCAGGTACAGGCCGGCGGGGACCTCCTGGTTGATATCCGTGCTGTAATACAGGGCGCGCGCCAGCGGTGGCGCTTCGTAGAGCGGCACCCGGTTGGCCGTTGCCACGGCGCGTATCTGCCCGGCCACCAGCTCCACACCCTTGGCGACCACCACCGGTGCCGCCATGCGCTCGGCGTCATAGCGCAGCGCGACGGCGTAGTGCGTCGGGTTGGTGATAACCACATCGGCATTGGGTATCTCCTGCATCATGCGACGTTGCGCAACTTCGCGCTGCATGCTGCGTATCCTGGATTTCACTTCCGGCTTGCCTTCCGTGTTCCTGGCTTCGTCCCGCACTTCCTGGCGGGTCATTTTCAGGTTCTTGGCGTGGTCCCATAACTGGAAGGGAATATCGATGGCCGCGATCAGCAGCAGGGACGCACTGAGTACCACGAACGACAGGCTCAATATGCTGCCGGTATGCGCCAGCGCCGCCACCACCGGCTCCCGTCCCAGCCCCATCAGTTCCGGCAGAAAATGCCACAGCAGACCGGCGCCGACCGAACCGATCAGAATGAACTTGGCGAGCGCCTTGACCAGCTCGATAAGGCCGCGCGCAGCGAAAATGCGTTTCAGTCCTTTCAGCGGGTTCAGTTTCTCGGCCTTGAAGGCGATGGCTTCGGTGCTGAATGCCCAGCCACCCAGTGCAACCGGCGCGGCCAGCGCCGTTACCAGCATCACCAGCAGAAAGGGCACCAGCGCCAGGAACCCGTGGAAGACCGCCTGGCTGAGAATGTCGATGATGGCCCAGGGATCGAATACCCTGGACCTTTCAACCTGGAGCCCCATGCGCATAACCCCGCCGAGCTGCTGAATCATGGGTCCGCCCATCATGCTCACGGAGGCGGCCCCCACCAGCAGCATTGCCATGGTGGTCAATTCCCGGGAGCGGGGGACCTGGCCCTTGTTGCGCGCCTCTTCCTGTTTTTTGGGGGTCGCCTGTTCGGTTTTTTCCTGACCGTCTTCGTTTTCGGCCATGTCACTGCCCTCCCTTGCCCAGCAGGCTGACCGAGTCCAGGGCGCCGTGAATCAGGTGCTGCATCTGCGGCAACAGGTTGGCGACCGCGAAAATGATGATGACAAAGCCCAGCGTCAGGGTCACCGGAAAACCGACACCAAAAACATTCAGCTGCGGCGCCGAACGACTGACGACACCAAAGGAAAGGTTGACCAGCAGGATGGATGCGATCGCGGGGATGGCCACCATCAGCGCATTGGCAAACATACGCGATCCCCAGTAGGCGATGGTGCGAAAATCCTCGCGGCCCAGGCTTTCCACACCGATCGGCAGGGTCTGAAAGCTGTCTACCAGTACATGGATCAGGGCCAGGTGTCCGTTCAGGGCCAGGAACAGCAGGGTAGCGATCACCACATAGTACTGGCCGATGACCGGTACATTCACCCCGTTCTGGGGATCCACCATCTGCGCAAAGCCCAGGCCCATGCCCATGGCCGTCGCCTGCCCGGCGATTACCAGGGTTGCAAAAATCAACTGCAGACTGAAACCGATCGCCAGGCCGATCACCAGCTGCTGCACGGTAACCAGTACGCCGGCTACCGACAGGGGGTCGATGGCGGGCACCTGCGGCAGCAGGGGCAGCACAATCCAGGTCAGCAACAGCGCCATGACCAGGCGTGTGCGTTTCTGCACCATGCGGGCACCAAAAATCGGCGCAATGGCCAGCATGGCGGCAATGCGGGTGAACGGCCAGACCAGGCTGCCTATCCAGGTAGTAATATCCGCACTGGTAAACAGCATGCCGGCATCTGCCCCGCTAACCGATCAGTTCCGGTATGCGTTCGATAAGACCGGTGGTGAATCCCAGCATGGTGCTCAGCAGCTTGGGACCGGCGAAAAGAATGACCAGCGCCACGACGATCAGCTTGGGCACGAAGGTCAGTGTCATTTCATTGATCTGGGTGGCCGCCTGGAACATACCGACCAGCAGACCCACCACCAGCGCCGACAGCAACAGGGGCGCGGCCAGCAGGGCTGTGACTTTCATGGCCTGCATACCTATATCGATCACGGTTTCGGGTGTCATCCAGGGTTCTCCATCAGGACATGAAGCTGGCCGCGAGCGTGCCCATGATCAGCGACCAGCCATCGATCAGCACAAACAGCATGATCTTGAAGGGCAGCGAAATAATCATGGGCGACAGCATCATCATGCCCATCGACATCAGCAGGGTGGCGATCACCAGGTCGATCACCAGGAAAGGAATCAGGATCAGGAAACCGATCTGGAACGCCGTTTTCAGTTCACTGGTAATAAACGCCGGCATCAGCAGGGAAAAGGGCACATCATCCGCCGACTCGAACTCACCGGCATTGGAAATATCGGCAAACAGCGACAGGTCATCGTCACGTGTCTGCTCCAGCATGAAACCACGGAAAGGTCTGGAGGCACGCTCCACGGCTTCCTGGACCTGTATTTTATCCTGCAGGTACGGACCCAGCGCATCGTCGTAGACCTGGTCGAACACCGGCATCATCACAAACAGGCTCAGGAACAGCGACAGTCCGATAATGACCTGATTGGAGGGTGACTGCTGGGTACCCAGCGCCTGTCGCAGGATCGCCAGCACGATGACAATACGCGTAAACGAAGTCATCATCATGAGCGCCGCGGGCAACAGGCTGAGTGCAGTCATGAACAGCAGGACCTGGATGGTCACGCTGTAGGTCTCGCTGCCGTCCGCGCCCGGCACCACCTTGAGGGCTGCCAGCCCCGGCTCGGCGGCAGCCAGCACGGGTGTACAGCCGACCAGCAACATAACTACCCTCGCTATCCAGCGCCTCATGATGCGTTCTCCCGGCCCTTGTTCAGCAAGCGCCCCAATTGTTCGGAAAACCCGGCAGGCGTTACGGTCCTGCCCGTCTCCAGCGCCTGTTCCAGCACGTGCAGCGTCTGTACCCTGCCCGGTGCCACGCCGACCAGCAGCTGGGTGTCTCCCACCTGCAGCAGCACCACGCGTTCGCGGGCGCCCATGGAAAGGCCGCCCAGTACGCGCAGGCCGCCACCGGCAGTCGCCTGGAAGCGACCGGTGCGTTTCAGCAGCCAGGCAAGACCCATGATCAGGCCCAGCACCGCGATCATCCCCAGCGTCAGTTGCCACAGGCTGGTCATGGCCAGCGGGTCCTGCACAGGTGAGGAAGCGGCCGTGGATTCAGCCGCGGTAGCGAGTGATGAGCACGCCAGTGCGGCTGCAGACAGAAACAGTTTCCGGGTACGGCGGGAAATCATGCAGGATCCTATTTGAGTTTCTTGACACGTTCCGCCGGACTGATGACATCGGTGAGGCGAATACCGAATTTTTCGTTGACCACGACGACCTCGCCGTGTGCTACCAGCGTACCGTTCACCAGCACATCCATGGGCTCACCGGCCAGCCGGTCGAGCTCGACGACGGAACCCTGGTTCAACTGCAGCAGGTTGCGGATACTGATATGCGTGCGCCCGATCTCCATCGAAATGGTTACCGGGATATCGAGGATGACATCCATGTTGGCTTCTTCATCCGCCAGGCCGACCGCAGTATCCTCAAGGTCGTCGAATGCTGCAGCCGTCGTCTCTTCGTCTGCCGCGGTTTCGGCTTCCGCCGTCGCCTGCTCGGCCATGGCATCGGCCCAGTCGTCGCCGGCTTCTTCTGCCTCTACATTCTGTGTCTCTTCGCTCATCAGCTTCTCCTGCCAGCCTCAGCTGTCAATGGAATCAGGGATAATCTTGCTTACGATCTTTATTGCACGACTGCCGTTGTGAATGCCGAATTTGCCGCGGAACACCGGGGTTTCTTCAGCCTCGATAGTGACCAGTTCGGGCAGGTCGACCGGAATCACATCACCGGCTTTCAGCTCGTTCACCTCCCGCAGGGACAGGCTGGTCTCCACCAGGGTGGTGGACAGGTCCACCCGGGCCTCTTTCATCTCCTCGCGGATGGTCCGGGTCCAGCGTTCATCACGGTCGCTGCGGTCACTCTGCACACCGGCATCGAGCAACTCGCGAATCGGCTCGACCATCGAATAGGGCATGGTGACGTGCATGTCACCACCACCGCCTTCCAGTTCGATGCGGAAGGTATTAACCACTACTACTTCAGTTGGACTGACAATATTGGCGAAATGCGGGTTTACTTCAGAGCTCTGGTAGTCGAACCTCACCTCCAGCACCGGCTTCCAGGCCTGCATCAGATCCTCGAATGCGACTTCCAGCACCATCTGGATAACACGCAGCTCGGTAGGCGTGAACTCGCGGCCCTCGATCTTGGTATGGAAACGTCCGCCGCCGCCGAAGAAATTATCCACCAGCGCAAACACCAGCTTGGGTTCCAGCACAAACAGCGAAGTGCCGCGCAAGGGGGGAATGCGCACCAGGTTGAGACTGGTGGGCACAAACAGGCTGTGCACGTACTCGGCAAACTTGAGCATCTGTACACCCGATACCGATATCTCGCTGGCCCGGCGCAGCATGTTGAACAGGCTGATGCGGAAATAACGGGCAAAACGCTCGTTGATCATTTCCAGCGTGGGCATGCGCCCGCGCACGATGCGGTCCTGGCTGGTGAAGTCGTACCCGGTAATCTCGCCTTCGGGGACTTCTTCGCTGGTCTCGGTCTCTACATCGCCACCGTTTACGCCGTGCAGCAGTGCATCGATTTCGTCCTGTGAAAGCAGGTCATTCACAATATCAACCTACTGCATGACAAAGCTGGTGAAAAACACGCTTTCGACCACCGGGTCACCGGTCTCTTCTTTCATGACCCCCTGGATTTCGGACAGGGTTTCAGCACGCAGCTTTTCCTTGCCTTCACGCGTATTCAGTGTGTACGGATCCTGGCTGCTGAACAGCATGACCAGTGCATTGCGGATGGCGGGGCGATGTTCCTTTACCAGGTCGACCGAGTCGGCCTCGCGCGTTCCGACTTCCACCGTGATTTGCAGAAAACGGATATCGGTATCCGCGGTGAAATTCACCACAAATGGTGGATCGAGCGGTATGTAATTCAGTGGCGCCTTTGCTTTTTTCTTCTTTTTCTCCTTGCTGCTTTTACCGGCCTTGCTGTCGGCCGCGTCCTGTCCGGCCGTGACTTCCTCATCGTCGCCCGACAGTATGCCGGTCAGCATCAGCGTGGCGGTTGCCGAGACACCCAGCAACAGCACCACAATGGCTATAATAATGAACAGCTTTGATTTCGATTTGGCCGGCGGTTGACCGCTGTCGTCCAGGTCGAGGTCCAGATCGTCTACGTTGGTTGCCATTGACTCATCCCTTTAATCACTACAGCTACAGGGATAGCAAGACGTATGCCACGCAAGGCGGCTCTATTTATTCTTTCAATAACAAATGGTTAAAAACTCTGTTCCACCATGCGACAAAGTTTTGACTAAACCGGGACAAGCGAATCGACAGAACATTGGCTGCACAGCAGGCGCCGGCATGAGCGGTGACCGTATTCGCTTCCGCGCCGCACTGAGCGACGACTACCCGTCGATCTGCAAGCTGTTCACCAGTGCGGAGGAGCTGTTCCTGGCCTTCCCCACCGCGCGCTGGCCGTTCACCCTGCGCCAGCTGCACCGCATCACCGAACAGCGCACCGACCTTACCGTCGTCAGCGACCGGGAAGACACCATCGGTTTTGCCGACCTGTATGACCTGGTCCCACGCAGGCAGGCCTGTATCGGCAATGTCATTATAAAAAACACGCGGCGCGGACAGGGGACCGGCAAACGACTCCTGGAATACATGCTGGACAGGATTTTTAACCACCACCAGCTGCCGACCGCCATGATCGCGGTATTCGAGGATAACCGGCCGGCGTTCAGGCTCTACCGGCAGCTGGGTTTTACCGTGGCTGGCAGGGAAACACGACAGCGTCCGGATGGACAGGACGCCGTGTTACTGCAAATGAAGCTAGCCCGCATTTCTCACCGATAGAATTGAATAAGGCTGTTTTTCATGGCATAACACTTGTGCGAACAAGGAGTTATAGCCAGGAGGAAAAACAGCCTTATGAAGACAGAGTGTACACCGGATCAGATGGAATTTCACGGCCTGGGCCGCCGTTTGGTGGTCGGTCAATTCGACGGTGGCAAGATCAGTTCGG
>Ga0256841_1003103_pt1 | contig 12652 bp, 7 predicted proteins | sample 356308metaG_FD_185971 | JGI IMG/M metagenome (GOLD analysis project Ga0256841, IMG submission 185971) | Hydrothermal vent microbial communities from Mid Atlantic Ridge, Atlantic Ocean - 356-308 | ecosystem: Environmental > Aquatic > Marine > Hydrothermal vents | place: Atlantic Ocean: Mid...
TCTGTTTTGCAAAGAACCTACAGATTTATTCATTTCGGCTCTGGCTTTTCCCAAAGCCCTTCCCATTTCGGGAGTTATGGCGAACGTTTTTTGCGAAAGCTCAACCATTTGTTTTAAAATTTTATCCAGGTTATTTTCAAGCTCAAATTGCTTTTCGGCATTCCGGTTTAATTGTGTGGAACTGGGTTGCAGACCCGCTGTTTCTTTTTGTAATTTTTCTTGATCCTTAGATAATCGAATAAGCTCGTTAGTAATTTTCATCATTTCGTTAACGGTTTTAAGTTGGCTTTGCTTTTGTAAACTTTTTTGCAAATTTTTCATCTGTTTGTTAAGTGCTTGCATATTTTGGGAAATATTCGATTGTTGCCGCATAGCCTTTTGCATCATTTGTTGGGATAATTCCGATTTGGCTTGTTCTGACATTTGCATATTCTTTTGATTTTGAAATTCCTTCTCCATTTTCTCAAGATCATCAGCGGGCATATCTTTAAATTCTTTCATTTTAGCATTTAACTTTTTCATTTCGTTTTCTAAATTTTTCAAATTTTTTGTTATATCTTCTTGCTTTTTACTTAATTTATTTAACTCTTTACTGTTTTTAGGGTCGGTTTTTTCTGTTTCTTTTCGCAGCTCGTTTTGACTTTTTTCCAGTTCCTCGGTTCGTTTTATTAACTCGTCCACCTTTTCTTCAATTTGAATTCTTTTAAGCAATTTAAGCGTTCTTTCAAGACTTTTTTGAAACATTTTTTCATTAAAATTTAAATTATTCATTTCATTTTGAACTTTATCGCGCATCATTTTTTGTAGAGCTTCCTGCATTTTCTCCATTGCTTTTCTCATTTCTTCCGTGTTCATTTCATCCAATAATTTTTGAAGCTCAATATATTTTTTAAGTGTTTCTTTAGAGAGCAGATTATTTTTTTGTAAATCTTTTTGCATCTCGGATAATTTTTTTTGAATATTTTGAACCTTGTCGTTTAACTTTTTAAATTTATCGAGAGATTTTTCGATCTTGTTTTTTTCTTCCCACGAAATTTCTTTTTTGTTCTGTTTTAATTCGTTGTTTATATTTTCCAATTCTTTCTGAAGCGTTTCGGCTTCTTTAAGTGTTCCGGCAATTTCGTTTGTCGCTTTATTCTGCGAATCGTCCGCTTTGTTAAGGATTTCGTTTAGACTTGGCACGCGCACGGTATAGACCGGTGTTTTAGCGGATTTCGGACCGCTAACATAGTCGTTATCAAAAACTTCAAGGTAATAAGAAACCACATCGTTGGTTGCTAAATCCAAATCTCCCAAGTCCCATAAATAAAAAACGTCCTGTTCTTTTTGGCTTTTACTTATAGGAACGGATATAATTGAAAACTTTTTTTCAACCGGGTTAAATTGCGATGAAGAAAGTCTGAAATTTAAATTTAATTTTGACAACCCGTAATCATCCGATATTTTAAGAACCAGCGGTAATTTATCATCGGCAGGAAGATTTTCGTTTTTGTTTGGAGATATAAGTTGGATCGAAGGATAATCGTCGGTTAATAATTTAATACTGTAAACTATCGGGTTTATATTTTTATATCCTTGTGAATCAACAAGCTCAAAATGGTATTCATCCTTGCCTGTTACAAAAAAACTTCCTGCAGCAATTCTTTTTGAGATTTCCAAAGGTAATTTTTTACCCGAGTTAAAAACAATATTTGAAGCGCTCAAGTCTTTAGACGAAATCAATTTTATTTTAACTTTACTGCCGGTTAATGCTAAAATATTTCCGTTATCTTTTATCGTTTCGTTAGGTAAATGCGAGTATCCCGGCGGAAAAATTTCCATTATTAAATTAGCTACAACGGGTCTGCTTATAACTTTTACGGTGTAACGGTCGCTTTTTTCTCCGTTCCCGCTCACGTAATATTCAAAACCGGATTTTATATTTTTAATTGTTAACCGGAATAATCCTTTAGCTGCGGGTTTAATTTGCTTGCTATTAAAATCGGCATCCTCAATGGTTTTTTTGTAAAAAGTTATTTGTGAAGGAATTTTACCCTTAATAATTATTTTAATATTTAAATTATCGCCTTTTGTAACGGTTGTATTTCCGGGTTCAACAGTAAAAGTCAGCCCGGGCGGTTTAATAAAATCTTTGTTGAAATTAATTAACCTGCCAGCCGAAGCTTGAAAACCGGGAATTAAAAAAAGCGCTACGATTAAAACAACCCAAAAAAGAAAAGTAACGGGCAGATATTTTTTTAAATCATTAAAATCGATTGTTTTGGAAAAATCAATACCTTTCGTTTTTTCGTAAAGTTTTTCAACCGCTGCAAATTTTAACGATTCCGAGACCGCTTGTTTTTTATCGGTAAATATTTGCAGAACATTGGTTAACTCGTCTTTTATTTCGTCAAAATAATTTCCTACATAATTTGCGGATTTTATGTAATCCGTTTTACCCGGAAATAAAATTTTTAGGAGGGGAAAAACTAGAAAGTATAAAAAAGCTATTGCAGTTAAGCTTATGAACATCCAGAATAAAACGGTTCTAACAACGGAAGAAAAATGTCCAATAAATTCCGCTAAAATTAAAATCAAGGAAAAAACAACGGTGAAAATTGAAAAATAAATGATTTTTTTTAACAGACTTTTTACATTTTCTTTTTTTACTACTTTGCGTAATTTTTCTTTGATTTCTTCAATATGTAACTCAACGGGAGACATATAATCTAATTTGTAAGTGCGAATAAAACTAAATTGGTTCCAAATTTAAGAGCTTCTTCTCTTTTCCCGGGCGGATCATTATGAACTTCGGGGTCTGTCCAACCGTCGCTTGGATTACTTTCGTATGTATAATAAACAACCAGCCTTTTACCCAAAAAAATTCCGAATCCTTGCGGTGGTTTACCATTATGTTTATGAATTTTAGGCGGACCGGAATTAAAGTTGTAAAAAATGTGGTACAATTTATAATTAAACGGAAGTTCAACTAACGCATTATCCGGGAAAATTTTTTTAATTTCTCTTCTAAAAGATTTATCCAATCCGTAATCATCATCAACGTATAAAAATCCTCCGTTTTCAAGATAAGTTCTTAAACGGTTTGCTTCCTCATCGGAAAATAAAATATTGCCGTGACCGGTTAAAAATAAAAAGGGATACGAGAAAATATCGTTTGTGGCAATATCAACAAAAACATATTCTGCGTTAACTTTAACGGATGTATGCTCTTTTACGTAATTAAGCAAATTTACTTCTGCAGAGGGATCGTTGTACCAGTCGCCGCCGCCGTTATATTTTAATCTTGCTATTTGAAAAAACCCTTTGTTTGTTTGCGCATTTATATTAAGCGAAAATAAAAACAAGAGCAGTATATAAAATCTCAATTTCATGTTAGTTATAGTTTGTTAAGAATTTTACAATCCAATTTAAAATAAGTTTTGAAAATAATTTTACCGGAAAATAAAGGAATGAAAATAGTTTAATTAAAATTCCAATTTCAAGTCAAAATTTTCTAACGTTCTTATTAATTCGATTGCCGGATTATTTAACACAACCGTATAATTCGACAGTTCTCTTCTTATTTTATAATTTTTTCTGAGATTATCAAAATACTTTCCGGCATTTTCTTTATTGATTTTTAACAATTTTCTCATTGAAGAGTCATCATTCCAAATATTGTAAACATGGTTAAAAACCGTCTGCAATATAGAATCTATGGAAGCGGTATTTCCGGTAATAATTTTTCTTTTGGCTATTTCCGGTAATGGTGGTTCCCAGTCGGGCTTAAAATTGAAATGCTTACAAAACGCTTCGTAAACCATTTTGGTCCCGTTTACTTTTCCTTCCAACGAATATCCGGCAATATGAGGTGTGGCAATATCAACGTATTTTAATAGCTCAAGATTAATAACCGGTTCGTTTTCCCAGACATCGAGTATAATACTGAAATCTTTATTGCCGGCAATTCTTTTTAATAGTGCAGTGTTATTAACAACCGGACCGCGGGAACTGTTAATTAAAATTTGGTTCGGACGGATATTTTTTAGTTCGTTTTCGTTAATTAAGTGGTAAGTTTTATCTTTCCCATGCATAGTTAACGGAACATGAAAAGTAATTATATCGGCTTGCAAAGCATCCTGAAGCGAACAAAAATTCGGGTTGCCTGTTTTTCGTTCAAGCGGTGGATCGTTTACAAAAACCGATAGTCCCAAGGCTTTACTTAATTTAACAATTTTAGAACCGATATTCCCCGCGCCTACAATTCCAATAGATTTATTTTTAATGCTTAGTTTATTTTTTTTGAAAAGATGAAAAATAGCGCTAAAAACATATTCGGCAACAGCTTGGGAATTGCAACCGGGTGCGTTGGCAAAATCTATATTCTTTTCGCGCAAATAGTCCAAATCAACATGATCGACGCCAATTGTTGCGGAACCAACAAATTTAATGGTTGACCCTTCAAGTAGTTTTCTATTTATTCGTGTTATGGAACGAACAATTAAAGCGTCGGCATCTCTAAGAGTTTCATTGGTAATTTCACGACCGTTTTTTATTATAACGGTTCCAAAGTTTGAGAAAGCTTCCTTTCCGAATGCAATATTTTCGTCAATAACAATTTTCATAAATTAGTCCGTTAAAGAGGTTACTTAAACCAAAAATTTAAAGCAAAAAGGTAATTTCTTAAAAAATAATAAGATAGAAATAAATTTATTGTTGTATTCAATCATAAATTTAATTAATTTATTAATTGTAAAATTACTTTAATTAACTTGGAAAGCCTATTAAATTATACAAATAAATATCGATAGTAATTTGAATAAAAACATTTACACATAAAAATAGAAAACAAAATGAAAAAAAATCTACTAATTACGTCGCTTATTTTTTCCATTCTTATAATATTCACCAGCTGTGAATCTAAAAAAACAAGCGAAAATCCGGCAGGACCAAATTTTGGAACGGTAACAATTACCGGAAAAGTAATATCGGATAACGGGGATGCGCTTGGAAACGCAACTGTTAAAGTATCTGACGGAGATACTACAGTCGGAGCGGTTACGGATCCTAACGGTGAGTTTGTTGCCGGATTAAGCATTGATAAAGATAAGGATTTGGTTATTATAATTGCAAAACCGGGTTTTGTTTCTGATACACTTTCGGTATTCGGAACTAAGGATGCAACAATCCAATTACCGGTTGTTCAACTAAAAGCGGATAAATCAAAAGACAATTTGGGTAACAGTACATCGGGGGCGGCAGCTTCTATTTATCTTTATTCACAATCTGCCGATAATATTGGGGTTAAAGAAAGCGGTTCGGCTGAAACCGCAAGAATTGTATTTGAAGTGCAAGACTCCAGCGGAAAAGCAATCGATTTGAACCATGCGGTTACCGTTAACTTTTTGTTTGGCAGTCAACCGGGAGGCGGAGAATATTTATTTCCAAATTCTGCCGAAACAAATGCATTAGGTAGAGCCGAAGTTGTTTTGAATACCGGAACAATAGCCGGTGTAGTTCAAATTGTTGCAGATATTAATACACCGACCGGAATAATTAAATCCAAACCCGTATTAATTGCCATTCACGGCGGGTTGCCCGATCAAGGTCACTTCGGCGTGGCTTCCGATAAGCTTAATTATCCTGTTTACGGTATTATAGGTTTTAAAATAGATTTTACGGCTTATGTTGGAGATAAATTCAGCAATCCGGTAAGAACCGGAACAGCGGTATATTTTAATGCTACATCGGGAATAATAGAAGGGTCGAATTTAACTACCGAGTTGGGAACGGCTACCGTAACACTTTTAACACAACCTTTTCCAAATGATCCTGTTTATGGTCCCGGATTTTTTACGGTTACCGCTTCAACAGCCGACGAAAATTTGAATACAATTACAACTCAATCCGTTAGGTTAGCAAGCGGCTCTCCAATTATAACAATTACTCCAACAACGGTTAATATTGATAACGGCGGTTCACAAGTATTTAATTATACGTGCGCTGATTTTAACGGTAATCCGCTTTCCGAAGGAACATCAATTAAAGTTAGCACAGAAGGAGATATTGACGTAGTTGGGGATATCGACGTAAAACTTCCGGATACACAAAGTAAAAGTTATACAACTTTCTCTTTTATTGCTTTCGATACACGTTCCGATACGTTAAATGCCCAACAAGCCGCTATAACAATTAAAACTACCGGCCAAAACGGAGAGGATCAACTCACAATTACCGGGACGTCAAAATAGAATTGTCATAAAGCATCCCTCAAGCATTTTTTTAATATTAAAGAAGTGTGAGAGGGATAGTTTTTATAATTGTTATGTGTTCTGTTAATTAAGTTAAAATTTAATCTTATTCTCTTTACTTCTAGTTGTATTCGCTTCCTTAAATTCTTATTTTAACAACCTTAAATTTTATTAGGAGAAATTTTTTCATGGATTTTAATAAAAGAACACATAATTGCGGAGAATTGCGGGAAAAAAATATTGGTGAAAATGTAGTTCTAAACGGCTGGGTTGATAACAGAAGAGATTTAGGCGGTGTTATTTTTATCGATTTACGCGACAGATACGGAATAACCCAAGTTGTTTTTGAACCGACGTATAATTCATCTGCACATGAAACCGGTAAGGAGTTAAGAACGGAATATGTAATTTCGATAGAGGGAAAAGTAAGGAAAAGACCGGAAGGAACCGAAAATCCGGTAATAGCAACCGGCGAAGTGGACGTAATGGTAGATAAAGTTATTATTCTGAATTCGTCCCTTACTACTCCGTTTCAAATTAAAGATAATATTGACGTTAGCGAAGAACTCCGGTTAAAATATCGGTATCTCGATTTAAGAAGAGAAAGGATGAAAAACAATATTTTAACCCGCCATAAAGTGTACGGTATTGTAAGAAACTATTTTAATAATAATAACTTTGTGGAAATAGAAACACCGTACTTGATGAAAAGCACACCTGAAGGAGCCCGGGATTTTCTTGTACCGAGCAGATTACATAAAGGAAAATTTTATGCACTGCCTCAATCTCCGCAAACATATAAACAAATATTAATGGTTGCCGGTTTTGATAGATATTATCAAATTGTTAAATGTTTTAGAGACGAAGACTTACGCGCCGATAGACAACCGGAATTTACTCAGATTGATGTTGAAATGTCTTTTGTCCATGAAGAAGATATATTTTCTACCGTGGAAGGGTTAATGAAGGAAATATTTAAAAAAATTAAAAATGTGGATCTGCAACTACCGTTACCAAGATTAACATTCGACGAGGCAATGGAAAAATACGGCTCTGATAAACCCGATCTTAGATTCAATTTGGAAATGGTAACGCTGAACGAAATATTTAATAATTCTGAATTCAGAGTTTTTAAAGATACCTTGGAAACCGGTGGAATTATAACAGCATTATTGGCTAAAGGATGCGGAAATTATACTAGAAATCAATTGGATGTATTAACGGATTATGTTAAAAAATTAGGCGCGGGTGGATTGATTTGGATGAGAGTTAAAGAAAACGGTCTTGAAGCGCCTGTAGCTAAGTTTTTAAGCGAAAATGAAAAATCTGCAATAATAGATAAATTAAATGCGGAAAACGGTGACCTTGTATTTATAATTTCCGGAAAGAAACTTAAAGCCTTGTCTATAATGGGAGCTTTAAGATTGGAAATGGCTAGAAGATTGGACCTAATTAACAATAACGAACAACCAAATATGCTATGGGTAACAGATTTCCCGCTTTTTGAATGGGATGACGAAACTCAAAGATATTATGCAATGCATCATCCGTTTACTTCTCCTAAGTTGGAAGATTTGGAGCTGGTAAAAACCGATCCTTCCAAAGCAAGAGCGCGCGCATACGATTTGGTTTTAAATGGAAATGAGATTGCCGGAGGCAGTATAAGAATTCATAATTCCGCTTTACAATCAAAAATGTTTAACGCCTTAGGTATATCTCAAAAAGAAGCCGAAGAAAAATTCGGATTTTTACTGGAAGCTTTTAAATACGGCGCTCCCCCTCACGGCGGAATTGCTTTTGGACTTGACAGAATGGTTATGCTTTTAACGGGAAACAGCTCAATTAGAGATGTAATAGCGTTTCCTAAAACTACCAGCGGGCTTTCATTGATGGATGGCTCTCCTTCGGATGTTTCTAAAGAACAATTGCGAGAGTTACATTTAAAAGTAAGAGAATAAAATTTTCATTCTTTTTAATAAATAGAAAAGTCAAAACGGGTATTTTTAAAATAACATTTGTTCAAAAAAACAACCTATTCTTTTTTATATTTTTAGAAATTATAAAAACGTTCGACTTTTTACTCGCCCGGTTTAAACTGAAAAAGTCGACGCCTATTTTCGTATTCATCAAATCAATTATCTTCCCTAATTATTTATCCACAAATGGTTAATATTAAGCAGTAACTTTTTTTCGATCGGCTTTCTTTTTATAAAATGCAGAAAAAACAACGATTATATTAATTTAACCTCACAATTCAATTCACAGGTAAAAATTACCGGTAAAATTTACATCTTTCTCAAAATTGTACTTATTTTGCCGTTTACAATCAAACCCGAATTTCAAAAACTTCATTTTTTTTCAACAATTACATTTTTTTGACGATAATCACAATTGGTTTGATATTTGTTGAGGAAAAACTATTGAGAGCAGAGAAAATACTAACTAAGAATAGAGGTAAATAATGGGTCAACAACAATTACTTTTAATTTTACTTGGAGTTATTGTAGTAGGAGTTGCGATTGTAGCCGGAATTAACATTTTTACGGCGCATGCAGTTGAAGCAAAGAGGGATCTTGTATTACACGAATGCGTTGAATTGGCAAGTATGGCACAACAATATTACAGAAAACCTTCGGAAATGGGCGGCGGCGGGCGTTCTTTTTCAGGTTGGACTATTCCGTCAACCTTGGTTACAACCGAAAACGGACATTTTACGGCGAATGTCAGTCCCAGCTCCATTACTTTAACCGGTGTTGGAAACGAAATAGTTTCGGGAAGCGACTCGGTTAAAGTACAAGTTACTGTATATTCGGATAGTTATACAACTACAATATTAAACTAATTACTAAAAATGCCGATAATTACCTGTAAAAATTACATGTTGAAAAATTTAATGATGTACCATTTTGATAAAAAATTAGCAAATAACTTATTTTGAACCATAATCTGAGTTTTTAGCTTGACGCAAATCACAAAAAATAAAAATATTTCTCAAAAATACTTTTGGCACGGTTATTTCTATGCTAAATGCGAATTTTTACTAAATCACATTCAATCACAAATTAAAGGAGTTCAATAATGGGTCAACAACAATTATTGTTAATCGTATTAGGCGTTATTATAGTAGGTATAGCAGTTGTAGTAGGTATAAATGTATTTACTGCAAGCAGTGTTAACGCAAATAGAGATGCGGTTATAGCAGACCTTACAACCTTAGCCTCAATGGCTCAACAATATTACAGAAAACCAATTGCAATGGGTGGCGGTAGTAATTCATTTGATGCATCAACCGGTTCCGGCGGAACAGCTTGGTCAATTCCTGCTCAATTAGATACTACAGCTAACGGAACTTATCAATTATCATCTTCCGGAGCTCAATCAATTACTTTAGTTGGTACTGGTAACGAAGTTGGTAATGATGGATCTAATAAAGTTAAAGTAACTATGGTTGTGGGTCCACGGGCAATCACTTCTACAACGGTTAATAACTAATTAATTATTTTAGTTCTTGTTAAAGAAGGCTAACAAATCTTCGATAATTTGTTAGCCTTTTCAATTTAAAATGTAGGTGAAATTATGATTGAATTGCGTTTTAATGCTTTAAGACCGAATGGTCAAACAATTGTTGGCACTATTACGGCTCCAACTTATAAAGACGGCAAAAAGAAAATTCAAAAACTTGCCGAAAAACACCAGCTTAAAACAAAAACAATTGAGAAAAAAATTACTTTTCAATATAAAGTAAGAAAAGGTAATGAAAAACCTACGGTTGGGGAACAAAAAGCCTTCAGCAAAGAAGAAGTTGTTAACGCGCTTACTAAACTTGGATATCAAGTAGTTTCGGTAAATAAAAAATTGCTTGATTTCAATATGAAACCTCCGATGCAAGATATTGTATCCTTTGTTAAAATAAGTGCGGAACTACTAGAACAAAAACTTCCTTACAGTGAAATTATGACTCTCTTGATTAATGATTTGGAAAATAAAACATTAAGAGAAACGTTAAAACAAATTAATAACGAATTAAAAAAAGGTGCCGATAGTGAGGCAACCTTTATGAAGTACCAATCGGTTTTCGGAAAATTTACTGCGTACATGTTAGGTTTGGCGGCTAAAAGCGGTAATATGGCTGAAATTTATAATGCAACGGCAAAATTTCTTGAAAGAAGACAGGAATTTAAAAAGAGTTTAAGAAGTGCTTTAATAACACCCATGATAACAATTTTTATTTTATTTATTGCCGTGCTCTTTTATGTAGGATATATTTTTCCCGAAACAGCCAAATTGTTTCTTAAATTCGATATTCCTTTACCGCCTATGACCGCTGCCACGCTTAAATTTAGCGATTTTTTATTGGCGCATCCAATATTAATCTCGCTGGTTTTATTTGTACCGCCAATAGCGCTTTGGCAATATTCAAAAACCGAAAAAGGCAAACTGTTTTTCGATAAATATATTCTTAAAATGCCAATAATGGGTTCGCTTATTCATAAAACTTTAATCGAAGTTTTTTGCAGAGTGTTTTACACCCTTTATAGCGGCTCGGCTGAAAGTATTGAACCTATACGAATTGCTGCTGAGGCAACGGGTAATAAATATTTTGAAAGTCAAATAAAAAATATTTCCATACCACTTATGATTAGTAAAGGTAAGGGATTGACGGATTCGCTTGAAGCAAGCGGTGTATTTACAGAAACTGCAATTTCCCGTTTCCATTCCGGCGAAGAGACCGGTACTATTAAAAATACCGCTAAGCAATTGGCAAATTATTACGAAAGCGAAACCGTATTCCGGCTTAAAAATGTTATTGAAATGATTCAAGTTTTTATAGCTATGATTATAATGATTGTAATGATAGGCCTTACTTTGGTCTCGGCAGAAACGGCAACTATAAGTCCTAAATCACCGGTTATGTAATTTTAATTTAAAAGTGTGAATTATGATTGATGCAAAATTAGAAATGACTGACAAGATCGGATATTTACTCCTTAAAAAAGGAATAATCGATACCGAAATATTGGAAAAAGCACTCCAGGTTAAACAGAATGACAGAACAAAATTAAAAAGAAATTTAGCGCAAATTCTTGTGCAGGACTTTAATTTTGACCACGACATAATTTTCAGGGAAGTCGCCATTCTTTATGCATTCAAAGAAATTTCTCTTAAACCCGATGAACTTTCGGAAAAACGTATTGAAGAACTAAAAAAATTATATAATTCTCAAAGCGATGAAGTTAAAAAAATGCTGTTGGATCATAGGGTTATTCCATACAAGTACGATGAAAAAATTAAAGATAAATTAATTCTTGCAGCTGTAGACCCAACTGATAGATCGCTTACTAAAATTGCTTACGCCGTTAATGCTAAAAAATATGAATTGGCATTTATTAAGAAAAAAGATTACGATAAAATAATTGACATTATAGCTCCCAAGGAGAATGAATTCCTTCAAATGATTGAAGAATCTAATGAATTTTTAGATATCGATACCGACGATAGCTCGGTTAGTGAAGAGGAATTAGATTCCGAAATTAACAAAAGCGCGCTTGTTAATTTAGTTGAAGCCGCTTTGGTAGAAGGCGTTAGAAGAGGAGTGAGTGATATTCATATTGTACCGCGAAGCGGAAACAAAACGGAATTCCACTTTAGACAAGATGGAAAATTATCCCTTTGGTATACTCAAGAAAATACTTTGCCCGAAGCAGTAATGGCGGTTGTTAAAGACAGATCCAGAGGAATGGATAGATTCGAAAGAGAAAAAGCACAGGACGGTTTTATTCAAAGGGAAATTGACGGTCATATTATCAGATTTAGAGTTTCCGTTTTGCCCATGGTTGGTACTGAATTAAAAAATAAGTTCGAATCTATTGTAATAAGAATTCTTGACGATAGAAAAGTAATTACCGACCTCGATAAATTGGGTTTGGTCGGTTATGCTAAAGAAGCTTTTCAAAAAGCAATAAGTAAACCACAAGGAATGGTAATTTTAACCGGACCAACGGGAAGTGGTAAAAGTACAACCCTTATTGCTGCATTATACCAAGTTATTAATCCAACTAAAAATGTGCTTACCGTTGAAGATCCCGTAGAGTATGTAATTGAAGGCGCCAGACAGTTGAAAATAGGCCATAAAATGAATTTTGAACAAGCAATAAGGGCAATTTTAAGACATGACCCCGATATTGTATTAGTAGGTGAGATGCGCGATAAGCAAACAGCCGAAACTGCTATAAAACTTGCAAATACCGGACATTTAACATTTTCAACTTTACATACAAACGATGCTCCCAGTGCAGTGGCCCGTTTATATAAAATGGGAATTGAACCTTTCTTAATTGCATACGCTATAAATATAATTGTTGCTCAAAGACTTATCAGAAAACTGTGCGACCATTGTAAACGAAGAGTAACCGAATTTGATA
>Ga0256841_1003104_pt1 | contig 12650 bp, 11 predicted proteins | sample 356308metaG_FD_185971 | JGI IMG/M metagenome (GOLD analysis project Ga0256841, IMG submission 185971) | Hydrothermal vent microbial communities from Mid Atlantic Ridge, Atlantic Ocean - 356-308 | ecosystem: Environmental > Aquatic > Marine > Hydrothermal vents | place: Atlantic Ocean: Mid...
AACGCGCCCGCGCCGCCAAACCCGATGCCATGTCGCCCCGTCAGGCCTGGCGCGCCATTCAGGCCTCCTTGCCGAAAGAGGCGATCATCTCGTCCGACATCGGCAACGTCTGCGCCATCGGCAACGCCTATCCGACGTTTGAAACCGGTCGCAAATACCTTGCCCCCGGCCTGTTCGGCCCCTGCGGCTATTCCCTGCCCGCCATCCTTGGCGCCAAAATCGGCCGCCCCGATACACCGGTTGTCGGCTTTGCCGGTGATGGCGCCTTCGGCATCTCGATGAACGAAATGACCGCCTGCGGGCGCGAAGAATGGCCCGCCATAACCATGGTGATTTTCCGCAACTACCAATGGGGCGCGGAAAAGCGCAACACGACCCTGTGGTATAACGACAATTTCGTCGGCACCGAACTGGACTACAACGTCTCTTACGCCGGCATCGCCAAGGCCTGTGGCGTGAACGGCGTGGTTGCCACCACCATGCAGGAACTGACCGACGCGCTGGCCAAAGCCGTCAAAGATCAGGCAAACGGTGAAACCACCTTTATCGAGGTGATGCTGAATCAGGAAATGGGTGAACCTTTCCGCCGCGATGCCATGACAACCCCTGTTCAGGTCGCCGGTATTTCCGCCGCCGACATGCGCCCACAAAAGGTGACCTGATGACAACAGAAGGGGGTGTAAACAACACCCCTCCCCCTTCTTCTTGCCCGAAATACCTGCGCCGCAGGCCCCCGAGCATCCGCAGGATGCGAGATATAAAGCGGCCCCGCAAGGGGCCTCCGTTTCACAACGCCGCCGTGACCACTGTAGCCGCCACAATATCCTCCACACTCGCCCCGCGCGACAGATCGCAAACCGGTTTGGCGAACCCCTGCAAAAACGGCCCCACCGCCTGCGCGCCCGCCAGTTCCTGCACCAGCTTATACGCGATATTGCCCGCATCCAGCGACGGGAAAACCAGCACATTGGCATCCCCGCCCTCCACCCCCTTGGCCGCAGCAATCGCCGCATTCAGCGCCGCATCCGCCTGCACGGGGCCAATCACCCCCGCCAGTTCCGCCGCTTCGCGCACCATGTCCACCGACGCCCCGCTGCCGGATGTGCCGCTGGAAAATGACAGCATCGCCACCCGTGCCTGCCCCAGCAACGCCGCGCCCGAAGCCGCCGAGGCCCGCGCGATATCGGCCAGCGTGGCCGCATCCGGCGCCACATTCACCGCGCAATCGGCAAACACCAGTTCGCGCCCGTCCGGAAACACCATCAGAAAAAACGACGAGGGCACCTTTACCCCCTCGGCCATGCCAATCGCGATGCCGGCCGCCTCGATCACCCGCCGCGTGGGGCTGACGGCTCCGGCCACCATCACAGCCGCCTGCCCCGCCGCCACCATCGCCGCCGCGCGGATCAGCGGCTTTTGCAACATCCGCCGCGCCAGTGCCTCTTTCATCGGCCGCGTGGCCAGCAGGGCCGCCAGTTGCGCCGCGTCCGGTTCCGCCAGCGCCACCGGAATCGCCAGCCCTTCGGCCTGCAACCGTGCTGTGGCCGCGTCAATCCGCGCGTCTTCCCCCGCTTCGGGGAACACCACCCGCAGCTTTCGCGCCCGCGCCACTGCATATGCGCTTTCCAGTACCGGCATCTTTGCCACTCCTTCCGTTGCTGTTGAAAGGACACTGATATGAGCGACACCGTCAAGATCAATCGTGGCCTGAAAGGCATCTATTTCGAACGCTCCGCCACCAGTCATATCGACGGCGCCAAGGGCGAACTGTCCTACCGGGGCTATTCGATCCACGATCTGGCCAGCCACTCCACATTCGAGGAAACCGCCTATCTCTTGATCTTTGGCGAGTTGCCCACACAATCCGAACTGGCCGGTTTCGATGCCCGCCTGAAAGCCGCCCGCACCCTGCCCGATGAAATCCATACCGTGATCGAACAGATCAAGGGCGGTCACCCTATGGACGTGCTGCGCACCGCCACTTCGGCCCTTGCGGCGCTGGATGAGGGCAGCGCGGACACCTCGGAGGATGGGTTTATCCGCAATGGCATCAACCTGACCGCACAGGTGCCGATGATCGTCGCCGCGCATCACGCCATCCGCAACGGGCGCACACCGGTGGCCCCCGATCCTACGCTTGGCCATGCCGCCAACTGGTTGTGGATGCTGAAGGGCGAAAAGCCCAGCGCCGACGCCGCCCGTCTGGCGGATGTCGATTTCATCCTGCACGCCGAACATGGCGCCAACGCCTCCAGCTTTGCCGCACGTGTCACCATCGGCACCGATGCCAACCTGCACGGCGCCATCGTCACCGCCCTCTCGACCCTTGCCGGTCCGGCCCATGGTGGTGCAGCCGAGGACGTGATGAAAATGGTGGCCGAAATCGGCAGTGCCGACAAGGCCGCCGCCTATGTCAAAGCCAAACGCAAGATGCGCGAACCCGTCACCGGTTTTGGCCACCGCGTTTACCGCGCCGAGGACCCCCGCGCGCGCCACATGCGCGACGGGGTGCGCAAACTGTCACAGGAAATGGGGCAACCGGAATGGTATGACATCCTGCAAGCGGTGGTTGACGCCATGCAGCCCTATGCGCGCCACGGCCTCAATGTGAATGTCGATTTCTATTCCGGCGTGATCTACCAGTTGCACGGTATCCCGATGGATCTTTATGTGCCGATCTTTGCCATCGGCCGTATGCCCGGCTGGCTGGCACAATGTCTCGAACAGTTGCGCAACAATATCCTGATCCGGCCGCTGACCCTTTACAACGGGCCCGACATGCGCCCCTATGTGCCGATAAACGCGCGTTAGGACCCCATGCAGCCAACAGCAGAAACGTCACCACCTGTCTCGGAGGAAATCCGCAAAACCACATGTTACATGTGCGCCTGCCGCTGCGGCATCAACGTGCATATGAAAAACGGCAAGGTCGCCTATATCGAGGGCAATCGTGATCATCCGGTCAACAAGGGTGTCCTGTGCGCCAAGGGCAGCGCCGGCATCATGCAGCACAACGCGCCTGCACGCCTGCGCACCCCCCTGAAACGGATCGGGCCGCGCGGGTCGGGCGAATTTCAGGAAATCACCTGGGACGAGGCGCTGGACATGGCCACCGGCTGGCTGGCCCCCCTGCGCGCCGAAACCCCCGAAAAGCTCGCCTTTTTCACCGGCCGCGACCAGAGCCAGAGCTTCACCGGTTATTGGGCCCAGCAATACGGCACGCCGAACTATGCCGCCCACGGCGGGTTTTGCAGCGTCAACATGGCGACAGCCGGCATTTACACCATGGGTGGCTCATTTTGGGAGTTCGGCCAGCCCGACTGGACCCATACAAAACTGCTGCTGTTGTTCGGCGTGGCCGAGGACCACGATTCAAACCCGATCAAAATCGGCCTGGGGCAGCTAAAATCCCGTGGCGGGCGGCTGATCGGCGTCAACCCGATCCGCTCGGGCTATAACGCGGTGGCGGACGAATGGGTTGGCATCACACCGGGGACAGACGGGCTGTTCATTCTGGCGATCGTGCATGAATTGCTGCGCGCCGGCCGGATCGATCTGGCCTATCTGACCCGATTCACCAACGCCCCGGTGCTGGTGAACGATGATCCCACCGCGCCTGACTACGGCCTTTTCCTGCGCGATGACGATGGCAAGATGCTGGTGATCGACCGCAACAGCGGCAAACCTGCCGCCTATGACACACCCGGCGTGCGCCCCGATCTGGCCGCAACGCACCGTCAGGCCGGCGTCACCTACCGCCCGGTGTTTCAACTGCTGGCCGATCGCTACCTGTCAGACGAATACGCCCCCGAAACCGTGGCCGAAACCTGCGGTATCCCGGCCAGCCGCATCCGCGCCATCGCCGCCGAAATTGCCCGCGTCGCATTTGACGAGGCCTTTGAGCTTGAACAGGAATGGACAGATTTTCGCGGCACGACCCACCGCACCATGCAGGGCCGTCCAGTCAGCTTTCACGCGATGCGTGGCATTTCGGCCCATGCCAACGGCTTTCAGACCTGCCGCGCCCTGCACATCCTGCAAATCCTGCTGGGCAGTGTCGAGGCCCCCGGTGGCTTTCGCTTCAAACCGCCCTACCCGAAACCGGTCGAGGCGCATCCAAAACCGCATATGGGCGTCACCCCGAACGGCCCGCTGAACGGTCCGCATCTGGGCTTTGTGCGCGGCCCCGAGGATTTGCTGCTGCGCGACGACGGCAGCGCGGCGCGCATCGACAAGGCCTTCACCTGGGAAAATCCGCTGTCCTCGCATGGCCTGATGCATATGGTCATTTGCAACGCGCATGCGGGCGACCCCTACAGGATCGACACGCTGTTTCTCTATATGGCCAACATGGCCTGGAACAGCTCGATGGATACGACCAAGGTCATGCAGATGCTGACCGACAAGGACGCGGCCGGCGAATACGTCATTCCCCACATCATCTATTCCGATGCCTATGACAGCGAAATGGTCGCCTATGCCGATCTGATCCTGCCCGATACCACCTATCTGGAACGCTATGACTGCATCAGCCTGCTGGACCGCCCGATCAGCGAGGCCGACGCCATGGGCGACGCGATCCGCTGGCCCGTGGTGGCCCCCGATCGCGACGTGCGCCCGTTTCAGGATGTGCTGGTGGATCTGGCGGTGCGCCTCGGCCTGCCCGGTTTCACAGATGACGGCGGTCTGCCTGTCTACCACGATTACGCCGACTACATCACCAACCATCAGCGCCGCCCCGGCATCGGCCCGCTGGCGGGCTGGCGCGGCAAGGACGCGACATTGGTCGGTCGGGGCGAACCGAACCCCGATCAACTGACGCATTACATCGACAACGGCGGCTTTTTCGAACAGCCCGTTCCGCAGGAGGCCCGCTATTTCAAACCCTGGAATACCGCCTATCAGGATTGGGCGGTGGAAATGGGATTGAGCGACAACCCCCAGCCCTATGTCTTCTCGCTCTACAGCGAAATTCTGCGCAAATTCCAGCGCGCCGCCCAGGGCCACGGCGACCATCAGCCGCCCGAGCATTTGCGCGCGCAGATCATCCGCGCCATGGATCCGCTGCCGTTGTGGTATCCGGCCGGGCAGGACAGTGCGCAAGCATCAGAAGAATTCCCCGTTCATGCCCTCACCCAGCGGCCGATGGCCATGTATCATTCCTGGGGCAGTCAGAATGCCTGGCTGCGGCAAATCCATGGGGTCAATCCGCTCTACCTGCCCACGAAGCTGTGGCAGGAAAACGGGTTCCAGCCGGGCGACTGGGCGCGGGTCACCTCGGCCAATGGCAGTATCACCGTGCCGGTTGCCCATATGGCCGGGCTGAACCCGAACACCGTCTGGACCTGGAATGCCATCGGCAAGCGCAAGGGCAGTTGGGCCCTGTCGCCGGACGCGCCCGAGGCGACGCACGGTTTTCTTCTCAACCATCTGATTGGCGAACTGCTACCGGCGCAAGGCAGCGAACCGCGCCGGCCAAACGCCGACCCGGTCACCGGGCAGGCCGCCTGGTTTGACCTGAAGGTGAAAATCGAAAAGGCCGATCCGCCGCCCGAACAGGCACAACCTGAATTTCCGCCGCTTCGCTCCCAGGTCGGGCGCGGGCCGCAGAATCTGGCCTGGAGGGTCGGAAAATGATCCACACATATCCGCATAAGGCCTTCACCGCGTCTGTAGAAAACCCATACGTTTTCCATATCTTTTCCATACGGCCAAAATGACCCAGCTTCCGCCCGCCACTTCCCGCCAACTCGGCCTCGTGATCGACCTTGATATTTGCGTCGGCTGCCATGCCTGCGTTATCGCCTGCAAGGGCTGGAACACCGAATATCAGAACACGCCCCTGTCGGATGCGGATGCCTATGGCGCCGCCCCCTCGGGCACCTTTCTGAACCGGGTCCACAGCTATGAGGTCCAGCCGGAAAACGGCGCGGCGCAGACCGTGCATTTTCCGCGCTCCTGCCTGCATTGCCAGGATGCGCCCTGCGTCACCGTCTGCCCCACCGGCGCCAGCTACAAACGCCGCGAGGACGGTATCGTGCTGGTGAATGAAGACACCTGTATCGGCTGCGGGCTCTGCGCCTGGGCCTGCCCCTATGGCGCGCGCGAAATGGATGCGCTGGCCGGGGTAATGAAGAAATGCACGCTCTGCGTAGACCGTATATATAACAAGAACTTACCCGAGGAAGACCGCGAACCCGCCTGCGTGCGCACCTGCCCCGCCGGCGCGCGGCATTTCGGTGATCTCGGTGATCCCGACAGTGCCGTTTCCCGCCTTGTGGCGACGCGGGACGGCTATGATCTGATGCCCGAACAGGCCACCCGCCCCAGCAACAAATACCTGCCACCCCGGCCAAAGGACACGCTTGGCGAGGTCGACGTTCTCGCGCCGTTTCTGGAGCCGGCAACCGAGACGCCAGAAGGCTTCCTCGGCTGGCTTGACCGCGCCTTGGAGGCCCTCTGAATGCATCCTGCCCCCTCTGTCATTCTGTTCACGGTTCTGTCCGGGTTCGGGCTGGGGCTTCTGATCTGGCTCGGGCTGGGCTATCCGGGTGTAACAGGCTGGAAAACCTTCATTTTTTATGTTTTGGCCTATGGGTTGACCCTGGGTGGCCTGCTGGCGTCCAGCTTCCATCTGGGCAACCGCAAAAACGCACTCAAGGCCTTTTCGCAATGGCGCAGCAGTTGGCTCAGCCGCGAGGCCTGGCTGGTGCTTCTGACCCTTCTGGTCATGGGGGGGCACGGGTTTGGCGTGGTGTTTCTCGCCAGCCACATTCCACCTCTGGGCTGGCTCGGGGCGGCGCTGGCCCTGGCCACGGTTTTTGCCACCTCGATGATCTATGCCCAACTGAAAACCGTGCCCCGCTGGAACCACTGGACCACCCCGGCGCTGTTTGTATCGCTGGCCCTGACAGGTGGCGCCCTGCTGGCCGGACAGGCCGGTGCGGCAACCGTTCTTCTGACCCTTGGCAGTGCGCTGCAACTGCTGGCATGGGGGCTGGGCGACCGCCGGTTTGCCCTGCGTGGCCATACCGCCGAAACAGCCACCGGGCTGGGGCAGATCGGGCAGGTACGACAGTTGGAACCGCCGCACAGCAGCCCGAATTATCTGATGAAGGAAATGGTGTTTTCCGTTGCCAGAAAGCACAGTCTGAAACTGCGCGCCATCGCATTATTATTGATGTTTGTCATACCCTTGCTTTTGTTGGTTCTGCTGCCGGGCGGGTTCTGGATCTGCGGCTTTGCTGCCGTTTCCTTTTTTGTTGGCACGCTTGTTTCCCGCTGGCTCTTCTTTGCCGAGGCACGCCATGTCGTCAGTTTGTATTACGGTGACGCCACGCCCCGACAACCAGGGACAGGACAAACAGAACCGTCGCCATGACGACGATGCCGGGTCCGGCCGGCGTGTCAAATTGCAACGAGCTTTCAAGCCCGCCGAATACCGCGAATACCCCCAGAAGAACGGCCCAGATGGCCATCGTCTCGGGGCTGCGCGAAAGCTGGCGGGCCGCGGCCGCAGGCACAATCAGCATTGCGGAAATCAGCAATGAGCCGACCAGTTTGATCGCCACCGCAACAACCAGTGCCAAGGCGATGGTCAGAACCAGCCGTTCGCGATGCGGATTGATCCCCGATGCAAAAGCCAGATCCTCGCCAATGGTGCTTGTCAGCAGGGCTGACCACCGCCAGACAATCAAGCCCAGCACAACCAACGCACCGGCCCAGATAAACCACAGGTCCGGCTGGCCGATTGCCAGAATATCGCCGAACAGAAACGCCGAAAGATCAACCCGGACGCCTTTGACAAAAGACACGCCAACAAGGCCCAGCGCCAGGGCGGAATGCGCCAGAACCCCAAGCGCGGTATCCATCGCGTGGCCGCGTGCCGCCAGCCCCGTGACCACCAGCGCCATGGCCAGCGCGGTCAACAGAATGCCGGCAAACACCGAGACCGAAAAGTACAGCGCCAAGGCAACGCCCAGTATGGCCGCATGCGCGGTTGCATCGCCAAAATACGCCATGCGGCGCCAAACCACGAAACAGCCAAGCGGCCCCGCGGCCAGGGCCACGGCAACGCCGGCGACCAAGGCGCGGATCAGGAAATCATCCAGCATGTTCATTGCCTTTCCGGTGATTGTGGCCATTGTGGTCATGGTCATGGTCGTGGATGTGCTGATAAAGCGCCATGGTGCCTTCTGTTCCATCACCAAACAGTGCCCGGTATTCCGGGGCCTCGGACACGACCGCAGGCGCGCCCTGACAACAGACATGCCCGTTCAGGCAGATCACCCTGTCTGAAGAGGCCATCACCACATGCAGATCATGGCTGACCAGCAAAACCGCACATCCCATTTCGGCCCGCACCTGCTCGAGAAGCTTGTAAAATGCACCGATCCCGCGCTGGTCCAGCGCCTGGGTTGGTTCGTCCAGAACCAGAATATCCGGGTTTCCCAACAAGGCCCGCGCCAGCAGAGCACGCTGAAACTGCCCGCCGGACAAATCAGACATCTGCCGGTTTTCCAACCCCGGAATACCCACGCGTTCCAGCATCCGGCGCACCTCGTCCGGATCGTGATGCCGCGGCAGCGACATGAACCGCGCGACCGTAAGCGGCATGGTTGCATCGACCGACAAGCGCTGCGGAACATAGCCGATTTTCAACCCCGGCTTGCGGATGACCCTGCCCCGGCTTGGCTCGACCGCCCCGATCAGAACCCGCAACAGGGTGGATTTTCCCGACCCGTTCGGGCCGATCACCGTGACGATTTCGCCCTGGTCTATGGTCATGTCAATGTTTTGCAGGGCCACTCTGTCGCGGTATTGTACACTGACGTTCTGTGCGGTCAGCAGGCTCATTCCGACCCTCCACCTGCACAGGCCGGGCAAAGGCCGATCGCTTCCAGATTCATCCGCTCAACCTCAAAGCCGACCTCGCCGGCGACGGAATGAACCGCCTCTGCGACGGGTGCCGCGGTTTCGGCGACCGATTTGCACTGCCGGCAGATCAGCAGAACCGGCTGGTGGCTCTGCAATGGCTGTGTACAGGCCATATAGGCATTCAGACGCCGTACCTTGTGGGCAAACCCCTGTTGCACCAGAAAATTCAATGCCCGGTAAGCGACGGGCGGCTGATCACCAAACCCATCCCTGGCCAGCTTTTCGAGTATCTCGTAGGCACCAAGCGCCTGATGGCTCTCCAGCAAGAGTTCGAGAACCCGCCGCCGCACCGCTGTCAGGCGCAATTCCCCGGCCTGTGCCTGCTGATCCGCCAGTGTCAGAATATCGCTTTGGCAGTTTGCGTGGTCATGGGTCTGAAAGATACTTGGCGCGGGCATTTCGACGGGCTTTCGTTTGGATAGCACTTGCATCATCTCTATTTGTTATAATATATCATTGCAACACCTGAAATGTTATAAAATAACATATTCATGCCAAACGGGGTCAATCGCATGCTCTTCAGAATTCTTGCCATCCTGATGCTCACAACCTTTCCGGCCATGGCAAAACCGCCAACGGTCATCACCGATATTCCGCCGATTCATTCGCTGGTGGTGCAAGTCATGCAGGGCGTGGGCACGCCGGCGCTGCTGCTGGGCAAAGGCAGTGATCCGCACCACTTTCAACTGCGCCCGTCGCAGGCCCGCAGCCTGTCGAAGGCCGATCTTGTCGTCTGGGTCGGGCCCGCCCTTACACCCTGGCTGGCGCGGGCGATCAACGGATTGGGCGCAGGTGGCGATTCCCTTGTCTTGCTGGATGTCAGCAATACGCATCTGCGGTTCTTTTCCTCGGAGCCAAAAGAGGAAATGCAAGAAACCAACCGCGACAGCGCAATCAGGCCGGGGGTTGACCCGCATGCATGGCTTGACCCGGAAAACGCGATGATCTGGCTAGATGCCATTGCCGGGGAACTGGCGCGGCTTGATCCGGAGAATGCGGGAAAGTACCGCGAAAACGCCGTGAAGGCAGTTGAACGCATCAGGCTGTTGGAGCAGGAACTGACCCGGCGGCTGGCGCCGATGCAGGGCAAGGCGATCATCGTCTTTCATGACGCCTACAATTATTTCGCGGCGCGGTTTGGCCTGACAATCGCCGGGGCCATTCAGCCAGGTGACGCAACCAAACCCGGTGCCGCCTATCTGGCGCGGCTGCGCCGCGAACTGAAATCGGCCAATGTGGTCTGCGCCTTTGGTGAGCCACAGCGCAACATGGCCCAGCTCACAACCCTGCTCAGGGGAACCGGCATCAAATCCGGCACACTCCCGGATCCGACCGGCGATCTGCTGCCGCCGGGGCCGGATCTGTATGAAACGCTGTTGCGCCAGTTGGCCAACAGCATCATCACCTGCGCGGATCAGCCCTGAGTGTCGCGTGCGGCATTGAACCATGCAACGATTTTGGCGCGCTCCTCCGGCTCGATGAAAGAGAGGTTTGCCGGCGGCATGGCATGGGTGATGCCGGCCTGCAGGTAAATCTGTTCGCCATGCCGGGCAATCTGTTCCGGTGTTTCCAGAACCACGCCCTTGGGCGGCCAGCGCAGGCCCTCCCAACCCGGTTCGGCGGCGTGGCACATGGAACAGCGCCCCAGCACGATATCCGTGACATCCTCAAACCCGGCCGCTGCGGCAAACCGGGCCGCCGCCCCGCTCAGCGCCGCCGTGTCTTCCTCAGCCGGATCCGCAGCCGGAATAGTCGACAGCCAGATGATCACACCGAACAACACCGCCGTCAGCCCCCAGGTCCACCAGGGTTTGCCCTTGCGCGCGTGCAGGCTGTTGAAAAAATGCCGGATCGTCACCCCCATCAGAAACACGAGGCTTGCAATCGCCCAGTTGTAGGGCGAGGCAAACGCCATCGGATAGTGGTTTGACAACATCAGGAAAATGACCGGCAGGGTCAGGTAATTGTTATGGGTCGATCTTTGCTTGGCAATGATGCCGTATTTCGGGTCAGGCTTGCGCCCGGCCCGCAGATCGGCCACGACAATTTTCTGGTTCGGAATGATGATCAGAAACACATTCGCCGTCATGATCGTTGCGGTGAAGGCCCCCAGATGCAACAGCGCGGCCCGACCAGAGAAAACCTGTGTGTATCCCCAGGCCATCAGGACCAGTATGACATATAACCCCAGCATCAGGCGGGTGTTGTCCGCGCCGAACCGCGACTTGCAGATCATGTCATACATGATCCAGCCAAAGCCCAGCGAGGCCAGCGAGATCAGGATCCCCGCCCAGATCGGAAGGTCCAGCACCCGCGGATCGATCAGATACAGTTCGGCCCCCATGTAATAGACCAGTATCAGCATGGCAAACCCCGACAGCCAGGTCGAATAGCTCTCCCATTTGAACCAGATCAGGTCATCCGGCAGGCGCGCCGGGGCCACCAGATATTTCTGAATATGGTAGAAGCCGCCACCATGCACCTGCCATTCCTCGCCATGGACATGCTGACGCCGGTCGTTGGATTTGCGCAGGCCCAGATCCAGCGCTATGAAATAGAACGAGGATCCGATCCAGGCAATGCCGGTGATCACGTGAATCCAGCGCACCGCAAATTGCAACCATGCCGTCAGGATGACCGTATCCATTTTATATCTCCCATGATTCCAACGTCACGCTATACCAAATCCAGCTTTTTTGTTAATCCGTTTAATAGCACATCACTTTCAACGGGAAATTGATAATAGCATGGCATATGTGAACAATATCAGAATGTTCGTGCGGGTTTACGAGCTTGGCTCGATGTCGGCGGCGGCGCGGGATCAACGCACCTCGCCTGCGGTGGCCTCAAGCCGGATTTCCGAGTTGGAGAAACACCTTGGTGTGCGCCTGTTCAACCGCACCACCCGCGCCCTGCACCCCACGGAGAACGGCAAGGTTTTCTATGACGGGGCGCGCAACATTCTGGCCGCGATTGCCGAGGCCGAGGCAGATATCATCGACGCTGACAAAAACCCGCGCGGCACGGTTTTTGTGGCCGCACCCCTGGGCGTCGGGCGGCGGTTCATCGCGCCCTTCGTACCTGCCTTCAAAGCGGAATACCCGCAAATCGACGTGCGGTTGCGCCTGTCGGACCGGCTGGTGGATGTCACCAGCGAGGGGCTGGATGTGGCGTTTCACATGGGGCCGCTGGCCGACAGCACGTTGAAAATGCGTGTGATTGCCGATTGCCCGCGCCTTCTCTGCGCCGCGCCGGCCTATATCGCGGAACATGGCAATCCGGCGGATGGCGCGGCGCTGAAGGATCACGCCTGCCTGAACCTGCGCTATCCCGGCGCACAGGAATTCCAGTGGGCCTTGCAGATGCCGGACGGGGTGAAGCGGTTTGATGTGACGGGGCCGTTTGAAAGCGATGACGGCGATGTGCTGACCGGCTGGGCGCTGGAAGGGCACGGGATAATCCTGAAACCGGTGTTCGAAGTGGCCGAGCATCTGCGCTCGGGAGCGCTGGTGCCGGTGGCGGTGGACAGCCCACCGCTGCCGACGCAACTGGTCTGCCTGTATCCGCCGCATAAATTGAAGGACACAAGGGTGCAGTTGTTCGTTGATTTTGTTACCAGGCATTGCAAGGCCGAGATGATGCGCCAGACGGCAGGCTTGTAGGGCGTAGACCTATAAACCCTGCACCGCTGGCGGGATTGTCGCGAAATATCA
>Ga0256841_1003105_pt1 | contig 12646 bp, 10 predicted proteins | sample 356308metaG_FD_185971 | JGI IMG/M metagenome (GOLD analysis project Ga0256841, IMG submission 185971) | Hydrothermal vent microbial communities from Mid Atlantic Ridge, Atlantic Ocean - 356-308 | ecosystem: Environmental > Aquatic > Marine > Hydrothermal vents | place: Atlantic Ocean: Mid...
CGCCATGGCCGGCATCTCCGGCTGGCCCCTGGCGCTCTTCGGCGTCATGGCCTTCCTGGCCGTCTACCTCTCCCTGCGGCCCAACCGGGAGCGCCTGAAGAACGGGCAGGAGCGGATCATCACCCTCTGGTGAAGAGGGGGCCGAGCCCATCCTCAGCGCAACCCGGCAGCACCCCGAGCTGGAAATCCCCTGCCAGAGCCCGGGGTGTTTTCGCGCCCTGGGCTGGCTGCAGCCCCAGAGACGCCCCCTCCTCACCCCGCTGCGCCCAGGCCGAGAAATCCCGGTCCGTTGTAAAAAGGGGCAAAAGAGGATAAAATACCGGCAGAGATGGCCCCGGTTTTCGGCGCCTGGAGGCAGCGGGCAGCCGGGGCCGCGACGGCCACTACCCATCCTGTGGGCCTGGGTCTCTTCCATTCCCACCAGTGCTTCGGACGGTACGATTGCACGCTATCCATCGCGACCCCACACGCTATGCAACATCTTCTGGCCAAACCGGGCAGTGCAATCACAGCTAGTCTGGAGGGGTTCGCCCTCTGCTACCCCGATCTGCTCCGAGTCCACTTCGATCCGGACTATGTGACCCGGGCGATCTCGCCGTCCCAACCCAAAGTGGCCCTCATCAGCGGCAGCGGCAGCGGACACGAACCCCTGCCCACCGGCTACGTGGGCGCCGGCATGCTGGACGCGGCCTGCCCCGGCCCCATCTTCACCAGCGCCTCCCCCAACCAGCTCCTGGCCGCAGCCCGGGACGTGGGCCGCCAGCCCGGGGTGCTCTTCATCGTGAAGAACTACTCCGGGGGGGTCCTCAACTCCAGCCTGGCCATGGAGATGGCCGAGGAGGAGGGCATCCTGGCCCAGTCCATCCTGGTCAACGACGACGTGGCCATCAAGAACCCCCTGAACCGTCGCGGGCTGGGCGCCACCATCCTCAGCATGAAGATCGCCGGCGCCGCCGCGGAGGCCGGCCTCAGCCTGGAAAAGGTGGCCGCCGTCGGCCAGCGCACGGTGGAGAACGCCCGCAGCATGGGCATCGGCATGGACGTGCACACCCTCTCCCGGGCCATCCACTCGGGCGAGCTGCCCGACGACACCATCGAGCTGGGGGTGGGCATCCACGGCGAGCCAGGCACCAACTACCGGGTCTCCCACGGCATCGAGGAGATCGTGGACGCCCTCATGGAGCCCATCGTGGCGGATCTGCCCTTCCAGGCCGGGGATCAGGTCCTGGCCCTGGTCAGCGGGCTGGGCGGCACCCCGCTGCTGGAGCTCTTCCTCTTCTTCCGCCACATCCACGGCTACCTGAAGAAGCGGGGCGTGGTGGTGCAGCGGCAGCTGGTGGGCAACTACCTCACCAGCCTGGGGCGAGGGGGCTGCACGGTGACCTTGCTGCGCCTGGATCCTGAGCTCACCGCCCTGTGGGACGCCCCGGTCCACACCCCGGCGCTCCGCTGGTGACGCCGATCCACCTGCACCTGCGGATGCCCCCACGGACGCTCGCCTGTTTGTTCACTCTGCCTGTTCACTCTGCCTGTTCACCCGGAGAATTCTATGGGCCAAGAGATCACCCTCCCTCAATTCCGCCGGTGGCTGCTGGCCTACGCCCGCCGCATCATCCAGGAAGAGGACTACCTGACTGAGCTGGATGCAGCCATCGGCGACGCGGACCACGGGGCCAACATGCGCCGGGGCATGGTCAAGGTGCTGGAGCGCCTCCAGGCGCCGGACGACAACTGCAAGGACATCGGCAGCCTGCTCCGCTCGGTGGCCATGATCATGATCAGCTCGGTGGGGGGCGCGGCCGGCCCCCTCTACGGCACCTTCTTCCTCCGGGCCGCGGCCGTGGCCAACCAGCACCGCTCCGTGACCTTGCAGGAGCTGGCCCGCATGTTCCGCACCGGCCTGGAGGGGATCCAGCAGCGAGGCAAGGCCGTCCTGGAGGACAAGACCATGGTGGACGCCATCCAGCCCGCGGTGGAAGCCCTGGAGGCGGCCGCAGAGGCCAACCAGAGCCTGGCCGTGGCCCTGGCCTCCGCCCGCCAAGCGGCCAAGCTGGGCATGGAGCACACCGTGGAGCTGGTGGCCCGCAAAGGACGGGCCAGCTACCTGGGCCCCCGTTCCGTGGGCTTCCAGGATCCCGGAGCCACCAGCGCCTACTACCTCTTCGAGACCGCCGCGGAGACCCTGGTGGCCCCCGCGGAGAACGGCGCCGGCAAAGAGGAGCGCTCCACATCATCCAAACCCGGGGACCCCTGAACCGGCTCGCCAAAGACCATCCTCCCCGGTCCAGCCGCCTCCTGCCGGCCCCTGGGCCGAGGACTCGAACGGACAGCCCACCACTTCCACGCCAGCCACAGGAGTTGAGCCATGTCCAGCTACGTCGGCGCCATCGACTCGGGAACCACCAGCACCCGCTTCATGCTCTTTGACCACCGAGGATCCGTGGTGGCCTACGACCAGCAGGAGCACCAGCAGATCTTCCCCCGCAGCGGATGGGTGGAGCACGATCCCCTGGAGATCTGGCAGCGCACCCAGGAGGTGATCCGCAACACCCTGGCCAAGGCCCAGATCCAGCCCCAGGAGATCGCCGCCATCGGCATCACCAACCAGCGGGAGACCACGGTCATCTGGGAGCGGGAGACGGGCCAGCCCATCCACAACGCCATCGTCTGGCAGGACACCCGCACGGACCGCATCTGCCGGGAGCTGGAGGGCGACGGCCACCGGGAGCGCTTCTTCCACGGCGCCGGCCTGCCCCTGGCCACCTACTTCTCCGGCCCCAAGATCCGCTGGCTCCTGGAGAACGTGCCCGGCGCCCGGGAGCGGGCGGAGGCCGGGGAGCTCCTCTTCGGCAACATCGACACCTGGCTCATCTGGAACCTGACCGGCGGGCAGCACGTTACCGATCCCACCAACGCCAGCCGCACCATGCTCATGGACCTGCGCCGCCTGGAGTGGGACGACGAACTCCTGGCCATCCTGGACATCCCCCGGGCCATGCTGCCCGCCATCCGCCCCAGCAGCGACCCAGGCATCTACGGCCTCACCCAGCCCGACGGCCCCTTCGGCGCGGCCATCCCGGTCTGCGGGGACCTGGGCGACCAGCAGGCGGCCACCGTGGGCCAGACCTGCTTCGACCCGGGCGAGGCCAAGAACACCTACGGCACCGGCTGCTTCATGCTCCTGAACACAGGAACCGAGATCGTACACAGCCGCAACGGCCTGCTCACCACCGTCTGCTACAAAATGGGGGACGCGCCGGCCGTCTACGCCCTGGAAGGCTCCATCGCCATGGCCGGGGCCACGGTCCAGTGGCTGCGGGACAACCTGGGCCTGATCCAGGACGCAGCCGAGACCGAGGCCATCGCCCAGAGCGTGCCCGACACCGGCGGCTGCTACTTCGTCCCGGCCTTCAGCGGGCTCTTCGCCCCCTACTGGCGCAGCGACGCCCGGGGGGTCATCGTGGGCCTGACCCGCTACACCAACAAGGCCCATCTCGTCCGGGCCACCCTGGAATCCATCTGCTACCAGACCCGGGACGTGCTGGAGGCCATGAACGCGGACAGCGGCGTGCCCCTGCAGCGGCTCAAGGTGGACGGCGGCGCCACGGCCAACAACTTCCTCATGCAGCTCCAGGCGGACATCCTGGGCACGGAGGTGGTGCGGCCCAAGGTGCGGGAGACCACCAGCCTGGGCGCGGCCTACGCCGCAGGGCTGGCCGTGGGCTTCTGGGAGGACCTGGAGGCCCTGCGGGCCAACTGGCAGCAGGATCGAAACTGGCATCCCCAGCTGGACGAGGCCAGCCGGGCCCAGGGCTACGCCGGCTGGAAGAAAGCCGTGGAGCGCACCTTCGGTTGGGCAAGCGAGGACACGTGATCGGCCTAGTGATCGTCTCCCACAGCCACAAACTGGCCCAGGGCGTCCAGGAGCTGGCGGACCAGATGAGCACCGAGGATGTGACCATCGTCGCCGCCGGCGGCCTCATGGACGAGCGGGGCGCGTTCCACATCGGCACGGACGCGGTGCGCATCGCCCAGGCCATCCAGGAGGCCTGGTCCGAGGATGGGGTGCTCATCCTCCTGGACATGGGCAGCGCAGTGTTGAGCACGGAAGTGGCCCTGGAGATGCTGCCCCCGGCCATGCGGGCGCGTTGCCGCATGAGCAACGCCCCCCTGGTGGAGGGCGCCATCGTGGCCGCGCTGGAGGCCAGCCTGGGCCGCAGCCTGGAGGAGGTGAACCTGGCCGCGGAGGCCGCCAGCACCCTTCAGAAGATCGCCCAGGATTGAGAAACCCAGGAGCGAAGGCCCAGCCGAAGAGAAGCCAGAAATGGGCGAGAGGCAACAGGCGGGCAAGAGGCAACAGGCGGGCGAGAGGCAACAGACAACGATGAACGTGGATCGACCCGAGTTTTTCCACCAACAGGACGAGCAGCCCCAGGATGTCGGCGACGCGGCGCCCACTGCCTCCACCACGGTCACCATCGCCAACCCTCTGGGGCTACACCTGCGCCAGGGCAAAGAGGTGGTGCGCATCGCCAACCGCTACCGCTGCCAGCTCCTGGCCCAGAATCTGACCCGGGAGTCCGGGGTGGTCAACGCCAAGAGCATCCTGCAGCTCATGCAGCTCCAGGCCCGGCAAGGACACACCCTGCGCTTCTGGGCCTCGGGGCCCGACTCCGCGGAGGCCCTCCAGGCCCTGAAGCGCTTCCTGGAGGAGCCCCCTGCCCATCTCGGACCCACCAAGTGACCATCGACCTGTGAAGATCTACGCTGGTTTGCCTGCCGCCCCTGGTGTGGGCATCGGTCGAATCCATGTCTACCAGCCCCTTCCTGCCCTCCTGGAAGAGGAGGCCGAACGCGGGGAAACAGCCCCGGAAGAGGAGTGGCAGCGCTACCTGGAGGCCCGAGCCAAGGTGGATCGGGAGCTGCAACGGCTGAGCGAACACGCCAGCCCCCTCATCGCGGACATCTTCCTGGTCCACCGGGAGATCCTCTTCGACGCCACCCTGAACGAGATCGTCCACACCTACATCCAGGCCGGGGCCAGCGCCGCCGCCGCCATCCACCAGGCCACCACGGAGCTGATCAAGACCTTCCAGTCCCTGAACGACGCCTACTTCGCCAGCCGCTCCGCAGACATCCGGGACGTGGGCCAGCGACTCCTGGTCCACCTGGGGGCCACCCCAGTGGCCACACAGCTGAGCCAACTGCCGCCAGGGACCCTGCTGGTGGCCGACGATCTCACCCCCTTCGACACCACCCACCTGGACCCGGACAAGATCGTGGGCATCGCCCTGGCCCACAGCGCCCCCACAGCCCACACGGCCATCCTGGCCCGCAGCCTGGGTCTGCCCATGGTCTGCGGCCTGGGCAGCCCGGTCCTGGAGACGCCGGACGGCAGCCAGGGCATTGTGGACGGCAGCCAGGGCCAGCTCCTGGTGGACCCGCCGCCGGAGATGGTGGAGAAGTATCGGAACGCCCAGGAACGGCTGCGGATCTCCCGGGCCGCGGCGGTCCAGCAGGCCAAGGAACCGGCCGTCACCCGGGATGGGCGCACCGTGCCGGTGCTGGCCAACATCAACCACGCGGACGAGGCCTTGCTGGCCGTGGAGGCCGGCGCGGACGGGGTGGGCCTCCTGCGCACCGAGTACCTCTTCCAGGAACGCATCGCCCCGCCCACAGTCCAGACCCAGTTCGAGGCCTACCTGGCCATCGCCACCCAGATGCCCGGCCGCCCGCTGACCATCCGCCTGCTGGATGTGGGGGGCGACAAGCCCATCCCCTACGTGGCCCAGCCGGTGGAGGCCAACCCTTTCCTGGGGCTGCGGGGCATCCGCTTCCTGCTCCAGCATCCGGATCTGCTCCGGGACCAGCTCACCGCGCTGGTGCAGCTGGCCCAGGAGCGCATCGCCGGCGAGCTACGCATCCTGGCGCCCATGGTCAGCCTGGTCCGGGAGCTGCGGGAGTTCCTGCAGATCTTCCAGCAGATCCCAGGGGCCCGGAAGTGCCGGGAGGAGGGGCTGCTCCGCCTGGGCGCCATGATCGAGGTCCCCTCCGCGGCCATGATGGCCGAGCGCATGGCCCGGCTGGTGGACTACCTGAGCCTGGGCACCAACGACCTGGCCCAGTACACCCTGGCCGCGGACCGAAGCAACAGCGCGGTGGCCGGCCTGGTCTCGGCCCTGGACCCCACGGTCCTGCGCCTCATCGCCATGACCTGCCAGGCCGGCTACGTGGCGGAGACGCCGGTGGCCATCTGCGGGGAGATCGCCAGCGATCCCGCGGCCACGCCTCTGCTCCTGGGGCTGGGCATCCAGGAGCTGAGCGTCATCCCCCCGGCCATCCCCCTGATCAAGCAGGCCGTCCGCCGCTGCGACCTGACCCAGTGCCGCCAGATCGCGGAGCAGGCCCTGCGCTCCGGCCAGATCGAGGACGTTCTCCGTCTCCTGGCCCTGGAGGAGGCGGGGGATGAGGAGTGAAAAGGCGAACCGATGACAAGTCGCCCAACCGCCTGACCAACGCACCACCACCATCCTTGGAGCCATCCATGCCAACCCTGGAAACGGAAATTCTCGTCATCGGCGGAGGAGCCACCGGCGCCGGCGTGGCCTGGGACGCGGCCCTGCGGGGCTTCCAGGTGATCCTGGTGGAGAAACGGGATCTGACCCACGGCACCACCGGACGCTACCACGGCCTGGTCCACAGCGGCGGACGCTACGTGGTCAAGGACCCCAAGAGCGCGGCGGAGTGCATCCACGAGAACCGCATCCTGCGCCGCACCCACACCCACTGCATCGAGGACACCGGCGGCTTCTTCGTGGTCACCCCAGAGGAGGCCGAGAGCGACTACCCGGACCGCTTCCAGGCCGCCTGCGACGAGATCGGCATCCCCTGCACGGAGATCCCCGTGGCCGAGGCCCTGCGCCGGGAGCCCCTGCTCAACCCTCGGATCAGCCGGGTCTTCGAGGTGCCTGACGCCTCCGCGGACAGCTTCCTGGCCACCCACGCCACTGTCCAGGCCGCCCGCATGGCCGGGGCCCGCATCCTGATCTACCACCAGGTGGAGGAGCTGCTGCTAGAGGAGCGCAACGGCCAGCGGCGGGTGCAGGGCGCCCGGGTGCGGGACATGGTCTCCGGCCAGCTGGTGACCATTCGGGCGGACATGACCATCAACGCCGCGGGGGCCTGGGCCGGGCAGATCGCCGCCCTGGCCGGCGCGGAGGTGCGCATCATCCCGGGCAAGGGAACCATGGTGGCCATGAACCACCGCCTGGTGAACACGGTGGTCAACCGCTGCAAGATGCCCTCGGACGGGGACATCATCGTGCCCATCCACACCATCGTGGCCATCGGCACCACGGACGTGAAGGTGGCCGACCCGGAGAACCTGCGCATCGAGCCCTGGGAGGTGCAGCTCATGCTGGAGGAGGGGGAAAAGCTGGTGCCAGGCATCAGCCGGGCCCGGGTGCTCCGCGCCTGGGCCGGGGTGCGCCCCCTCTACCAGGAGAACTTCAGCGGCCAGGACAGCCGGGACGTGACCCGCTCCCTGGCCCTCCTGGACCACCCCACCCGGGACGGGATCCAGGGCTTCCTCACCATCACCGGGGGCAAGTGGACCACCTTCCGCATGATGGCCGAGAAGACCATGGACCGGGCCTGCCAGCACCTGGGTGTGGATCGCCCTTGCCGCACCGCAGACACCCCCGTGCCCGGCGCGGAGCAGGGCCACTACTGGCTGGGCCACCGCCTGCACGAGATCGAGGAGGCCCGGCTCCAGGGCGAGCTGGTCTGCGAGTGCGAGCTGGTCACCCGGGCTATGCTGGAGGACGCGGCCCGCAACAACCCCACCGTCACCCTGGACGACCTGCGCCGGGACGTGCGCCTGGGCATGGGTCCCTGCCAGGGGGGCTTCTGCACCTACCGGGCTGTGGGCATCCTCCACGAGCTGGCCACGGAGAACCGCACCGCCCCCGTCACACCGGAAGGCCCCCAGGAGGAGATCGCCAACTCCCCCTGGGAGGTGGCCTACCTCCAGTCCCCCAGCCGCCACCTGCGCACCGGCAGCCCCCAGGAGGCCCTGGAGTCCCGAGTCCTGGGCCCAGCCTCACCGGTCACCGACCCGCGCATGCCCGTCTCCAACCCCAACCTGCTCCTGCGGGACTTCCTCCAGGAGCGCTGGAAGGGGGTGGCGCCGGTGCTCTGGGGCCGTCAGCTGAAGCAGGAGCGCCTGGACGAGCTCATCTACCTGGGGGTGATGAACGCGGATCACCTGCCCGACCAGGAGCTGGCCAGCCCGCTGACCGACTTCTACCTCTTCGACACCACCCCCGGGGAACCCACCTCCGGTGACCCGACCGCCGACCAGGAAACGGAGGCGCCGGCATGACCCAGCTCACCATCATCGGCGCGGGACTGACCGGACTCATGGCCGCCTACACCGGGGCCCAGGCCGGGCTCCAGGTGCGGGTCATCGCCAAGGGGATGGGGGCCACCCACTGGCACGCCGGCACGGTGGACGTCCTGGGCTACCATCCCCGGGACAGCCGCCAGCCCGTGCGCCGCCCTCTGGAGAGCCGGGACGCCCTGGTGGCCGAGCAGCCGGACCACCCCTACGCCCTGGTCTCCCCGGAGGCGATGCAGGCCGCCCTGGACGCCTTCACCGCCCTGACCCAGGAGGCGGGTCTGCCCTACCGGGGCAGCTCGGAGCCAGGCCGCAACCTGCTCCTGCCCTCGCCGGTGGGCGCGGCTCGCCCTGCCTTCCTGGCCCCGGAGGCCCAGCTGGCCGGGGAGCTGGGCCGGGAGCAGCCCGTGCTCATCTTGGGCCTCCAGGGTCTGCGGGACTTCTACCCCCAGCTGGTGGCGGAGAACCTGGGCAAGCTGGGCGTCCCGGCCCGGGCGGCCTTCCTGCCCCTCTCCCTCATCACCCAGGAGCGGGACCGGAACAACGTGCAGCTGGCCAAGCTCCTGGACGAGCCGGAGCGGGTGCGGCGCTTGGGCCAGGGGATCCAGAGGCTGGTCGAGCCGGGGGAGCGGGTGGGCCTGCCGGCCATCCTGGGCTTTCGGCGCCACCGGCAGGTCCTGGCCGAACTGGAGGAGCAGGCAGGCGCTCCCATCTTCGAGATCCCCACCCTGCCGCCCAGCGTGCCGGGCATCCGCCTGCACACGGCCCTGGTCCGGAGGCTGGAGGCCCTGGGCGTGCGGATCGAAATGGGCATGGAGGCCCAGGGCTTCCACGAGGAAGATGGCCGGGTGCTCTGGGTGGAGACCGAGAGCGCGGCTCGCCCCGTGAAGCACCGGGCGGAGCGCTTCCTCCTGGCCACCGGGGGCGTCCTGGGGGGCGGTTTCCAGAGCGATCACACCGGCCGTATCTGGGAGAGCATCTTCCACCTGCCCTTGACCCTGCCCCAGGAGCGCAGCCAGTGGTTCCGGCCTCGCTTCCTGGACCCGGCGGGCCAGCCCGTCTTCCAGGGGGGCGTCCCGGTGGACCGGCGCTTCCAGCCTGTGGACCCGGCCCGGGGCCAGCCGGTCTTCGCCAACCTGTGGGCGGCGGGAAATCTCCTGGCCCACGCGGATCCCATCCACGAACGCAGCCTGGAGGGCGTGGCCATCGTCACCGGCGTGGCCGCGGTGAAAGCGATGGTGGGCGGGGAGTAGAGATTGGAGATCTGGAGATTGGAGATTTGGAGAGTGGAGACCGGAGAGTGGAGACCGGACACGGGAGACGGGAGACTGCCAGCTTCCGGCTTTCTGATGCGATAGTTTCTCTCCTCGTGCTGCGTGCTCGACTCTGTTCCGTTCGTCATCGTTTCGCCTGAGGAAATTCTGTTCAGGAAATCCCGTTCAAGGAAGTTTCGTTCAAGGAAATCTGCCCATGCACACCCTTTCCTGGCACTCTGTGGAGCTCACCCTGGACGAGTGCATCAAGTGCAACATCTGCACCAGCTACTGCCCGGTGGCCGAGGTGACGGACCTCTTCGCCGGCCCCAAGTACTCCGGACCCCAGGCCCAGCGCTTCCGGGAGAACGGCCAGCCCCACTCGCCGGACCACTCGGTGGACTACTGCTCCGGCTGCCGGGTCTGCAACGAGGTCTGCCCCACGGGCGTGCGCATCGCGGAGATCAACGCCAAGGCCCGGGCCCAGATGGTGGCGGAGCAGGGCATCCCCCTGCGCAACCGCCTCCTGGGCCGAAACGAGCTCCTGGGCAAGGCCGGGAGCTTCGCCCCCCACCTGGCCAACCTGGCCCTCCACAACCCGGTGAGCCGGGTGCTGGCGGAAAAAGTGATGGGCATCGCCCGGGAAGCGCCCCTGCCCCGCTGGAGCACCCAGGGCACCTTCAGCGCCTGGATGGAACGCACCCGTCATCGCCGGCTGCGCTCGGAGAAGAAGGTGGTCTACTTCCACGGCTGCGCCACCCAGTACTACGAGCCCTTCATCGGCCAGGCCGCGGTGATGGTCCTGGAAGCCAACGGCTACGAGGTGCTGGTCCCGCCCCAGAACTGCTGCGGCCTGCCCATGCTCTCCAACGGCGAGTTCGACGCCGCGGAGCGCTATCACCGGGGCAACGTGGCCCGGCTGGCGGGCTTCGGCCTGGCCGGTTACCCCATCGTGGGCACCAGCACCAGCTGCACCCTGACCCTGAAGGAGGAGGCCCCGGAGCTCCTGGACAGGGAAGATCCGGGCAGCCAGGCCCTGAAACAGGCCACCTGGGACATCTTCGAGTGGCTGCGGGAGCTCCACGCCCAGGGCCAGCTCGCCACCGACTTCCGCCCCTTGAGCCCGGACGGGAAGCCCCTGGTGCTCCCCTACCACGCCCCCTGCCAGTACCGGGCCCACCGGGTCGGCAAACCGGCCCTGGAGATCCTGGCCCTGATCCCGGGGCTGGACCTGCGGGAGAGCCACGCGCGCTGTTGCGGCATCGCCGGCACCTACGGCTACAAGGTGGAGAAGTACCAGGTGAGCATGGACGTGGGCCAGGAGCTCTTCGACTTCGTGGCCCAGCAGGCCGGCGCGCAGGTCACCGCCTGCGATTCCGAGACCTGCCGGTGGCAGCTGGAACACGGCACACACCTGCCCAGCCGCCATCCCATTGAGTTCCTGGCCGCGGCCTATGGGCGGTACGACCTGGAACGGCGGCGAGCGGTGGAATGAGGGGAAAGGGAAAAGAAGGGGTAAGGGGTAAAGGGGAATGAGTGATGCATGAGGTCGACGAACAACACCAGTTCCCAACTCCCTGGCGCCGAATGGCATGGAAATGGGGGCGGTTTTGAAGATAGTGGTCATCGGCGCGGGGGCCATCGGTTCGCTGATCGGGGGGAAGCTGGCGGAGAGCGGCCAGGCGGTCACCCTGGTGGGCCGGCCACCCCTGGTGGAGGCGGTGGAGCGGGAGGGGCTGCGGCTGATCCTGGGCCAGGAGATGCGAGTGATCCGGGAGATCCAGGCCGCCACCAGCCTGGTCGAAGCTTTCCAGCAAGCCCAGGCCGCGGACCAGCCCTTCGACCTGGCCATCCTCACGGTAAAGAGCTACGACACCCAGGCCGCCCTGGAGGAGCTGGCCCAGGCCCTGGAGGCCACCGGCGGGCCAGCCCCCCTGCTGCTCAGCCTGCAGAACGGCGTGGGCAACGAGGAGGCCCTGGCCGCCCGCTTCGGGCCGGAGCGGGTCCTGGCCGGGACCATCACCGCGCCGGTGACCGTGCCCGAGCCCGGTGTGGTTCAGGTGGCCAAACCCAAGTACGTGGTGGGCCTCAGCCCCTGGCATCCGGCCTTCCCCGCCCCAGCCTTAGAATCGCTATGCGAAGCGCTGCAGGCCAGCGGCGTGGCCGTCACCCGCTACCCGGACGCCCGCAGCATGAAGTGGACCAAGCTGCTCATGAACATGGTGGGCAACGCCACCAGCGCCATCCTGGACGAGCCGCCGGATGTAGTCCTGGCCGACCCCCGCATGGCGGACCTGGAAGTGGACGCCCTGCGGGAGGCCCTGGCGGTGATGCGGGCCCTGGGCATTCGCCCGGTCAACGTGGAGAAGTACCCTCTGGGCGTCCTGGCCCCGGCCATCCGCTGGGGGCCTCGCCCCTTGCTGCGGGCGGCCCTGCGCCGGATCGTGGGGGGCGCTCGGGGCGGCAAGATGCCCAGCCTGCACATGGACCTGAGCAAGGGCAAGGGCAAGAGCGAGGTGGCCTGGCTCAACGGCGCAGTGGCCCGTCACGGGGAGGAGGCCGGCGTCCCCACCCCGGTGAACCAGACCCTGACCCGGGTGCTCCTGCACCTGACCCGCCACCCGGAGGCCTGGGAGCAGTGGCGGGGCAATCACCAGCGCCTCTGGCGGGAGGCGAAGGGCGCGGACGGAAGCCGCCCGTCCTGAGAGCCGTGGGTTGACGGCCTCTTCCTCGGTTCGGTCAGCGATTCGGTCAGCCCGCCAACCGGCCGTCGAACCGGCCGATCCCCGGTCCGTCATCGATTTCCTCACCCATCCCTCACCGCCGCCCTCCACCCCCTCCATTCCCGCCCCGCCCAATCCCCCAGCCGGTCCATCCCCACCCTGTCCATCCCCATTCTGTCCATTCCCACCCTGGTTGACCAGCCCCAGGCCCGGTTGTATACTGAAATTGCCCCTGATTTTCGCAGAGGCCGCGTAGCTCCGAACTGGGCAGG
>Ga0256841_1003106_pt1 | contig 12643 bp, 11 predicted proteins | sample 356308metaG_FD_185971 | JGI IMG/M metagenome (GOLD analysis project Ga0256841, IMG submission 185971) | Hydrothermal vent microbial communities from Mid Atlantic Ridge, Atlantic Ocean - 356-308 | ecosystem: Environmental > Aquatic > Marine > Hydrothermal vents | place: Atlantic Ocean: Mid...
CACGGCGCCCTCCGTCACCGCCGCTCGGATCTTGCGCCAACAGGGGCTCCAGGTGCCTGTCCACCCGGTCTCCTGCGGCGTGCCTCTGGAGAAGTTCCGTCCAGCTCCCGGCCTGGATCGGGGCCAGGTGCGGCGGCGCTTCGGCCTGGACCCGGCCGCGACCCTCTTCCTCTTTGTGGGGCGGGTGGACGCGGAGAAACGGCTGGACGTGCTGATCCAGGCCCTCCATCGCCTGGATCGGGCGGACGTGCAGCTGGCCATCGCCGGCCATGGAGAGGCGTTGGAGGGGCTGAAGCGCCTGGCCGAGGAGCTGGGCCAGGAGGACCGGGTGCGCTTCCTGGGCTTTGTGGCCGATGAGGAGCTGCCAGGCCTGCTGCACAGCGGGGACGTTTTCGCCATGCCCAGCGAGGCGGAGCTCCTGAGCATCGCCACCCTGGAGGCCATGGCCGCGGGGCGTCCGGTGCTGGCGGCCCGAGCCCAGGCCCTGCCCGAGCTGGTGGAGCCTGGCCGCAACGGCTACCTCTTCCAACCTGGCGATCCCGGGGACGCGGCCCGCTTCATGGCCGAGTTGGCGGACCACCCGGAGCGGTGGGCGGCCATGGGCCAGGCCAGCCAGGAACGAGCCTGGCAGCACAGCCTGGAGAACACCGTCACCCGCTACGAGGGACTCTACCAGCAGCTCCTGACCACCGTGCCCCGGCTCCAGCCTGTCTATCCTCGCCTGCGTCCCCAGGGCCTGCTGAGCCGACTCATGCGGGGGCGCATCCAGGAGGTGATGAACCAGCTCTGGCGCTGAGCCGGCGTCAGCACTCGGGAAAAATGGCCGGTTGCCCTGGGCGTGGATTCGTGTAGGATGGAAACGAATCGACGCCCATTTTCCTTGGATCGGCCACCCCATGCCCCACCAGACCCATCCATCCCGCCCCACCAACCTGCCTCGTCAGGGCTCGCGCCCTGCCCCGCGCCATCGCCTGGGCTTCCCTGTGAAGGTCCTGGGCCAGCCGGGCCTGCGCTCCCACGACGGCCGCCGCTGGCAGAACAGCCCACACCTGAGCGTCAGTCTGGCCTACCTGCGGGACATCTTCGTCTACCTGGACCGCCTGGACATCCGCTTCTACCGCATGTCCGGCCAGCTGGCCCCCTACCTGACCCACCCCACCCTCACCCAGTTCCATCGTCAGCTGGAGGAGTGCGCCACGGAGCTGGCCGCGATGGGGGACCTGGCCCGGGAGCTGCGCCTGCGTCTCACCCTGCACCCAGGTCACTACGTCCAGCTCAGCAGCCCGGATCCCTTGCGGGTGCAGCGCTCCGGGGCGGAACTGGCCGGGGCTGCGGCGCTGCTGGAGGCCATGGGCCTGGGGCCCGAGGCGGTGATCGTGGTCCACGTGGGGGGCGTCTACGGGGATCCGGTGCAGGCCCGGGAGCGCTTTGTCCGTCACTTCACCCGGCTGCCGGGCGTCGTCCAGCAGCGCCTGGCCCTGGAGAACGACGATCGCCGCTTCAGCCTCCAGGACGCCCTCTGGATCCACCGCCGCACAGGCGTCCGTCTGGTGTTGGACACCCTGCATCACCGCTGCCTGGACCCAGTGGGCCTGCCCCTCCCGGAGGCCCTGGCGCAGGCCCTGGCCACCTGGCCGGAGGAGCAGCGCCCCAAGATCCACGTGAGCAGCTCCCGGACCAGCGCCCGCCGAGTGCGTCGAGACGGGGTGGAACACATCCTGCCGCCCCTGCCCAACCAGCACAGCGACTTCATCGATCCCTTCCAGGTGGTGGAGCTGTTGCGAGGCGTCCAGGCCTGGGGCCTGCGCCCCTTCGACATCATGCTGGAGGCCAAGGCCAAAGAGCTGGCTCTCCTGCGCCTGCGGGAGCAGCTTCACCGCTTCGCCCCGGAGCTGGCCGGCCTGGTCCAGGAGGGGCCGGCCGCGCCGAATCCTATGCCGTCGGCTTCCGTCCACCCGACCCCTGCCGAGCCCCCAACGAGGTGACGCCATGACCACCTACCCCGATCCCCGCAGCCGCAGCCGCACCGTGCTGGTGGCCGTGCTCAATAACCCCGAGGACCTGCGTCGGGCCGCCTCTCAGGGCTGGTACCGCATCCCCCAGCGGCGGGCGCCTCGGCGCATCGGCGCGGACTACCTGGCTTTCTATCAGACCGGCGCCTTCAAAGGGCAGCCCGAGGCCCACACTGTCACCTACTACGCCCCCATCCGGCGCTACCGTCTGTTGACCCGGGCGGAGCTCCTGCCCCAGGAGCCAGACCATCCCCGGGCCCAGGAGCACTACTTCCGCATCGAGATCGGCCCTCTGCAGCGGCTGGAGCGGCCCATCCCCTCGGCCAGGCTGCGGCGCATCACCTTCATCCACACCACCCTGCACCGGCTCTTCACCGCCACCGACGTGCGGGAACTTTACCGGCCCGATGATCCGTTTGAGAAGCTGTGGGGCGCGCTCCGGGAGAGCCGGCTGCGTCCCCTGAGCAACCGGCTGGCCGGAGAGTGGCCAGTGGACATCGCCCTGCGGGCCCGGAACGGACGCCTGGGCATTCGCTGCCTGGAGGACGGGGCCGAAGAGGAATTGGCCGAGGCCCGTCCCTGGACGCCCCCGCCTTCCTGGACCTTGCTCCACTTCTCGACTCGGCAGATCCGCCAGGAGCTGCCCGGCTGCCTGGGGCGCATCGCCACGGCCCTCATCGAGCTGGGCGGTTCCGTGGACACCCGGCCCGGACGGGCGCTGGCTCTGTCGCCAGGGCTCTTTGGTTTCGGATCGGCGACTGGACAGGAAGGTGACTGGACGGGAAACTGACGGGATGGAGAGGAGAAACGGGACCGATGGCGGAAAGCGTGCGGAGTAGCATGGGAAACAACCTGAGAAGCGGCCTGGGGGACCCTGTGCCGAAAGCGGCGCGCCTGGACCTGCCCTCGAGGCGGCTCTTCTCGATGCTCCTGGCCCTGGCGGCCATCCTGCTCCTGGCCTGGACCGTCCCGGCCCAAGCCCAGGAGCCCTCCCCTCAGGGGACCGTGCCCGGCAGCAGCCACCGGATCTTCCTGCCCGCTGTGCTGCGTGGCCTGGACAGCGTCCCGCCTGGCAGCCAGTGCCCCACCACGTCCAGCCGCAGCTACACCCCCATCCCCGTGGACGGCCCGCCCGCGGATCACCCGGACGAGCTCCACGGGGACCTGAACCTGGCTCTGCGGGGATACCAGGCCACCAGCGCCGCCCTGGGCATCGTGGACATCAACGGCGGCTCGGACCCCAACGCACCTCAGATGCCCGGCCTCTTTGCCGACCAGCGGACGCCCGCCTTCACCTCGGTCCATCGGGTCTACGACTGGGACTGGAGCTGCGGGGAGCACGGCTGCCGCAGCCCCAACCTCACCCCCCGGGAGGTCACCCTGCTGGGCATGGGCGTCACCCCGGGCGAGGCCATCTCCTTCCCCAGCCGAGGGCCTCAGATCTACGGCGGAGGCTACATCGTCCTGGTCCTCTACGCCTCGGAGGAGCGTATCACCCTGGGCTACACCCGGCGCGACTCGGTGGCCCCAGGCTACGCTGTGCACATCGAGGAGATCTGCGTGGACGCCAACCTCCTGGCCCTCTACCGCCGCATGAACCAGGCTGGCCGGGGCCAGCTTCCGGCCCTGCGCAACGGGGAGATCCTGGGCACGGCCAAAGGGAGCGAGATTCGGGTGGCCGTCCGGGACCGGGGCACCTTCATGGATCCCCGCTCCCGCAAGGACTGGTGGAAAGGGCGCTGAGGCTTGGTCTCCGGCTCAGCTTCAGCGGGGCTCAGCTCCAGCGGAGTTCAATCCCAGCGGGCCAGCCAGTGGAAGTCCTCCTGCAGCCGGGGGTAGAGCTGCACGAAGCGCTGGAAGAGGGCGTCGTAACGCTCCTGGCGCAGAGGGTTCGGCTCGGTGACCGGCCCGTAGCGCACCACCTCCTCACAGGCCTGGGCCAGGTCCCGGTAGAGGCCGGCCCCCACTCCGGCGATCAGAGCCGCCCCCAGGCTCGCCTGTTCCACGCTCTGGGAACGCTGGACCGGTCGCCCCATCACCTCCACCAGGATCTGCCGCCAGACGTCGCTCTCCATCCCCCCGCCAGCCCCCACGAACATGGCCATCTCGCCACTCAGGGCCAGGCCCAGCTCCAAAGCTTGGCGCAGGGCAAAGGCCACCCCTTCCATCACCGCCCGGGCCAGGTGACCCCGCTGATGGTAGTGGGTGAGGCCGATGAAGGCGCCTCGGGCCAGGGGATCCATGTGGGGGGTGCGCTCGCCGGAGAGGTAGGGCAGGAAGAGGAGCCCGTTGGCCCCAGGCGGGACCTGGGCCGCCTCCTGGCTGAGGATCTGGTAAGCGTCGGAACGGTCGGCCAGCCCGCTGATCCCCCGCAGCCAGCGCAGGGAGAGCCCCGCGGAGAGGATGGCCGCCAGGACGTACCACATGCCCGGCGCGGCGTGGACGAAGACGTGCAGCCGGGGGTCCGTGGGGATGGCCAGCCCCTCCGGTCCCTGCGCTGGGACGAAGGGAAGGAAGATCTGGCCACCGCTGCCCACAGTCACCGCGCCCCGGCCTGGGGCCACCAGGCCATTGCCCACGGCCTGGGCTGGCTGGTCCCCGCAGCCGGCCACCACCGGGATGCCCGGCCGCAAGCCCAGCTCCTCCGCCGCTCCACGGCCCAGCTCCCCGGCCACCTCCGTGGAGGCCAGGACCGGAGGCAGCAGGTGGGCCGGCAGCCCCGCCCCCTCCAGGATCTCCTTCGCCCACTCCAGCTTCGTGACGTGGAAGATGCCCGTCCCCGCGGCGTCGCTCGCGTCCGTGGCCACCTGGCCGGTCATCTGCAGGCGCACGAAGTCCTTGGGCAGGAGCACCGCGTGGGCCTCCCGCAGCAGCTCCGGCCGGTGTTCCTGGAGCCAGAGTAGGGTGGGGCCCAGGAAGCCTGCCGCGGGCAGGGTCCCAGCCACCTGGGCGTAGCGCTCCCGGCCCAGGGCCGCCACCAGCCGCTGGCACTCCTCGCCGCTGCGCTGGTCCGCCCAGATGATGGCCGGATGCAGGGGGCGTCCCCGCCGGTCCACCAGGACCGTGCCGTGCATCTGGCCGCTGAAGCTCAGGCCGGCCACCTCCTGCCCCGAGATCCTCGCTTCCTGCAGCAGCCGCTGAGTGACGTCCACGGTGGCCCGCCACCACTCCTCCGGATCCTGCTCGGCCTGCTCCGGCGAGGGGCGGAAGATGGGGTATTCCTGGCTGGCCACGGCCAGGATCCGGGCTTCTTCTCGGTGGAAGAGCAGGGCCTTGGCGCTGGACGTGCCGATGTCGATGCCCAGGAGAACGGTCATGGCTTGACTCCTTGATTGTTTGGCTCATCTACCACAAAGGCGAGTGGATGCACCAATTCCGGGGGAGGATCGAGCTATGGGATTCGCCTTTGGGAGATGAGCGCGGCTGTCTGGCTCATTTCCCACAAAGGCGAGTGGGTGCACCGGTCCTGGGGGCGGGATCGGGCTTCTGGTGAATTCGACCATTCCAGAAGCTGCCCAGCTTCCGGAATGGTGTGAGTGCCGCTCCCGGGAGGGGGCGCCCGCCGTCCCGCTTCAGTTGTCCCAGAGAAGGGAACGTGTTACCATGGCGCCAGGACGATCCACGCCCTGGCCCAGCCCCCCGCAGTTGACTTCAGCCATCCCGTCGGCATGCCTCCCATGACCAGTATACCCCAAACCCAGCGCGAGACAAGCCAGGCCTTCCCAGCCCAGATGACCGTGGTCCGCCTGCACGGGCCCCGGGATCTGCGGGTGGAGGCCGGGCCCCATCCCGGGCCGCCCGGGCCAGAACAGGCCCTGATCCGGGTGACCGCAGTGGGCATCTGCGGCAGTGATCTGCACACCTACAAGGACGCCCGCATCGGGGACACGGCCCTGGCTGCGCCCCTGATCCTGGGCCACGAGTTCGCCGGAGTGGTGGAGGCAGTGGGGCCGGACGCCCTGGACGGCCACTTCCAGCCCCTGACGCCGGGAACCCGGGTGGCGGTGGACCCGGCCCAGCCCTGCGGCCGTTGCGAGATGTGCGAACAGGGCCACCCCAACCTCTGCCGACGCCTCCACTTCTGTGGCCTCTACCCGGACCCTGGCAGCCTCTGCCAGTGGATGCACATGCCCGCCCACACCTGTTTCCCCGTGCCCGACAGCCTCTCGGACCCGGAGGCCGCCCTCCTGGAGCCCCTGGGCGTGGCCATCCATGCGGTGGACCTGGCCCGGATCCGGGTGGCGGAGAGCCTGGCCATCCTGGGCGCGGGGCCCATCGGCCTCCTCATCCTGCAGCTGGCCAGGCTCTCCGGCGCGGACCCGATCTTCGTCAGCGACAAGTTCCCCTGGCGGCTGAAGCTGGCGGAACGCTACGGCGGCATCCCCATCCTCTGTGACCAGGGAGACCCGGTGGCGGAGGTGCTGGCGGCCACCGCCGGCCGGGGTGTGGACGTGGTCCTGGAGGCGGCCTGGGCGGACCACTCGGTCCAGCAGGGCCTGGAGATGGTCCGGTTGGGCGGCCGGGTGGTGCTGGTGGGCATCCCCGAGGATGACCGGCTGACGGTGCGCCACTCCACCGCCCGGCGCAAGGGGCTGACCATCCGCCTCTCCCGGCGCATGAAGCACACCTATCCCCGGGCCATCCACCTGGCCGCCCAGGGCCTGGTGGACCTGACCGGCCTGATCAGCCACACCGTTCCCCTGGAAGAGACGCCAGCTGCCTTCGCCATGAATGCGGCCTACCGGGACGACGTGGTGAAGGTGATCGTGCTGCCCAACTCGAGCTAGACCCAAAACCGATTCGACCCGAGAGAAAGGACCGACCATGCCCTTGCCCAGCCGTGAAGAAGCCTACCAGCTGCTCTGTGAGTGGGTGCAATCCGAGAGCCTGCGCCGTCACATGCTGGCGGTGGAGGCGGCCATGCGGGCCTACGCCCGGCACTTCGGGGAAGACGAGGATCTGTGGGGCATCACCGGCCTGCTCCACGACCTGGACTACGAGCGCTTCCCGGACATGGAGGACACGGAGCACGGCCATCCCCGCACGGCCCTGCGCCTCTTCCGGGAGCGGGGCTACCCGGAGGAGCTGATCCACGCGGTGGAGGCCCACGCCACCTTCCTGGGCGCACCTCGAGAGACCCTGCTGGACAAGGCCCTCCTGGCCTGTGATGAGCTCACCGGGCTGATCCTGGCCTGCGCCTACGTGCGGCCGGACCGGGACATCCGTTCGGTGAAGGTGAAGTCGGTGAAGAAGAAGTGGAAGAACCGCAAGTTCACCGAGGCCATCGACCGGGAGGAGAACATGGCCTACATCCAGGAGCTGGGCGTGCCCTTCGACGAGCACATCCAACGGGTGCTGGAGGCCATGCAGGGCATCGCGGAGGAGCTGGGGGTGGCCGGGGAGGAAAAGCGGGCCGATTAGAGCGGGAAGATCGAAACAGGAAGATCGAAACGGGAAGATTGAAACGGTCAAGAGACCGGAGAGCGGCCGCTTCCTGGACCGGGCAGCAGGTTGGCCAGTCGTCTATCGTCCTCGCGCGCCGGCGCGGGGACGTTCTTTTTGCCCGGGCTGCCCGGGGGCCACAGGCTCCTGGGACGGCTGAACGGCCTCGTCTCGCTCCCGGAGCAGGTTCTCCAGCTCCTGTTTGCGCTGCCGGTAGAGGACCTCCTCCAGCAGGGCCCGCTGGGTGGAGCTGATGTCCGCCAGGATGCCGAAGAGGAAGATGAGGAAGCCCACGGTGAAGAAGGTGCCGCCAATGGCCACGGACTGGACGTAGCGGGCCACACCGGTCAGCCCGGTGAAGTAAAAGTAGAGGAAGCGACCGATGAGCAGCCCGCCCGCCAGGAGGAAGGGGGCCGCCAGGTAGGAGAAAGAGCGCAGGGGCTCGTAGAAGGTGTAGAGCCGCAGAATGGTGGCCGCAGAATGTTTGACATAACTCCAGGTGTTCTTCACCAGCCGGGAGCGACGCAGGGGCTCGTTCACCTGGATGGGCACGCTGGCCACCACCAGCCCCTTCTTCCCCGCCTGGATGATGGTCTCCAGGGTGTAGGTGTAGCGGGTCAGGACGATGAGGCGCAGGGCCGCCTCCTGGGAGAAGGCCCGGAAACCGCTGGTGGCGTCGGGCACGGAGGTGCCGGAGGCCAGACGCACCACCCAGCTCCCCCACTGCTGGAGCCAGCGCTTGAGCGGCGAGAAGTGGGGGATGGCGTGGGGCTGCCGGTCGCCGATGACCATGTCCGCTTCCCCTCGCAGGATGGGCGCGATGAGGGCCGCCACCTGGTGGCCTGGGTACTGGTGATCCCCGTCCGTGTTGACGATGATGTCCGCGCCGGCCCGCAGGCAGAAGTCCAGCCCGCTCTGGAAGGCCGCGGCCAGCCCTCGGTTTTGGGGATGGCGGATCACGTAGTCCACGCCCAGGGAGCGGGCCACGTCGCTGGTGCCGTCGCTGCTGCCGTCGTCGATGACCAGCACCTCCAGGCGCTGGATCCCCGGCAGCTCCCGGGGCAGGGCGGCGAGGACCTGGGGCAGGGTGTCGGCTTCGTTGAAGCAGGGGATCTGGATGATCAGATGCATGGGCGGATGGGTTCGGTGCGCAGGCTGCACAGGTTGCGCAGGTTGCACGGATGGAGTTTACGGCCGCAGGATGAGCTGCTCCGCGGGGGTGAAGATGCGCCCCCGCACGGCCAGGACGCTCACCAGGGCGGTGATGCCCGAGGTGGCGAAGATCATGGCGATGATGACGAACTGGTAGATGGCCGCGTAGACCGGATCCGTGCCGGAGAGGATCATGCCGGCCATGAGGCCCGGGATCCAGACGATGCCCAGGGAGCGCAGGGAGTCGATGCGGGGGATCATGCTGGCCTGGACCGCGGCCTGGACATAGGGCCGCACGATGGCCCGGGGGTCCGCGCCCAGGGCCAGGCCCGCCTCGATGAGGCCGGTGTGGGATTCGATCTCGGCCCGGAAGCGCTCCAGGGCCAGGGTGCAGGTGTTCATGGCATTGGCGATGATCATGCTCCCCACCGGGATCAGGGAGGTGAGGGCCGGATCGATGACCCCCAGCCAGGTCATGGTGAGGATGACTGTCCCCGCGCCCGCGCCAATGCCCAGGAGAGCCACGGTCAAGGCCTGGGGGATGGTGGTCACCCGGCGCCTGGCGGTGAAGGCCGCGGCCACCAGCATGGCGGTCAGCACCAGGAGCCCCAGAGCCCAGGGGCCCTGGAGGACGAAGACCAGCACAGCGCCCACGGCCACCACCTGGACGAATCCCCGAGCCAGGGCCACCAGGATCTCCCGCTCCAGGTGGATGTTCTGGCGCCGGGCCAGGAACATGACCCCGAGGGAGAGGAGGGTGACCGCCGCGGCCTGGGCCAGCCCCAGGGTGATGGGCTCACGGAAGAACTGATTCAGCATCGAGCACCTCCTGCACAGGGCCCACCTTCACCAGCCGGCCCTTCTCCATGACCATGGCCCGGTTGGCCATGCGCAGGGCCTGGGCGTTGTCGTGGGTGACGATGAGGCAGGTCAGCTTCTGCTCCCGGATGATGCGCACGATCAGGGCCTCCACGCTGGCCTTGGCCTTGTCGTCCAGGGCCGAGGTGGGCTCGTCCAGGAGCAGGACCTCCGGGGAGTTGGCCAGGGTTCGGGCCAGGGAGACCCGCTGGGCCTCGCCTCCCGAGAGCTGGCTCACCTCCCGCTCCCGATAGCCGGGCAGGTCCACCTGGGCCAGGAGCCGGTCGATCTCCTCGTCGCTGATCTCCTCGCCCCGCTGCAGGGGGGCGAAGCGAATGTTGTCCGCCACCGTGCCGGGGAAGAGGTAGGGGAACTGCATGACCATCCCCACCCGGCGGCGCAGCACCCGAGGCGGAATGGTGCGGTAGTCCACCCCATCCAGGAAGACGGTGCCTCGGGTGGGCTCGTCCAGCCGGTTGATCAGGCGCAGGAAGGAGGTCTTCCCCGCACCGCTGGGGCCCACCACCGCCATGACCTCCTGGTGGAAGACGTCCACGGAGACATCGTTCACGATGGCCACGCCCTTCACCACTCGGCTCAGGCGCTGGGTGCGGATCTTCACAGCGTGGTCGGGCTGCCCGGGCAGGGTGGCCCCCTCGGCTGGGTCTGGGTGCGCTGGGCGCCCCGGAGGAGCGTTCATGCCGGGCCTCCGTTGGGTGCGGCCTGCTCCCTTTCCGCCTGGGCCTGGGCGGCCGAACGCAGGAGGCGGCGCACCTCCTCGTCGCTGGTCTGGTCGAAGCGTTCATACCAGAGGCCCACGCCGAAGAAGGGCTCGGGCGTGGCCAGGGCCACCACCTCGTCCGCCTCCCGGGCCAGGTCGTAGTAGGTCTCCAGCGCGGAGACGGGCACGGCCACGATCACCTTGGCCGGGTTCTGTCGGCGCACCGCCTTGATGGCCGCCCGCATGGTGGCCCCTGTGGCCACGCCGTCGTCCACCAGGATCACCGTGCGCCCGGCCAGCTCCGGGGCGGGCCGGCCCTCCCGGTAGAGCTCTTCCCGGCGGCGAAGCTCCTGCCACTCCCTGGCCGCCACCTGGTCGATGACCGAGGACGGGATGCCCAGGGCCTGGACGATGTCCTGGTTCAGGATGCGCACCCCGCCGGAGGCGATGGCCCCCATGGCCAGCTCCTCCTGGCCGGGCACGCCCAGCTTGCGCACGATGAAGACATCCAGGGGGGCGTTCAGGGCCTGGGCCACCTGGTAGCCCACGGGCACGCCGCCCCGGGGCAGGGCCAGGACGATCACGTCCGGCCGGTTCGCGTACTGGAGCAGCTTCTTCGCCAGCTTCTGGCCCGCGTCCTTGCGGTCGATGAACAGTGCCATACCCCACCTCCTTGCACCATGGGATGTGTGAGGACTCCACGCCTTCGTTGCGTTGGCTCTGCTTCCATTTTATCACGTTTGGTCGCCCAATGGGGAACAGGGTCCAGGAGCCCGGGGGGCGAGCCGGGGATGGACGGGCGATTTGACAGGGTATTTACAGCCCTTGGCGGGGATGTTATCATGGGAGCCAGTTCGGCTCACTCATCGCCTGTGCGCGGGGCGCACACGGAAGGACCATGACCCAACTTCTCTTCACAGTGGCCGCTGTTCTGGTGGCCTCGGCTCTCTGTTCCGGCAGCGAGGCGGCCCTCTTCTCCGTTTCGGCCATCCGGGTGCGGCAGCTGGCCCAATCCAACAGCCCCGCGGCCCTGGCCCTCCTGCGCATCCAGGAGAACATGGGGCGGCCCATCGCCACCATCGTCATCCTGAACAACATCGCCAACATCGTGGGCAGCATCATGGTGGGGCGGATCGCGGCCCAGGTCCTGGGGGATCGGTGGCTGGGGGTCTTCTCCGGCGTGCTCACCTTCCTGGTGATCCTCTTCGCGGAGATCGTACCCAAGACCCTGGGTGAACGCTACGCGGAGCGGACCTCCCTGCTGGTGGCCCGGCCTGTACTGGTCCTGGCCTTTCTCCTGGGCCCCTTGATCGGGCTGATCGAACTCCTCACCGCTCCTCTGACAAAAGGGGAGAGCCGACCCATCACCAACGAGGCGGAGATCGCCCTGCTGGCCACCCTGGGTCGGCGGGCAGGGGTCATCGAGGAGGATGAGTCGGAGATGATCCTGCGCATTTTCAAGCTGAACGACCTCACCGCAGGGGACCTGATGACCCCCCGGGTGCGCATGTCCTACCTGCGCCGGGACGACACCCTGGCATCCATCCAGGAGGCGATCATGGCGTCCCAGCACAGCCGGCTGGTGGTCATCGGCGACTCGGTGGACGATGTGGTGGGGGTGGCCTACAAGGACGAGCTGCTGGCGGCCCTGGTCCGGGGAGAGGGCCAGCGCCGGGTGGGCGAGCTGGTCCACCCCATCCAGTTTCTGCCCGAGTCCGTGCGGGCGGACAGCCTGCTCCGTCACTTCCAGAGCAGCCGACAACATCTGGCCGTGGTGGTGGACGAGTACGGGGGCGTGGCCGGGGTGGTCAGCCTGGAGGATGTGCTGGAGGTGATCACCGGGGAGATCGTGGACGAGACGGACCAGGTGGTGGATCTCCAGGAGCAGGCCCGGCAGGAGGGGGCCAAGCTGCCCACCCTCTGAGGGCTCCGGCCGGGCGGGGGATGATCCTGGCCTGGGATGGACCAGGTTCCAGACGAGGAAATGGCGTGGCCTCCGCTTTGGGGGCCATGTTCGCTTTATGTTATACTACTCGGTAGCCCTGAAGGGCTGTGGAACGGGAAGCAGGAGGGCTTCTGGCGGTCTCTCCCCAGCAGCTCCTCCTGGCGCTTTCCCGGCGAGGATCCAGGCTGGAACAGACCGTAGCGCCATGCGCCGTCTCAGGGAAGCAGCCCTGTCGAACAGTCGAGCAGGGCGCTTTGTTTGCCAGGGGGCGTCGTGGGATATCCCGAAGCGCTGGACCCTCTGGAGAGGCGGACATTCTGGAACGTTCCGGAGCACCTTGATCCGGAGTCAGAGATCCGGAGTCAGACGAATTGCGACCAAACATTCACAGGCGCAAGCCAACACTCGACGGTGAAGATAATGGCAAAACATAGGACGAAAGCACGCACCAAGGGAAAGAAGAAGCGACGGAGCAGTCGGGTGGAGGCCCCGCCCACCACCTTGACAGTGACC
>Ga0256841_1003107_pt1 | contig 12636 bp, 8 predicted proteins | sample 356308metaG_FD_185971 | JGI IMG/M metagenome (GOLD analysis project Ga0256841, IMG submission 185971) | Hydrothermal vent microbial communities from Mid Atlantic Ridge, Atlantic Ocean - 356-308 | ecosystem: Environmental > Aquatic > Marine > Hydrothermal vents | place: Atlantic Ocean: Mid...
TATTGAAACTTCATGCCCTGCCAGCCTCCCCTGCTCCGCACGTCTCGAGTCTGAATTGCACCTATAGGTATTGAAACTCTGGACGTTTTTGAAACTTGGCCCGCTCCGCGATACGTCTGAATTGCACCTATAGGTATTGAAACAGTACGTAGCCCTCGGGCATATCCTGCTCAATGGCCCGTCTGAATTGCACCTATAGGTATTGAAACCATCTACGGGCGGCCTCATCGCGGCGGGCATTGGACTCGTCTGAATTGCACCTATAGGTATTGAAACGCCTTCCGGGGGCGCTCCTCTGCCTTCCGGGGGCGCATGCTTCTTCTCCCGGTTCTCCCGCACTTCGAGAACCCGGCGCTCCGCCGTCCGTAGGCCCTTCTCCCGCCCGCTTCTCCGTATCTTCGCCCAGCGGGATGGTCATTGCCGGCCGCCCGTGGACTATCCCGATACGCAAACGAGCCCTGACGTCACCGTGATATGAACGCCGGACGGCGCAAAGACCCGCCCCCTCTTCCGAACGCCGAGGCGCCGCTCGAGGACCTCTGCCGGCGGCTGAAGGCCTCCGACCGGGACGCCTTCGAGGCCGTCTTCCGTCGTTTCCGGGACGACCTGCTCCGGTACGTCAGCGCCATCGTCGGCGACGACCACACGGCGCACGATCTGGTGCAGGACGTGTTCGTCTCGCTGTGGGGGCTGCGGGAGCGTCTGGTCCCGACGAAGTCGCTCCGGGCGTACCTCTTTCGCATGGCGCGCAACCGGGCGTACCGGCATCTGCGGGACGAGCGGGCGCACACCCGGAAGCGCGCCGAGATGGGCGCCGAAGCGGAGGCGACGCCCCCCCGGCTCCACACCGCCGAGGCCCGTCACGACGCCGACCTCCTGACGCAGCGACTGCACGGGTGGATCGACGCGTTGCCGAACCGGCAGCGCGAGGCGCTCACGCTCAGCCGCTTTCACGAACTCAGTCATCACGAAATCGCCGCCGTCATGGAGATTTCGCCGCGCACGGTGAACAACCACATCGTGCGCGCCCTGGAGCGCCTGAAGACGCGCATCCAGGCTTTCGAACCATCGCTGCTTGAATCATGAAACGAGGAAAGGAAACTCCCGTGCCGCCCGGGGTGCAGGCGCAGATGAGCGCCTCGCCCGAAGCGCTTCGTGGGCTGGAGCGGGTATGGCGGCTGCTCGGCCGGGCCCCGCGAAGGGCCGTCGCCGCCCCGGACACGGACGCCGCGTGGGCCGACCTCGCGCGCCGCCTCGACGCCCCGGAGGCGGACGCCGCCCCGGACACGGACGCCGCCCCGGACACGGACGCCGCGTGGGCCGACCTCGCGCGCCGCCTCGACGCCTCGCCTCGACGCCGGGCCGACCGCCGGCCGCGACGGCCCGGCCGTCTTCGCCCGGCCCTCCTCGCGCCCGCCGCCGCGGCCGTCCTGCTCGCGCTCGCCTTCGGGTGGTGGAGCCGCCCGGCGACCGTCGTCGCGCCGCCGGGCGAACAGCGCATCGTGCGCCTGCCCGACGGCTCGACGGTGCAGCTCAACAGCGCCTCCCGCCTCCGCTACGCGCGGGGCTTCCGGGCCTGGCCCTTCGCCGACGCCGAGCGCCGCGTGAGGCTCGAAGGCGAGGCGTTCTTCGAGGTCGCGCACGACGGGCGCGCGTTCGTCGTCGAGACGTTCAATGCGCGGGTGGAGGTGCTCGGCACGCGGTTCAACGTGCGGGCGCGCCGCGAGCCGGCCGGCCCCGAGACGCGCGTGCTGCTTGCCTCGGGCCGCGTCCGCGTGATCGACTCGAAGCGACCCGGGCGCGCGATCCTGCTCTCCGAAGCCGGGCAGGCCGCCCGCGTCACGGGGCAGCCTTCGGCGACGGCCCCTCCCGCGCCGAGGGTCGTAGACCTCGAACGGGCGCTGGCCTGGCGCAACCGGGGCTTCACCGCCGTCGAGGAGCCGCTCTCGGCCATCCTCGCCGAGATGGAACGCCGGTACGCGCTCACGCTCGAAGCCGAACCGGGGATCGCCCTGTCCGACTCGCTGACCCTGTTTTACATGCGCCCCGTCTCGGCGGAGGAGGTGCTTCACGACATCTGTCTGGCGGAGAACTGCCGGTATCGGGAGACGAGCCGGGGCTTCGTCCTCTTCTCCCCCGACGCGCCGTGAGCCGCCCCCCGACGCTTGCGCGCGGGGCGTATCCTCTTCCGGACTTCCCACACCATGCCATGCGGGCACGACCGGCTTTCCTGTTTCTGATCCTCCTCCTCGGCGCGGCCGGGCCTCCGGCGGTCCGCGGCCAGGAGGCCGGCGCCGCGGTGTACACGCTCGTGCTTCGGGGCGCGCGCCTGCAGGAAGGCCTCGAAGCGCTCGTCCGTCTCACCCGCATCGACCTCGTCTATACGTCCGAGCTGGTGGCGGGCAAACGGGTCTATTGCGAGGGCCGGGAGCTGCCCGTCGAGGGGCTGTTGCGCTGCCTCCTCACCGGCTCCGGGCTCGACTACGTCCGCTCGTCCTCGGGCGCATACGTTCTGATCGACGCGCGGCGCGCTCCGGCCCGCTACGGCGATCTCACCGGCAGCGTCATCGACGGCGAGACGGGGGCGCCGCTGCCTTTCGCCAACGTGCTTCTGGCCGACGCTTCCGCCGGCACGACGACGAACGAGGCCGGGCTCTTCAGCTTCGCTTCGCTCGTCTCGGGCCTGCACCGTGTGATCGTCACGTACGTGGGATACGAGCCGAAGCTGGACAGCGTATGGATCGCGCCGGAGGCCCACGAACGGGTGCGGATCGCGCTCCGCCCACAGCCGGCCATGATGAAACCCATCGTGATCGACGGACCGGCGCAGCGCCTGCCCTCGAGCGACCTCGGGCTCGGCATGATGACCGGGAGCGGGCTGAGCGCCGTCGCCTTCGCCGGGGCCTCCGACGTGGTGCGGGGGGCGCGGCGGCTCGCCGGCGTCTCGGCGCAACAGCCCCTGGCGGACCTGCACATCCAGGGCGGCGGCGCGGGCGAACACCTGACCCTGCTCGACGGCATGCCCGTCCGCAACCCCGTCAGCCTGGGGCGGCACCTCGGCGCGTTCAGCCCGCTCGCGCTCGAACGGCTGACCGTGCACAAAGCCGGCTTCGGCGCAGAGTTCGGCAGCCACCTCTCCGGCCTCGTCTCCGTCACGCACGACGTCGGCGGGGCGAACCGCGCGGCGCTGACGGTCGATCCGGTGAGCCTCAACGGCAAGCTCCAGCGCCGCTTCACGCTCCCGGGCCGCCGCCGGGCTTCCGTGATGCTCGCCGCGCGCTCGAGCCTGTGGGGGGTGTACCGGGATCCCGGCGTCGACGAACTGCTGCGGCGGTGGAACGCCGTCGATCCCCGGCTCGCCTCGATCTGGATTCGGGAGCCGGTCAACACGTCCACGTTCACCGTGTCCCGCCGTCGCCCCGAGGTGGCCTTCTCCGACGTCCACGCGGCGGTCCGGCTCCGCCTGAGCCCGTTCCACCTCCTCGACGCCTCTTTCTACCGCGCGCGCAACCGGGTGCGCACGGACCTGACGGCGGTGAACGCCCTCCCGCTCACGCCCGAGGACCACGTCATGCTCACCCGCGACGCGTACGACTGGGCGAACTGGGTGGGGCAGGTCCGGGACACCTGGCTGCTGGGAGCGCGCTCGGTCGCCACCGTCCAGGCAGGCCTGAGCCGGCACGCCTCGCAGTACGGCTATCATGCTCAGAACGCGCCCACGGGAGCGTCGGGAGACCCGGAGGCGGTGGCGCAAACCATCGCGCGGCTCGCGCAGAAGCTCGACGCCAGTTTCGGGTCGTACGAGCATCACGAGATCCGCGAGCTTTCCCTGCGGGCCACGCTGAACCACAGCTTCTCCCCGCAGCGGCATCTGGATGCCGGGGTCGCGGTTCACCACGCCGACAGCCGCCTTCAGCTGGGCAACCAGTTCATCGTCCCCTTCGTCTACGCAGGCGCGGCGTGGGAACTGGGCGGCTACCTGAAGGGCGTCTTCACGCCCGGCCTGCGCACGACCCTGGAGCCGAGCCTCCGCCTGACGTACCTCCCGCTCCGGCGCGTCGTCTATGCCGAACCGCGCCTGACGCTGCGGTATGACCGGGCTTCGAGCCGGATCGGGGCGTACGCCCTGCGCGCGGCGGCGGGCCTCTACCGGCAGTACGTCAACCAGTTCGAGTTGACCAGCTCCGGCCCCACGGCGGCGGTCCCCTCGATCCTCTTCTGGCTCCCGCTCGACCGCGCCACCGCGCCGCCGCGCGTCTATCACCTGGCGGCGGACGCCCTCTTCATGCCCGGCGAGCGCTGGTCGCTGGGTCTGGAGGGCTATTACAAGTGGCAGCCGCGCCTGCTCACGCTCGACTACGCGGCCCTGCTCGCGCTTCGCTCCGACGACCCCTCACAGCCGATCCGCCTGCCGCAGTCCGCCTTCGTCGCGGCGGGGCGGGGCCATGCCTGGGGCGGAAGCGTGCGCCTCCACCGCGCCGCGCGCCGGCTCTCGGCCACGGCCACGTACAGCTTCAGCCGCTCCGTGCGCACCTATCCCGGGCGCTTCGACGACCGCCTCGTCGACACTCCGTGGAACACCCCGCACCGCCTCGCCTTCGACCTCGAGACCCCGCTCGCCGCCGGCCTCTCGGCGCACGTCAACGGCGAGGGCGCGTGGGGACGACGGTGGGCGCTCCGCCAGGCCTATTACGACTACCTCTCCCTCCGGGAGACCCTCTTCGACGCCCGCCCGTACGATCTCGACCGTCCCGACGAGCACACCCGGCCCGCCTACTTCCGCCTCGACGTCGGCCTTGCCTTCACGCATGCCTGGCGCGGCGCCGCGCTGCGCCTGCAAGCCTACCTCGTCAACGCGCTCAACCGCCGGAACGTGTACGACTGGAGCCTCGAAGACGCCTCCGACGGCGTCGGCGTCGTCGCCCGCGTGCTGCCCGGTCGCTACCCCGTCTTCTCCCTGCGCTTCGATTACTGACCGAAGCCCGCCCCTCTCGCGTCCTCCGCCCGTTTTTTTCCCGAACGCCGGGACCGCAGTGGTCATCCCGCCCCCTTCGAGTTCTGTTCAAACAAATACTCTTGAACCGCCATCCTCGACCCGGCGGACCGCTCTTCTTTTTTCCCCAAACCATCGACCGGAGGAGGATACCTCTATGCGCCACCGATACGCACACATCACTCTCTTGCTTTTGTTCATGCTCGTCCCGCAGTGGGTCGCGGCGCAAACGTTCGTCACAGGAAACTTTTCGGCGGCGCAACAGACCCTCGACGTGACGAGCGACGCCACGGGCACGGCGGCGCTGGCCCTCACCGACGAGGGCGTGCGCTTCCTCATCACCGTGGACGGCCTCAGCGGCGAGATCACGGCGGCCCACTTCCATAACGCCCCTGCCGGGACCGACGGCGGCGTCGTCCGCACGATCACCGACGACTTCGACGGCGCGACCGCGCGCGGCCTGTGGACGAGCGCCGATGCCGAGCCGCTCACCGACGATCTCATCCGCGAACTCCTCGCGGGCAACCTCTACCTCAACCTCCACACCGCCGCCAACCCCGCCGGCGAGATCCGCGCGCAGCTCTTCCCCTCCTCGGGCGCGGCCCTGACGGCTTTCCTCACGCCCGAACAGCAGACCGCCGACGTGACGAGCGACGCCGCCGGCACAGCCTCGCTTCAGGCGACCGACGCCGGCATCCTCTTCTTCGTCAGCGTGGACGGCCTCAGCGGCGACGTCACGGCGGCGCACTTCCACAACGCGCCCCTCGGCGCCGACGGCCCTGTGCTGCGCACCATCACCGACGACTTCGACGGCGCGACCGCCTTCGGCCTGTGGACCCCCAACGACGCCGAGCCGCTCACCGACGACGCGACGGCGGCGCTCCTCGGAGGCACCCTCTACGTCAACCTCCACACCGCCGCCAACCCCGGCGGCGAAGTGCGCGGGCAGGTCTTCCCGAGCAGCGGATGGGGCTTCACCGCCTCGCTCGACGCCTCGCAACAGCTCGCCGACGTGTCGAGCGACGCCGCCGGCACGGCGAGCTTCACCCTCACCGACGCCGGCCTCGTCTTCGACGTGACGGTCGAGGGCCTGAGCGGGCCCATCACGGCGGCGCACTTCCACAACGCCCCGGCGGGCGCCGAAGGCGGCGTGGTCCGCACCATCACCGACGACTTCACGGGGAACACCGCCCACGGTGTGTGGACGACCGAAGACGGCGAGCCGTTCACCGGCGAGATGATGCGCGAGCTCCTCGCGGGCAACCTCTACCTCAACGTCCACACCGCCGCCAACCCCGGCGGCGAGATCCGTGGACAGGTCACGCTCGACGGCGGCGACCACTTCACGGGCGCCTTCTCCGCCGCGCAACAGACCGCCGACGTGACGAGCGACGCCGCCGGCACGGCTTCGCTGAGCCTCACCACCGACGGACTCGCCTTCGACGTGACGGTCGAGGGCCTGAGCGGGCCCATCACGGCGGCGCATTTCCACAACGCGCCCGCCGGCGCCGACGGCGGCGTCGTGCGCACGATCACCGATGCCTTCGACGGCAACACCGCCCACGGCGTGTGGACCGCCGCCGACGCCGAGCCGCTCACCGACGAGATGATGCGCGAACTGCTCGCGGGCAACCTCTACCTCAACGTCCACACCGCCGCCAACCCCGCCGGCGAGATCCGCGCGCAGGTCATCCCCGCGAGCGGAACGGCCCTCGCGGCGAGCCTGACGCCGGAACAGCTCTCGGCGCTCCCGACCGGCGCGGCAAGAGGCACGGCTGCGCTCACGCTCACGAAGGCGGGGCTTGCCTTCCACCTCACCGTCGAGGGCCTGAGCGGGCCCATCACGGCGGCGCACTTCCACAACGCCCCGATGGGCGAGGACGGCCCCGTCGTGCGCACGATCACCGGCGACCTCGACGGCAACTCGGCGGTCGGTGTGTGGACGCCGGACGATGCCGAGCCGCTGACCGATGAGATGATGCGCGAGCTCCTCGCGGGCAACCTCTACCTCAACGTCCACACCGCCGCCAACCCCGGCGGCGAGACGCGCGGGCAGGCGCGTCTGAGCGGCGGCATCGGCTCGGCCGTGAGCCTCGATCCCGGGCAGGGGACGCAGGCGACGTCGAGCGAGGCCGCCGGCACAGCTGCGGTCACGCTCACGGATGCCGGGCTCGTCTTCGGCCTCACCGTCGAGGGCCTGAGCGGGCCCATCACGGCGGCGCACCTCCACAACGCCCCGATGGGCCAGGACGGCCCCGTCGTGCGCACGATCACCGATGCGTTTGACGGAAGCACGGCCCACGACGTATGGACCGACGTCGACGCCGAGCCCCTCACGGTCGATCTCACGAACGAGGTGCTCGCCGGAAACGTGTACTTCAACGTCCACACCGCCGCCAACCCGACGGGCGAGGTGCGCGGGCAGATCCTCCCGAACGCCGTCGTCGTCACCGCCCTCGAACGACTCGACGACGCGCTGCCGGAGGCGTATCGTCTCTCGCAGAACTACCCCAACCCGTTCAATCCGTCCACCACGATTGCGTTCGAGCTTCCGCAGTCCGGTCACGTCCGTCTCGACGTCTTCAACGTGCTCGGGGCGCGCGTGGCGACGCTCGTGGACGGGCCGCTGGCCACCGGCGCGTATGAGGTGGCGTTCGATGCTTCGGGCCTGCCGTCGGGCGCGTACCTCTACCGCCTCGACGCCGGCGGGGTCACGCGGAGCCGCCTGATGATGCTCGTTAAATAGTCTTTCCCATCGGCCTCTCAACGAAGGAGGCCGGCACACCGCGATCGGCCTGGTGCGTGCAGGTCGGGCCGGTGTCATCGTCATCCGGGGCGGCGGCGGGCTGCCCCGGATGATTTTTTTTGTGCGGCGTTCCGTCGTATCATGCCCGCCGTCCACGCCACCGCCGCCTCCGAACCACCGACGATCCATGGGGCTTAGAACGTATCTCTCCGGTTTGCTTTTGCTCACGGGGTTCGCGCTCGCGGGCTGCCGCTCCGAGCCGTCCCCGCCCGATGCGCCGCCGCCCGGCGCGGTCCCCCTCACGGAGCGGTTCGACCCCGTCGAGCAGCCGTATGCGTTCGTGCTCCCGAACCTGAAACCGGTCGCCGGGGTGGGCGGCGTGCGGGCCGAAGACTGCGGGAAATGCCACAAGGACCTCTACCGGGAATGGCAGAGCTCGACCCACGCGAATGCGCTCCGGGACATCCAGTTTCAGGCGGAGATCACGAAGAAGGATTCGCCGAAATGGCTCTGCCTCAACTGCCACATCCCGGTCCAGAACCAGCGCTCGTACATCGTCACTCATCTCGCGGACGACGACATCCTCCGCCCCGTGACCCGGCCCAATCCCCTGTTCGACCCGCGCATGCAAAAGGAAGGCGTCACGTGCGCTTCCTGCCACGTGCGCCGGGACGAGACCGGCGAAAGCTATGTCATCGGGCCTTTTGAGAACCGGTATGCGCCGCATCCGGTGCGAACGGACCCCGATTTTCTGCGCTCGATCTGCCAGCGTTGCCACAACCCGCAGGGAGAAGGACTCACGCGCAACCTCGTCTGCTGGTTCGAGACGCAACAGGAGCTCGAGGCGGGGCGATCCGCTCTCCCGCCCGATCTTCGCGCCGCCGACTGCGTCACGTGTCACATGCCGGAGACGCACCGCCAACTGGTCGATTCGGTCGAAGTGTTTCCGAACCTTCCGCTGCGGACGAGCCACCGCCACACGTTCGTCGGAGGCGGCGTGCCGAAGTGGTACGCGCTCTACGACAGCCTGCTCGCCCGGGGCTACGCGCCCGCGCTCGGCGTCGAGGTCGGCCCGGTGCGCGGCCTTCGCCCCGGCGGCGAGGCGCGCGTGGAGATCCACCTGACGAACCGGAACGCGGGCCACCACCTCACCACGGGCGATCCGGAGCGCTTCATCCTCGTCGTCGCCGCTCTGCGCAATGCCGCCGGCGACACGCTCGCGCAGGCGCGGCTCCGCATCGGGCAGACGTGGATGTGGAACCCCGCCCGAAAGGTGGCCGACAACCGCCTCGCTCAGGGCGACACGCTGTCCTGGCCCGTGACCCTGCCGCTCCCGGAAACCCTCGACGGCCTCCGGCTCGACGTCGCCGCGTACCACGTCCGGCTGAACACGAACAATGCCCGGTACCTGATGCAGGCCGAAGGCGTGGACGAACGGCTCTTTCCCGGCGGCGCGCAGTACGTGTCCCACGCCGTGGACTATTACCCCTTCGCCTCCTTCGTCTATAAGGAAGAAAGGGACCTGCGAAGCGGGGCGCGACGCGTCTATACGCTGGAGGAACTGATTGCGCTCTCGAAGGCCGAACAGGGCAAACCGCTCGAAGCTCGGGCGTACTGACGCGCGCCTTCTTCACATCACGAGCAACGCCGAATAAAGGTCGACGCCGTACCAGAGGTTGGCCAGGCGCAGGTTCTCGTTCGGGGCGTGCTGATTGCTGTCGTGGTTGGCGATCGGCATCACGACGACCGGTTTTTCGAGCACTTCGGTGAAGAGATACAACGGCATCGACGCGCCGAAGGTGGGCACGAGGATGGGCGGCTCGCCGGCGGCGGCTTCCACCGCGCCCGAGATCGAGGCCACCAACGGCCGGTCCATCTCCGCCCGGGCGGCGGGATAGCCTTTCTCCCGCACCACCTTCGCCAGCTTCGGATAGCGCAGCCGCGTCTCGTGGTTCGGCGTCACGCGCACGATGTGATAGCCCTGTTTTCGGATGTGCTCCTCGATGCGCTCGATGATCGCCTCGGGGTCGTTCCCCCGCGCCAGGCGCATGCCGATGGACGCCGTCGCGTGGGCCGGGATCACGTTCCGGACCGTCTCGCCGACGCTCCCGCTTTCGAGGCCGCGCACGTTCAGCGAGGGAAGCATCAGACTCTCGCTCCGGGCCAGCCCTTCGAGTCCGGTTCGCACGAGGCCGAGTTCCTGCCGCAGATCGTCGTCGTAGTCCGGCATGGCGTCGAGGGCGGCGCGCTCCTCCGTGCTCACCGGCTCGACGCCGTCGTAGAAGCCCTCGATCAGCACGTGCCCTTCCTCATCGACCATCGAGGCGAGCAGGTGCGCCAGCATGACGCCGGGCACGGGCGCCCAGTTGCCGTAGTGGCCGCTGTGCACGGGCCGCACGCTGCCGTAGACCGTCACCTCCAGGCTGGCCACCCCGCGCGCGCCGAAGACGACCTGCGGACGGCGACTCGGATGCACCGGTCCGTCGAGCATCACCCATGCGTCCACGTCGTGATACGACTCCCCGTAGTGCTTGAGGTAGCGGGGCAGGTTCGGCGAGCTGCTCTCCTCCTCGCCTTCGAACAGGAACTTCAGGTTGGCCGTCGGCGCGATGTCGGCGGCATAGAGCGCGTCGAGCGCGGCGAGGAGGGCGGCGAAAGGGGCCTTCGCATCGCTGGCCGAGCGGGCATAGAGCCGCCATTCGGGATCGATGAGTTCGCCCTCGTCGGGGAAGGGGCGGGGCTGCCCGCCGGCTTCCATGGGCCGGTGATAAAGCGTCGGCTCCCACGGCGGATGCGCCCACCGCTCGGCGATGGCGGGCTGGCCGTCGTAGTGAACGTAGATGCCGAGGGTGCGCGTCGCGCCGGGCGTGCGCAACTCGCCGAAGACCACCGGCGGCGCGCTCGCCACCTTGAGCAGCTCCATGCGGGCGCGCCGTTTCTCAAAGGCATCCGCCAGAAAGGCCGCATTACGGCTCAACCCCTCCGCATTCGCGCTCGTGTTGGGAATAGACAACAGCGCCGCAAACTCCCGGAGGATCGACGCCCCGTGCGCGCGACGATACACCCGCGCCGCCTTCACGGCCCGTTCCACCGGCGAACCTTCCCTGCTGAATGGTGAAGACATGAGCGTTCCCTTACCCTGACGTCCAGCGGCTCCGCGTTTCCCTTCTCCCGAAGACAGGCCGCTCCCCCCTCGACGATTTCAAGTTCGAGAAACCGTGAAAGTTTTTATGTGTTGAAACATTAAATGTCATTGTACGATACAACCGTTCACTCCCCAACCCAACGCCGCTCCCGGCTCCGCTCATGCGCCTTGAAGACGAAATCAAACAGCAACGGTTCACGGACGCGTATCGAAAGCTGGTTCCGAACCTTATGTATACCGGCAGTTGGCTCCATACCTTAAACAGCCGGATGCTCAAGCCCTACGGGCTCAGCCCACAGCAGTACAACATTTTGCGGATTCTTCGAGGACAACACCCCAACCCGGCAACGGTGCAACTCATCAAGGAGCGCATGCTCGATCAGATGTCGAACGTCTCGCGTCTGGTGGAAAAGCTTCGCGTGAAAGGCCTGGTCGAACGCCGCACCTGTCCTTCCGACCGCCGGGCGGTCGACGTGCTCATCACGGAGGCGGGTCTCGAGCTCCTGGAGAAGATCGGCGAGGAAGAAGCGCAATGGTTCGAGCGGTTTCACACGCTCACGCCCGAAGAAGCGCACCGCCTCAACGAGTTGCTCGATAAACTGCGCGGATGATTTTTTTTCGACCTCAATTAGTGTTTATACACTAATTGTTTCAACATCACACGTACTCCTTCACACAACCGGAAAAGAGCCATGTTCAACAAAACAGCCATCACTGCAGCCCGCTACGCACTGGGCCTGCTGCTCCTCATCTTCGGACTGAACGGATTTCTTCACTTCCTTCCCATGCCTGAAATGCCGGAGGCCGCCGGCCGATTCCTCGGCGCGATGGTGGAAACCGGCTACCTGTTCCCCCTCGTGAAGCTCATCGAGATCAGCGTCGGTGTGATGCTCCTCACGAACCGCTTCGTCCCGCTCGCGCTGGTGCTCCTCGCGCCGATCAGCGTCAACATCGTCGCGTTCCACCTTTTCCTCGATCCGGCGGGGATTGCCGCCGGGGCCGTGGTTTTCCTGCTCAACCTCTTCCTGCTCCTGGCCTACAAGCCGGTCTATGAGCCGATGCTTCGGGCCAGCGCAGGGCCGCGCCACGATACCGTGATGGCCTGACCGCCGTCCCCGGCCTCAGCCGACGACGGGGGGCGCTCGCAAGGGCGTTCCCCGTTTTTCATAGCCGTGACGCGCCGCCTCGAAAGCCGTCCTGAGCGCGGCCACGTCGCCGATACGAAGGCCGAGGGCGCGACCGCGACATACGTCACACTCAGGCATACGGTGCGCCACCTCGTACGGGGCCGGGCGCCGAGGGCGCGACCGCGACATACGTCACACTCAGGCATACGGTGCGCCACCTCGTACGGGGCCGGGCGCCGAGGGCACGACCGCGACGCTGAAGGATCCCCCCTCCGCCGTGCCTTCGACCACCGCCTCCCGATTCAGGAGTGAGACGACGGGGGGTGATTCCGGTCCCGGTCCCATCGCGCCGGGTTGTCGGCGATGTAGGCGCGGATGCGCCGCAGGTCGGCGGCGTCCCGAACGATGTGTTCGTAATAATTGCGTTGCCAGAGGGTTGCGCCCGGGGTCCCGAGCATTTCGTTGATGCGTTTGGTGGACACGGTTTTGAACGCCCCGATCAACCGCCCCAACGGTTTGCGTTTCACCACCACCGTTCCCGACCGCGCACCACCCGTTCCCGACGGCGCATCGCCCGTGCCCGACGGCGCATCGCCCGTGCCCGACCGCGGGCCACCCGTTCCCG
>Ga0256841_1003108_pt1 | contig 12636 bp, 11 predicted proteins | sample 356308metaG_FD_185971 | JGI IMG/M metagenome (GOLD analysis project Ga0256841, IMG submission 185971) | Hydrothermal vent microbial communities from Mid Atlantic Ridge, Atlantic Ocean - 356-308 | ecosystem: Environmental > Aquatic > Marine > Hydrothermal vents | place: Atlantic Ocean: Mid...
AGCCGCCTACAGGCACCTGCACACACATCACAAGGATTTTGACAGAAACATGCCCGCCATCCCTGATCCTGTTTTGATTGGCGATGTCCTGACCGGCAGCCTGCTCGAATACGAGACAGGCGTTGTGCTGGCCCTGAGCACGCCGCCGCCAACTACTTCACCTGAGCACATCCTGCGCCCCACCGGATCGCTGACAGTGCGCTGTGCCCTGGCCTATTTGTATCGCCCGGAATTCATCGTGCCGGGCCTGTTTGCGTCCGAATACGGCGCAATTCTGGTCGGACGGGAAGCCTGGGATTACGCGCTCCAGCACAGCAACCTGCATCCCAGAGCAGATATCATCGGGCTGCGTTCAGACGGTGTGCAGGATCAGGTCATGCTGCGAGAACTGGATTTCGGCCAGCCCGTCGCGGTGTTTGCCTATGAATCGCCGGAAGCACGTATCCCGCTGGCTCGTCTGACCGCTTTCTGGCATGGCGATACTTTGCCCGACCTGCCCGACCTGATTCAGGCTCACCTGCCCCGGCTGGACACACTGCCCGCAGATTGACCATTGGCAGGGCACCCCTGGCACGCTAGAATCGCCCCTGCATCGCTGACGCCGACAAAATGGACGAACAACGCAAGATGAACGAGACGAAACCAACAGCAACGCTGATTTTCCGCAAGCAAACCTTTGAGGTGCCCGCCGGGATGACCATCCGCGACGCGATCATCCGCTGTGAATTGAATCCGGAAGCCGTGCTGGCCGTCAAAGATGGCGAGCTGGTCACCGACGACACGCATCTCAATCCCGGCGATCAGATCAAGCTGGTCGCCACTATCTCCGGTGGTTAACCGCCAGGGAGGCATCCGTCCGCTATGAAATGCCGCAAATGCACCAACCGTGCCGCCATCAATATGCGGCAGCATAAACTTGCGCTGTGCCCGGAACATTTCATCGAATGGGTGCAGCAGCAGACCGAACGCTTCATCAAAAAGTACCGTATGTTCACCCGCGACGATCGGGTGCTGGTTGCCGTCTCCGGCGGCAAGGACAGCCTGGCACTCTGGGATATCCTGCTGGCGCTGGGCTATCAGGCCGATGGGCTGTACATCGGCCTGGGGATTGACGGCGGGATCGATTATTCCGCCGAGTCGCATCGCTGTGTTCAAAAGTTCGTTGAAGAGCGCGGCGATGGCCTGACCCTGCATGTCGTTGATGTAGAAGTGCTCTATGGCGCATCGATTCCGGAGGCGGCCCGTTCCGTTGCGCGAGGCCGGGGCAAGCCGTGTTCGGTCTGCGGTCTGACCAAGCGCCACATCATGAATCGGGTAGCCCGCGACGAGGGATACGACGTGCTGGCAACCGGCCACAATCTGGATGACGAGGCCGCGACCCTGTTCGGCAACACACTGCAGTGGGCAGTCGGCTACCTGCGGCGGCAGGGGCCGGTGCTGCCCGCCAGCGCGCAGGGATTGGCCCGTAAAGTAAAGCCGCTCTTCCGCTTTTATGAGCGGGAAATGGCCGCTTATGCCCTGCTGCGCGGCATCGAGTACATCTATGACGAATGTCCCTATGCCGCAGGCGCGACCAGCATCCGCCACAAAGAACTGCTCAACGAGCTGGAGATCAGCAGTCCCGGTGCAAAGCTTCAGTTCTACCTCCACTTTTTGCAGGCCCGCGAACAGTACGGCATCTTCCAGCCGCAGGATTCCACCGTCGAGCTGCACACCTGCCCGACCTGCGGACAGCCGACCACCAACCCCGAACAGTGCTCTTTCTGCCGCACATGGGAGCGTGTACGGGAACAAATGACAAAAAGACCAACAGCGAAAGCCACCAATCCATGACTGATTTTGAAGTGTCCGATCCGGCTGAAGAAGAACTGCCGGAAGATCATCGTTCCGGCTTTGTGGCCGTCATCGGGCGGCCCAACGTCGGCAAATCCACGCTGATCAATGCCCTGCTGGGCCAGAAGATCGCCATCGTCTCGCCCAGACCACAAACCACCCGCCTCCAGCAGTTGGGCATCCTGACACGGGACGATGCCCAGGTGATCTTTGTGGATACGCCCGGCCTGCACAAACCCCGCCACGAACTGGGCAGGTTCATGGTGCAGGTCGCGCGGCAGGCATTGCAGGACTCCGATCTGATTTTATTCGTGGTCGAGGGGAATCACATGCCCGGCACCGGTGACCGTATGATCGCGAAGCAGATCGCGGAGGCAGCACCCGACGTGCCCGTCCTGCTCGTCATCAACAAGATTGACCTCGCGCCATCCAATCGGCTGCAGACCCACGTGGATGCCTACGTGGAACTGGTCAAACCAACAGATTGGGTCGCCGTGAGTGCGCTGCGCATGGCCGGGCTGGACGATCTGCTTGAACGCCTGATCGCCCTGCTCCCCCGGGGGCCGCGCTACTACCCGGCGGATCAGGTCACTGAAACGTATCTGCGCAACATCGCCGCCGAATTGATCCGCGAAAAAGTCCTGCTCTACACTCGCGATGAAATCCCGCATGTGGTCGCCGTCGAGATCAATGAGTTCAAAGAGCGCAGCGATGATCTGACCTACGTCAGCGCGACGATCTATGTCGAGCGCGACACGCAAAAAGCAATCATTATTGGCAAAGGCGGGCAGATGCTCAAGAAGATTGGCGCGGCAGCCCGCCCTGAAATCGAAGCGCTGACCGGGACGAAAGTCTATCTTGAACTATGGGTGAAGGTGCTGCCCAATTGGCGGAAAGACGAGAAACTGCTGCGGCGGCTCGGCTACCGGATACGGTAGCCGCTGCCTGATCACACGCCCTCATCCCGCCCCGGCACGGGAAAGCATGCCAGGCATCCCCGAAAGTATGTTACCTTCATTACAGGTACTCTTGAGCATGACAGGTCGCAAGATGGATACCAAACAACCTGATACAGGCCAACAGCGAGCCGCGATGCTGGATCGCATCTACAGACGCATCAGCCTGCTGGACAACGATGCGCTGGCACAGCTTGACCGCCTGATAGATACCACAGACCGCCTTGAATTCCATGCGGAAGCGGAATCTGGTCGCCTGAATCGGCGCGATTTCATGCTGGTACTGCTTATGGGCGGGCTGGCTGCCGCCGGGAGCGGCGCGGCGGCACTGCTGCTCAACCAGCGGCACACCGAAGCACCCATTCCTACGCTGGTGGCCAACCTGTCCCCCGCCCCCACCTTACAGGGCGAACCGGTCGCCGGGCAGATTCCCGACCCTCCCGAATCGGCACCGGACATCCTGATCGAAAACCTGAATGGGCAGCTCGCCGATGCCCAGGCCGAACGCCTTGCCCTCCGCGCCCAACTCGACTCTGCCCGCGCCGAAATCGACTCGCTCAGTGCCGGTCTGCAAGCCGCACAGAATGATCTTGCCTATTTGCAGCAGGTGCTTGATCTATACCAGCAGTTGGAGGCTGTGAGGCTGGATGATGCCATTGCGGCAGGCATGACGCCAGTAGGCGCTGCGCTCCTGGCCATACAGGGCGGGCGCAGTTTGCTGACGCTGGGCGTGGAACAGGCAGCAGCACTTCTGGCCACTATTGAGGCGCAGTCGCCGGGTATCGCCAATGGGCTTTTGTGGCTGGAAGATCAGGTCAGCGGCCTTGCAGCCGCCCTGCAGGACCTTGAAGACGCGCTGAGCGCCATCGTTGAGCCGGTCGCGCCGGTGGCACAGCAAATCGGCGATTTCATCGGCCAGGTGCTTGACCTGCTGCCGTTTGGTGTGGGGGAACAGATTCGCGCCGGTCTGGAAGCCATCGCCGCCATTCTGACACATATCCCCGAACTGGTCGCCAGCATCAACCCGATGATCCTCACCCCGCTGCGCCAGTGGGTCAGTCCGGAGGGAGAAGGCGGACTGGTGGAAGAAGTCGTGCGGCCCATCAGCGCCAACCTGGTCAACCCTGCACAGACAATGGTGGACGAAACCGCCAGCCTGGAAGCCGTCTACAATTCCCACCTGAAGACACCAGTCGAGCAGGCGCTGGCCACACGTGCAGCCATACGGGAAACCATCGCCACGCTGACGGGGGCTGCGACCTGACGACAGCGGCCCCATCTATCGTCCGCGCCGCGCTGCGTGCTGCGCAGCCTGGCGCTATTTCCCCCGGACCAGCTCCGCCAGCACGGCCCGGCCTTCCTCCACATCCTGTCTGATCTGCGCAACCAATGCGTCAACGCCAGAAAAGCGCCGCTCACCTCGCAGTCGGCGGACAAAATCCAGCCGCAGCCGCTCGCCATAAATATCGCGATCAAAGTCCAGCAGATGCGCTTCCACCGTCAACCCATCGCCGTCAAAAGTGGGACGCACGCCTATATTGGTGACGGCCATGAACTGCTCATCTCCTAAATGTGCCCAGCAGGCATAAACGCCGTTTGATGGCAGCAACTGCTCTTCCCACACATCCACATTCGCCGTCGGGAATCCAATCGTCCGGCCCCGGTGATCCCCATGCACAACCTCGCCGCTAACCTGATAGGGGCGGCCCAGCCACACCGCAGCCTGTGCCACGTCCCCGGCTCGCAGAGCCTCCCGGATCCGGCTGCTGCTGATGATTTCGCCGCTTTCTCCCAGCATCAGATTGACCGTTTCCACCACAAAGCCCTTCTGCGCCCCCTGCTCCCGGAGAAAGGCCACGTCACCCTCACGCTGATAACCTAATGCAAAATCCGGCCCCACCCAGAGCGCACTCATCTTCAGATGCTCACGCATCTGATCCACAAAATCCGCTGCCCGGATCCGACGCACTTCTTCATTGAACGGGTGTGTGAGCACCCAATCTACGCCCAGATCGAGCAACAAACGCGCCCGTTCTTCCGGCGAGGTGAGATAATAGCGCCCGCTGACATGCTTGAGCACAACATCGGGATGCGGGAAAAACGTCAGCACCACACTGCACCGATCTGTGGCGCGGGCCTCTGCTACCAGGCGGCGAATAAGGCGCTGATGCCCCAGATGCACGCCGTCGAAAACGCCGATGCTGACAATTGAGGGCTTCTTCAGATGAACATCATGGAAGTTGCGAATGTGGTTGCCGGTCAACAGTGTTTCCTCCACAAAGCTGGCGCAGACCAGAACAAAACACCCCGAACATACCGCACATACGCAGGCCGCACAACCACGGCTCTCAATTCTGCGGCAGAAACACCTTCACCGGCCGCCATTGATTGTTCTCCGCGCGGAGAACTGCCAGCAATTGCCCCTCAGAATCATAAGCGCCAGCCTCTCCGCTGGCGTCAGGCGGCGCGGGAATGGCACTGCCATGGCGGACGCGATCGGCCTGCCTGGCGTCCAGTTCTACGGCAGGCAGGCCGCTCAAGGCCTGCCCAGGTGGCAGCAGGTAGTCTCTCCAGGAGCCATCGGCCATTGCCGCCTGGAGCACATCCAGAGGGACGGCATCCTCCAGGCGAAACGAGCCGCTGGCCAGCCGCACCAGCGCCGCCAGATGCGCTCCCACGCCCAGCACCTGCCCCAGGTCGTGGGCCAGACTGCGAATATAGGTTCCCGGCGAACATTCGATATCCAGAGTGACAAAAGGCAGATCGTATTCCGTCACTGTCAGGCGATAAATCGTCACCTGTCGCGGCTCGCGCTGCACCACCTGTCCGGCGCGGGCCAGCTCATACAGCTTCTTACCGTCCTGTTTGATTGCGCTGTACATGGGTGGAATCTGCGCGATCGTTCCCCGGAAGGCTTCCAGAGCCGCAGCGACCTGCGCTGGCGTCAGGCTGTCTGTCGGCTGCTCTGCGACAATATGGCCTTCGGCATCATACGTGTCTGTGGCCACACCCAGCCGCACCCGCGCCCGATAATGTTTGCGGGAGCGCATGACATACTCGCTCAGGCGTGTGGCCGGGCCAAGACAGAGCACAAGCACGCCGCTGGCCATTGGATCCAGTGTTCCGGCGTGCCCGACTTTTCGCACCCGTGTTCCCCGCCGCACCAGCGCCACAACATCATGGCTGGTCGGCCCAACAGGTTTGTGGATATTGAGCAGGCCAAAGACTTGCTCAGGAGACAACAGCAGCCCCTGCATTCACTGCACGGCGAAGCATCGCCAGCGTTTTTTCCACCACAGCGTCCAGCGGGCCGTCCACCGTCGCGCCAGCGGCAAGCACATGCCCGCCGCCGCCCAGTTCCAGGGCCACGCCGGAGACATCGAAGCCCGGTTTGGCCCGAAAACCGATCTCAATCCGCCCGTCATCGCGCTCACGAAAAACAGCGGCAACGGCTGCCTCATCCGCAGATACCAGGAGGCTCACCAACCCGCCATCGCCGTTATCTGTGTAGCCGACCGCCTGGCGTGTCTGCCGATCGATTTTGGCCCAGATCACGCCATCTTCAAGCTGCATTGTCGGCATCACGGCTGCCCACAGCCGCAGGGCCGCGTAAGATTTGCGCATCACCGTGCGCTGTGTAATCTCGGTCAGCGGCGCGCCCGCGTTCATCAACGCCTGCGCCTTGCCCAGCACGTCCGCCGTCACGTTATTTGTGCGAAAACACAACGTGTCCGTCACGATTCCGGTCAGCAAGCAGGTGGCAATTTGCAAATCCATCTCGACGCCCAGCCGCGGCAGCCAGTCAAAGACACCCTCAGCAGCGGCCACTGTCTCCGGATTGACCAGGTTAGCATCCCCGAAGTAGGTATTGGTCACGTGGTGATCGAGATTGATCAGCGGGGCGTTATGAGCCAGCGCCGCCGCCCCAACCTGCCCCATACGCGATCGATCGCCACAGTCAACGGCGATCACCAGATCGGGGGCCATATCATGCAGATCGGTCTGCACCTCTTCAGCCCCCGGAAGAAAGCGTAAATTCTCCGGAACGCCATCGTCCGCTGCCACAGTCACTCGTTTACCAAGCTGGCGCAGTGCCCATCCCAGGCCAAGCAGCGAGCCGATGGCGTCGCCATCCGGCCCGAGATGCGTCACGATTACAACATCAGACGCCGCCACAACCAGTGTGGCAGCACGGTCCCAATCCATTGGCATAGACTATTCCTCAGAAGCTGCCTCAGTGTCTCCTGCCGTCTCCTCCGGGGGAATATCCAGTTGATCCAGCAGTTCGTTGATGTGTTCACCGTGTTCCAGGTTTAGATCCCAGTGAAAGCGTAGTTCCGGGGTCTGGCGCAGCCGGACACGCGCCCCTACTTCACGGCGCAGGAAGCCCTTAGCGCGTTCCAGGCCCGCCATGACCTCGCCGCGGCGTGCCTCTTCGCCCAACGCGTTGACGTAGATATCCGCATATTGAAGCTCGCGATCGAGCATCACTCGTGTAACCGTGACATTTCTCAGGCGAGGGTCTCGTACTTCCAACAGCAACAGTTCGCTGAGAATAGTCCGGATGCGATCTGCCATACGTTCCTGTTTTAGCGACATCGTTGGTACCCTAGCTCACCCGCTCCTGCACAAAGAACTCGATCAAATCGCCCTCTTTGAAATCATCAAACCCGGAGATACCTACGCCGCATTCAAAGCCGGTGCGTACTTCACGCACATCCTCATTGAATCGCTTGAGCGAACTGACATTACCGCCAGCGAAGACGATCTCGCCGTTGCGGCGGACCCGTGCCTGCGCATTGCGGCGGGCCACGCCTTCGCGGATGTAGCAGCCAGCCACATTGCCCACACGCGGCACCTTGAACACCTGCCGCACTTCGGCAACGCCGACGACAACCTCGTGGTACTCCGGCTCCAGCAGGCCTTGCAGGGCCAGCTCAACATCCTCGATCAACTTGTAGATAATGTTGTACAGGCGGATATCCACAGTCTTACTCTCGGCCATACGCTGCGCGGCGGGGTCCACTTTCACATTGAAGCCCAGCACAACTGCATTTGATGCGCTGGCAAGCATGATGTCATTTTCGGTGATGTTGCCCACTTCGGCATGCAGAATACGCACGCCAAGTTCGGAATTCCCCAGTTTCTCCAGAGAATTCACGATTGGCTCCAACGATCCTTGAACATCGCACTTGACGATCAGATTTAGCTCTTTGGCTTCCCCGGCCTGGAACTGCTCAAAAATCTCTTCCAGGGTGAGTGCTCGCGGGCCACGCCGTGCCGATTCCGCCGCCTTCAGTTTGCGCGCCTCAACGATCTTGCGGGCAACCTTTTCGCTCTCGACGACTTCAAAGACATCGCCGGGGACAGGCGCTTCATTCAGCCCGATCACCGAGACGGGCTGCGACGGAACAGCTTTCTTGACCCGTTTGCCGTTCTCATCAAACATGGCCCGGATTCGGCCATGGCTGGTGCCCGCAACGACCGCATCGCCTGTTTTCAGCGTACCGTTCTGCACCAGCAGCGTGGCAACAACGCCCCGGCTGCGCTCCAACCGCCCTTCCAACACCGTACCGGCGGCAGTTGTATCCGGGTTGGCGACGATCTCCATTTCATCCGCGACCAGCAGAATCGCTTCCAACAGATCATCCAGGCCAGTGCGTTGTTTAGCGGACACCGGAACCACCAGTGTGTCGCCATCCCATTCATCCGGTACCAGCCCGACCTCAGCCAACTGCTGCTTGACGCGCTCCGGATTGGCATTGGGCATGTCAATTTTGTTGAGCGCCACCACAATCGGCACGCCCGCCGCACGTGCGTGGGAAATCGCCTCGCGCGTCGTGGGCATCACGCCGTCGTCTGCCGCCACCACAAGAACAGCAATATCCGCACCTTGCGCACCGCGTGCGCGCATGGCCGTGAATGCTTCATGCCCCGGCGTGTCCAGGAATGTGATCCTGCGCCCGTTGTGTGTGACCTGATAAGCGCCGATATGCTGCGTGATGCCGCCAGCTTCACCTTCCTGCACATGCGTGTCGCGAATGGCATCGAGTAACGATGTTTTGCCATGGTCAACATGGCCGAGGATGGCAACAATGGGGGGACGAGTACGGAGTGTCTCCGGTGCCTGCTGTGCGTACAGACGCCGCCACTGGGGAACCGCCTGCTTGTCCGCTGCTGGCTCTTCCTCTACACGAACGGGCTGCGATTCATAGCCCATTTCTTCCACCACAATCGCGGCGGTGTCATAATCAATTTGCTGATTGATGGACGCCATGATCCCGTTGTTGATGAGCTGCTTCATTACATCAATCGGGCTGGCCCCCATCAACTCGGCCAACTCACGGACGGTTATGAAGTCAGGGACCTCGATAACCTGTTTTTCTTTAGCCATCAGCACCTCCATATGCCCTTGCATTCAGGCAATGGATGGGCTGGCTCACAGCGAGTTTCTTACATAACAATACCTCTCACAGGTTACTGTCGCTGTCAGGCACGCCTACATCCATTCCCGAAAATTCATTGCTAATCAATCAGTCTGCTTACTCAGCGCGGGCGCGATTCTCGTAATCGCGCCCGATCACTCTCGGTTAATGTCGTCCGAAGTGCGCGGGCCAATATGTCCGTTGTCAGCGCCTGCTCCCAGCAGGATTCCTGATCGCACAGATATGCGCCACGCCCATCCCGTTTGCCGCCGGGGTCTATGATGATCCCTTCCTCTGGGTTGTTGACGATGCGGGTCAGTGCCCGTTTGTCCATCGTCCGGCGGCAGACCACACACGTTCGCTGTGGTATGTGCTTGCGGCGAGGATGTTTCTTCCCGGCCATCTAGAGTTCCTCGTCGAAATCATCCTCCCAGTCAACCCGTTTGCGTCCGCGCTTTCGCTTGCGCTTGGCAATGACCTGCCCGGCCTTTTCATCAAAGACAAGCTGGCGGCGGCGCTGTTTGGCCTTCTTCTTTTTCTGCTTCTTGCCGCCCAGTGCTTCCAGATCAAGCTCTTCCTCTGGTTCAAGGAATTCCAGCGATCCTTTATCCTGCCTGGCAGTAGATATCACGGGCTGTGGAGCCACCGGCTCTGGCTCAGGTTCGATGATTGCAGGCGGTACTTCTTCAGGCTCTTCAGGTTCTGGCTCCTCCAGAACAACCGCTTCCGCCTCTGCGGCAACCCGTTCTTCCAGTACCTCCTCCGGTGCAGCCTCCGGCTCCTCAGCCTCAGCCACCGCTGCCTCTTCTTCCACAACCACTTCTTCTTCAGCGGAAGGCTCCGGAATTTCTACCGTATGCAGGGCCGCCCTTAACTGCTCCAGCACATCTTCGTCCCCGATGCGCTCCAGGGCACGGATAACGCGGCTTTCGTCAGCTTCCAAATACATCATGATGTCGCCGACCGACTCAAAACGCGCGGACAGCACTTTGATCGTTGCCTCGGGAAGGTCCAGCGCCGAAACTGGAAGTTCGAATGCGCCCGCCGGCAGTTTCTCCCGGACGGTATCCAACTGCTCGCGGTATACCTGGTTGGCACGCCTGCGCTCTCCCAACAGAGCCTCTTCCGCCATCCTGGCATACCGGGTCAGCGTCTGATATTCCTCCGGCATAATCGGGCGGTTCGTCTCGCGCTTGGCCAGGATGCGCTTCACTTCTTCCACCAGTTCGGCGTTGGCTTCATTCAGCGCCTTCAGCGCCTCCACCTCTTCCTCGTTGGCAATGGCCTCGGTGGTGGCCTCGGTTACGCTCTTGATGTCAATGCGCCAGCCGGTCAGTTTAGCTGCCAGCCGGGCATTTTGACCTTCGCGGCCAATCGCCAGCGAAAGCTGGTCATCGGGCACAAGCACAGTGGCCGTGCCCATACTGCCACGACCACCGACGCCCTCATCCAGGTAAACGCCGCTCACGCGGGCCGGACTCAGCGCCTTGGTAATAAAAATCTCCGGATCGGGATTCCATTCGATCACGTCGATTTTTTCTTCGTTCAACTCACGCACGATATTCTGAATGCGAATACCACGCATGCCAACGCATGCGCCAACCGGATCAACGCCCTCCTGCAGAGCAGCTACCGCTACTTTGGAGCGGTGACCTGCTTCGCGGGCAATATTCTTGATTTCGACCTGGCCGTTGTAAATCTCCGGCACTTCATATTCCAGCAGCCGCCGCAGCATATTACGGTGGGTGCGGCTGACGATAATCTGCGGGCCGCGATTGCCTTTCTTGACCTCAAGCAGATAAGTACGCACTTTGTCATGCGGCTTATAACGCTCATTCGGCATCTGGTGTGCCCGCGGCAGCAAAGCTTCGGCACGGCCCAGGCTCAAAGTGATGCCCTGTGGCCCCACGCTTTGCACCGTTCCAGAAATCAGGTCGCCCTCGCGCTCGACGAATTCCTCATACAGCGACTCGCGTTCGGCCTCGCGAATCTTCTGCAGAATCACCTGCTTGGCTGTCTGCGCTGCAATGCGCCCAAATTTACGGGCTGTATCCGGCACCGGGACCATGATCGTATCGCCAAGTTTGGCCTCAGGATCAATCTCGCGGGCCTTTTCCAGCTCAACCTCAGTACGATGATCATGCACTTCCTGCACAACTTCTTTTTCAACGAAAATTGTTGCCGCCCCGGTCTCTGTATCGATCTCGGCTTCAACACGCTGTGCGGAACTTGCGCTCACATCCCGCCGATAGGCAGATACCAGCGCCGTACGCAGCGCATCCAGGATCACCTCACGCGGCAAAGCACGTGCTTCAATTATCTCGTTTATCGCGAGGACAAATTCGCTCTTCATCCTGCCTTATCACTCCTGCCTGCCGCCCTGCAAAAGGCCAGGCATTTTCCAGCTTTCAATTTCATTTTACGCCTGTATGTTTCCCTACCCCAGATGGGCTGTACCATTGCTATAGAGCACGAAAAGTGGGGGCTGCCCACTTTTCAACAAGGAAACGATGGTATTCAAAGTATACCACGGGGCCTGGCCACCCGCAAGAGAAAATTCGCCACACCGCCGTATATGGCGCTTTCATCCCCCTTCACGGGCCAGATGTACGACCTCAGCGGTGGCATTCTCCAGCGGAATATCAAAGCGTTCAGGGCTGTGCCGCCACTTTCCTTCCAGGACGCCGCGTTCGACTGCCCGTTTACTGATCGTCACCCGCAGCGGCACACCGATCAGATCGGCATCGGCGAACTTCACACCGGCCCCCTCGCCGCGATCATCCAGCAAAACGGCCAATCCGGCAGACCGAAGCGCATCATGCAAAGCCAATCCCCTTTCCCGGTAGGCATCATCTTTGCCCAGCGTCACGATATACACATCAAAAGGCGCGATAGACCGCGGCCAGATGATGCCGTAATCGTCGTGATGCGCTTCAATAACCGCTGCAATCAGCCGCTCCAACCCAATACCATAGCTGCCCATCACAACAGGCTGTGCCTGCCCGTGTTCATCCAGATAGGTCGCGCCAAATGCCTCGCTGTAGCGTGTGCCCAGCTTGAAGCAGTGCCCCAGCTCAATGGCACGCGCCATATGCAGCGTTCCCTCGCCACAGTGCCCACAGGTTGCCCCATCATACGCCTCGGCAATGTCGGCAATTTGCGTTACCAGAAAATCGCGCGGAAAGTTCACGCCGGTCAGGTGGTAGCCTGCATCATTCGCCCCGGCAACGAAATTCACGCCGTGCTCAACCAAGCGGTCGGCAATAACAATGATCCCTGCCGCGTGCTCTTTCGTACGGACGTCCAGCCCGACTGGCGATGCATAGCCCGGCACAGCGCCCACCGCCTGGATTTCCTCTTCTGCTGCCGGGCGAAGAACGCCTCCGCCAAGCGCGTTGAGCAGCTTCGTTTCGTTCACTTCC
>Ga0256841_1003109_pt1 | contig 12635 bp, 21 predicted proteins | sample 356308metaG_FD_185971 | JGI IMG/M metagenome (GOLD analysis project Ga0256841, IMG submission 185971) | Hydrothermal vent microbial communities from Mid Atlantic Ridge, Atlantic Ocean - 356-308 | ecosystem: Environmental > Aquatic > Marine > Hydrothermal vents | place: Atlantic Ocean: Mid...
ATGGAAACTCGTCCTTTGAGTAAAACCAAAAGATGGAGATTAGTAGAAATATTAGAAAGAGCTAAGTAATTATGGTACAACAAGAATCAAGAGTTAAAGTTGCAGATAATACAGGAGCCAAAGAAGCTTTGGTTATTCGTGTATTGGGCGGTACAAAAAAACGTTATGCTTCGTTGGGAGATAAAGTTGTCGTAACCGTAAAAGAAGCTACACCTAATGGAACTATCAAAAAAGGAACGGTTTCCAAGGGTGTTGTCGTAAGAACCAAAAAAGAAGTCAGAAGACCGGATGGTTCTTATATTCGATTTGAAGATAATGCAATTGTTTTGCTTAAACCCGAAGGGGACGAAATGCGTGGAACACGTGTTTTTGGTCCGGTGGCAAGAGAATTGCGTGACAAAAAATTCATGAAAATTGTATCATTAGCCCCTGAGGTTTTATAAAAAGGTATAAAAATGAAGAAGTTTAAAATAAAAACAGGAGATGAAGTAATTATCCTGACCGGAAAAGACAAAGGAAGAAAAGGAAAGGTGGTTAAAATCATCAAAGATAAAGACCGAGTGGTAGTTGAAGGTGTCAACATGATTAAAAAACATGTGAAACCCAGCACGGAAAATCCTCAAGGTGGTATTGTTGAGAAAGAAGCACCTATTCATATTTCAAATGTTGCTTTAGTTGATCCCAAAAGTGGTGAAGCTACACGCATCAAATTTGAAATTAAGGATGGAAAGAAAGTAAGAGTTTCAAAAAAATCAGGAGAAGTTATTTAGGATTATGAAAAACTATACACCAAGATTAGAAAAAGAATATAAAGAACGTGTAATTGACACCTTAATGAAGGAATTTGGTTACAAAAATGTAATGCAAGTTCCCAAATTGGAGAAAATTGTAGTGAGCAGAGGTGTAGGTTCTGCAGTATCTGATAAAAAACAAATCGATTATGCTGTTGAAGAACTGACAACAATTACCGGACAAAAAGCAGTTTCGACTATTTCTAAAAAAGACGTAGCGGCTTTTAAATTGAGAAAAGGAATGCCTATTGGGGCAAAAGTAACTTTACGTCGAGATAAAATGTACGAATTTTTGGATCGATTAATAACGGTTGCTTTGCCGCGTGTAAGAGACTTTCAAGGTATAAAGCCTGATGGTTTTGATGGAAGAGGTAATTATAATTTGGGCGTTACCGAACAAATTATTTTCCCGGAAATTGACTTTGACAAAATCAATAAAGTCAATGGTATGGATATTACATTTGTGACTTCAGCAAGAACAGATAAAGAAGCACATGCATTATTAAGAGAATTAGGTTTACCATTTAAAAAGAAAAAATAATATGGCAAAAGAATCAATGAAAGCCCGTGAGCGTAAGCGTGAGAGATTGGCAGCCAAATATGCAGCCAAAAGACAAGCTTTGAAAGAAGCGGGAGATTGGGAAGCATTACAAAAACTTCCTAAAAATTCATCACCGGTACGTTTGCACAATCGTTGCAAAATCACCGGTCGTCCCAGAGGATATATGAGAGTTTTTGGAATTTCTCGTGTTACTTTTAGAGAAATGGCTAATCAAGGATTGATACCGGGTGTCAAAAAAGCCAGTTGGTAAAATTAAAAAATTAGAGAAATGAGTACAGATCCAATAGCAGATTTTCTAACACGAATTAGAAATGCACAAAATGCAGGGCATAAAGTAGTTACTATTCCTGCTTCAAAACTTAAAAAAGAAATAACCAAAATTTTGTATGATCAAGGTTATATTTTAAGTTATAAATTTGATAAAGATGGGAATAGAGAATTTATTAAAATAGCTCTTAAGTATGATGATAAACACTTACCGGTTATAAAAAAACTAGAAAGAATTAGTAAACCCGGTTTACGTAAATATGCTGATGTTGAACATATGCCCAAAGTTTTAAACGGAATGGGGATTGCCATACTTTCAACATCCAAAGGAGTAATGACCGATAAACAAGCTCGTAAAGAGAATGTCGGCGGAGAAGTTTTATGTTATATATATTAAAAACGAAGAATTATGTCTAGAATAGGATTTCAACCCATTACAGTTCCGGAAGGTGTAACCGTAGATATCCAAGGTAATATAGTTACAGTTAAAGGGAAATTGGGTGAATTAAAACAAGAGATTAAAGGAGATATCCAATTGGAATTGAAAGATGGAGTATTGGAGGTCAAAAGACCTTCCGAAAGTAAGAAACATAAAGCTATGCATGGTTTATACAGATCATTGCTTTATAATATGATCCAAGGAGTTTCCAAAGGATGGACTAAAGAATTGGAATTGGTTGGTGTGGGTTATAAAGCCAGTAATCAAGGTCAATTATTAGATTTATCTCTAGGATTTTCTCATAATATTTTGATTGAATTACCACCGGAAGTTAAAGTGGAAACCGTATCGGAAAAAGGAAAAAATCCTTTGGTAAAATTAACTTCTTATGATAAGCAATTAATTGGTCATATTGCGGCTAAAATCCGCTCTTTCCGTAAACCTGAACCTTACAAAGGAAAAGGTGTGAGATATAAAGGAGAAGAAATCAGAAGAAAGGCAGGTAAAACCGCTTAATAAATAGGATGTTATGAAATTAAGTAAATTAGAAAGAAGAAAAAGAATACAAAAAAGAATCAGAAAGATAGTTAACGGGACAGCTAATACACCCAGACTTTCTGTTTTTAGAAGTAATAAAGAAATATATGCTCAGCTTATAGATGATTTAAACGGAGTAACTTTATTGGCTGTTTCGTCCAAAGACAAGGATTTGGTCTCCAATAAAGGAACTAAAATTGAGAAAGCTGAAGCTGTAGGAGAGAAATTAGCCAAATTAGCTTTGGATAAAGGAATTTCAACAGTTGTTTTTGACCGTTCGGGATTTTTATATCATGGACGAGTTAAAGCATTGGCAGAAGGTGCTAGAAAAGGAGGTTTAAAATTTTAAGATATGCTTGATAATTATAAAGATATAGAAAGAGTAAAACCGGGAGGTTTAGAATTGGAAGACCGCTTGGTTGCCGTAAATCGTGTTACGAAAGTAACCAAAGGAGGTAGAACATTTAGTTTTTCTGCTATTGTTGTAGTAGGTGATAAAAATGGAATCGTAGGTTATGGTATGGGAAAATCAAAAGAAGTTCCCGATGCCATTCAAAAGGCAATTGATAATGCCAAGAAAAATTTGGTGAGAGTTCCTGTTATTAATGGAACCATACCTCATGAACAATTGGGAAAATTCAGTGGAGCCCGTATCTTTCTTAAACCCGCATCACCTGGTACCGGAGTTATTGCAGGAGGAGCTGTTCGTGCCGTTTTGGAATCGGCAGGTGTTCATGATGTACTGACTAAATCACATGGTTCATCTGACCCTAATAACGTTGTAAAAGCTACTTTGGATGCTTTGTTGAATATGAGAGATGCACATAAAATTGCCAAGCAACGTGGAATTTCTTTAAATAAATTATTTAATGGATAAAATCGGGATGAGATGAGTAAAGTTAGAATCAAACAAGTAAAAAGTACTATCAATAGACCCAAAGATCAAAAACAAACTTTGGAAGCTTTGGGAATCAGACGAATTGGTCAAGAGAAAGTACATGAATTAACACCTTCTATAGAAGGAATGATAAAAAAGGTAAAACATCTTATTGTTGTTGAAGAAATTTAAAAAAATTGAGAGAAATGAATTTACACAATCTAAAACCGGCCAAAGGTTCGATAAAAAAAGATATAAGAAAAGGTAGAGGTGAAGGTTCTAAACGAGGCGGAACAGCTACCAGAGGACATAAAGGAGCCAAATCCCGTTCGGGTTATTCAAGAACTCCCGGATTTGAAGGAGGACAAATGCCTTTATACAGACGTGTTCCTAAATTTGGTTTTACCAATATTAATCGTATAGAATATCAACCTGTAAATTTGGATAAAATTCAAGAACTTATTGATAACAATAAGGTAAAAGATACCCTTACATTTGAAGATTTTGTGTCTTTTGGAATTGTTGGAAAAAGAGAGCTGTTGAAAGTTTTGGGTAGAGGAGAAATCAAATCACCTATAACCGTTTATGCTCATAAATTTTCAAAAAAAGCCCAAGAAGCAATTGAAGCAGCCGGAGGTAAAGTTGAAATTATTAAATAATTATTGAATTTATACGATGAAGAAGTTTATAGATACAATTAAAGCAATTTGGAGCATAAAAGAGCTTCGTGATAAAATTATTTTTACATTAGGGCTTATACTTGTATATCGATTTGGAGCCCAAGTTTCATTACCCGGGATTGATCCGACCCAATTGACCAAATTGTCCAATCAAGCCAGTAACAATACTTTATTGGATTTGTTGAATCAATTTACCGGAGGAGCTTTTGCCAGAGCTTCCATTATGGCTTTAGGTATCATGCCTTATATTTCGGCTTCAATTGTAGTTCAATTAATGGGTATGGCAGTTCCTTATCTTCAAAAATTACAAAAAGCAGGAGAAAGTGGACATAAAAAAATTACTCAAATAACCAGATGGCTAACTATTGGTATTACTTTAATTCAAGGACCTAGTTATATTTATAATCTTTATGCGACTTTACCTAAGGACGCATTTTTAATCCAGAATAAAGTTCTATTTGTGGTATTAGCTGTTTTGGTATTATCAGCCGGAACAATATTTGCCATGTGGTTGGGAGAAAAAATCACTGACAAAGGAATTGGAAATGGTATTTCATTATTAATTATGGTAGGTATTATTGCTCGTTTACCTTCAGCATTTTTACAAGAATTTGCTACAAGGGTAACTGAGCAAAATGGAGGTCCAATGTTATTGTTGTTTGAAATTGTAGTATGGTTGTTGGTTATCTCGGCAAGTATTATGTTAGTAAAAGCTTATCGTCCGGTTCCTTTACAATATGCACGTAGAGCAGTTGGTGGGGGTTATGAAAAAAATATTTTTGGAGCCAGACAATATTTACCTTTAAAATTAAATGCAGCCGGAGTTATGCCAATTATTTTTGCTCAAGCATTGATGTTTTTTCCAACATTGCTGGCAAATATCGATAAAAATGCAGATTGGGCAAGCTGGTTAAAAACAAATTTTGGGAATATGTTTAACCCATGGTATAATTTAGTGTTTGCCATTTTGGTTATCATATTTACATATTTTTATACGGCAATAACAGTTCAAACCAATAAAATTGCTGAAGATTTAAAAAGAAGTAATGGATTTGTTCCCGGGGTAAGACCCGGAACGGAAACTGCCAATTATTTAGATGATATTTTATCTAAAATCACATTTCCGGGGGCTATATTTTTAGCTTTTTTGGCTATTTTTCCAAAAATGATACATTTTGTTTTTCCCGGAATGGCACCATCATGGGCGTTATTTTATGGAGGAACTTCATTGTTGATTTTGGTAGGAGTTGCCATTGATACCATTCAACAAATAGAAGCTTATTTATTGAACAGACACTATGATAAACTAATGAAAACTGGAAGAAATAGATAATTATGGCTAAACAACCGGCAATAGAAGTAGATGGAATCATCAAAGAAGCTTTATCCAATGCCATGTTTAAGGTGGAGTTGGAAAACGGGCATTTGATTACGGCTCATATTTCAGGGAAAATGCGTATGCATTATATCAGATTATTACCCGGAGATAAAGTAAAAGTTGAATTAAGTCCTTATGATTTAACCAAAGGACGGATCACTTATAGATATTAATAAACAAAAAGCAAAAGCTTAAAAAGATATGAAAGTAAGAGCATCAATTAAAAAAAGAAGTCCCGAGGACAAAATTGTTCGTAGAAAAGGACGTCTGTATGTAATTAACAAAAAAAATCCGAAACATAAACAAAGACAAGGATAATTATGGCACGAATAGCAGGAGTAGATTTACCTAAAAACAAAAGAGGAGTTATTGGATTGACCTATATTTACGGAATAGGAAAATCCAGAGCACAAGAAATTTTGGCTAAAGCCGGAGTAGATGAAGATAAAAAAGTAAAAGATTGGGATGATTCAGATATTGCAAATATCCGAAAAACCATTTCTGATTATCGTATAGAAGGTGAATTAAGAGCTGAAGTTCAATTGAACATCAAACGTTTAATGGACATTGGTAGTTACAGGGGAATCCGTCACAGAATGGGATTGCCTTTACGAGGTCAAAGAACAAAAAATAATTCCAGAACCCGAAAAGGAAAAAGAAAAACCGTTGCAAATAAGAAAAAAGCGACTAAATAATAATTGATTATGGCAAAATCTAAGTCAAACAGTAGAGCAAAGAAAAGAAAGGTTCATGTGGAACCCAATGGAAGAGCTTATATACAAGCTACCTTTAACAATGTAATTATTTCTTTAACTAATAAAAAAGGAGAAGTTATTTCTTGGTCTTCTGCCGGTAAAAACGGTTTTAGAGGTTCCAAAAAAAATACACCTTATGCTGCACAGGTAGCTGCTGAAGATGCTGCAAAAGTTGCTTATGAAGCAGGTTTAAGACGTGTTAAAGTTTATGTGAAAGGTCCCGGTAACGGACGTGAATCAGCAATTAGAACCATACATAACAGCGGTATTGAAGTTACTGAAATAATTGATGTAACTCCTATCCCTCATAATGGTTGTAGACCCCCTAAAAGAAGAAGAGTATAAAAATATTGAATTATGGCGAGATATACAGGACCTAAAACAAAAATAGCCCGTAAATTTGGCGAAGCCATCTACGGAGAAGATAAACATTTTGAAAGAAGAAAATATCCACCCGGACAACACGGAAATAATAGAAGACGTGGAAAAAAATCTCAATATGCAATCCAATTGCAAGAAAAACAAAAAGCCAAATATACTTATGGTATTTTGGAAAAACAATTTAGAAATCTTTTTGAAAAAGCTTCCAGACAAGGTGGAAATACCGGAGAAGTATTGATGCAATTGGTAGAGTCAAGATTGGATAATGTAGTTTATCGTTTAGGATTGGCTCCTTCACGAAGAGCTGCACGTCAATTGGTAGGACACAGACATATTACTGTAAACGGTGAGGTTGTTAATATTCCTTCATACCAATTGAAGCCGGGCGATATGGTAGGTGTAAGAGAAAAATCAAAATCTCTACAAGTAATCACGGATTCATTAGCAAATAATAAATCAAGTTACGAATGGTTAAAATGGAATGATGCAAAAATGGAAGGTGAATTTGTAAACCGACCTGAACGCGTTCAAATTCCTGAAAATATTCAAGAACACTTGATTGTCGAGTTGTATTCTAAATAATTAAATTCATTTATGGCAATTTTAAATTTTCAAAAACCAGATAAAGTCTTTCAAATTGAAGCCGACGAAAAATACGGTAAATTTGAATTCAAACCCCTTGAGCCGGGTTTTGGACTAACAATTGGTAATGCCCTTCGAAGAGTATTATTATCTTCACTAGAAGGATATGCCATTACTTCCATTAGGATTGATGGAGTAGAACATGAATTTGTTTCTATTGATGGAATCGTAGAAGATGTAACTCAGATCGTATTAAATTTTAAAAAAATACGTTTTAAAAATGAAGTGGAAGGAATAGATACCGAAAGAGTCAAAGTTTCTATTTCGGGAAAAGATGTTATTAAAGCAGGTGACATCCAAGAATTCATCACCGGATTCAAAATTTTAAACCCGGAATTAGAATTAATTCATTTGGACCCCAAAGTCACTTTTGATTTTGAATTTACAATTGAAAAAGGAAGAGGTTATGTTCCTGCCGATGAAAACAAAAGAGATGATATGCCTTTTGGAACCATTTTTATCGATTCTATCTTTACACCGATTAAAAATGTAAAATATACTATTGAAGATTTTCGTGTAGAACAAAAAACAGATTATGATAAACTGATTTTAGAATTGGAAACAGATGGTTCCATTCATCCAAAAGATGCTTTGACCGAATCTGCTAAAATTCTGATACAACATTTTATGTTGTTCTCCGATGAAAGAATATCAATTGATGAATCTTCATCGTTAGAACCCGAAACTTATGATGAAGAATCACTACATATGAGACAACTTCTCAAAACAAAATTGGTAGATTTGCATTTATCGGTAAGAGCTTTAAATTGTTTAAAAGCTGCAGATGTAGAGACATTGGGAGAATTGGTTCAATATAACAAATCCGATTTGATGAAGTTTAGAAACTTTGGAAAAAAATCTATGTCGGAATTAGAAGAATTGGTTGAAAAGAAAGGACTTACCTTTGGTATGGATCTTTCTCATTATAAATTAGATGAAAAATAAAGAAATAGGTTATGAGACACAGAAAGAAATTTAACCATTTAGGAAGAAAGACTGCACACAGAAAATCTATGTTGGCTAATATGGGTAGTTCACTGATAAAACATAAACGTATCAATACGACTTTGGCAAAAGCAAAAGCTTTGAGAATGTTCTTAGAACCTTTGATTACCAAGTCTAAAAATGATACCATGCATAACAGACGAGTTGTATTTAGCTACTTAAGAGATAAACATGCAGTTACCGAATTATTTAGGGAAATCTCTACAAAAGTAGCAGATAGACCCGGCGGATATTTACGCATTATAAAATTAGGAAATCGTTTAGGTGACAATGCCGAAATGGCTATGGTTGAGTTTGTTGATTACAACACAACTTACAATGCTGATAAACCTGCTAAAAAGAAAACGCGTAGAAGAAGAAAAAAAGCTAAAACCGAAGAAGCAGCTCCTGCTACAGAAGCAAAGCAAGAAGCTCCTTCCCAAGAAGCACAAGAAAAAGAAAATAAAGAATAAATTAATAATTTATTTACATAAAAAGCCGGATGTATCAGTCATTCGGCTTTCTTATTTTTTGTAACTTTACTAAAAAATTACGACTATGAGTTTAATAATGGACATCAAAGCAAGACAAATATTTGATTCCCGTGGAAATCCTACGGTTGAAGTAGATGTATTGACTGAATTTGGAATTTTAGGACGTGCTGCAGTTCCTTCCGGAGCTTCCACCGGAACAAAAGAAGCTGTAGAATTACGTGATGGTGATCAGTCTTATATGGGAAAGTCAGTTTTTAAAGCTGTTGAAAACGTTCGGGATGTTATTGCACCTGAAATCATTGGAATGGATGTGGCAGATCAATTGGAAATTGATAAAATCATGTTGGAACTCGATGGAACCGATAACAAATCCAAATTGGGAGCCAATGCCATTTTGGGTGTTTCTCTTGCTGTAGCCAAAGCAGCAGCTATGGAAGCAGGCGAAGCTTTATACAAATACATTGGCGGAGTAGGAGCCAAAACTTTGCCGGTCCCTATGATGAATATTATTAATGGAGGTTCCCATTCAGATGCTCCTATTGCTTTTCAAGAGTTTATGATAGTTCCTTATGGAGCAAATAATTTCTCAGAAGCAATGAAAATGGCAACTGAAACTTTTCATCATTTAAAAAGTATATTGAAAAAACGAAATTTATCAACAGCCGTTGGTGATGAAGGAGGTTTTGCTCCGAATTTTGAAGGAACCGAAGATGCTATCGAAACTATATTGGAAGCAATCAAACAAGCCGGTTATGAACCCGGAAAAGATATTGGTATCGCTTTGGACGTTGCCGCTTCGGAATTTTATAAGGATGGAATTTATGATTATACTATTTTCGAAGGTGCACATGGAAAAAAACGGAATTCAGAAGAACAAGCCGAATATTTATTGGAATTGGTAAACAAATATCCTATCATCTCCATAGAAGACGGTATGGACGAAAATGATTGGGAAGGTTGGAAAATACAGCAAAAACTATTGGGTGATAAAATCCAATTGGTTGGAGATGATATTTTCGTTACCAATACCAAAATTTTGGAAAGAGGAATCAAAGAAGGGATAGCGAATTCCATTTTGATAAAACTTAATCAAATCGGTTCTTTATCCGAAACCATTGAAGCTATAAATATGGCACATAAAGCCGGTTATACGACAGTCGTATCTCATCGTTCGGGAGAAACGGAGGATACTACCATTGCTGACCTTGCCGTTGCGATGAATACCGGACAGATAAAAACCGGCTCCTTATCCAGAACCGATAGAATGGCAAAATACAATCAGTTGATACGAATTGAAGAAGAATTAGGCGAAGTTGCCTATTATCCCGGAATAAAAGCTTTTAAGAAAAAATAGGCACACAAACTAATAATAAAAAAAGCCACTAAGTTTACTTAGTGGCTTTTTTTTGTAATTTATTAAAATTTATTTTTCCTCAGCAACCAATTGACCGATGGCTTTATCAAAAACTTCAAAAGGAGCAACACCTACTTGACGACCAATGGCTTCTCCATTTTGAAAAACTAAAATGGTAGGGATGTTCCGTACACCATATTCGGCTGCATATTTTTGTTCTTTGTCCACATCTACTTTGGCTACAACAATTTTATCACCATATTTTTTTTCCAATTGATCCATGACGGGAGCAACCATTCTACAAGGTCCGCACCAAACTGCCCAAAAATCAACTACAACAGGTTTGTCTGATTTTAAAACAACATCTTCAAAAGTTTCGTCTGTTACAACTACTGGCATAATTTTATAATTTTAAAAGGTTAAAACACTGCAAAAATACATAAATTTTTAATACAAATGTTTTATTAACAAGAACTTCATCTATATAAAAATCAATTTTTAAATATGCTCAATTTTTTATTGAATATAGGGCTGTCAATTCCCAAAAAATCCAATATGCTATGAAAAACATAATGTTGATTGATGGTTTTATGAATATTTCTAAATGATTTGGAATCATCAGATGCCCAAGCAATAAAAGGAATTTCATATTGTTCCTCAGGAGCTATACTTTTGGGAATTCCATGCATATATAGTTTGTTTTCGCCGAGAGATTCACCATGATCCGAAACAAAAATCATTGCAGCATGATATCCTTTGAGTTCTTTTAGTTGTTTGATTAAACTTGCCAGTATATAATCCGTATAAACAATTGTATTATCATAGGCATTGATAAGTTCTTCTCTACTGCATTGAGCTAATTCAACGCTTTTGCAAACCGGACTGAATTTCTCAAAACGTTTGGGATATTTTTTATAATAAGACGGACCATGACTGGTACTGGTATGTAAAACTATCAATATTTTATCTTTGTTGCTATTTAAAATTTGTTTTTTGAGCCCTGCTAATAATATCCCATCATATTTACAATCTTCTCCATCACAAATTTTTTGTAAATCTTGTCTTTTGAGATACTTTTTGATTTTAACAGTCGGTTCGCCCCAATTGGTTGTTCGCCAAACTACATCCACGCCATTACGATATAAATAATTGGGCAAAATTTCATATAATTTGCCGGTTGGTTTATGTTCTAATATACATTTTACGCCTGCTGTTGTGTAGGTTGCACATGCTTCGGCATCATAATGATGAAGATTGCTTATTTTTGAAAGCAAAGGATTGGTGTTTTTCGGATAACCGTATAACGAAAAATTATTTCTTCTGGCAGATTCTCCGATAACCAGAACCACAACCGATTTTTGATGATCTTTAATTTGTGCATCAGGCAATTGAATTTGTTCTTTATTTTCTTGACTCTTATGAATAAAATACCTATTGATATTCACAATATAAGACCATGGCATAACCAATCCACCCAAGGTTTTTGAATTTTTGTCTATCCATAACCAATTGGAAGAATTGATAAATATTATGACGAGAATAAAAACCAACCCGATGATAACATCTTTTAGAAATTTTTTTATTTTGATACGGCTAAATTGCATTTTAAAGAGTAACAAACCCGGAAGAATTCCCAAAAATAAAATATAAAGTAATAAGCCAAAAGACCAAAAACTACTGGCTTCTTCATATTTTGTGTTAAAAACATTTCCTATCATGGATTCATCTATGATAATTCCATAAGTATTGATAAAATAAAATGCTATAGCATTGATAATAAACAAAATAGCTAATAATATTTTGCCAAACTTATGGAATAGATACAGAATGATATAAAAAAACAAAGCATTCAAAATGATAGATGTAATACTCACACTGGCTATCAATAAAATTCCATTGAAACTATGATTATTTATATGTGAAAAAATAAATTTATAAAAAGGTAGGTGATACAAAATCAGGTTTAAAAAACTAAACAAAAAAACATAATTATAAAAATTAATAGGTTTGTTTGATAAAATCTTTTTTAACATAGTTAAATTAATTTATTATATCGAAAAATAGTTGTATAAATATTTAAAAATCAATGTTTTAAGTTTTAAACAAAAGATTTTGCAAGTTACAAATTATTTTTAATTCTATCTTTGGGTTTAAGAAAAATATAAGAAGTTTCAATAAAATTTAGTAAACCAAATATTAGAACATAAATCCTTTTGGGAAAGTATGTAGAAGCATAAATATGATTGTTCTTATGGTAATTAAACTAATACATAACATAGATATCAAAAAGCTTAGGATAAGGGTTTTTACTTTATTCTATTATCTTTGCATTTCAAAAATCAATTTTTTTTAATGAGTTTATCACAAGAAATACAAAAACGTAGAACTTTCGGGATCATATCCCACCCCGATGCAGGAAAAACCACTTTAACCGAAAAACTTTTGCTTTTCGGAGGCGCCATTCAGGAAGCGGGAGCCGTAAAATCCAATAAAA
>Ga0256841_1003110_pt1 | contig 12630 bp, 11 predicted proteins | sample 356308metaG_FD_185971 | JGI IMG/M metagenome (GOLD analysis project Ga0256841, IMG submission 185971) | Hydrothermal vent microbial communities from Mid Atlantic Ridge, Atlantic Ocean - 356-308 | ecosystem: Environmental > Aquatic > Marine > Hydrothermal vents | place: Atlantic Ocean: Mid...
GGTGAGTTAAAAACCGGAATCCGGAATCAATTTTCCCTCGACGATATTGTTAGTGCCATAAGAGAATATATTAAATCAATGTCGGGAGGAAAAGTGCTGTTAAGAAGTTGACGGTTGTCATAGTCTGTTTTTCAGGGATTGATTAGGAATTCATTAGAAGTTTTGTTTTGATATCGGATAATTTTAAAGAATGTTTAAGATAGAGTTTTTAGCTGCCGGATTTTTTATTTTTATGTCCTTTTCGGTTTTTGCCCAGCCGGACCAGGAAGTTGTAAAAGGTGTTGACGCTTTTGAAAAGGGTAATTATAAACTGGCACATCAGGAACTGTCGAAAGCGCTTGACAGTCTGGTCTTTCTGACATCGGAAGAGATAGCTGAGGCTTATCTTTACAGGGGAAAGTCCTCACTCGAGTTGCTTTATGCCGCCTCACTGAAGGGTGACCCCAAGGAGACTGCAAGGTACAAAAATGCTTTCTTCGATGCTTATAACGATTTCCGGAATGCTTTGAAATTTGATTCTTTGGAGTATAAATATGAGATCAAAAAAGAGATTGATAACTTGTATGAACCGCTCCTGCAAACAGGTCTTGCCCAGCTTAATGCCGTTTATGACGGCAGTTACAATCATGATGATGCCACTGTGGCTTTGATGTATGCCGGAGAGTGCCTTGTTACTGCCGTGCAAATTAAAAAAGAGTATGTGGCTTATGACCTTCTCGGTCAGGTGAATATGGAATTACAGGATACGATCAAGGCATATAATTATTTTATTAAATCGAAAGAACTTTTTGAAAAGGATGGCTCTAAAACCCCCGATCTTTTAATAGGCTATGTGTATTACAGACTTGCGGTAATTGACCTCGGAAAAATGAAAGATCCCGAGCATGCATTGTCAATGCTTAAAAAAGGTGAAGATGCGGTAAATTCCGAGTACAAAAGAATAGAAGCCGCCCCGCTTCCTGCTGACAAGCGTCAGGATTACAGTGAGTTGTATAATAGTGTTTTGCGGACTTTAGGAAATCTTAAACATGATATCTTTCTCGATTATCCGGAATTTGCAGAGCAGGGACTTACAGAGTTTCAGGAGACATTAACAAAATCTCCCGATGATTACTCCACCTTAATTGCTCTTGCGGGTCTTCTCGAAAAAACCAATGTTGACAGTGCCATTGCCGTTTATAAAAAAGCCATAGAGGTTAATCCTTCACACGAGGTTGCCTGGTTTAACCTTGGGGTTCTCTATTATAATATGGGTGTAAAGCTGAATTTGAAGGCAAAATCCGTTAATGACCCCGATTCGGCAGTGTTTTATGATAAGGAAGCGGAATTAAAATACGAAAATGCCATACCCTTTTTGCAAAGGGCTTTTGAGATTAATCCCCAGTCGCATGAAACTATCCATGCTTTGAAACAAGCAAGCCTGAAAACCTACCGTTATGACGATTTTGAAATGTATGATGAACTTGAGAAAAAACTTGGAAACAGGTAATACCACAATGCCCGGAGCCCCCACTATAACCGGAGCGTCCACGCTCGGCATACAACCTGCAATATTGAATCGAAATGCTAAAGCATACATTCCGAAATGTTGAGCCGTATTCCCACGAATTTTAACTACCCTGCCTCTTGCCGGTGTTGTTACCGACAGGAAATAGTCATCACATACCCCTTGCCTTTTGTCGGTGTTGTCACCGACAAGGAATGCTCTAAAAAAGTGGTAAGTATGAGATATTGTCACTCTACGACGCCGTTTAGAGTTACTTGGGTATCATTCTGAGCGGCGTCGAAGAATGGCTGTTACCTGCCCATTGCCATCAAACTTTACTATCCGGCATTTTCCCAAGTGCTGTTCGGGATTTCCGAATCCCGAACCGGGTATTGTCAGGATTTGTAATCCTGAATTTATTATTATATCATATACGATGAATAAATTTCGGTTAATTGTCGTATTACGGTAATCTGAACCGGAAGCAGGTTTATTTCATCCCTCTCTCTTTCTTTATCCTCTCATATGCGGCATTAACTTCCTGAAATTTCTCTTTTGCGGCTTTGCGGAACTGTTCTCCAAGGTGACTTACTTTATCGGGGTGATATTTAACGGCCATTTTGCGATATGCTTTTTTCACCTCATCGTTAGTTGCTTCAACGGATATCTCGAGAATTTCGTAGGCGCTGTTTATATCTTTATAGAACATTGCCTTTACGGAAGTAAAATCGGCTGATGAAATACCGAGACCTGCACTTATCATTTCTATCATCTCCACCTCTTTTGCGTGGATATGTCCGTCGGCTTTTGATATTCCGAAAAGATAGTGCAGGAGCTGGATACGTGACGGGTAGTCCATATATCTTTTTATCTGCGATGAAACAGCCCTGACGTCAATCTCCTGTTTGAGTATTTCGCGCAGCATCAAAATATTCTCTTTTGCCAAAGCAGTCCCGAACTGTTGATTGAAGAATTGCTTTACAAATTCCAGTTCCGACTTCAGAACTTTGCCGTCGGCTTTCATCACTGCAGCCGAGAGTATTATAAGGCTTGCGGCAAAGTCTCCCGGACGGGTTCTGTTCACTTCACTGTCAACATAAGGATGTTGCTCCCCATACTCAAAGGTGCCGCTTTGCATTCCGTCGTACATTGACCCGAAGACCATACCGAGCAGTCCCCCGATGGGCCCGCCGAGAGCCCAGCCTATTCCCAGACCAACCCATTTGCCGTATTTTCCCATAAAATGATAACGTATAAAATTAACAGAATTTATTTTGCAATTGCCGGTACGTTTCCTGTTAAAGAAGTTAAAAAGGTAACTATTTCCTTTGTCTCTTTATCCGAAAGATCTTTGTTAAGCTCCAGCTTTGCCATTATCTTAACTGCATCATCCAACTTTTCAACGCTGCCGTCGTGAAAATAAGGCCATGTTTTTTCTATATTTCTTAATGAAGGAACTTTAAAGAGGTATTTGTCAGCCTCTTTCTTAGTTACCATCATTCTTCCGTCGTCAATCTCCTTGCTTTTTGTGTATTTCCAGTAATCGTCGAACAGTCCGAATTTCTGAAACATATTTCCTCCGAGCAAAGCTCCGGAATGGCATGTTGTACATCCGACTTTCATAAAAGTATCAAGACCCTTCTTCTCCTCGGGACTCAAAGCGTTTTCGTCGCCTTTCAGGTAAGCATCAAAGTTTGAAGGGGTAATCAGCTCGCGCTCAAAAGCAGCGATGGCAAAAGTTATATTTTTGAATGTCAGCGGCTTTTCTTCGCCGGGGAAAGCTTCTGCAAACATCTGCTGATACTCCTTATCTGTGGAAAGCCTTTTGACGAGAAAATCCTCCGACGGGATATTCATTTCAACGGGATTGAGGATGGGGCCGCCTGCCTGTGCTTCAACATCTGGCTCCCTGCCATCCCAGAACTGCGTAAAATGGAATGCAGCATTGAAAGATGTCGGGGAATTTCTTGTTCCGTTGTTGCCGGCATCACCCGGAGATGTCGGGAGATTATCCACTCCGTAAGTGGCAAGGTTGTGACAAGAGTTGCAACTTATGTTCCCTTCAAGTGATAGCCTTGTGTCGTTATAAAGAATTTTACCCAGTTTTACTTTTGGAATAGTTACCTTATTGTTCGGATTATCAGCCGATTCGGGCAAGACTGCAAAAAACTTTTGTGCTTTCACCAAAACTTCATCTTTCGGTTTTGAATCTTTTGTTTCGGTACTTTTTTTATCTGCGGACTGATTGCAACTCCAAAGGGCAACAGCCAAAACAAAAACGGATATTAGTAGCTTTTTCATAATTGTAAATTTTAATGATTTGAGAATGTTAGTGCAAAAATAATAAAACAAATTAAACTTCTATCTCTTTCTCCGTGAACTTGATCCCCAAAGCTTCAAGCTCCTTTAAAACAGGTTCGTAGATATCCTTAGTCGTCGGCAGTTTAACGCCTGTTGCGGAAATTTCACCGGTAAGTATCAGTTTTGAAGCTATGGCAACCGGATATCCAACTGTGATAGCCATTGCCGTACAAACATGGTCCTTGCCTTCAACAGCCATAGATGATTCCAGAACCTTGTTCTCACCGTTAAGCTCATAATCAAAACGGTGTTGCATAACTATCATATCCTTGTCATCCTCATCCAGTTTCCATTTTTCTTCAAGGAGTTTCTGGAGAATCTGAGCCGGAGTAGCACGCTTAAGTCCTATTTTTACATCTTCAAATATTCCAAGCCATCTTAGTCTGTACATAAAAATGGAATCTTCCTCCAAACCGACATATTTTGCAAATTTTTGCTCAACTGTAAGCTCTTTATCCCATTTTAAAAAGGTGTTTATAAACTCGCGGTATGTCATATTTTCGGAATCTTCAACAATGAACGAGTCGTCCGTTGCTCCTATCTCAACAAGAGTTTGCCAGGTTTTGCTGAATCCGGGTCTTCTTATTGTTCCTCTGAAAATCGTGGGGATATCTTCAAGGCCGTAAATAGAACGATACTTCAAAGAGTCGCGGTTCGGGTAATTTTCAAATTCACCGTAGCCGTTGATGTGCATCCGTTGGTTACGGGTAAAGACTTTGTGGTATGGAATGTATTTATAGGCACCGTGGCTGATGAACTGAGCTCCTCCCTGTCCAGCAACGACAACATTTCTCGGATTCCACGTAAACTTGTAGTTCCAAGGGTTATTGTCATACTTGGGAGCAACCAGCCCACCTGTCGAAGATCTGAAAGCAGTCAGCTTAGCTCCTTTTTCCTTTAGCTCATTGATAACTTTCATGGCGGACATATGGTCAATTCCGGGGTCAAGGCCAACCTCGTTAAGAAGTATTGTGCCGTTCTCTTTGGCTTCCTGATGAAATTTTCTTACATCATCGGAAACGTAAGATGCCGTAACCATGTCTTTCTTGAACCTGATACAGGATTTTGCAACAAGATAATGCATTCTCGCCGGAAGCATTGAAATCACGAGGTCGGCTTTGCTGATATAGGCAGCTCTTTGTTCATCGTTAAAAACGTCGAATGCCACTGCATTTGCTTTTGTGCATCCCTGAAGGCGCTTTTCGACAAGCTCTTTAGAAATATCACCGACTGTCACTTTCCAATTGTATTCATCCGACTTTTCCGCCAGATATTTAATGAGGCAGGGTGTTGATAATCCTGCACCAATGATAAAAATATTTTTCATCTTCAGAGTTTTTGTTTAAAATAAATATCTATTTGATAAACTCCTTCATATATTCAAAATCGGGAGTGAAATTTCCATTGTGAAGAATCATTGCTCTTTTTATTGGTTTGGGAATGTTAAGCTCTTCAAAAGATTTTGAGTAGTCGGCTTGTGCTATGGGTTTGATATATTTAAATAGAGCATTGCTGAAACCTATTGACGACTCGCGCGGTAGTTCGCTGGGGAGAATGTCAACAGCCATAACCAATATTCCTTTGCCCTGAAATCCCATAATCGGCTCTTCCGTGTCGGGGTTGTAAACAAAGACCGGATCTTCTATTTCCGTTCCCTTGTGGGTGATCTCAATTGAACCGTCAGGATCGCAAGTAACATCTCCTATAACCGTAAGTTTAGGTGTTCCGTTGCTAAAAGCATTTTTAACCCACTCCTTGGTCACAATCCGCGGGTATCTGTCGTCCCAGTACATACAATTCATTAAGACGGTAAGATGGGGGAGGTATTGTTCAAAAATTCCTCTGTATTTTTCGGGATGCTTGTAATAATCCTGTAGTTCGAATTTTTCGTTATCATTTTTGGGTACCGACATATCCCACTCTTTGAATACAACTTTATAAAGAATATTGTTTGGCAGTTCATTGCGTTCTTTCAGCGTCAGTAATTCTGCCGGCGAAATCTCTTTTATGGGAAGAAGACCTGCTATTTCCTGAGCGCCGTTGGAAACATTTCCGTAACCTGTAAATCCAATTGTGAGAGGGGTAAGTTCTGCGGGTAATCCGTGTTCTGCAATTTCTTCCCCCACGGCGGAAATGACCTCTTTTGCATCCTCCAGTGAATTGTAGTTGTGTGCCTGCTGAATTTTTAAAAACGGGGTTTTTATACCATATTCCATCAACCTTTGTCCCAGCGACCATAAGGAGTTGATCATTCCTGCAAGTCCGGCAAACTTACCAAAGAAAATAAGCCTTCTGCCTTCATCATCAGCCACCTTTTCATAATCAATTAGATTGATTTTTTTCTCCACCATTCTTTTCAACAGCGGCATATTGTAATCTTGTCCCTTGATAGTATGAGAGAAAAAGATATAGGTCTTTTGTTCTTCAAAATAATCAATCGGCATCTCTTTTACACCGAAAATTACCGGAGCCTCTCTTACATCATCAACAATTTTTGCTCCTGCGGCGGCAAATTCTTCATCCGTGAATATTCTTTTCGGCGAGGTTTCGACCAATATTTCCAAACCTTGTTCTTCAATCAATTTTTTAGCATGCCCGGGAATAATGGCTACACGCCTTTCCATAACGTATTTATCTTCGTGACGGATACCTATCGTATTATTCATTTCTTTAAATTTTAAAGTGTTTATATAATTCGGCAAACATAAAAAAAAACATTATTATTAAAAGAAATATTTTTAACTGTTTTTTCAATAAAGTTTATATCTTTGCAACCGCAATTTTATTACTTTTGTTTTATTCAAAAGTTGTTAAGGTATAGAATTTTGAACCCTTCAAAAGAAAATATTTCCAGGCCGGTCTGAACAATAATTTCTAAGGCAAAGAGTTTTTCGGATAGAAAAGGGCAAAGAAGTAAAAATAGAAATTTTAAATATTATGGATTATAACACAACAAGAGACAAGTTGATAATTAAAGAATACGGAAGAAATATTCAGAAATTGATTCAAAGTGCAATACAGATTGAAGATAAGGAGAAACGTACCGAATATGCAAAAATGATAGTGTCGGTAATGGGTACGATGAACCCCGGCATTCGCGATTCGGGTGATTTTAGACATAAGCTGTGGGATCATCTGCATATTATGGCCGATTTTAAACTTGATGTTGACAGTCCGTATCCCCCTCCTTCACAAGATACGCTTAATAAAAAGCCTGAACCTCTTCAGTATAAGAACAGCCATATTCGTTATCGTATGTACGGAGTCAATATTGTAGGTATGATTCAGAAGGCTGTTGAATATGAGGAGGGAGAAGAGAAGGATGCTCTGATTAAGACTATTGCCAATCATATGAAAAAGTCATATCTTACCTGGAACAGAGACTCGGTTTCCGATGACCTGATTGCCGAGCAACTGAAAATTCTCTCGGGAGGCAAACTGTTGCTTAAGGACGATATGAAACTTAACTCCACATCCGAAATATTATCACGAAACAGGAAAAAGAAATCCTCGTCCAAAGATTCAAAACAGTCAAAGTCCAAAAAGGGCGGCTGGTCTAAAAAAGGAAGAAGATAGAGGTTAGTTTTTAATAAATTTTTAGCAGCAATTGTGAAGAGCTTTTGCTGCTTTTTTGTTAATAAATACCTCATAGTCAGTTCTTTTTCGGATCTTCCCGATATTATTAACATTTTGTTCATATTTTTTATTTTCCGAATCGGAAAATCCCGTTTAAATAATTTACTTTCGTCTGTTAAAAAAGTATAATTATTAAATTATCTTATAGTTAATTTTATGGCATCATTTGAGATTATTGGCGGGAGTAAACTTCAAGGTGAGATTATTCCTCAGGGAGCAAAAAACGAAGCACTACAGGTTTTGTGTGCTGTCCTTTTAACTCCCGAAAAGGTTACGATACATAATATTCCGGATATCAGAGATGTAAACAAGCTAATTTCGTTAATTAATGATCTGGGTGTTAAAGTTGAAAGCATAAAAGAAGGTTCATATACTTTTCAGGCTGATAATGTTAATATGGAATATCTTCGTACTGAGGAGTTTAAAGCCAAAGGGAGCAGCCTGAGGGGCTCGATTATGATTTTAGGACCTTTGCTTGCAAGGTTTGGAAAAGGAGTTATTCCTCAGCCGGGCGGCGACAAGATAGGTAGAAGAAAACTCGATACTCACTTTATCGGGATGAAAAATCTTGGTGCCGAGTTTACGTATGTTGAAAAGGAAAATTTGTATTCCGTTGAAGCTGCAAATCTCAAGGGAACTTATATGCTGCTTGACGAGGCTTCCGTAACCGGAACGGCAAATATTGTTATGGCTGCTGTTCTTGCAAAAGGAAAAACAACTATCTTTAATGCGGCCTGTGAACCGTATTTGTCGCAGCTTTGTAATATGCTAAACAGAATGGGAGCAAAGATAACCGGCGTTGGCTCTAACCTTTTGACAATTGAAGGTGTGGAGGAGTTGTCGGGAACAGAGCATACCCTGTTGCCCGATATGATTGAAGTCGGCAGTTTCATTGGAATGGCTGCCATGACAAAATCGGAATTAACTATTAAAAACGTTAATTATCGCGCTCTCGGAATCATCCCGGAGGTATTCAGACGCCTCGGTATTCGGTTAACTCATCAGGGAGACGATATTTTTGTTCCGGCACAGGAAACATATAATGTCGAAACATTTATGGATGGCTCCATTATGACCATTGCCGATGCACCCTGGCCCGGTTTTACTCCCGACCTTATCAGTATTGCCCTTGTTACCGCAACACAGGCAAAAGGCAGTGTGCTGATTCATCAGAAAATGTTCGAGAGCCGTCTTTTCTTTGTTGATAAGCTGATAGATATGGGAGCAAGAATAATTCTTTGCGATCCTCACCGTGCTACTGTAATAGGTCTGAATCATGAATATCCGCTGAAAGGCATTAGAATGTCGTCACCCGATATCAGAGCAGGGGTTGCGCTTTTGATAGCAGCTTTATCAGCCGAAGGTACAAGTGTGATTGACAATATAGAGCAGATTGACAGAGGTTATCAGAATATTGACGGAAGATTGAAAGCTTTGGGAGCTGATATAAAAAGGATTGAGTAAAACAATATAAATTGAAAAAACAGAACTATGAACATCTTATTAATAGGTTCGGGAGGTCGTGAACATGCGCTGGCCTGGAAAATGGTTCAAAGTCCTTTACTGACAACACTTTTTACTGCGCCCGGGAATGCAGGGACTTCCGCACTGGGCGAAAATGTGGATATCAACACAAATGATTTTGCAGAAGTGAAAAAGTTTGTGATTGAAAAAGGTGTTGATATGGTGGTAGTTGGCCCGGAAGCTCCTCTGGTGGCAGGTATTCACGATTTTTTTCTCAATGATGACCATTTGAAAGAGATTCCTGTTATCGGTCCCGAAAAAGAAGCTGCAATGCTCGAAGGCAGTAAGGATTTTGCAAAGGAGTTTATGAAAAAGTACGGCATTCCGACTGCTAAGTATGAAACTTTTGATAAAAGCCGTATTGAAGAAGCTTTTACATTCCTGGAAAAGATGAAGCCGCCCTATGTTTTGAAAGCTGACGGACTGGCAGCGGGAAAGGGTGTGCTGATAATTGACTCCTTGATTGAGGCTAAAGAACAGCTTAGGGATATGATTGAAAATGAGCGTTTTGGTAAAGCGTCAAGTAAGGTTGTCATTGAGGAGTTCCTGAATGGTATTGAACTTTCCGTTTTTGTTTTGACTGATGGCCTTTCTTATTTAGTATTACCTTCGGCAAAAGATTATAAGAGAATAGGAGAGGGCGATACAGGCCCGAACACGGGAGGAATGGGCTCAATTTCACCTGTTCCTTTTGCTCATGAGCAGTTTATGCAAAAAATCGAACGGAGAATAATAAAACCTACTATTGACGGTCTTCAAAATGAAGGATTAAGATATAAAGGGTTTATCTTCTTTGGTTTGATAAAGGTTGGAGACGACCCTTATGTTATCGAGTATAATGTGCGGATGGGCGATCCCGAATCCGAATCTGTTATTCCGCGCATCAAATCGGATATGGTTGAGCTTTTTAGGGCTGTCGGAGAAAATAACTTGTCAGGAAAAACAATAGAGTTTGAGGATAAATATGTGGCTTCGGTATTTCTTGTGTCCGGAGGATATCCGGGAAGTTATGAAAAGGGAAAGGTGATGTCGGGGTTTGACGCAGTGAAGGATTGTATATTGTTTCATGCCGGAACAAAGAGAGATGCAAACGGAAACATCGTAACAAACGGGGGGCGGGTTTTGGCTGTATCCGCATATGGTGATAGAATGGAGGATGCGTTGAACAAAGCCTACGCTATTGCGGAAAATATTAACTTTGAAGGGAAATATTACCGTAAAGATTTGGGTAGGGATCTTATGGATTTATGAAAAATGAGGATAGTTAAATGCTGATAAAAACATTCAAAGAGAGTTATCCTGTGCAGTATTTACTGCTGGTCTTGATTGCACTTGCAATTTGGGCCGGTGCGTTCATTCATCCTTCTGTGGACACTGTGGAGATAAACGGATTTCTTACTCCCGGCAGCTCATTGTTAAGTTCATTAACTTTTGAAATCCCGGTAGTATGTGTTTTTATAGCTTTTGCGATTACCTTTTTTACGGCATTGTTACTCAATTATGTTTTGGTGAAAAATAATCTTACGGATAAGAATACGCTGGTTCCCGCTCTGCTGTTCATTGTCTTTTACGGGCATTCCGTATCAAATCTTACTCTGCATCCGGCAATTATAGCCGGTCTTTTTGTGATTCTTGCACTTAACAATCTGTTAAGTGTTTACACCGAAGAAGAGGCTTATGAAAGGGTGTTTAATACGGGATTTTTTATCTCTTTGGCATCGTTTTTTTATTTACCCGCAATATACCTTTTGGCATTTGTATGGTTTTCATTTATCATTTACAGCTTGTACAGGTGGCGCGAATGGCTGATAAGTCTTATAGGACTTATTACCCCCTATTTATTCCTGTGGGTGTGGTTTTTCTGGAATGATGAGCTTGACCTTGCCTTTGTCAGTTACCAATCGTTCTTTTTGTCTTTTGCCGGATTTCATTATACTCTGCCGGCAGGGATTTTAGAATATTCCATTAATATTATTATTGCTTTATTATTCTTATGGTCTCTGTTCAACGTGCTGTCAAGCCTTGATGAAAAACCAATTACATTGCGCAAGAGATATTGGGCTGTTTTTTGGATGTTTGTTGTTACTTTTGTTAATTTCTTTCTTGCCGGTGACTTCTTCAGTGCCACACAGGCTTTTATTACGATTCCCATAGCAATATTCGTTTCGGGAGCACTACCTGAAGTTAGACGATATTGGGTTGTAGAGACATTATTGGCATTGCTGGTGATTTTAATTGTGATTAATAACCTGATGGCCGTATTTTAATTATATTAAATGTTAAAACCTTTTTACAATAGAAATTTGGTTGAGGCCGGATGTGACGAAGCCGGGAGAGGATGTCTAGCAGGACCAGTTTTTGCTGCCGCTGTGATATTACCCGGAGATTATGAAAATGAGTTGCTTGACGATTCTAAAAAGCTATCTTTGAAAAACAGACTTTTACTGCGGGAAAATATCATTGAAAATTCCATTGCCTGGGCTGTTGAGTCTGTTGATAATGAAGGAATTGATGAGATTAATATTCTGAATGCATCAATACTTGCAATGCATAAGGCAGTCGCCAAACTGAAGATAACCCCCGAATTCCTGCTGATTGACGGAAACAGGTTCAAACCATACGGGGATATTCCTTACCGTACCATCGTGAAAGGCGACGGGAAATATATGTCAATTGCTGCAGCTTCCGTTCTTGCAAAGACGTTCAGGGATGATTTTATGCGGAAAATTCACGAAGAACACCCTCAATACGGTTGGGACAGAAACAAAGGTTACCCCACAAAAGAGCACAGGGCTGCAATAACACAATTCGGCATTACAAAATATCACCGTAAAACATTCAGGCTGAATGAGCAATTGAAACTTAATTTCTAAATTGACAATGTTTGCTAATTATCCTCATTTGGCACTATTGGAATCTAATCATCCTGCCTAATCCACTCACGTTATTGAATGTCCTGCGAAGCAGCCGCATAACCCCATACTAAAGGCAATGACGGGGAAGGCAGGCGGATTGCTTCGTCGTTCCTCCTTGCAAGGACTGGTATAGCAAATCGCTACACCATCGCCTTAATAAAATTCACCAGCCCTCTTGCTTCAAATATCTTCATTAGCTTATCAGGTAACGGAGCAAAGCCGAATTCCTTATCTGCAACCTTCACAACTCCTTTTTCGAGATTCACGTCCACCTTGTCTCCCTGTTTGTAGGCATCTACTGCGTCGGGCAGAAGGATGATAGGAAGTCCCTGATTAACAGACGAACGGTAGAAAATCCTGTTTACGGATTTACACACAACGGCTTTCACTCCTGCATGGGATAACCCCACGGCAGGGTGCTCCCTTGAGCTTCCGCACCCGAAGTTTGCTCCTGCAATGATGATGTCGTCTTTTACCACTCTGTCGGAAAAACTCTCATCAAACCCTTTGAACAGGTGCGGCATAATCTTTTCAGGTTCGGAGCTTAAAACCGAATATGTAAGATTGCCGGCAAACATCTGGTCAGTGTTGAGGTTGTCGGCGTCGGCATAATTCCAAACTCCATTTGAATATCTGTCCTCGCCCTTTGGTATGTCAACGGTATTGGTCTCCTCAATTTCATATGGGAAATGCTCGTTGAAGCCTGTC